>Ga0207879_100121_pt1 | contig 99495 bp, 86 predicted proteins | sample LinPmetageLP24_FD_184045 | JGI IMG/M metagenome (GOLD analysis project Ga0207879, IMG submission 184045) | Marine viral communities from the Pacific Ocean - LP-24 (SPAdes) | ecosystem: Environmental > Aquatic > Marine > Oceanic | place: Pacific Ocean | collected 2009-08-30 | reverse complement strand
CCCCCCCCCAAGATCGCGATTAGCGATATGTTACTCGTTTCTTTGTTTTGTCTCGCATACTGCAGCTAGTTTTCCATATGTTAATCACCATCATGTCAAACCAGAGTGAGACTTTGCCTAGGATATTCAATCACGATCAGAAGCGGTGCTAAAAGAGGTTTGTTTAGGATCAAGCGTAAGTTCATTCTTGCTCAACCAAAAGCTATACGTTACATTACGCGATAGGAGCGTAGAAGCTGAACTTTCCACTTGGGTCATAATCCTTCTTCAAGCACTGAAGACGGCTTTGACGCCAGCTATCAGCTCCATACCAAGCCTTAGCAGTCTCATCACCATAAGCGTAGTTGACATAAGTGTTAAGGCTCTTTTGTCCGCTGGCCTTGTACAAGACGTCACGGATCTGGTTGCCGAGCTTGGATGCCACGGCATCGGAGGCAGCGCCGGTGGATTTGTAGGTGAGGAGGGGAGCGACGAGGAGGTTATCCTCACGGTAGGCGAAAGCAGTGGCGTCGGTGCGGAGAGCCTGGACTCCTTGCATGGAGTAGCCCTCGAACATGAAGAGGGCGTTGGCGAAGGGAGTGCCGGGGGTGGTGGTGGCGTTCTTGAAGAGCTCGTACACGGCGGCTTGAGCGGCGGTGTTGTAAGACTTGAGGTAGATTGGGAAACGGGGATTGGCGTTTCCGGACTTGCTGCATGGTCCATCTGTGAGAGAGATTCCGGTCCAGGCAGCCAAATCACGGTAGTCTCCTGGGGTGTCGGTGTTAACGATTGGTCCGAGGGCTTCGAAGGCGGCGGAGTAAGCGGAGCTGACAACGTCGACGCCTTCTTGGATGAGGTAGAATGCGATGACGGGCTGAGAAAGTATTAGCAGTGGACGGGTACGATACTTAGATATCTGAGCTTACCTTGGTGTCCATGGTGGGATCGAAGAACCAATAAGACCAGTTGATCAGATCGACAGGCATGACCTTGCCATTGATGAGCCATTGCTCGTTGGCAACTCTGTAGACATCCTGGACTTTGTCACCAGTGAAGATGAGTGTCTTGAGGGCGTAGTTTGGACGGACGAGATCGTAAATCTTGGAAGTCATGGAAGTGACGATACCAAAGTTGTGACCAGCTCCTTTCATTGCCCAGAAGAGGTCAGAGTTCTTGTTGACAGTGACCAATTTCCCGCTGGCGAGGACGACATTCCATGAGACGAATTGATCGGAGACGAGTCCGTAGCGGCCTTGGAGCCATCCGTGACCACCACCGAGACCGGGGCCCAAGTAACTCACGCATTCACAAGTACCTGTGACAGTCTGCTTGCCGGCTGCCCAGAGAGTGTCGGTGATGTTTTTGGACATGACACCGCCGCCAACAGTGACTGTCTTTCCATCTGCGGCGATCTTGATACTGTTGAGTTGGGTCATGTAGATCTCGATACCTGACTTCATGGCCCCAAGGGTGGTAATAGACCCGTGAACACCATTTGTCACGAGGAAAGGCACGGAGTTCTGGTTCGCGAACTTGACCTGGAAAGGTAATCAGCATATTTTCTCGTGACCTGAACGCTTTTCAATCTCTTACAATCTGGACAACATCCTTTTCGGTGGCTGGAACAACGACGACATTTGCCACAGGTGTGCTGACATTGGACCAGCGAGCAGTATAATCAGAGAAGAGCTCGGACCCTGGGAGATAAATCTTGGCAGATGCAGAGAGCTTCGCCGACAACTGGTTGTAGTTGACACCACGGGCAATAACCGGCACAGAGGTGGCACCACAGACAGTTGCTGCGGCCCAAGCCGAAAAGGCGGCGATTTGGAGGAACTGCATGGTGGGGGAGGGGAGGAGCAGCACAAAGAAACGAAAGTATGCCTGGGTCAAAAAGACGGGCGTGAAAGTGCTGGTGCTGAGAGAAGACTGGGATGGGATGAGTGAAGTGACTAGATATATGCTTTTTACCCCTTAGTTTATGATTATCAAATCACAACCCATGTGGCAGCCATGTGGCCCTAATCGATAGAAGCTTAAGGCAATTTAACTTGATGACCCCTCTTTGCCCCCGAAAGGAACGTCAACTAAAGTCAGACCCGTAGTTGACCCGCAGCAGACCGATAGTCCTCAGCCTCGTACGACCCTCCCAGGCTTTCTAGAAGCTGTCATTTGAGAGATGTAATGCTTGGGAGACTTGACCAACAAGATGGGCTTAGAAACACGCAAGCTTGGGATCTAAAGGGGCGACTGCATCCTGTCCAGGCACGCACCAACATGCTCTGCGAGGACATGAAACTTTATGTAGTGGTTAACCAGTGGGAAGTCGAAGCTCCATGGCGAAGCACCAGGTCATTAGTGTGGGAGCGATAGAGCCATTCCAATTTTCTTAACCAAGGATCGAGTATACTCATCGAACACGTAAAACAATTGGAGACCGTATATCAGATACGGTATCATCCGTTTGCTGTTGAACAACGACGATAATTTCTTAGTTTCGCCCGGCTGAATTCCTCATTATCCTGTTCCTGCCGAGTCAAGACTCCTGAATTCGAGATTCTTGTCAGCAAGGGTTACACAAGGTAGAATCGACTACAGGGTTCCAGATTAGGACACTGTAGCGTACCTGCCGACCCAAAGCTTGTCAGCGGGGCCCGGTGGCCAGCTTGCTGGGTTTTCCATGCACCTGCATACTGATAATATCGCTGATATAGAGGCGGGGTATATGTATGTCTGTGCGTTTTGCGGCATTGTCGGATGGCTTCCAAGAGTCCAAACCACAAGTGATGGGGAAAAGTTCGATTGTTGATTAAATTCTTTGCGGAAGATGATCTTGTACAGAAACTGCCTTTGTCTCCGAGCTTGAAAACTATTCAAGGCTCATACAGCTAGGTCCAGTTTGGTATCGATCTTTATAATATCTGATCCAACAGGTTGTCACAATCAGCTTGAAAAATGTTTGTCTCAGTCTTTCCACGTTTTCAAAGGATTCATGTCTCAAGCAAAAGTGGGATATCGGGCATCCTCATGATTTGACGAAACTAGGGATTCTTCTTCCTCAATTGTTCTAGCTCACGTCAGAAGGACCTAGAGTTGTTCCTCCGGGCACTCCACGGTCATTAGTCTGAATTTAAGTTTGCACTTTGCATCCTTAATCAATTCCACTTCCCTCGCATAAGCGAGCAAGGCAGCCAGAAAATGGCTGAAAGCTTAACGATTACCAAGTTTCTATTCTCCGGAAGTGAATTCAGCATGTACCACAAAGTGACAGATCGAGATTCAGTGTTACACTGTTTAGTCTTGGCTCCGCCCAGAAACGTGGTTTTGATGGAAAGGGAAGGTAAAAATTCATGTTTTGTTTGACCTGGTGACCTCGTCTCCAAAGATCTTGTGCCGGAGATTATTCGTCCCACTGCAATCATGGGCATTAGCCGGACAGGTCCGCAGAAACTTCCGTAATGGACGAACGCCCGATAACTGACTCGGATAAGGCGAAATCAGGGTCTCCTGTCACCGAGTTACCTCCAAGTTAATTATTGAACATGCCATGCCAGATCTTTGAATCTTTGCTATTGTCGTGGATGCCATCTCAAGCTAGGTGCCTCCTTAATACAACCACATATCTTTGTTCTTCATTGACTTAAGTCTCCTTTATTCCCTTACCGGCCCGCTCCGAAGGATTCTCAATTTGAGTTCAGCTCGCTCGCTTAACCACAAGGGGTCACAAAGGTGGGGCGAGAGATGTCAAACAAGTCCACAAATATCATGGCATGTTCCCTGTCCTCAGTCTTGCATGTCAACTTCTCACGATGGCTTTCCCCCTTGGTCACATAATTGAAGTGATAACAAGCAGGATTGTTGTGCTCCGTAAGCCAGGTCGGTCGGATATTAATTCACACCTGGACACTTTTGGGCAATCCTCCACTTGCCCAGATGACATAAGACAAGGCAAAGTACGAGTAGCTAGGCAGAACAAATTGAGGCATGTACAGCAGTTCATATCGCTGTTTCACCCGCGAAACAGAACTCATGGGTTCAAGGATCAAATCGTAAGGTTGGAAACCTTTTTTTAAAGATCGTATGATTTGTAAAAACATCCATTCTCAGACCCTCTGTGACTCTGGGGACTTTGGCGTATCTACGGATACAAATCGTCAGGAACTGTCAAATATCAATTCGTAGACCCATGTTTTTGAGTTCAATCTAAGTCAAAATCAAGGTTAGTCAAGAACGCAACCATTCGCCAATTTCAGGTCAACAATGGGTTCTTCCCGGAGTCATCTCCGATTCCAGTCACAAACTCCGTTGGGCTCGCAGGAAGATTTTGTTTCACCACCCTTGCGCAACGCTCTTGCTACCACGCTGAAGCAGGGTCTTTGTCCTAAGCTTTCTCGGTGCAACTACCGGCACGATATCACGTCGCCAGGCACGCTCGACCTTACAGCACGTCGTTTTATGGTACCGGTACCTCTGATACTCCTGAAGGGGAACCAAAGAGTTCTTGTTCAACTGAAGTTGGGCCTCGTACATATCTAGAGTTATCCCACACAATGCTTGGGATCATCGTTCATCGATCGTCGACAGCGCAATCTCATTGATCTGACAGAGATGTCGTCAAACTCCACAACCACAGCGGAGGCCGCTGCTGCAGCTGCAGCTGGGGCTGCTGCAATGAAGGAAGCGCTACGCGTTTTCAACACCGAGTTATGGACGCTCTATGCTTTTGGAGTCGCTTTCACAATGTTCCGGACATATGCTCGAGTGAAAGCTGTTGGATGGAGGGATCTCCGTCCAGATGATTATCTGGTTTGGCTGGCGATCGTGAGTGTTCCCATACTAAGACAGTAGAATATGCAGAGCTAACATGATGATGCTGCAGGCTTTGTATACGACACAATCTAGTTTGATCTTCGTTGCAGTCAATTATGCTGGAGGATTGGCAAACAATTCCATGACAGTCGCTGAGCGGGCAGCGTTAGACGTTTCTTCAACAGAATACGCCAACAGGTAAGCTTAAAGTTGCGCGACGATCTGCGTGGAACACTGACGATCTTTTCCTAGAGTTTTCGGATCGAAGATCCAGGTAGTGGGGTGGACTTTCTACGTCTGCTTGATCGCCACACTTAAATCGGCCGTGCTGTTTTTCTACATTAGACTCATGGTATATTGAGCACTCTGGCCTCGGTTTTGCGGCAGAGCTTGGACTGACAAAACGTGTAGGAAGGACTTAGCAGTCACTTCAGAATCCGTGTCTGGATTGGTTTCGGTCTTGTTGGCGCCACATTTGTGGCCTCGATAATTGGTATCTATGCGCCTTGCCAGCCATTCTCTCATTACTGGCAAATCAATCCGGATCCAGGCAGTAAGTGATCTTCTGTGATCTTCTTTCCTCTCCAGCTGGAGACATGGACTAATGGACTTCTGCCAGACTTCTGCCAAGGCGCAGTCTCGAAGCCCATCGTTTGGATCACTTTCGCCTCTAGTGTCGTCACTGATCTGTACCTCCTCATAATTCCGATTCCGATGCTTTGGGGAACAACTCTCAGGCTGGCCAAGAAGATATCAATTTCAATCGTGCTTGGTGCGGGTATATTCGTTCTGGTCTGCTCACTCCTGAAGACTGTTTTCGTTGAGACTGTAAGTAGCCTTGAATTCTGTGTTCATCTTGCACGACATTGATCTGACACCGTTTGCTTCACAGGATCAAGTCCATGGCGCCCAACTTGCAGGGCAATGGGGAGTCCGAGAAACGTTCACCTCGGTGATCACAACGAACCTGCCAATGATCTTCCCTCTGCTCAAGACCTGGTTGAAGCCGATAATGGGCAGCCACCTCTTCTCGACAAAGACCAACTCCAAACACCCAACAGGCTTCCGAACGATCGGCGATGGGGGAGGCGGAGACGCATCAGGCGTGGGACGTAGTCGCAAAACTACAAGACATACAACAGACAGCCTCACCTACAGCGAGAGCGAGGAGCAGATTATCAACAATGTGAAGCTGCAGAACCTGGATACATATGCTGGCCCAGGGCATAATGGAGATCGGCCATCAAAGGGGATCATGGTGTCAAAGGAGATGATGGTTGTGGAGGATCAAATTAGCCAGCATGGGAGCCACAACGGCGACTATGACTCGAAGAAAGTTATTCAGGACTCTTGGTGATGGTGTAAACGATGTGACGATAGAATAGATACCTTAGAGACCAATAAGAAAGGAACAGGATTTGAGTAGCTTGCCACGACTATCCGCCACCGCAGGCAAGTGAGCATTAGCATTTTCGATGATATAGATTCCGTCCATCTTCCCAGGGTTCAGTCTTGGAAGCCTCCGCACCGTACTAATCCCCATCAGTTGACCTCCTTTTGAACGTCCAACAATCCCAGGTGCAAAGACAGAGCCCGTACCAATCATCAGACCTTCGTGAGAATTTTAGCTGCCCAACCCGCAAAAGGATGTTGCTCGCAGTCGCACCTCACTTGCTATACTTTGGTACACTCAAAGCTGACACCTAATCTTAAAAGCATTCGTCACCACACCTGCTGGGTCGAGATATGCAGGGCATTCCAGGAGGTCGTTTGTGGATCTGGGTAAAGGTGCATCTGGAACATCGGTGTTAATGTATAGCCAGCAGAAACTAGCAAATTCTAGCTTCATCATGTAATTTCAACGTAGTCGCAGTGTTTGTATGGGTTCCGGTTCTACAATCAATTGCTCACATTGTCGCTGCTAGATTTGGTCTGTTGTAATCGCGCAGCGTCTGAACTCGTGCCTCCTTGCTTAGTTTTATCTAATCTAAACATGAACGCCTCCCTAGGTCATGTTAGAAACATTTGGAAAGCGGGGAATCCGATGAAGACAATTTCAAAAGGCTTTTGTGGCGTATCATCACCAGATCCCAAATGGATGAGCACATAAGTCCTGGCTGTGTACACGGGATTAATCCGCTTTTCCTATGCGATTACTTTCGCAAACAGTAACAAGATGGCTCGGAGGGTTGTGTGAAATTTGACTTTACACATCAAATTTGCAGCACCTGGCAGTCTTGTTCTTCTTTCGGGGCATCGTCTAACTCATTAGCTCTATTGAAGCTGCTCGCTATCTGTTCCCAGTCCTCGATCTTCGCGACATGTTCATATTGAGTTCCATTCCTGCCCATAGCATACACTGAATGAGATCATTCTCTTGTGAAGTTTCCCAGTGTCTAAATCAAATCCATTAACTAATATACCACAAAGGTTCCTCCTTGATATCATAAGCAGCCAACTTCTGCCCAATACCAAAACTCTGCAGATTGAAAATGCGATACACCGCCAAAAACACCGTCAAAACAATCTCGTTAAACCATATGCGCCAAGGTCCAGTCTTCTTCCGCGACGCACCATTCCGCTTAGCAGCCTTATACACCGCATCAGTCCTTGGTCTCCGCTTCTCATCATACCTCCGAAAGATATCATTCAATCCAAGCGACGTCTCGCCAAGTAATCGAGAGAAGTACACAGCATCCTCGAGTGCCATGGAGACACCTTGACCAGCATGAGGGGACATCGCGTGCGCTGCATCTCCCAGCAGCAGACACCGTCCCTTGTACCACTTCCCACCTAGTGGGAGAGTCCAAATAGGGTAAAATCTCAGATTCTTACTCTTATCGACCAAAATCCTGAGCACATCTCCCCACTCGCCGGCGATCTTGTTTGCTGCATTGTGAATGATGGGCTTGAAATCGACATCCTCTACTCCTGAGACAGAGGCGGGAAGCTCGGACGAGAAAAACCAGTAGTTGATATCCTGCTGTGCTCTACAGCACATGACTGCGAAAAATCCTTCTGTGGTGAAAGTCGCGTGAGTTTTTCTGCCAAGTCCGGCTGGCGTTGGATGATCAGATGTAGGGACGAGGGAGAAGATGTCTGTTATACCCGAGTACTCGGGTTCAACATCGGGATCCACGTAGGAACTTCGAACCGTTGAGCGAAGGCCATCACAACCGAGGAGGAAATCGCCTATATCTGTCGTTCCGTCCGAGAATGTTGCCGTGACTTGCTGATCGCCTTCTATGATTTTCGAGAGAGTCTTGTCGTAATGAACCTCGATGCCCTCCTTTTCAGCTGCTTGATAAAGCACTTCCAAGAGATCGTCCCTCCGGATCTCCAATTGCACGCAACCGGTCTGCTTCTTACTCCAAGACACGAAATCAAGCTCGCCTATTACGGAACCTTTCGTTGAATGCAGGATGACTTTACCACCGCTTGAGCCGCGGGTTAGAAGCTCGTCATGCAGGCCTAAGTCTTTCAAGATTCGTAGGCCATTGGGTTGGAGTCCGATTGCCCCCCCGACAGTGGTTGCCTGTGGGTACGCGTCGTAGACCACAGGTATGAAGTGGTTATTTTTCTTCAAAAGTAGTGCTGCTGAAAGTCCAGCCGGACCAGCACCAATAATTATTGCCTGAGATACACGATTAATATGGTAGAAAGGCTGAATGCAGAGCCAGTAGATTGTACCTTGTTGAATCTGCTCATTTCTGCTGAGGGGATGTCAGGTCCAGAATTTCACGGAATTTCCATGTATGTACACCGTTGAGACTGTAAAACTAGTGACGACTACTAATACTTTGACTCAGTTGAGATACCTGAAGTTGAAGAGGAAATACCAAGCTTATCAACGACGGTTGTTCTAGTGCAGTCTTGCCGTCAATCCGACTTCGGCATTCGAAACCCGAATTTCGGGTCTTGGCTTCCACGATTCTGGTAATCAAAAGCCGCAGCAAAAGGGCTCTTGGAAGTTTCCAGCTATAAGCAGTACATCCTTCAGTTACTTACTTAATATTTAAAATTGCTTTCCACACGTCAATGGAGGAACCGACAAGCAAACTCCGCTGTCCACTTCTCGGTTTGAAAAATGCCTGAGATGCACCACGCTATGATGTACTAGGTACGGAAACCACGATGCGGAGTTAAGCTTACTTAACGGACATCAGCATCTGGAGCGCAGCTCACCATGATTTGTGAGTCTTGTGAATTGTTATTTTGACCGTATTCTGAACGGCCGTATCCATAATCTGTCAGGTACCGAGGGCTGAGAATTCGGGGTTCGGTAATCGTTAGCGAGAAGTAAACAAATAGACTTTCTTTGGGGCGGGGCTTACACAAGCTTGGCTTCGGGTACCAAATCAGCTGATTGGCTAAGACTCAAAGATCTTCTATTCTCTGTGTATGGCGTTTGTTCTACATTAACAACAGTCGCTAGGATGGGGATTTGTACCTGTCTTAAGCTTGAGATCATCACTGTTGGGCAGCGGGATACTGTTATTCTGCTACTCGCTGTCTTTACCACTTGCCTGCTCGCAAAATCTTTCTCGACTCTACACATCTTCAGGATACTCCTGCAGTGTATCTGTTTGAGCATATCTCATTCGTCCTATCAACTTTCTCGAGGAACATGCACACAGGTCTATTAATCTGCCAGCGCTATCACGTTTCACCGCACCCCATGTGCCACAATTCCGGCATCTCTCAACCTGTTTATGCCTTCTACACTGATGACGAGACAAGAATTTATATTCACATACCTTTTCTGCGCAGATATATTTTCTCGTTGTTGTCTCATTGACTCAAGGATCCAAACTCCGCTCTGGTTGAGTCACCGTGCGACCTTGCGTACCCAAAAATCTTTCAACCACCGATCATCTCCCATCTATTATAACTATCTCAGCTATCAAGCTTATATATTGCCTTCTCAATCTTTGCCAGGAAGCCAAACTCTCATTCACAGACGAGAAAAGTTCCAGAGTGGAAATTGGAGGCAAAATTAGCGACAACCCCCCTTTGAATCGCCTTTTCGGGGATGTTCGACCAAGGGAAAGAGGAATGAGAGGTCATATTCTGTTGCGGACCCGACAGTGGTGTGAAAGATGATGGATTTGAGGGGTTTAACCTATGCGATGCCCCTTTTTGTCGTCAAGGAAGTCCACGTTGTCAATTCATGATGGTCTTGGTTGATTTCCGCTTGTCACCCCTCCGCCAAACTGGTGTAAACGCAGACGCTAGCAAATCAGCCCATGACTTCTCGGCTTCGCGAAATCCTCAATTCGCATTGTTTATCATGTCTATTATGTAGATGAGAGTATGAGTATGCGTACACTCCCCCACATTATCGATTCTGGCGAAATTTTGGTTTGTTTTGATGCTACTTCCGATTAACGGAAAGCTGAGAGGTTTTATACTTGCTCAGTAGTCGTATAATGACCAATCTCTCTTTAAAAAGCACATGAGGTGAGCTGTTCACTGAACATTACATACTCGAGTTCCCTCTCTGCTGGTTCGCCTCAACAGACTGTTGGAGAAATATTCACTACGTCAGCGTTAATTCCCACCTCTACCTACGTGGAAATCAAATGAGTATATCCCGTTACACCAACGCAAAAGGCTCATGACAAGAGACGCCGAGGTTATAAAGCCAATCTCCTCTATTCATAGCTAGACGTCAAGTATCATAGGATACCTGTAGGAAGACCAAATGGTGTGCCCCAGACATAATTCCATATCTTTGACTCACAACATCCATCAAAATCAGACTTAAGACTGTTCCTCTGAGTTCGACTTGGATAGCTAAAGAAAAGTTCTCTCACTGAACTGACCTATGCCGGAGATTTTACTAGTCAATATCTCGTCGTCGAGGCACAATTCACTAGCCGATCTCAAGTGTTGTCAGTAACACCCCTTCTTTCTTTATCTTCTCTCTGCCGTTTCTCATATCTCAAATCCTCAAATCCTCGAATCCCATACATTACCACGATTCCAACCTCTACTCCCCCAACCAGGGAAATTTAATCCAAAGCCAAGCCAAGCCAAGACCTCAAGAATCATCCAATCTTACTCATACAAACTCCAACCAGCTACACAGCACAGCATTCAACGGAATCTGCTGACTTCTAGTCACCGACACTTCTTTCCGCGAGAGAGATGAGGAATATATACACCTCAATCTCAACCTTAGCAATCCTTCCCCTTCAACCCCAAAGATTCACGAAACACCGGAAACGAAATACGAGAAGTTATTTGACATCGAGGAAAGAGACGTGGGAAAATCTACTTCAAACTTCGTTTACCACTTCAAACTGCCATATTGATTAGATCCATCCACTTCGATTCAACTCCCAACCCCGACCCCCCTGGTCTTGACCACGCTCCAAGAATGTAGACTTGAAGTATAAGAACAAACCTCTTCCGTCCTCACAGTGCTCTTATCAAGTCACCAAATGACGATGAGCTAGCCCTTACGGTGCGAAATGGTCGTCTGGGTGGCTTGTGCTTCAGAGCATATCCCCTACTTCCCCACTCTGTCGCTTTCTGTCTTTTTTGAGAGTAAGCAACACCCAGAGGTAGGTAGGTCTCCCTCATTTCCTTCCTCTTCTCAACCTTAAGCTCTCTTCAAACCTCGTTCAAATAACCAGGACGCGATACGCCAAATAAAATCGTCATCCGATGTACTTCCGTCAAGATAAGTATCATTGCCAAGTCTAACTCCACCTTCAAACCTCATTTCCTCCCTCGCCTCTCCCATCCCCCAATTCCCTCCTTCCCTTTCCCCTTCTCAATCTCACTCCAACACAAGCATAATCCATTCCACCATTGCCATAGATTATTCAACTACAGTGAACTTCCCCACGCTCTCTCACACTCTCAACCCCCCCTCAACCCCACCTCGACCTCTCCTGCGCCCACCACCAACCATCTGCCATCGGCCATCCACCATACGTTGCGCGGACAACTTGCGGAGAAGGAGAAATTTCATTCCCAAAAGGGGATATTTATACCCCTCTCCTCTCTCCTCTCCTTGTTCCAATACAACAACACATCTGAACTTTCACTTTAAGACTCACTCCTACATTCACCCTTCCACTTTCACTTCCACATCCAAAGAATATCATGATAAATTCAACAGACAGCACAGGCAGGAAGCGCGGAGACGTATATAGGAAGTAAAGTGGAAGTAATGGAAGTAATGGATGTAATTAATCTCTTTGTTTCTCTGGTATTTTATACTGTACGTTACTCTTCCCTCACCTTTCATCTCTGTGCTGCAAAACAAATGAAAAGCAGGAAAGCTACAAGCCCGCTTGCTGAACTGAACTGAACTGAACCGATCTTAGCTGAACCGAGAACGCCATGCGATACGGACATCCATCTTGAATCCAATATACAACTCTCCCTCCCCATCCACATCCCGCTTCATCCCACTTCATCACCCAACCCCTACACCTAACCCTCCTCCTCCAAAAACCCCATAATCGCTCTAATCCCCCCCGCCCCAAGTCCGCCCCTCGGATAACAAACATACACCGGCTCATTCCTAACCCCCATCTTCTCCCTAAACTCACTCTTATTCGTGAGTTTAAACTGCTTATTAATAGCCTCATACGCCTTCCTCAACGCCTTCGTCTTCGTCTTCCCCAGATTCCTCCCCCCCTCAAGCGTCGGCATCGCCCCGGTTCCAAATGTAACCTGTTTACACTCCGGGTCTGCGGCTGCGACGTTTTTCAGGGCGTGGAGAATTAGGGACTCGATGGTTCCTGAAGGGGCACCGGGAAATTCGAGTGAGAATTTTACTTGGTAGCCGTTTTGGGGCGAGAGTTGGTGCAGGACGACGATGGCTTGGATGGTGCCGTCGGGGGTTTGAGAGTAGTAATAGCGACGGTGTTCTTGGTCTACCCAGGGTCGGATCTGCGTGAGATGGACCTGTGTGCCTTTTCTTCCCTTTTTCCAATCTTCTACCCTCGCGTCGATTTTAGCTTTCAGGTCTTCTGGGATCGGTTCCCCGAATGGGAGGTCGATTTCTTTCACGCCTTCAGCTTCGGCGTGGCGGATCTTGCGGGCTAGGTCTTTGTCTTTGGAGGCTGGGTTGTTGCGGGGGTCGGTGCGCTCTTCGGCGATGCAGCCGAGGGTGCGCCAGAGGAATTTCTCGCCGAGGTATTCTTCTATTTGGGGGCCGGCGATCATCCAGAGGGGTTTGAGCTCTTTGTGCTCTTCTTTGAGGAATTGGAGGTACGCGGAGATGATTTGCGGGTATTGGGATTTGGCGCAGAGGGGCTCGCCGACGGCGATGGCGAAGTTGTTGTGTACGATGTAGCCTTGGGCAGCGCCTGTCGAAGGGTGGCGCCAGACTTGGTAGCGTTTGTCCAGCCAGGAGGTGTTGGCTGCGTCGCCGTAGTTGGCGATTAGCTTTTCCAGGGGCTGGAATTGGTGTTTGCGTTCTGTGATTCCGTTCATGGCTTCTTCTGAGGTGGCTTCCTCAGGGTCTTCGTAATCTTTTGCTTCCCATGGTGGGTTGGTAGTACTGGCATCCTCGTGACGAAGCCTCATTCTTGGTGGTTGTGCTGGAAGAGACTTCGGGTCTCGTGGGAAGAGAGATGCCAGTCTGATGTTGCCAAGGTTGAGGAAGAGGTATGTAAGACGTTCAAGACCAATACCACAACCAGCATGAGGTGGAGCACCCCAACGGAAACCTTCCAGATACTCGATCATGGTCTCTGGGTGAATTCCCTTGGCTTTCAGGTTCTTTTCCAGGAACTTGGCATCGTGGATACGTTGACCACCAGACAGAATTTCCTGTCCTCTCATGAAGATATCAAAAGAATTGGTGTATCGGTTGTCTCCAGGATCGGGCATAGTGTAGAATGGTCTCGCCGAAGCTGGGAATTTGTCCAAGATATAATAATCCGTCTTGTACTTTTCCCGAACAATAGCGCCTAGTCGAATTTCTGCTCTGGTAGCCAAATCTTCGGTATCCTTGGGAGGGTTGCCCTCCTCATCCACCCAACCATCTTCAATCAGAAGCTTGACACCATCGGCAAACTTAATCCGAGGTGTTTCTTCCAACCACATAACTCTCTCTTGTGGGTAGAACTCGGAAATGAGATCAATTTCTGGTTGATACCGCTCATAGATCCCCTTCCACAGATTCTTGAACATTCCATCAATGATGTCCAAAGCCTCGTGGTAATGCTCCTCCAAAGCCATCTCCAAATCCAGTCCAGTGTACTCAGTCAGATGTCTTGGTGTGTTACTGTCCTCAGCACGGAAAACTGGTCCAACCTCGTACACACGCTCGAAATCTGCTGCAATTGCCATTTGCTTGGCCAACTGGGGAGATTGAGCTAGGAAAGCAGGTCGTCCGAAATAGTTCAATTCGAAGACTGAAGCACCGGATTCTGTAGCACCACCTTGTAGCTTTGGAGTATGGATCTCAATAAAGCCTTGACTGTCGAGATATGTGCGGAAAAGGTTGCAAATTCCAGACTGAATGCGGAAAATTGCTTGTGAAGGGGCGGTTCGTAGATCAACAATACGATTGTTAAGACGAACTCGTTGGGGAAGGGATCTTTGTGATCTGAAGACATCCATACTCGCTGTAGAAATTAGCATAGTCCTCTTGACTGACAGATCAATACTTACTTCTGCTCTTGTCCCCAGAAGCCCGTCCAATTGTCGACCTCCGAATGATATCCGTAGAAGCTCGAATCATGTCTGTAGACGACCGTGGAGTTCCTACCTTCGGCGTATCCTTAGGGGTATCCTTTGGAGTATCTGCGGCAGAAGGATATAACGAAGATTCCGTATCATCATCATCCTCAATATCATCCCTATCCCGATTGATATTCTCCGCATCATACACCGTGAACGGGACATGCTCAGTCAAATTCCCCACCTTGTGCACCTCATATACCTCCAATTCGTAATCATGAACCGTCGCATTCTTCACCCTCTTCATAGCCTTCCGCAGCTTCGCATGTACGACGACGATCGTTTCGCTGGGGTAATGCTCGACGCTTCGGACCATCTGTTCGGAAATCGTGCCTTTGTTGTCTTCATCCTCTGCGGGAAAGGTTAGCGGGGTAATTTTTGGGTAACGGGGGCTGGAAAACAGACTTTTCAACTCCTCGATTGGCTTGAAACTCTGCAGAACTCCTTGGATGGTCATAGTTTGTTGGCGAAATACGATGAATACCAATTTTGCACTCAATCGGCGGAGGGTGTGAATTCGAGCCCGGAATGAAATAACGGTGCCCTCAGTCTCTGCGAATCGTCAGCCACATCCTAAACCCCCAGAACGTAAAAACGTACTTTCAAAATCCAGATTCTTAAACAAAATCCGGTTCTCGTGGTTCCAGTTCTTGCTCATATTCATGCTGAATGGTTTATACAATCTCGTCATATCTGGGGGTCCTTCCTCCAAAAACTTCTCGTCTTCTATTCTCGCCAGTGTCTCGCGCTTCCTCGTCTCTGCCTTCGCTCGCTGCTTATCCATACTTCGACGTTCTTTCTCCGCCGCAATGATTTCTCGACTCTGGCGTCTAGAATCCACGTCTGCGCCATTGACGGCCTTGCCATTCCCATTGATCTGACCATTTTGTGGGGTGCTTGACCCGTTCGTGGAGGATTTGTTGGATGTAGAATCGGTGTCGGTTTTAGTGGGATGGGAATCGCTGGAAAGGTTACCGATGTCCTTCAACTTCTTAAATGGCTTCTTGAGAAACGACATGTTGACGACCGCTCGTGTATCCTGGGTATCTGGGTATCTGGGTATCGCTTGGGGGAAAAAGAGAAGAGGAAGAGGGTGTCGTCGGCAGGAGTCGGTCTCTGTTATGTTTATGGCGAGCGGGTCTGCTCTGCAAGTAGCTGATTAATCACTAACGAACGTCAAAAGCCAGTGTTTGCTGGCTCTGCGGTCTGGAAGGGCTGATTGTAGCCAATGCAATGGCGAATGAGCATTCGAGGTACGGATCTCTCGGAAGCTATTTGTTTGCCGATCGCGAGTTTGCGGTAAGGCTGGTGAGACCGGACGGCGACGGTGAGGTTGACGGGCGGGGGGTTCAATCAGGTCAGAAGCCAAAAATCTGGACACAGGTCCAGTGGAATTGGGATGAATTGATGGAATTGAATGAACTTGACCTGACGGGTGAAGAAAAGAGAGGTCGGACAACCGTGAAGATAAGAAACATGCAATGCACTGAAAGCAGGAAAGATAAGATTACACTGTCCAGGCTTTGCTGATCTCTCCCGGCTATTCCCTGATTCTGGTGCTCTGGTGTCACAGATGTCAACAAGCAGGACCTGGATGCACGTAACTTCGTAAAGTGTGGCTGACCACGACGCGGCCGTATGCGGGCGTTGGTGTTGGTGGTGTTCAAGGTTTCACTCTAGAATTATTTTGTGATGTCACTTTTCTTTGCGCCCATTCCCACGAGCCACGTCCACCCTCGCTCGCCCAGCCTGCTCCTCCACGTTGCAGAAAGAGGGTCCATTCCAAGGCCCGCTACCAAATCAGAAGCCTTCCAAGTCGACCTCCCGCGCCTCATCCTCGGCAACGGCTGAGCACCCAATCAAATTGCTTGTGCTGATCGGACCTGTCTCGACTCATGTCCACCAAAAGCTGTCATGTCAAGTCAAGCACTCACATCCATCCAGTCTCCAGCCTGACAACCAGATCGCTCATTCCCACGTCATCGCGGCTGGATCAACAAGAAAATAAAAGAACAATCCCATCCTTTTAATAAAACTCTTCTCGAAAAATCTCCATTCGCATCCGGCTTGTCCCATACCTTGCTCCCCAGGACCCTTCCAAGCGCCGAAGATGCCGGAGCTTAGGTCCGCGAGACACCAGTGCTGTTGCTTGCTGCCAGCCAGGTTCAGAGAAAAACCAGACGCGGTCGGTCTTGTTGAGGCTTGATCTCTTTTGGCTTTTTTCCGTTTCATGCAATGCACAGCGATGATCGCGGATTAGTCAGGGTAAATACGGTAGCTGTGGCTCAAAAACAGGGACAGGTGCTGGGCGTGCATCCTGACTCTCTGGGCGGCATGAGCAAGCGGGTGGTGGCGGCGGTCACTTAAGCGATATCTTTAAATGGCAATGGGTCACAAAGCCACAGTCACACTGTTGCTGACATGACAATTGAACTCTTCAACCGGCCTTCCGGTACTATAAGGTTTGGAGGTCTGGATGATGTTGATTATTAAGAGATGAGGAAGCAAGATCACACGCTTTAATCACACGATCTTTGTTCGGAAGCTGGAGAGTTCTTGTTGAATAATGATTTGATATTGGGTCGGGGGGCCCGAAACGGATCTTATCTCGACCGAGATCCGAGTGAAGATGCCGTCATGGGCCGATAACAATGGAATGTCCTTCTATGCCGTCGCCGCCTGGTGGTCTCGTGGTTGTCAGGTTGGAGCCGTGTGTGTTTTATTTCCTCCTCGCTCTATTTGAAGTTCTTCTGATTTGACATTCTGGGACTCGCTGCTTTCCAGGCTGACTGAAGAAAACTCGCTGATCATGTGATCATGCGTTCTGATATCCTCTTGGCAACTCTTGTTCATGTCCTTCCAGGATATCTGTTCATTTGTGGACGTCCAAGTCTTTCCTTTCTCTACCAATGGGCAGGGTCTTATTCTTTGTAGAGGTTATGGGTTCTATGAGCATGCCCAGCGCTAACATCGCAGATTCCTCGCTATGATTTGTGTCCTGTCTGCTCGATTATGACAATGAGAGGCCGAATATCAGCTTCCCCAAGAACCAGAGAATTGTTTCTAGCATCTACCCTTATTCCTGCAGCTTTGACTTCTCCTTTTAGCCCAAACATTCAGTGTTCACTTTATCCACAAATCCTTTCAACTTCGCTCTCAACACTCACTCTCGCTATCTACCTAAGCTAGAGCTTTGTCCCTCTTAGTGAGGGTCTTAGCAGTTTCCTGGCAGGTACATATACAAATGTCATACCGACTACTGTATAATACAACCTAAGAGCTGAGACTCAAAGCCCGGAAGAATGGGAAGTGCTCCTGCACTCCGGCGAAGCAATCTCTCTGGCTTACGCATCTTAGAACTTTACTCCAAAGATACGATTATGAACGTCTGCTGATTATAAAGCTCATAAGTACCGCTTGGGTTCATTGATCGCAGAACCGTGAGAAGGAAGCCGTTGGGAGTGAAGAGAATGCACATGTCGATTTTACAAGAGTAAATGCAAAGGCAGATCTTGATGTTAGTGGGAGTAGAAAATGTTCACACCTTGAAGCATCTTTGTTTGGTATTGAACTCCCACTAATCATTCAGTTGCGATCAGCTTCACGTGAATTTAGATACCGCACTTTCGACATCTGTGTATCTCTTGTCATGCTTACTTGACAATGTACCTAACCCAATTATACAAAGCAATGTCAATGCTTGGAAGGGGAAGTGAGGCTTAAACGTTAACAGGCAGCTTACTACTTCCAGGATTAGAAGAAGCAGACTTGTTCCATTGCTTAGGAGAGCATTTATTGAAGTAGTCAGCTATTGATTCACATGGCTTGATCAGATTTATTAAACTAGTTCCACATTGTCGATGATTGGAAGTCATTGAGAATATATCGCGATTTGACAACAACAAGATACTCGCATCCGACAGCGCAGAGTTGGAAATTTGAATAGCGTACTTAAGTCACTAGTTTCATCTAATATTCTATAGTGGAGTCGCCCCCTATTTTGAAAAAAGGAGTGACAGATTCAGATCTCTAGAAACGGCCCCATGTTTAAAGAGCAATTTCATAGATTATACAAATGAATGATGTAAACTGTGACCAGATTTGACTCGTTATTGGCCGCCCACCTTTATTCGATCCATATTATTCTTTTCTTTTCTTCCACGGCGATATATAAGCAACGACGCCTTGGAGCAGGAAGAGTAAAAGAAGATCTCACTTTCGACAGAAGACCTATGGTGTGTAGCGACTGCGCTTGTTGAATTTTGATGCTCACACGAACAGAGAAGGGCGGAGCCAGGTCATCAGATAATCAAAGAAGAGTGTAACAGAGCGAAGATCCACAGTAGTAAGATATGGCTGAGCACCATTTGGGTGACTTTCTCATGCCACAGACAGATGGATGACGGTGACAACACTCGGGAATTTGACAAAAGCATCACTCTTCTTTGTTATAGGTCATGATACTGTATGACGACACAGAGATTATCATTTCCAGAGACCAATCTCGATATTCTTTCTCAAGAATGCTAAAAGAGCAAAGTTGAAGTGTCGGGACCATGCAAGCCAACCACTCCATCAGACATCTTCCTTCTCCATGCGATGGACTGCTGAATGCCAATTTCTCTTCCGGGGGATTTTCTTCTTCTTTCTTCGCGAATCTTACACTGCCTATGCTAACGTTGTTACATTTTTGCCTGTTTAGCATCCACGGACTGCTCACTTGTTTTTGCAACCACAGGCAGCTCCAGCACGAAGTCCGACGATAAACATTCACACGATCTCGGCTCATCCCGAAGTGCAGATCGAAGGCGGGTAGAGGCTCACACGCCACGGAACGAACATGGCGTGACACTGCATCTCCATCAAAACGTGAGCTGTTGCCTCAATCCAATTTTCCCTTCAACTCTCGGGACCTTTCAATTCTTCCTGGTAACGATATGAAAAATACTGGCATGTTGCTAAGCGCAACACTTTCTCATGCATGCAAAGTTCAATATCACAATGCATGGAAATCCGATACTTTTCGTGGGGGTCGAAAACGCCTATATGTACGGACTTGCCTTCCGCTCCGGTCTGATGTTGATGAAACACTTCTCAATATATCTTTGTCACATAATTTGTACTCTTTTTAATTCCAGTTAAGATTCATCTTATACTCATGCAATGGAGAAGCCCAAGATTGAGACCTTGTCTTCACAAGCCGAGAAATCTGAACAAGCCAAACCCATCAAACGTTCCATTCCTACCCGTATTATCGACAGTTTCCGCCAGGATCCAAACCAACACGTCACAGAAGCTGGTGATATCGTGACTCTAAAACAACATCGCGAAAATGGAAATGGAAACCTAATCAGTGAGGCCTCGAGTAGTAACGGCAGCTACGATGTTGAGAGCGCGATCAAGAACGTAGCTATTTCCCCTCTAGCAAAGAAGTTGAAGAACAGGCATTTGCAGATGCTTGCTGTTGGCGGATCGATTGGTGCGTAATTCCAGACTCATGGTATCGTGTCATCGAGCTGTATATTTTGAGAACTGGTATACTGACCTTCAAATCTCCAGGGACCGGCCTCTTCGTCGGCTCCGGCAAAGCCCTCGCAGCAGGCGGACCCGCATCCCTTCTCATAGCCTTCTCCCTCATCTCCTTCATGCTGTATTGTACCGTCTACGCCCTCGGCGAACTATCTTGCCTCTACCCCATCGCCGGTTCTTTCAGCGCATTCGCAACCCGATTCCTAGATCCCGCGTGGGGGTTTGCTATGGGTTGGAACTACGCACTTCAATGGATGGTGACTCTACCTCTTGAGATCGTAGCTGCGGCTATTACTATCGAGTATTGGGATAGTCCTGTATCGCCTGCGCTCTGGGTAACGATTTTCTTGGTGCTGGTTATTACGATTAATCTTTTTGGCGTGGAGGGTTTTGGAGAGGCGGAGTTTTATTTTTCGATGGTGAAGGTCGTTGCCATTGTTGGGTTTATGTATGACTTCCATATCCTCTCCACCAATACAAAGCTTCTTGAGGAACAGTGGCTAAACAGGAATAGCATTCTAGGTATCATCCTCGATTGTGGCGGTGGTCCTAAAGGAGAATACATCGGAGGCAAGAACTGGCACCATCCAGGCGCATTCCACAACGGCTTCAAAGGCCTCTGCTCCGTCTTCGTCACTGCGGCATTTGCATTCAGCGGCACCGAACTCGTAGGTCTCGCAGCAGCCGAGACAGAAAATCCAAGGAAAAGCCTTCCAAAGGCAGTCAAACAGGTGTTCTGGAGGATCTCGCTTGTAAGCACCCCAATTTCTTCAAAACAAAGAAACAAAAAGATGAGCTCACACCCAATTACAACAGTTCTACCTGATATCCTTAACCCTCATCGGCCTCCTCGTCCCCTACAACGACCCCCGCCTCCTCAACGGCACCACCTCCGCCGACGCCAAAGCCTCCCCCTTCGTCCTCGCCATAACGAACGCCACCATCCCCGCCCTCCCCTCCATCTTCAACGCCGTGATAACAATCGCCGTCCTCAGCGTCGGCAACTCCGCCATCTACGGCTCCTCACGCACCCTCGCCGCCCTTGCCGAGCAGAACCAAGCCCCAAAATGCCTCGCGTACATCGATCGGAAAGGACGACCTCTCATCTCCATCCTCGTCACCAGCGCCGTCGGTCTGATCGCTTACACTGCCGTCTTGGACGCGGACTCTTCCGGTGAGGTCTTTAATTGGCTGCTTGCGCTGTCGGGTCTCTCGAGTATCTTTACTTGGATGACGATTTGTTTGTGTCATATTCGGTTCCGCGCTGCGTGGAAAGCTGCTGGTCATACGCTTTCCGAACTTCCATTTCGCTCGCAGCCTGGTGTTCTTGGGTCTTGGGCGGGAGCTATCTTTAATTTGTTGGTCTTCGTAGCGCAGTTCTGGGTCGGCTTTGCTCCGCAGGGATATGCTAGTATGAGTACGAAGGATCTGGTGGTGGGATTCTTTGAGGTTTATCTTGCGGCGCCGATTATTGTGGTTAGCTTTGTGGTGTATAAGATATGGTATCGGACCAGGTGGGTGAGGATAAGTGAGTTGGATTTGTTGACTGGTTTAGCATATGGGAAGGATGAATTGGAGCTGTTGAGAGAGGGTGATCGGGCTGAGAGAGCAGAGTGGAGATGGTGGAGAAAGATCTATGAGATGAGTATTTAGATTCCGCTGCTTAGAGCTTGACGTGTTTTGGCACTAGCTTTTTGGCCTTCTGGGAGTCTAGATCATTTTGAATCCTCAAGCTCATCTTGGATAATTAATCCCGGAACTGTATTTCAAGAGTAGGCGAATCGAGCTTTGAATTCGTTGACCAAAACTGTATTGTAAGTCTATTGACAGCAAAGATTGACATAGCAACAATAACTTGAAATTCGAGAGCTGAGGGTCTAATGAGAAATGCACTTATCCAAAATGCAAGCCACTTGTCTTCCAAGCTGTCTTTGTTCATTCAGTGGGAGTACCAGTGTTCAGCTGGAGATAGAGATTCTCAACTAGTAGAGACAGCCATCTCGAAAATCGCTCGATATGTTATGAATAAGGACTCTCGAGCAGAGCTTATATATGAACGGTAAAGTTGAGTGGGGTGAATTCGATAAGTTGCAATGATGGCTCCGAGGTGGGAATCTAATAAGCTGGAGAGAAATGTGACATGAATCAGTGAATCAGAAAGCAGCAACCTAGGAAGTTTTTAGTTTTCGAAATATCTTGTAAATGAATGCATTAGGTCAATTGATTAGAGCATTGGCTTCACTCTTAATACAGTCAGCTTCAACAAGGTTTGCAACGAGATCATTAGCCTGTTACGAAGTGATGTTCTACCTGATTTTACCTTTCATTACTACTTCGCCCGTGACTTTCTCCAGTGGTTACAGATCCCAACTTATCATGCCCAGTATGGTGAAAGTATTTAATTGCTTCGCGTTTTCAGCCACCAAACACGTAACGAATCAATCGACCTGATTCACCTCCTGAAACGAATTTGCGTCGGCTTACTGCGTAATAACAGTCCTGGAAAGGCTGATTGACCCCACTGAGCACGCATATAAGCACACCCGCGTTTTGATCTGCAACATGCCCACCACTGGACACCAACAACATAGAAATTCTACTTCGCATAAGCTTACTTGCTGTGTCAACAAGCACTCTCTCACCTACATCCACCTTCGATAAACGCCGCCTACAGTGCTTCAGCAATAAAAAATCACCTTCAGCCGTCTCCAATTGCCTCAAAATATCCTACAAACAACCCAAAATGTCGGTGCCACCGATCTCGATCACATACGTCGTGCACTGTGGCGATCCAAGAAAGTTCAGCTTAATCAAGTCAATTTGTCCCTCTGAGCTCGCCCCAGCATCCCTCTCAATACACTCAAGAGCTTCAAGATTACTTCGACGCCCTTGCTCGAGCCCTCGCCGCCAAGAACACCAAGAAGATCCTTGACTCTAAGAAATGGACCTGTATCTTCTGCCACAAGCCCGCCGAATTGCTGACCAACCACAGCACATACAACCTCTTCAGCCTACGCTTGGCTCTAAAACAGCATATGATCCAAGCACCATCGACCTTGCAGTCCCTATCTGCTTCAATGGGGGGTTGTGCTCGACCAAGGCATGGGATATCGCTAGATCGGGTGAAGCTATGCATAGGCGGGTTGGAAAGCCGCTGAACCTTCAGACATTAGACTCGAAGCTCTGTCACAATTGTGGCAAGACTGGACTCAAGATGTGTGGTGGTTGCAGGAGTATCTGGTGAGTCGTCTGATGCTTGGTCTCTAGGCGACTAGAACTGACTTTCACTACAGGTATTGCTCAAAGGACTGCCAAGCTAAGCAATGGCCAGGTCACAAGGAACATTGCAAGCATGCACGGAAGTTGCGCAATGAGGAGGCTGCTGCTACCGGGGCTGTTGATTCTTCCAAGTCATAGGTGGGACAGTTGGGAGTGTTCTCGACGGAAGACCTCAATAACTCTTTGCCTCTTCCGCCAATTGCTAAGCGTAGATGAGCGATAAGGATTTGAATCTAAAGCACGAAGGATACTGGGATTTCATGATAGAGCGATGTGAAGGCGGCGACATCTTTGGAGAGGCCTGGTCGGGTTTGGTTGATCCTCGTTCAACATCTATCACTCCGTCGAGAGGCACAACCCGAGACGAAACAAAACGTGGTCACTTCAGATTCTACGGGCTCTCAACTCCTTCAAAGCCTTGATCGCCAGCTCGAATTCCAGAACAGTCATCCAACCTGCGCTTTCTCACAATTCCTGAACTAGAAACTTCAAAAAGTATGATCGCGCCATGGCCGTGTTCCTGACCTGAGACAACCACCTTCTTGTAGTGTAGACAGCATTGAGGTCGTACTGGCATTGGTCTTAACAAAGAACTCGACCAGTGGCCTGGATTTTAAATCTCGTTCGGCGAGAGTTTAGCTTCCACTTCCTCGGTCATGGAACAGGAGGTAGGTTGAACATCTACCGCAAAATTGCCAGGCAATATTACTTATATAAAGGAGAAACAAATTTCTGGCGAGTCAAGTATTTGAGAAGCAACTTTTGGTACATTGAGAAACCATGTCCCCTAGCTAATAGTGCAAAAATAAGATACTAATTGTAACTCAATATCAGCCAGGTATGAAGATGAAATAGACATTCCCTTAGAAGTCGCAACAAACCGAAGGAGGGCCGGCGCCTCCAACACTCATACAACATAGGGAACAACAAGCGCCAGGATTGCCTAGATCGCAAGGCTGAAGATTTGCAGTGCAAACAGGGAGAGTACATGTAAGAATTCCATCTGGAAACGAAGTGGTGAAACCATCTTGACATATGCAAGTAGTTCCCAAGATGTCAAGCTGTTGTCCAGGCGCAGGGCAGGTGAGAACACAAGGGATGCCAGCGGCTGGATTGCCAACATAATCGGTAGCACAAACGCATGTGTTTGACGGCACGTCAAGAGTCTGACTCGGAGAATCACAAACCACAGTTGACACACACACAAGTGAGGGACCAGAAGTATCGGGCGAAAACCCAGCCAGACAAGTGCACGTATTGCTCAGTGGATCAAGCACTTGTCCTAATCCCACGCACAGTACGTTCGAGATACAGAGGAGGACGTTGGTGATTGGATCAAGATTCGTGTCGAAGCCAGCACTACAGACGCAAGTATTCGAATCGACGTCTAGTATCTGGCCGATACCTGTACATATGACAGAGGAAGTGCATACCAAGGCTGCAGTAACTGGATCGATCTCTGTATCGAAGCCAGGTTTGCATATACAAGCGTTGGTTGTAGGATCAAGGACTTGCCCAACAGCTGTACAGACGACATTGGAGACACAGGCCAAGTTACCCAGGGGATCTGTGGTTGTGTCAAATCCCGTAGTGTCGCAGACACACGCATTGGTAGGGACATCAAGGATTTGGCCCAGGCCTGCGCAGACGACGTTGGAAACACAGGCCAATAACCCGAGAGGATCCGTGGTTGGGTCGTATCCGGTGTCACAGACACACTCGTTAGTAGGAACATCCAGGATTTGTCCCACTTCAGTGCATGTAACTGCTACGGAGCCAGTATTCGATGGAGTTGTTGATGACGAAATTGCTGACGGCCCTTCAGATGACGTTGGTGTAGAAATTGTTGCAGGCTCGGTAGACGAGGTCCCAACACTTATAAATGAAACCGAAGCTGAATGCGTTGACGAGGGCAAAAAGGTCGTCTCAGGAAGAGAGGTGGTCTCAGGTTCAGAAACTGAGCTTGGGGGATTTGTTGTTGTGACTGCAGAGGAGGTTAGCTCAAAAATCGACAAAGAAGTTATAGTGCTAGCACTAATTGGAACAAACCTTGAAATGAGTCTATAGATGAAGATAGCAAAGACGTCCCAGGAACTGAGTTCCCGGCACTTGTCAAAGTTGATTCTGGGGTTGACTCTGTAGTAGAAGAAAGCTGAGATGAGACAGACACTGAGCCGATTTCTGTAACAAGGGGACTCGATGTAGTTGAAGATCCTGGTGTTGGCTGTGTAAACGGATCTGTCATAAATGTAGGAGATGACATAGATGACGGAACTAGCGATTGAGATGATAATGGCTGACAGATGGTTGCAGGAATGGCGTACAAAGCTACCGAGGTACAGGGCCCGAATTGTGCTGAAAAGACGACTTCGATGCCAGAGGCAGCAAGACAGTATTGAGCTTCACCATTCGCAAATGTTTCGTTGGCCCATCGAAGCTGATCTGCTATCAAGCTGAAAGTTGTAGATATTGTTCCCTGCGCCGAGAAAGGACTTGGACCGAATGGCTGTGAGATGACTCCGTTATTTGTTGACACTACACCACTGCCAGAAAGCAAGCGACCGTTCTCGATCGAAAAGGTAACCGCTTCGTCGCATGTGTTCGTGATTGTTCCATCAGGCGTGAGGTATTCTACGTTCTGTCTTTTCTTCAAAGCTTGACTCACTCTCACTGGTGACAGGAAGAACGATGTTGGGACCACATTCTCTGCTGTTCTTTCGACAATTTAGCATACCTGAAGCCAAGCACTCCCTGTTTCCAAACTCACTGGGTCTCAGTAGTCGCAACAGTAGTAACAGAAGTGACAGTAGTCGTAAAAGTACCAGGAACTGTCGTGATCAAGGTTGTCGGCGCATTCGTGATATTGATAATAATACCTGGAACACAATTAATTGGATGATACAATTGCAAGGCATCGCACGGGTTACTAACCACCATCGATATTGATCAAGGTATTTTGCTCGATATATGTTGATATCGCAACTTGGAAAACCAAGACTTCAACAACAAGGACAAGCTTTTGACTTCCCTCGGGACACTCATTACCATCTTGCCGGTCCAAAATCAGATCCGATGATGCAAGAGTGACCGCTAGAAGGAACCATAACGGCGGAAATAGCGAGGGGACCCGCATCATGAAGCTAATCACAAAAACTTAAAAATGGGTTTTCGGCAAGCGCAAGCTGTGCAGAGCACCGAGTCATGGGCATAGTGTTTCCATATAAAGCAGGACCTGTCAGCAGCTGTGTAGGGTCCCAGTATCTGCATTCTTCAAGGAAATGCGGAGCCCACGGAATACTGTCGGGGCTTGTAAAGCAGCATTCCAGAACAAAGACCCTTCCCAACTGACTGGTGCATTCCAAGAAAGCTTGGTGAACAACTTTAATTTCCACCTCCACGACAAATATGCATCTAGGGGAATCTGGTGCAGGAAGTTGATCAGATACTGAACCACTTCTACTTTCAACAATCTTTTGTCAATGGAAGTGACAGTGGTGGAGAAACAGGTTTCAGTCAAGGCGCACCTTGAATGCAGCCACAATTGCATCTAGATTGCTCTTGTCTCAGAAATTAGCGCGAGTGTGGGGTATATGTCAAGCTGATTGGGAATGGCAGGCGCGAGACATAGGCTGATAGCTCTAAAAAGCAATTGGCTCTGAAGTGCACCTGCTTAGCTAGAAAGAGCACCAAATTGGAGCCATAACAAAATCAAAATGGCGAATGATTCAGAATATAGCGCAGTTACCTTAAGAAGAATTCAGATCTGAAAAGCAGAAGCTCCTGTAGGACAAAACAAAAGCAATGTGGCAACGTAAAATTTCGGGACAATCAATAGAAGCTTAATCTAAGTTGTTGTCTGAAGCATCGGCCAGCTCAGTAACCTAGTAAACAATCCTATCAGTGGTCGGGGTTCCGCATATCGTCTGGCGAGATTTTAGGATCTACTTCCTCCACCTAGTCATTCAATTAGCTACTATAAGTATGTTCGAAAAGTCATCCAATAACAATCGTACGTAGCTGCTTGTGCAGCGACACTTCTTGCAACTGGGCTTGTGAAAGAGGTTGCCTCCCAGTACATCATTCCCCATCCCCTGACTGATATGTGCGAAACGACCTTTGCCGCAGGAGGATATGATGCTAACAATAATGAGATGGAATCTGTGTTGTGACTATCGGCTGGGTAGATGATGTAGTCCTTGACGAAGTTTTCTTCCGTAGCAGACCCCGTTGCGACGTTTTCAGAATCTTTGGAAGGTGAGGCAGGTCGAGCATCTGCCGCAGCATTGCCAGAAGCCTTAGAAGGGAAGAGAGTCTCAGAAGCCATGGCGATGATGATCAATCAGGTTTCGTAAGCTTGTATTTCTGTTTGTGGCATGAGCAACGTCGGATGTATATTCTTGCGATGAGATAAGGAATGAGCATCTGGCACTGACTAGCTGGAGCCTAATTCTCAGGGAGTACTGTATGAGTTCGGGTATTTAATATTAGTAATCAAGCGCCTTTCTGCGGCGGGTCTGTAATGAAGGACTCAATCTTTTTTCATGAAAACCCTTTTCTGAGTGCTTTAAATTTCCAAAATACCTTATGAAGATGGTTGTATGTTACTAAATAAGGGAAAATCTGGTGGGTGGTGATTGGAAGGGTAATGAAATCGATCGACTAATTCACCGGTGACAATAACCCTGCTTATCTTGCCAGTTGACTGACTCAGAGTACTAGTAATAGTTGAAGCAAGTGGGATAGGCATCGAAACTGTCGACTGGCTACAGGGCTAGACATGATTCGGATACCTAAAGCACAAATTGGGGTTGCGACATGTCCGGACGCAGTCAGAGACGATATTTCTTTTACATTTGGCAAGCGGTGAAATGCAATGGAGAGGAAAGAACACAAAATAATCTGAAAGTTAATCAGCCGATCTTGGGAAGTAGTGCAAGTCCGCATCCCATGACTTTGTGATAACAGCCAAGACTGGATACGAAAAGCGACAGAATAGCCGACGGGGGCTGGGTCAGTGAGGTTCGAAAGAAGTGTCTTCGCAAGCTGATGCGAGTAGGGCTTGGTGGACCTATATCCATTAATCAACACATCGGTTGAGCATAGATCGCCTTGTTCCAGTGTTGACTCTCATAGTCAGAGGATACGGATTCGGCTTGATGTTATTGGAGTTCTGAAATCACAGAAAATCACATTAGTTTGGGAGTGGAGGATATTGGCAGAGATTGGGAGCGTTACGGGCAAATTATTTTCTTTTCTCTATTTTTTTGGGGGGGCAAGGGATTGGGGGATTGAGAAAACAGAGAACGATGCAAAGATCAAAGATCATTGACCAAAGATCAGCGATCAGGAAACTCTCCGCAGCCACTCGAGCGAGGAACAAACTCCATCGACATGAGTGGAAAAGAGAATTTACCTGGGGCAAGTCATGAATTACTTACCTTTACCGCCCTGACCGCTGCCGCCGCCTAAGTTGCCACCGCTTGAGTTGCCGCCGCTGCTCTTCGAGCCACCATTCTTATCAAGAACGGAGTTAACGGCGGCCCATTCAACTTCGGAGGAATGAGCTCCAGAGTTGGAGGTCGATCCTTGCGCAGAGGAAGAAGTGAAAGGCTTGGCCTTTGGATCCATGTTGGCGGAGTAAGCTTGCGGGCGCTGTTGGCTGGGGATAACCACACCTGTACTAGGTTGTAGTAAGTGGAGTGTAGTGCAGTGAAGTCTTGTGTGGTGAAGTCGTGTGCGGATAAAGCTGTGCGGAGCTGTGGGAATGAATAAAGCATCTCGAAGGAATATCTGGAAGGGTATATATCCTTTGAAACTTGGTGTTCCAAGAAGCTTGATACAGCGAACAGGCGGGGGTCGCTGTCGACTGCGAACAATTTCACTACTAAATTTGGGAGACAGGGACAATGGGATTGTTTTGATCGATGTTCTTTGTGCTTTCTACCAGGGCGAACAGCTCTGGGCTCAGTCAGCAACAACTTCCCTTGAATTCTTCATGATATCTTTCAGCCCAGCCGCAATGGAGCGTCTTTGTCTGCCCTTCTCACAGAATGATACATTGTACAAATCTGGTATAGGGCTGACACTCAGAAACGTGATAACAGACAGTTCTGCTAGAAGTCTAATTCGATCTTTCAGTTCCTTTGAGGATATTGCACGTATTGTGCAATCATCAAATACTATATATTACGATCAGAAGCAGGCATATGCTCCTTTTCTCCCCAACAGTCTTCTAAATGTTACGGAGTCAAGGTACTAGAATGTAGGCACGAGCAGAAGGTTTGGGAGGCACTTTGAATGCTTCACTGAAACTAAAGAAAGAAGAGAAAGAAGTGAATGTTCCTCTCGAGAGATATACCCCTTAGCCTCATGCGGCTTCCTTGTTCTTGCATATGAGTATCCTGAGGCTCTAACAGCCATCTAACCTCAAATGTAAGTGTCCACACTTGCACAATTTCCTTCCTGATCAAATGAGTCGTCCTCGTCTTCACTCATATCTTCCCCGTCGCTATCTTCCAGAAGGGTCTCGTACTCACTTTCCTCTGATCGCTCTGATCCGCTGTCCTCCTCCGACTCATCCCCTCCACGGCCGATCGTCTCGATCGGCCTGCGCCGTCGCGTGATCCCTTTGGCCTTCCAATTGGAACTTTTCCTCCTGTTTCGTATGCTCGGATTAAAAATCTTGCCAAATTATCCCGAGACTCTACCCAAGCTGATACCCACCTCACGACAACGACAATCTCATAAATCACCTACAACTTCAAAATATCTAGCAACATTTCAGTCGATTCGAGCTTGCCCGTCGGGAATCTATCCAGCGTAGAGGTGACATCAGTCTCAGCCTCAACTACTGGCCTGGCTCACAGTCCTACGCTATCATCACACAGCAGGTCTGATGACGACGAGAGCGATGTGGTAGAGGAAGATCAAGGTCCTCGAGTGCAAATATCACTAGTCCCGGAAGAGGTAACCATTAGCAAAGGAAGCGGGCTGGAAAAGACAGGCCAAAAAGTCATCGGACCTGCTACTGAATATGGAGGTTCGCAGAGTTTCGACGGCAGTCCACCAATGCCTGAATCTGTTTTCTCCCAAGGTCTCTCACCAACTTCATCTGTCTTCATCCCCGCCGGTGAAATACCAATCGCCGAGTCCTCAGCTGTTATGTCGACTGTTCTCTCACCCACTGGCCCTGTATTCATCCCAGCAGAGCAAATTCCAATCCCAGCGAATGGACATACATACTCCAGGGGGTTATCAGCAACTGCCCCGATTTTTGTCCCAAGCGTGCCGAACAATGTCCCATACTTACTCTGTGTGGCCGATACTAGCAGGTCTGTTCGCCGTCAGGGATGTCTGAACCAGAGTCTCGAACAAATAGATATTGTGCGGCAAGTTGAGATGGATGCGAGGAGGAAGCACTTCGAGTATGTTGTCGACTGGATGTGGTCGCCTAATAGCGACCTTTTAGTGTCAACAGACCGTACGTGACGTACTCCCAAATCCTACTGAATGAATAAAATCTCTCTTCAGGGTTGGTAACTAAAAATATGACACTTTTGTAATATTCCCAATTAATTCTCCCAAAGCTCTTCAGAGAATAATGAATTTACAGTAAAACATTCCATTCGAACTGAACTAATTATCATAATGAGAACTAAGAAATAGTAAGCGAAAAAGATGCGGGAGCAAAGTCAAGAATCCATATTGTACCGAACATCTAAGGTTAACAGAGTTGCAAGATACAAGTTGATTTTACCAGTCGCACCAAGTCTTTGTGAGTCCGGTCTGATAAGATTATAATTATTGTGAATTGTGTATCTAAGCCAACTTCATAAATATGAGAGACAGAAAGATTGGATGTGCATTATCTCCTGGGAATCGCAGAAGGCGCCCCATATAAATCCTCCTCCTCAACTTCATACCCCTGCAAACTCAACTTCAATACTTTCTGCAGCTCCTCATCATCCTCGTCCTCTGTCGTCGCGGCACGTGCCATCCCTCTATTACGATGCTCTTGCTCCAAGAGACTCTGCTTCTTGATATACGCCAGCACAATCTCTTCCTCCATCTTCTCCGCTGCCGACTTCTCCCCTGGTCGGGCCCGCTGCTGCGCTTCAAACTCGGCTTGTGTTGTGCCTGCGAGATGGCCCGTCGTATATGAGGGGGGTTGCTGGATATCCCGCGAACTTCCTGCCACAGGTCCTGAGTACTGCGGTGCTTGTCCGGAGGGTCTGCTGGTGTATTGGTCTGCGGGAAGCTCTACAGCTGACTCAATTCCTTGGTCACCACTCCTGGTTCTGTGATCGCTTAGACTTTCTCTCATGACTTGCTTCAGCTGTCTTTCATGTTCCAATCGTTCATCTGCCTGTCTCTGAGCATCAGCCTCGCTGGCTGCTAGCACTTCCCGCCAATCTTTATCATCATCCGGAGAATCTGATAATTCGTGCCGCTGGCCTCGATTTTGCTGGCGAGACACATCCTCGCGAATCGCTCGCTCCATATTGGCGTCTTCTTCGGCATCTCCTCGTGACATCCCCCGGACAGACTGCCGAATGTTTTCGTCCATGTCGGTAACCGATGACGATTCATTGAGAGACCACGAACCATTCGTCACAAAGGTATAGCTATCTGACTCGGCATTTACTGACCGGGCGGAGCTCGAGATACTTCCATTCTCACGAGCACCTCTTCCTTCCATGTTTTGCTTTCGTTGTGTCTCCAGAACATCTCGCACCATCTCATCCTGATTGTGCTTCTTCTTGACATATTTTTGAATCAACTTCCACCGCTCAATGACATCCTTCTTTTCCTCTTCAGAGCTTTGGAGCCACTCCTCGTATCCCTGGGCGGTCCTGGAAGCCACGATATAATTCTGGACATTACTGCCGAATAGTTTCTGCACCTCTTTATGCACGCCTTTCATCATGTAACTCGGTATTCCCCAAAGTGCTGCGCCTGGCTTAAACAGAACTCCTCCGATGCCCTTCCCTACTCCTTTGGCGAAGCCAGTAACACCCTCTTTCTGTGCGCCTTTCCAAGGCTGAGTGACCAGACCGGTAACGCCATCATACATACCGAAAGCAAATTCCTTCCCTATTGCCCGGGCGCCTGACTTCATATCGGTGACTTGTTGTGTAGGGCGGACTGTATCGTCTCCCCAGAGCTTCGGCGCGTTATGGAATCCTTCCGTGATACTCACCGAGATATCCATAGGTGATGACAGGGCTGATTTCATGATACGACCGAGTCCTTTGTCCGAGCTTATACCCTTCTTGTTCAACACGTCACGGCTGGGAATATTGTTGGAATCACTTCGGCTAAGGACTCGTCTCGAGCTAGTGTTGCTTGTCTTGGTGCTCAATTGCTCCTGTAATGTCTCTGTGGTAGAGGTCGATCCGCTGCTCGAGCCCCGTGTTGACAGATCTGGGCGGGTAGAAGGGCCGGTCTGGCGATCCGGCATATCCAAGCTCGTCTGGCTTCTGCTTGGTGAAGTCATAGGACTTGATCGTTTTCTTGTCCGCGAACTCTCGCCATTGCTTGTCAAAGTCGACATAGATGCTTGGGCTTGCTGTTTTGAGCAAAATGGTGTGGATACGGCCTTCCAAGTCTCTGATGGGAGATCGGCAACTCCCATTGCCATGCTGAGAACAGCCCCGACAGTCGACGTGCTGAATCCCGAAAAGGGATCCGAGGGGCCTTCATCCGCGATGTATTCCTGTGCTCTGAAGAGTTTCAAGTCTTTGAAATCGAGAAGGTTTGCATTTGCCAAAGTGCAGGCAGCGAAAGGGCTGAGCCTAATTTGAGTGCGCCTGACACGCCACGCGGCAGCTCGAGATGGTGCAAGGGAACAGCGAAGTCGGTCAACTTCGAGAAATTGATGGAATGACTGAGCACCTATATCAGTGCCTCGCTCGGCTGCAATCTTACTTGCGAGCTCTTTAGCTCGTTCGAGACTTTCGGGTCTCAAACAGAAGTTGATAGCCTCTGCTAACCCGTCGGCTGTTAGTTGTTTGTGAGGGATCGGGTTCGGTCCAGCGCCCGCTCGCGCAACCATAGCGCCCCAGAAAGGTTGATCTCCGAAGAACGGAACGACTAAAGTTGATCTTCCTGCAGTGATACCTGCTGCAGTCGTCCCTGCACCACCGTGATGAACAACGCAAGAGACCTTCTGGAAGAGCCAGTCATGGGGGCAATTGCCAAGCATAAAGACGCCATCTGGAATCCGGAGTTCGTCGGCTCCCATACCTCCCCAACCCTTCGAGAGCAGTACACGCTGCCCCGTCATCTTCACGGCCTCGAATATGAGTTCAGTCATCGCATTCGGATCTTCCAAGACAATACTTCCAAATCCTATGTAAACTGGAGGTGGACCAGCATCGAGAAATGCTTGAAGATCCGGCGGAGGAGTATATTTGGAAGCCAACCCCAGTAGATAGAATCCCGATATGTTGATGTGTGGGCCCCAATCTTTGGGTTTCGGTATCAGTGCTGGAGACCAGCAATAGGTATGGGGAACTTTGAGACGTTGTAGCATGCCGGGAGCCCATACCAGACTGACAGGATCCAGCCCGAGGCACTTCGTGCGAAATCTGTTGATCAGGTCACCCAGGCCTTGCCACACGAGGACTTCGATCATGGCATAGCTGAGATAATTGGTAACATGTGGATCGGCATTGGAGGATTGAACGTTCGCCAGCGGATGTGGGAACGCTTGAGTCGGAGAATATGGCATAGTGAACATGATGTGTAGAGGTATACCGAGCTTCTCTGCGCAATGAATGTGTGCAAAACTTGGAGGATTGGCGATGATACAGTCTGCAACAAAGGGCCGTCCTGCACGCTTTTGTCGAGGGTTTTTTCCGGGAGACTCGGAAAGAAGGTCCTCGTCGTTGGGTTGAATGGTCATTCCATCACCAGCTTTGTAACATGACCGCCAACATCCTTGAATGTACTCACCAACATCCTTCCTCCTCTGTCTGATGTCGCCTTTCAGGACACTGCGGAAGCCTGGCATTAGTCCGGGATTTTTCACCATGAAGGCCATCAACTGGGAGGGGTCCCCGCCAATGCTGAAAAATTCAAGCCCATTCTCCTGGACAAAGTCTTTGAAGGTGGGATGCGTTGCCAGGCGTACGCGATGGCCGTATGTTTCTTTCAAGACTCTTCCTAGAGCGACGAAAGGCTGAACATCTCCACGAGAGCCTACGACCTGACTGAAACTTAGTATCGGACTAACTCATCAGCATAGAAGGATTGTGTGCTTACCTGAATGACTACATTCAATGGAGGAGGAGGAGCAACCCCTTTCTCGCCTCCCAGAAAAGGGGGAATGTACGGAAGAGGGGGTGCAGGACTATCCTGCGCATTCTGAATTTGTTGACGTAAAGCAGGATTTAATACTGTCGACAAGCGACGATTGAGCTGGTTGATGCGAATGTTCACTCGGCCATCGTCAGTAATGAGTGCACTAGTGCCAAGGCCATTCTTTTCTTCGCAGATCTCGCCATAAGTTGTGCCGTATGCAGGAGGAGGCAGCTCATCTTCAGCAATGTCGGGATTTGCGAGGTCAGTCTCCTGCAAGAGCGCTTCCTGTCTCGCGGATTGTGATTGGTCAATCTGTCCAGCAGCTGCGGCTTGTGCTTGCTGGATCATAGATTGGCGAACGAAGTTTTCTGGAGTAGGTATTCCCATATCTGAGCGACTTTGAGGTTGAGTGCCCATATTGAGAATGGGAGGCCTGAAATTGCCTCATCTGCGATCTGACACGGCATCGGTACTTGTTATATTTACCCTTTAAGAAGTCGGCGAGTTTCCGAAGCGAGAACCTGTGACGGGCCGTGGGTGACGCGGCGGACGGGTGCTATAGGTGCCAATGAGGCACAGCAGTGCAATACCGAACTAATATACGAGGTGTACCAGTAAAGTATCAGCCAAGCTTTCGGTGACTAAAGACTGTGGCCAACCACAAAACATACAGATTCGGACCAGCCAAGCTGAAGTACCAAGAGTACGTAAGCTGGCAAAGTCTTGGAGATCCCGCCAGTGCTGAGGCACCGAGCGACCCAAGATATATTACTCCGATGAAGGAAGGTAGAGAATGCGAGTTGAATACATCATTCCGTACTTTTGTATGAACTTTGAGCTATTTCCACAACGTCAGTTGGTCAGAAGCGGCCTCGCGCCACGACTCTCGCCTTTGTATGTCATTCAAGAGAGAGCAGCACTATGAAGTCTCTTGAGAACGACTACGTATCCTTTTTTTTCTGGTTCCATTGCGAAGACATAGGTAGCCAGATTTAACAATTAATCGTGCTTTGTGAGTTGTCGGATTTCCATGAAGCTTGAATCGCATTGAGTTGAAGCCGCAGTCTCTTGACCCGGCTACTTGCCATCATCCACTCAACCAAAGTTTCTACCGAGGTACAGCCAGGCTTTCACGAGGGGTTAAAGCTGTTTTATTCGTCTCGAAAAAGGATCCAGATGAATCACATCCATGTGTCCTATGCTCAATCAAGCGCTCATTGTATGACTAGGACTGACCATGGCCCGCCGCGGAGTACCGAGCGATCAGATCAGATTTGTTTAGCACCATGTATATTCGGTACTATTTATGCGCAACATCAGGATCCCAAATGCTTCGTCTACGCAAAGACCTTGGAACTTTAAGCGAGCAGATAGTCAACAATGAGATCCTCTAAGTACAAACACAAGACTTTTGGAGAGACGGAAGCGACATCTAGATATGTAGCGGCGGCTCGGGTACCGCGTACGCGGCCCGCTATGACCTAGTGCTGATCGCTAAAGCATGCCATATAACATGGAACAAGACATGGAGTCGCAGGTAACCAACATATTTTTAACTTTTCCACCTCAAAAATAGCGGAGATCTAACTTGGCAGTCCCAAGGCAGCAATTATTGATTCGCTTAAGAGTAGACTCAGGTGACACCAATGTGAATATTCGGCCAAACCATGAGAATTCAAATACCAAGCGCAGAGATTATATTGGTCCATTGAAATCCTTCAAGCAGAATCTTCAGTATGGCTACCGACATCGCAAAGACCCGAGACGAGATCCAGTCCGAAGTATTTGAATGGCTGAAAACAACTCGCTACGCATCTACTTCGCTGGAACCATTGACAGGAGGCTCAGCGAACTTTATTCACAAAGCGACTCTGACTTCACCGTTGGATGATGGCTCGATTGAGGTGGTCGTCAAACATGGAGAACCGTACATGGCTGTTGCGCCGGCGAATATGATTAGCATTGCTCGATGTGTGAGTTTTCTTGGAGAAAATGCAGGGTCATCTGACTGACAGTTGATACAACAGAATATCGAAGCACAATGCTTCAAAGCTTTGTCAGACTTCACGGTTACCCAAGAGGTGGACTCTCATGCAACCGATCAAGTTGTGACTTTTCATGCAAGTGTTAGAACGCCAAAGCTGTTGCTTTACGACGACCTGACAAATACTCAAGTCATGGAATACCTTCCCAAATCCACGAACTTGAAAGCCTACATCAATTGGCATCTCAACTCGGCTGCTCCAGCTGAGTTGAAATCCCAATGCCACGCTCTGGGGAAAGCAATCGGACAGTACATATCAGCTTTTCACCACAACACTGATGCCAAGCTACGCGAGACACTCAAGGCCAACAGCCAGATGCAGAGCTTGAAGCATATGATTAACTACGACTGGATGCTTGATCGTGTTGGTCAATTCCCAGAAATTCTGGGGGACGCCAAGAGTATCTTCACGGCAGTGAAGGAGATGGCGTTAAAGGAATTGGAGCATGAGAAGGATTTGAAGATCACCCATGGAGATCTTTGGCCGGGAAAGTAAGTTGCCTTAGGCCTTTGATTGGGATTCCTAGCTGACCATCGCAGTATTCTCATTGCCGACGTATCTCTGCAACAGCTTTCTAGCGCTGAAACGCCCGTGATCATAACAGACTGGGAGCAAGCACAACTTGGCTCTCCAGCTCTCGACCACGGAGAAATGCTCGGGGAACTTTTTGCATTCCATTTGTTCAAGAGATTCGACAGCGGACTTTGGATCGCACAAGGATACATGGAGGGACTAGGAGAATTAGGTGAGGAACAGAAGTGGAGAAATGCTTTGCAAATTGGTGTGCACCTACTTGCCTTTGGACCAATTGCGGGGTGGGTTGCCGAAGATGAAGAGGGCCAGAAAGAGAAGGGAAGAGTTGTTGAGATCGCGAAAGAGCTGATTGTCAATGCTTGGGAGCAGAAGACGGAGTGGTTCAAGAAGGGTGAGGGGAATATGTTTGCGTTTTTGATTTAGCGAGGTGGGTAAGGGTATTGTCAATTTCAAGGAGGCAGGAATCAGTCTTCTTGCAGCACCTCAAAGAGTACACTCAAAAGACTGAAATAATCCATGACGTGATATGCCTTCCCTTTGTTTCCTCGTCAATTTGAGGCACTTCGATCTGAGCAAGCAAGCTTCAACCGAATTACCACGTGATCATATGGTTACTTCCAGGTTTTCCGAATTGTGGCAGCATAAACCACTAATCACGTATTCGATCAAAAGAGGTAAAATTACCCATGAATTAGACCTTCTTGTCCACCAGAAAACCCGCAATGGGCCGCCGAGTTCCCATCCCAGTTCACGTACCGTATAGGCGGTGCTTACTCGACAGGCTCTTACCGAGATGCCCGTTATCTCCATCCGCATCTCGTCCTACCAATCCAACGACACGACCGGATCCCATTCAACACGACATACCTTCCCTGTGCATTCTGCAAGGCACAAGCATTGCATTTAATCCAACCAATGCTAAGCTCCACAATTTCCAAGGAAGCTTATTCTCCACCAATACCTTCCAGAGAAAGCTTAGCAAAGCTTATCCATCCGCCGAGGATCAGCACTTCCGCCGCTAGGTGCGCCGCACCAACGCTTTTGAGAAGGTGGATAGGGGGTGGCAATTACAACCTTCCACTTCGGATCGCGAAATGCTGTGTGCTCAATCATCATGCAGCGTGCCGCTCCCAATCTGCCATTTCGAAGACGTGATCAGAAATGGGATGGAAAACATAAAGCTCATGAATGACCCCGCCGAGCTTTCCTCAACTCTTGTTTTCCCAAATCCTCGCGTCTCATCTTCGGAACCATGTTGATGCGCTCGCTTGTTGCTGTTTTGGCTAGTGGCCTCGTCCTCGAGACGTTGGCAAGTCCCATCTCCCACTCCGTCAGAACAAAGCGAGAGATCCCTGCATCGCACAGCCTGCATGAGCGCCATCTGCCTCAATGGGGTCAACAATGGACGAAGAAGTCGAAGGTTCCAAGCAGTCAGATGTTTCCCATGAGAATCGGCTTGAAGCAGCACAATCTTGAGGCTGGTCACAACAGGCTGATGGAGATGTGAGTACATCAATTCACCTGTTGACCGATGTTAATTGTCGACGCAGCTCAACCCCGGGATCTGCAAGCTATGGCGACCACATGACTCCAGAGGAAGTCATTGAATTCTTTGCCCCTCGTCAGTCATCTACTGATGCTGTAATGAACTGGCTTGCTTCGTCCGGCATCAGTGCAGACCGATGTGCACCGTCTGTCAACAAGCAGGTATTTGTGTACTTTTGGATCATCATTGGACCACGACACTGACAATCACAAGTGGATTCAATTTGATGCAACTGCCGAAGAAGCCGACAATTTGCTGTTCGCGGACTTCTACCTCTGGGAGCATTCTTCTGGTGTGCACGATGTGTCAACCGAGGAGTATCACCTTCCTACTCACATTCAAGAGCATGTTGATTACATCACACCCGGAACCAGACTCCGCCAGAGAAATGCAAAGATCAGCTCTGGTGATGAGCTGAACAAGCGATTCTCCAGCACATTGAGTGCTGGAGGCGCCCAGCCGTTCATTACAAAGCTTCCTGGTTTCCCGCAGGCGAATGGTACAAACTGTGACATCTATGTCACTGCTGATTGCACAAGAGGTGGGTTTGAAACAATTTCTGTCAGGAGATCCTAGCTAACAAATCTCCTAGTCCAGTACGACATCCCTGAAGCCAGCAAGTCTGCACCAGGAAACAAGCTCGGCATTTACGAGAGTCTCGATGTTCACTATAGCAGAGCCGGTCTTGATGTTTACTACAGCCATCTTTACCCGTATGTCCAAAATTTGACCAAGACTGACTCAGCCCGCTGAAAATTGTCTAGGCACATTCCCAATGGTACTTACCCAGAAGAGCGCCTGATTGACGGTGCCATCGGAGCGACTGAAGATACACCACTCTTCGTCACCACAGATGCTCTTGAAGCAGCTCTAGATTTTGATGCGGCGCAACCCCTCATTTACCCCCAAGGTCTCGTCCTCTTCCAAGAAGACGATGAGTACTATGAATAAAATGGAGGTTACAATGGATTCTGGAACAGTGAGTACAGCGACATACCCGATTTTAAATTTTGACTAATTTTTCAGACTTCCTCGATGCCATCGACGGCAGCTACTGTACCTACAGTGCCTTTGGTGAAACCGGAAACTGCAAAGCCAAGGAGTGTCTAGATCCAGTCTATCCAGACCCAAACCCGGGTGGCTACAAAGGCCAACTTCAGTGTGGTGTGTACAAACCGGTAAGCTCTTACCTTCCCCACACCATTAAATCACAAGTTTAATTTCCCAAGACCAACGTGATCTCCATCTCCTACGGCGGAAGCGAAGCGTCTTGGCCAGACTACTACATCAAGCGCCAATGTAACGAATGGATGAAACTCGCCCTCCAAGGCGTAACCATCGTCATGTCCTCTGGTGACTCGGGAGTTGGCGGTGCAACTTGCAACGGTGCATCCGGCAAGATTCTCGACCCCGACTACGCCTCTTCTTGCCCATACGTCCTTTCTGTCGGCAGCACAGAATGGGATCGATTCTCTCCCTCCACCGTCCCTGTCGCTGGCCAGAAACTCAAGGAGGTAGCTACCGCAAGATTCCCAAGTGGCGGCGGCTTCTCAAACGTTTTCGGAATCCCGAGCTATCAGCGCGACGCTGTTGATGCGTATTTCGACCAGGTTGAGGACTCCCTGGGTTTCTCGGGATATCATCACTATGTTGAGAATGGTGATTTCAGCAGCGTGATGGGTGGGATTTATCATCATGGCGGACGTGCGTATCCTGATGTCGGCGCTGTTGGTGACAGACAAGTCGTGTACAATAACGGGTCGTGGTGGTTGGTCGGCGGTACTTCGCTCTCAGCGCCTGTCTGGGGTGCGGTCCTAAATTTGGTCAATGAGGAGAGAATTGCAGCGGGCAAGAGTACCGTTGGGTTTATTCACCCTGTTTTGGTATGCTCGCGTTGCCTCCTATCAAGCGAGACTTGACTAACAATGCCATAGTATCAACATCCCGAAGCTTTCACCGACATCACTTCTGGTAGCAACCCCGGTTGTGGAGGCCCAGGCTTCCCTACTGCTAAGGGTTGGGACCCTGTTACTGGACTCGGGTAAGCTTCAATTCCCTCCAATACTGAATTGCGTATTGACTTCCGTCTTTAGCTCGCCTATCTTCCCAATACTGCAGAAAGTCCTAATGGGTATCTGAAAATAGCATAAATATAGGTACATGGGTCTAAACAGGCTATGTATAATATATTTCCACGGATGTGACCGCAAGGAACCAATATTGTGTCAAGTACATAGCTGCCAAGGAATTTCAACAAAGCTTCACATGAAGTGACGAAGTATACAAAGAATATAATGTGTCTTTCCTTGACGCAACTAATGTCCAGAAGTTCTGCATCCTTCGTTATGAAGACAGACATATTCCTTTTGTGTTTCTGCACTCAAGCGCCAACGCCAAAACCTCGGTCTTCGCTATTAACCATACCTCCGAGCACCACGATCTACCTACCGGGGTATTTGTACCAAAACCAAAGTACAACTTAACTTCAAAGGCGAGAGCAGGAAAAAACATCAATACCAATCGAAAGCAGATCAAATGCGCTAGAATGATTCGATTAGATCAGAACCGTAGAACTGAAGCTGCATCTTGCAATTCTCAAAATGGAGGTAGTTGGAACCTCATCCCATCTCGCAATCCCTGTATGGATTTCGAGACTTTTGCTTGCACCAACAACAAGCGAGCGCCGTCCATTGGTCCTTGGACAAATGCTATCCCCAGCTTTTCGGGACCGAGAAGTTAGTTGCATGATGTGCCAGCTATGCCCGATCGGTACCGTTTCGCCGTTCGTAACGATATATCGAGGCATGCCCACCTTCGTTGATTCTGAAGCCTCTAACAAAATTCTCGATTTCGTTCGAAGGGATGCTGATGGTGGATGGGAATTGCTGGGACGGTAGGTTTGGGCCTTCTTGGCAACATTTCCTTCCTGTTATTTAATCTGCCTTTTTATCCAACCCTCTTTTCTTCTTCGTTGCTACCAAGTCGCAGCCTGTTGAACTTTTGTCCGATTCTCTTCTCCTACTTGTTTTCACAGTTGAAGTTTCGACGCACATCCTCCCAGCAAACGCGCCCAACATGCGGATCCCCCTCATGAGTCCATCTCTGGCTGCAGCCAGGAAGCCATACTTCTTCGCCGTCGGAGGCAGCTTCGTCATGCTTCAAATTCTCTTTCTCGCAAATCTCTGCTACCTATACGGCGCCCTCTGGAAATCTGATCATCGCATGCACAATCTTCACATCCTTATGGTCGACTACGACCAAGGCGCCATCGGTGAAAGTGTACGTCTCGCTGGGACAATACTGAAAGCCGATAACTTTCCTACAATATCCGAGAGATCGTCAGCAAATTTTATAACAGGAAATAATGTTGAGTCTGCGGTCTGCAGAGGGGACTACTGGGGTGCAATATATATCAACGAAGGAGCGACAGCGAATCTGAGCAATGCACTTGCCGGCCAAAGTCCAGACACCTTTGATCCCACACAAGCCATCACCTTCGTCTGGAACCAAATCCGCTATCCCACCACCGCCATCAATGTCTACTCCAACCTCCTTATCCTCAGCGAAACCGCCAAAGCCATATACCTCCGCACAAACGGCAGCACCGCCCTCCAAACACTCAACACCACCTCCCCCTCCACAGCGCAAGTCCTCTTCAATCCCTTCAGTGCAACTTCAATCAATCTCTCACCCACCCCCCAAAGCGCGCGTTTCCTCCTCAATACAGCATCCATCGTCATGTACACCCTCATGCAATTCTTCTTCATCCTCGCCTTCAACGGCATTACCACCACCTTCAATTTCTACACCACAATCCCCATCCGTACTCTCATCGTCTTCCGACTCCTCGCCTCCCTCTTATACGCATTCATCGGCGCTCTCCTCTCCTGCACCTACATCTGGGCTTTCCGAGAAACCTGGGATCTGAACGGCGTACAGTTCGTGCAGACGTGGGCGATTCTGTGTCTCGTTATGCATGTTAACTTTTTGGTGTTGGATGCGGTTATTGCGACGATTCCGATTAGTTTTGTCCCGTTCTTTACGTTTACGTGGATTATTGTTAATATTACGAGTACGGTTATGCCGTTTGATGTTAGTGCGGGGTTTTACAGGGTTGGATATGCGTTGCCGGCGCATGAGCTGTGGACGGTTATGATTCAGATTTGGAGTAAGGGTTGTTACAATAGGTTGAGCAGGGCGTTGACGATTTTGTTCGCTTGGGAGGTGATTATGCTGGCTGTGGATATTTGGAGGCAGGTTGTCAAGCGGAGAGCTGCAACGGTTGAGCAGGAGGAGGTTGAGAGGCAGGAGGAGGGGCAGACGGTTTCCAACAGGCAAAGTCTGTCGGGAACTGAGATCGAGGGTAAAGGTAAGACGGTGTAAGCATGTCTCGTTTGGCTAGGGGGGATGGGAAAGATGATCGATTAGGGTGTTCTAGCTGTTTTCTTGAATGTTGGCCAAAGCATGTTTCCACTCTTCGGACTGATACTGGAAAACACGCATATTTTTTCCGAGTTTTCAATGTCAAAAGTTGAGTAAATCAAGTTACTATCGTGATCCGATCATTATGTGAATTCCTCCCATGATTGCAGCTCACTACCAAATATGGGGAAATCGTAGCTAAGTGTTATTTGGCATGAGAATTTCGAATGCTTCAAAGAACTGGCAAGTCAATGAAGTCACGGCGTTATCCAAACACTGCAGCCCCGCTATTTCTACAGCACCCAGAGAGGCGAAGGGGGAAGTTGTGCTTTCTGGCTTCGACAGCTGCACAAAGCGGGGCAGGCATTGAAAAACACACCTCCTGAAGGAATCCTTTGCCGAGGAAGCAGGTAAATTGATCCTGAAGTCCAAGCTGTGCGCAGGAATAATCAGTCGATTTTCAGAGGATATGCTTGAGTAGGGATTTCTGGCAGCTACTTAATTATAGACAGCGGTGCATGTCCTCATAAACAACAAGTATCCTCATTCTGAAGCCGCAATTACGCTTGAACATTACCGCCTTTCCTAGGGTAGAGGTGGAGAGTTACTGAAGAAGACTCCATACAGAAAAGCATGACCCAGAGTGTCTTGGTTCCAACGATCGCTTCTATGTACAGTCCATCCACTGATTGTCCTCTCATTTGATGTAGAACTATACTTGACTAACGAGCTCTATATACTTTTTCCTCATAAGGTCGATAATCAGTGTCAACAAGCCTAGATTTTATTCATTCTCTTGGAACCATAATCATTCGAAATCCTGTGAGTAGACTATTATGGCAGGATATAAAAGGAGCAGGATAAGTTCTCGCAAAAGCAGAGCACCGATACTCGACCAAGAGGCGTGCTCAAAGACAACCGTTGGGTACGCAATGTAAGCGAGATGTTCGGCAACATAGGGTGGTGGAACAAACTTAACAGGACTAAAACCTCAAGTTTTGAAGCGCCGGCTTGGTTCTATGAGGCGTCAGATCGCTCCAATTTGTATGCTCCCAGAGTGCTGATGGCTGATGAATGAGGTTGGCAGCAACGTAAGAAATGACAGCAGACTCAGGATCAGCAGCAGCACAACAGTCCTCGTCACTGTTACCTATGGATCTCACACAATCCACTACAATGTGATCCGAATTATATTACAGAGACATGGTGAACGTACAATTCAGTAAGTCAAGCCGTGCACATTCCACAGCTGGGAACGTCAACCCGCCCTCCATAGCCAGGTTCGCAATTCGCTTGGGGTATTCTAGCAGTCTGAGACCTAGGTGTACGAGGAGCCTTTATACTTCCCAATTCTAGCAATTTTCGCCCCTCAACATCCCTCTCCTTTAGCCCTCGCCAGCTCTCATCTCTTCGGCCGTTACATGTCACCCGTTGCCTTCACTCCCACGCTTTCTCCTAGCCAGATTAGCTACTCGATCACAGAGATATCGTCTCGAACTAGTAAGTTTCCAGGAAGGACTACACAGGATTAGCAGAGGAAGGTTCGAGGGACTGTAAAGTCCCCCACTTCTACACCTCGGCAGATGGAACAAACAACGCACTTCGCTTCTTCCAGGAGAAGTTGACTCTGGATACGACCTTGTCCTCAGGCTTCCTTGAGTCAACTAAGGTCTGATGAAAAACCTACCTCAACGAACTTTATATGAAAATAGTTCATCGCACAAGGTCCGACTCTTTACCCGTGGTAGCAAGCTTTCGGCGCAGCTAGGAGGCATGACAACAGCCAAGGAGATGGCAACAAAACTCTTCATTTCAAGGTGGGTGGCAGCTCATATATCGAACAAGCAGTGGTCCTTTGTGAACTGGACATGTTCCATGCCAGGTTGAAATTCTATCACCAATATTGCCTAGGCAACCATACCATACTATCCCATCCCTTAATACGGCCGAAAGATACTCGGAAATAAGTCCTGTCTTCCTTCCAAGGACACCGTGTTTACCAGAGAAGCAGCTAGTTGACGGCTCTATAGGTTTATATAATAGACCGAACGGCATGCATTAGTGAGTGTCTACGGTGCGGCATCTTGAATCACATCCATCTGCACAAGGAAGGAATGATGTGAGTCCCTGTTAGTTCACCTGACTGAACGAGGGTTTTAAGACCAACAGCTTGGATCTGCTTTTGGAGATCATGGATCGAGTATTGCGACAGGAATATATAAGAGGTATTCCTTCTTTCACAATTCCCATCTCCGCAGCGTTGGTGCCGAAGGATTGAACTTTTCAAGGGTAATCTGCATCCTGTTGCATATGTCTTACAGGGAATGACAGTCAGGAACATGAAAGTGCTTTGGGTATCTTTTAGATAAAATTCAGGAAGACATATTCTGCCCCAGTAGCTAAGGATTCAGTAGCAAATGAATCATTGTGAGAATGAGGGTTATGAAATGAAGTGATGATGATGTCGAAAGTGACAGTGAGAGAAAATATGACGTTGGCAGCCCGTTGAGGAAAGAGACGAGCAACCAGTATGTGCGAACAGTGAACGCAATGGAAGAATAGCTAAGAGAATCAGGTTGTGTGTGGAAGTTGCCGCGGACATCGGCATTTCTTTCGGAGCCAAATGACATAGGGTTGAGACGTTTCGGTTTGCCTATCGGGGTAGGATTTGATTCTTGGTGGCCTGTATATGGGACAGAATTTCCAAAAGCGGATGAGGTTCATTATCCATTTATTCATTCAGCTATATAATTATTTGTATAGAGTATCCATTCAATCATGTACTTCATTCCTCCAGCTCCTCAAACAACACTCACACTCCCCACAACCTTCAAATCCCTACTACTAAACCCCACACTAACTCCAAACTCCCCAGCTGGAATAACCCACTCCTGACTGCTCACATCCCAATAACTGAAATCCCTCCGCATCAGCTCAAAACTCACACTCTCACTCTCCCCACTCTCCAGCATCACCTTCTCAAAACCCCTCAACTGCTTCGGTGGAGTACCAGCTGGCGCAGAATCTGGATACGAGAGGTATAGTTGCGGTACCGTCGCGCCAGCCACATCACCCGTATTCTTCAGCGTCACAGTAATATTATACAGATTCTCCCAAAGCGCAGGATTTCCACCGGGCGTAGTAGCGGATTGTGGTGCTGGTGTGGCTGAGACATTCGCAGAAGCGCAAGATGACATTGCGAGATCGGAGAGCTCGAATGTAGAGTACGAGAGACCGAAACCGAATTCATACCTCACGGACATATTCTGCGCGTCGAAAAACCTATAGTCGATCTCGAGCTTCTCTTCAAACCACGCTTGCCAGGCATCTGGATCGGTGGAGTTGACAGCCGTGGTAGGCAAGCCGTTATAATCGTCGTTCGAGAGAGCGATGGTGTAGGGGAGTTTACCCGAGGGGTTGACGTCGCCGTAGAGGATGTCGACGATTGAGTTTCCGGATTCCTGGCCAGGGTAGTGAGCGGCTAGGATGGCGGTGACGTTCTCATGGTCGGCCCAGGGCAGGTCGTTGATTCCCGAGGAGTGGGTGACGACGATGGTGTTGTTGCAGTAGGAGGCGACGGATTCGACGACGTCGTTTCCGTCCCAGTCGAGCTCGAGGGAGACGCGGTCGGCGGCTTCTTCGGCCCAGGTCTTGAGGAAGACAAGGCAGACGGAGGGGGTTTCGGGGATGGCGAGGGTGGAGATGTCGCTGGTGGCTACGAGGGTGTTGTTAAGCCATTGTTGGACCAGAGCGCCGTCCTTGGAGGCGCGAGCCTTGATGGCTTCGAGGGGGGTGATGAGGTAGGTGAGACGACCGGTGCCGGAGCCACCTCCTGCGACAAGGGTACCGTACTCGAAATCAACCTGGTTGTAGAAACCTTGAGTGTCTTCGCTGGCGTCGTTGCCGAAGACGGAGATGATTTTGGGGGACTTGAGAGGAAGGGCGTTGTTCACGTTCTTGAGGAGAACGGTGGATTCGGCTCCGTGCTTGCGGATGAGGGCACCATGATCGGCGCGAACGTCACGGCTGCGGGTGCCATTCAGGACGTACTCACGGACTGTAAAACATCAGCATTGAACTTTTGACGCAGAGGAATAAGCAACAAGGGAAAGTACTTACACCAAGTATCCTTTGGAGAGAAAGTGTTGAGGTCAGCAGACGATGGATCGACAGTTGGGTAGTCCTTGTCTTGTCCAAGGAAGAAGTATGGAGTCATGATACGAATGACCATATCATCAACACGGGAAGCATCCAGTGTGCCATTGTTGACAGCAAGGGTGACGTTTCCGCCAAAGTCAGATGCCTCGCCGAACGTCAGTCCGTAAAGACCAAGACCACCAGGCATGTTCATGTCCAGACCAGCCTCAATGGATGGCACACCAGAGTGGGTCGCACCCCAATCAGACATGACGTATCCTTGGAATCCAAGTTCTTCCTTCAGGTAACCGTTCAGTGCCTTGGAGTTCTCGCAAGCATAGGATCCATTCAGTCTCTGATAACTGCACATGACACTTGCAACGCCAGCACGAACTGCGTTCGCGAATGGCCACATGTACAGCTCGTGCATAGTTCGATCATCGATGTTAGCAGAGATGGATTCCTGAACGATAGAGCCGTTCTTGTAAGTTGGGTTTCTCTGTGTCTCTTGCTCGTTACCGATCCAGTGCTTAGCGCACGCTTGAAGTCCATTGCTTTGGAGTCCAGTGATGGTCTCCTCCATAGCAACACCTGTCAAGTATGGGTCTGGAGAGAACCCTTCCCAGTTTCGGCCAGCATAAGCAGAACGACCGAGAGGACCTGCAACAGGACTTTGAATTTGTCAGGAATAATCTTTGTATGGTGAGGTGGGTTGGCTTACGAAAGAGCAACTTGGGCACCCTTCCCTCTGAACTCAGCACCCATAGCAGCACCACGCTCGTACATCAACTTGCGATCGAATGAAGCAGCGGTAGTAACACCAGCAGGGAAAACACTTGCATAGTCCACAGTCCGAATAGCCAATGGTCCATCTTGAAGACAGAGACCACCAAACCCAAGACGAGGAATAGCGACGATGTTACCAACACATGGTCCTGGTTTACCCGTGACCATGTCTGCTTTCTCGGCTGCAGTCAACTGAGCAGTGAACTCTTTCGCCTTCGCAAGAGCTTCTTCCCATCCACCAGCGCCTGTGGCATTTGCTTGGAACTGTTAGCTGGATTTGTCAGGCGACTTTCGGAGAACATACGTGATGGGTAAACTGCTGGAGAGTGTCCATATTGACCAAGAATGGTAGTGTTCAGTGGCTGCACAACAGCAAGAGCTGGTGCGAGCAGAGCAGCTGCCGACAAGAAGGAGTAGAGCATCTTGGAAGGTCGGATTGATGTTCAGTTTGCGACTGATGAACCGAAAACCAGAATCTCGGCATCCTGTCCACCTTATATATCCCCTCCGCCCGCAAGTTTTAGCAAGCAATATCAATGACATCTTGAATAGGAGCAAAGTGGACGAGGCGTTCTGGGCTTGAACCCTTGATGCTTGAATCGGTCCGTCAACACGATGGACATGCTTGGTATCCCATCTTTGCCGGACATTAGCTGGCCCCAAAAGCACGAGATCTCTGCCGAAGTCAACGAACACATCGTCATGGAGCGGACCGCCGATCAAGAAACAAAATTATCTAGCATCAACAGCCGACGATTTCCCGGTCAAGATCCACCTCTTGTCAACATGCGGGGGCGACAGGCGACGCCACAGATCTGGAAGTGGGGAATGGGGGAGCTGGGGATGCATACGATTGGGAAGTGGGGTTGCACGTGAGGACAAAAGGGCCGACCTCCAATACCCCGCTTGAGGATAAAGTTTTCGCTCCCCCCCGCCTTCCCGCGTGGCTTGCCAGGAAAATGCTTCGACTGCCACCAAAAAGCCTCAATTCTCCCGCCAAGCATCTCCTAGTCTAGTTATGCATTAAATACGCATACGACTTGCATCCCCGAAGTTCTCCCTTCACTGCCGACACTCGCCGTTGGGAAAGCCCCTCACTTGGCTGGGATTGGTAAAGGGTTCGTCATCTCAACGGTGCCAGGTACCAGATTTTGACCAACTGGAGAGTCTGGAGAAAAGTCAAAGTACCGTCGGGACCAGCGTACTGATAAACACTGGAGTCCAGACGTGGGACGACATGACTCGAGAGGGGGAGGTTTGCCGAACACGCACCCGGCCGGCCACATACGCAATGTTATGGGGCATCTTCGGCCATCGGATGACAGTCGAGCGAGGCTTGGATGAAATAGATGGACTATTCTCCTGGACCCGGGTGGTGAAGAGCTCGTATCGAGGCAGAAGCTATAGATGAGATCTGTAGGGAAAAGCAGAATGTTGAGCTTGAAACGAATGACGGGGAACAACTCAAGCCAAAGCTTCATAGCAAGTAAGCAAGCTACAGTAGCTCAAATCGATCCTTGGAAAATGCTTAAGCCGCTTGTCAGAATCTTATTTCCAACCGAGAAACTCCTCTCTCTTCAAACAAAAAAGTGCGAAAATTCTGGTACTGTGACGGGAATCATCCCACTCCATCGATATTCCCTGATGCCTTGGCCCGTCTCCATCCTCAACTTCATGGGCATCGGTACTACCGGTACGAAGAATCCACTGTGCCATTGACTCCACTAGATGTCATTTGCCAGCAGAGTTCTACTCTTTACTTGAGTTCATCGCATGTTCGGGAGACTTGACAGCGGGCTGTTCTAGCTCTGAAAATGGAGATTTGAGAGTCCCGCAAAAGGACCGCAACGCAATGCGTGGAGAACGCTTGTTGAGCAGGTAGACGGTGTGGGCAATATAACGGATCCCGGGTGTAAGTTCTCCCGGGTCGAAGTCGAGGAGTGGGAGAGGTGACCCGGGGATATGGGGTGTTGTGAGGGTTGAAGATGGGGTGACCAAGGGATAAAGCTGGAGGGAAGAGCTCAAGTCTTTCATAAGCCACATTGCTAATCTACGACGTTCTCACGTGGCGACGAATCTGCTCAAACTTGGCGTTCCAGAGGCCAGAGATACTTTCTAACTTTCAAGAAGTCAGCTCGTATTGAGCTTTCGAGCTCGAAATGGGACGACTTGCAAGAAAGGACGATCCATTCACGTCACGTGCCCATTCCTTCATCCCTTCATCTTTCACTCGCCAGTCGCGACCCTCCATCTTCAACTTCAAACATTGCTTCACCACTTCACAAGACTCAATCGCAGCGTGTCTGTCAGCTACCAGCAGCACTGAAGCCAATTTAGTCCAGCTCAGTATGATTCATTATATGCATGCGAAAGGAGATCTGACTCAACACGACTCCACGAGACGCCCCCTCGCACACAAGCATGGCTCGCGAATAGTATTCCAAAATGTCCATCAAAATGCCTCTTTTGTATCCTGCAAGTATGCTAATATCTAGGCCCCCAAGCCATCAATCATTTTCAAGTACCAATGCAAAAGCAGCGACATCGATATCCCGAGCTTTCAAAACAATACCGCCGACCCCAACGGCAACCCAAACGCCTCAAGTAATTGCAATCAGTCAGCAATCCTTTCGCTGCCCGCCTGCCCCCAGGATCCCGACTCCCTCGCCCCCTTTGCGGTGAATTCGAAGTCTAGGTCTCCACTGAAAATCCGCCCTCAGATGCAACACTACCAGATTACGATTCATCCTACCAGCACTGAATCTCTTGCTTGCAAGGGGGCCCTGTGGATCGAGGTCGTCTCCGCTGGCTTGCTTGTCATGAGGAGTGTTGTTGGCTGAATCGCGCTCAGAAAACAATCTCGTCTTCTTCTGTTTGGTTTTGACGTTCTCCAGAGATGGCTTCCCCGAGCTTCTTTTGGTGGGAGTGCTCCCAGCGATGGATTGTGCCTTCTCCGAGTTTGCTCTTCGAAGTCACCAAGCTTTCACACAGATCGTCGAAAGTCCTACCAGCCGCCCTTGCCATCTCAACCACTTTCACAATCGGTTGCTTCCATTCAGGATGCTCCACCCTGAGCTCTACCAGTGCGTCCATCCTCTCGTAAATTACCCACTAGGTTTTTCCCAATCTGGTGACCTCTCGCTAGAGACGGACGAGCCTTGAAGTCTTTGCACCGAGCTCCCAGATATGGAGAGGGAGCTCAGCTGGCGGCTTTCCAAAGACTGAAAAGGTGCCTGCAGCCGCTTGGGGTGTATCGTCGATGCGTGGTATTTCTTGCGCTGGCGATGATCCTCGATCTCAGACCTTCGTTGGTGAAGAAGTTTTCGGGGATGCAGTCGCTGTATGCCCGTTGTCTGTTGGTGGCACAGAAACGTGATCGGCCGCGACGTTTCGTCGTGCTGAGGCCATTGCTGTTGGTCGTCCTTGGTTGAACTTGCTGGCATGGTGAAGTCAGTCTCTTCCCAGATCTGCGTTGTCTGTTGGAAAGTTGCAACTGTTGAGATTTGGGAAGCTGTCATACGGATCCATTTTGCCACTAGAAAGTGGCTGAATTTGGACCCAGACTTTGCAAGGAGACGAGGGAACGCGGGGTGGAAGGTGGGTCCTTCGCCCAAGTCTCATGAATCGATGAAAAGATTGGGCGTGCATTCCGGAATAGAAAAGTCTTCTGAGGAGCTTAGAAGTGATTTGTTCGCCAAGATCTATCTCCCATTCATTCAAGTCGACTGACCACCCAACGTCGAACTCGGCAAAAACATAATGGCAACCACACAAACAAGCGCCCCGCTCCCGGCCAAGTACAACGGCCCATTCAAACTCGTTTCCAGTAGATGAGCCGCGATCAACGGGCTGACAATACTGAACAACCTCCCCCAGAAACTAGCCACACCACTCGCCGTGCCTCTCACGGGCGCTGGGAAAGCCTCCGGTGTCCAGCCATATAACACGGCGTTGAACATCGACTGGAAGAAATACTCCATGAGGTTGAAGCCGATGTTGGAGGCTTGGGTATTCACGGTTGAGAACAGGAAGAGAGAGACGCCCATCATCGCTGCTGAGAATACCATAGCCCATTTTCGACCGATTCGGGGGACGTAGACCATGAGTGAGCCGAGGGCCACTCCCACGATACCGGGAAGGTAAATGATGACATAGTCGCGGTACGTCTCCGAGACAGATACGCTGATTGCTTGATTCTTGCGGAGAAGAATAGTGGGGAGGAAAGAGCCTGGTAAGTGTCAGTGACAAGTTCTGGAATTTTGGCAACAAAGCGATATTGGGAGGAAGGCCATACCAGCAACAGAAAACGCCCAGTAATCGAACGCATAGATAATCCAGACCAAAATCGTAAGCCTAGTAAGCGCCGAAGTCGAGAACAGGATCTTAATCCTCGCAAATTCATTCTTAACCTGCTGCATAAATGGCGGATTCGCAACCTCAGCACTCTGCGTAGGCACACTATCTTTCAACATCGCATCACCCGAACCATTCGGTGAATCCGGCAACCCAGATCCAGAACCATGATTCGCTTCCAAAGCCCGGAAATCATCCATGCTCAAGCGACAATCATAACCATTGACTTTTGCCACGTTATGCAGCACTTTCATCGCATCCTCGTCGCGGCCTCTCCCGATCAGGTATTTTGGCGATTCTTGGAATGTGAAGAGCACGAAGCGGAGGAGGAAGATGAAGAGTGCGATGCCGCCGAGTGTGAACATGAGGTAGCGCCATCCCATGTTGTCGGATTTGCTGCAGCAGGCTTCGCCTGGTGTGAGGGTGGAGGATTTACATGATTTGAGATCGGTGGCGCACGAGTATTTGGGGATGAAGCCGTAGGCGATACCGCTGCAGACGACTACTCCCAAGGGCTGGAAGATTGATAGGAGGGCGAGAAGGAATCGACGATTCTGCATCTTTGTTAACGTATGAAAGATAAAATTGGGGGTTTGAGACCGTACTTGTGGGAGAAACTCCAAGCAAATAGTCGTGTCAATGGGAATATTTCCTCCGATACCGAAGCCATTGAAGGCTGTCAATACTAAGATCGCGCTGTATGTATTTGGTGCACCGAGACATAGTCCAAAGATACACGAAATGAGAACAGTGCCATTAAAAGCCCATCGACGACCTGGCTCAAGTTAATTTATGGCCATGCTTTTGTCGATTAAACCCACCAATGATATCGACCAGAGTCCCCCAAACGAAAGCGCCAGCACAGAGACCGGAATTGAAAGCCGTGAAAATATTGCCCAGTTCACCACCTACAATCACATGTCAGTTTCTGCATCCGTTTCAAGATCGACATCATAGAAAATTGGAAACACTCACTGCTGAAGCCCAGCTCCTGCTGCAGCGGGGTAGCGATGAGCCCAAACGCCTGCGCCCAAAGCAGATCGAGGAAGTATCCCAAACCACATAATGACCAAATATACCACTGATATTTTCCCATTCCCATAGCATTCAATTCCTTGTTAATTAAGAGCGACTTCTTCTCGTACAAGGAGAGCTCTTTGGAATTCGGGTCCATGAGGACTGCTGGAGCATCGTCATTGCTATGGACGGACAGACTTGAAGGCCCTGAAGTATGTCAATTAAATGCATTTGATTTGCCAAAAGAGGCAGAATTATTTACCTGTCTTTGAGGTCTCGGCCTGCGCCTCTGCGTCGTCGACATGTTTGATGGAAGATGCACTCATTTTCGCCTGCAAAACTCCAAACCCATTCGAGAAAGTGTAAAATTAAGGCGTTCGTGCTTGAAACATAAGCAAAAAGGAGATAATAAATTCTAGAGGTAAAGTGAGAGTACAAAAAGATGTACAGCGTGGCACTAGCTGGAGCTGTCAGTGATGGTGCATTTCGTTAGTGTGGCGCAACCGTACAAACTCGTGGTACCAGGAGCATTAGCTCCGAACAGCTCCAGATGATATGACCTCATGACTTCGCGACGCGTCTTACAACCCCTCCTTCGGCACCGCGACTTAGCCAATTAACTTGGTACTTTAATCTGAATTGGGTTCTGTCGAACTTCAGGGGTCTCTTGAAATATGACAGAAATAAATCCACGGGAACAGCAGTTGTTTTGCTTCTGAAGAGGGATCGCAACCTGGAAGCGAAACGGAAGCGAGACCAGGCGATAATGGCAAATCCAAACCTTGCATTCAGGGTATCATCTAAGTAGCACCAAACAATACAGCCAGTCAGTCAGTCGCCTCTTATCTGATCTGACAACAAGATGTGATCTAGACTCGAGAACCATTCACGTTCCTCTTCAAAACATCCACAATCCATTTCTTCCCCTCCGTCCCCTCATGGATATGGAAAGCAGAGAGCAAAGGAAAACAATGCATCTGTTTCTCCCACTGCAGCCAATCCCCATCGACACCACACTCCGCCAGCTTCTCTCGAAACTTGATCGCATCAGGAGTCAGAGTATCGTAACCTGCTGTCACTCCATCGACTTTGATGCTCGCTTGCTTGAAGACGCTCAAGTCTGCCATGATGGGAGAGACTCGTGGATCAGAAGCTGGAAGCTCTGCTCTCCATCCCTCAGCCACTTCGGTAATGACCTTGCGACTTAGGATCGGATCGTGAGCCTCGACGACATCGATATCCGGATTCTCATTTCGCATATCCGTCGCTGGACACATGGCCATGACAGCCTCAACCGGACATGGTCCATCGGAGGTATTCTTCAAATACTGCGTCGCAACATAGAGACCAAGAACAATCGCGATATTCCCACCAGAAGAATCCCCAAAGAACGTGATGCGAAAACCCTCCCGCCTCGCTTGGTCGACCAGAGCATCACATAACCGTTCTAGATGAGGGAGTGCCGTCGAAGCTGGCGAGTTCGGCACCAAAGGGTAGCTGACGAGACTTATTTCGTAGTCCGGTAACATGCTAGAGAGATCCGAACATAATGTCCAATGTTCCTTTTCTGGGAGACCCCGGAACCCACCGCCGGCAAAATAGTATATCCTGTGTCTCGCTTCGGCTCTGCCAGACTTTGACAGGGTCTTGAATGTGTAGAGCCATGTGTTTGCGATCTGCGATTCTTCAATTGAGCAATCTCCTTGTGTTTTGCTCGGTGGTGTCAATTGGGGTGAGCCGCAGGGTTGAGGATTGCCGGGCTTGAGGATCAGAGATGAGAAGGGGTTGATGATTTTTTGAGCTGCGGCGTTGGCGATGGAACGGCCTTCTCGGCGGTCCACCCTGATTGAAGATGTCGTTGTAACTTTATTCATGGTTTCGAGTTTGACTTGTTTGAGTTTGGCTATACAGTAGGATATGCAGGGACTTTTAGTTTTGGTTATATGTGTAGGGATATCAGTCAGATAGACTTCGAGATTGATCTTGATAATCGAGGTGTGGATGATGACCTCATTTTTACTGGATCATGACCTTGGCGTTGGTGATAATTATGGGTGCAGCCCCGCTACATCAGGAAGTTACTGCTGGCGATCCATTTATATGGTGGAAGCAATTGAATGCTGAGATTTCAATGATGGCAGCTTGCAGAAACAAGGCATCGAGATGTGGTAACGATGCATGGAAGGCTGGCTGGCTACTGAGTGGGTACTGTCATCGTAGGGCTGAGACAAAGGAACAGACCTGCTGCGTCCAAGCTTTTGACGCAATCATGCATGAAAATTGAACCAATTACGAGGTACATATCATTCAACCTCTGCAACAGCATCAGAAATTCTGCTGGTTATGTAAAAATTCGACATGCTCGTGGCAACATGTGAATTCTACGTGGAACGAATTATCCAGAAGCAGAAGCAAAGAGGGAGACTATCAGTGGAATCCAGGCTCAGCAAGTACTACGGATACTGTCTATATTCTAAATTCGAACAAATTTGGACGAGTTGCCCGTTCTAGAGGCGGGACATTATTCGCTTGACAGCAACAACCCCGCCGCCGCATTGACAAAAACAACGGCTACACAAATGAGTCCGATCATTAGCTTGAAACCGTATCTTCAATGACTCCGAGACTCGGAAATTATATGGGACAGAAAATCACGGAAGGAAAAGCAGAAACTTGTGCCAAGACAGCATCAAGGTCACGATGCCGAAGCACAAAACCAAAGATGGGTACAGAGCACTTCGAACAAATTCACCGCTCAAACCTCAGCTTGGTACGAAAGGAACCTTTGGTATGTTATAAATTGACAGATACCCAGTATTCTATATATCTATCAAGCTGCCCTGCTTAGCTTCATCATCTCCCACCCATCACAGACTTGAAATGATGATGGGAAGGAAGTGATTACTGACGCCAACCGCTACGCGAAAGCGCAGCCCAATTGGTGAGCTCCCCCACCTGTTGGTAGAGGGACCCTGTCTGTATATTGTTTCATCCGACAGGGGAGATATTTGGAGATGAGTGCTTTTGTGTGCTTCCTCTTCTGTGTGTATGTTTTTTTCTTTTTTTCCTTTTTTAGGTTTTTCTGCTTTTTTGGTTCCAGAGAAAAGGTAGCTTGCAACAATAAATGACAATGGAGAAGGACAAAGTCAAGATGTATGATATGCTGAAGATCTTGAGATATGCAAAGTTGGCTGGTCAAGATGTCGATTACAGAGATTCAAGAGATATGGAGAGAATGATGGATGGAAAATTTGAATGATTGTGAGAACGGGATCCTGATTTATGTGCGTCCAAAAAACACTAGAAATTAAGTCGGAGTCTAGGGATAGTGAGCCGGAGGTGTTGATGCTGAGGCTATTTCTTAGTGATCTCATGATGGTGTTGAGGTGGGACCTGTCGTTAGCGAGCTATAGGACCGTCTGGCATCAACGCGCATTGTTGGCTTCAAGAACGCACGATAATGCATCGGCTCCTATGAGACATGTTTCATATATCTGCTTTTTATTTCGAGTCTATAGCAGCGACGGAGTTCATTTTCCAACGCAAATCTCAGAGAATAATATCAGGAAAGTATTTAGAGTCACGAAGATTTTTTTCGCACATAACTTTACGTCTCTTACACCATGAATCAATTTAATCAATCATGAGATAGAGCCTGAAATCATCTTGTCAACAATCTCGCCACTGCGAGTGGTTGCTCTGAAATATCACGCAGCTTGATTCCCAACCTATCTGATTACTCGAAGAACGACAAGTCGAGTAATACAGAACAGTAAATACTCCCATGGGCCCCATACGACGCTTTTCTGCCACCATCAGGAATGAATAAACGCCGAGCTTGCTTCAATCTCAGGTTGGTTGTTTATCACATCCCAGTTGACGCCAAAATGTATTCGAGGCTAGCGATAAAAGTACTCACGTCCGCTGTCGAAGACGTGATTGCTCAAAATTATACCGTAACATACCGTTGAATGAAGTATGTAACGTCGCATAGCCGCAAGTGTTAGGGTAGAAGATTTCTGGGATTTCTCCACCAGTGAAAGACCGTCGTTATGAAGAACTGCGCATTCCCTGACCCGTACGTGAAGATTGGCCAACAAGCATTACCCAGCTGAATTTACAAGCGATAACAATTGAACTCTAACTGTCTTAGGACGTCTACAAACAAGCTATCCATGGTAGCAATTGTAAACAGTGGCCAAGGGCTCGACGGAGGGACAGTATAACAGGTTTTGCGTCTTGCCCACCAGCCCACCTCGCTTATCAAAAGGGCATTCGAGAAATAAAAACAATATATGCAGACCGAACTTTTACTGCCAAATCGAGGTCAACTGAGGGGACAAAATGGCCAAAAGTTACATGTGCGAACTTTGCCAGCCATGTACAGGTTGAGAGCTATGATGTCACTAGGGTCGCTAGTCCTCAAATTTACTGTGGCTCTGCTAGATAATTCTAGCATGACTAACTTCTTCCTAGGTCCCTAGATTTTCCATGCACATTCATATTCTTTGTCTACTTTCAAATTCTGCTTAGACTTCTAGAGTGCTAGGCTAAAGTCATATCTTGCTGTCAGGAGCGCTAGACGTGGTGCGGCCACTGCTCGGGAGATGCCGGGCCCGTCATCGCTACATCACGACTTTTAGCAATATCTTCGAGCACCAGCTCTAGATAGACATTTCCATGTCCTAAAGTTTGGGATCTAGAGAAAGAAGTCCAAACTAAGCGAAGAGCTACACACAACTTTTGAAGAGCACCAGTATGCTAAACATTTCTGTCCTGGGCAAATCGTCGTCCGCCAGCATTGAAAGCCGCAGCATTTAGGCACCAAGATACACAAAAAGTGAGAGTCAGTGAATAGGTGCAAGGAAAGGTAGTCAAGCAGTCAGAATGGTCTGCACAAGCAATTCGAAGAATGGCACTGAAAGATCTGCGGAGAATCCACCGCCATACCAACCAGACCTCTCAGCTACCCTCCCGTGTCGCACACAAGGCGAAAGCTCTACCAACTCATCTATGTAATCGACCCAGACTTCTGAACCAGAATCCTTGACGAGCGATCGCAATGACCAGAAACAGCCGGACGATTTCGAAGATGGGGTCTTGGTCTTCGTGGAAGCAGTGATCCGAGATAGGAAATCCAACCTCGTCAGCGCAAACATCTTCCAGTATTCAGACACGGAGGATCTTTACACGTACGATGACTATCTCGATGGTCACTACGGTTGGAAACAGGGCGATCTTCACGTTGCGCTCATCAGGCCCAGTGACGGATATTGTGGCCTAAAGGCGAAGTTGGTTGACAGCATTACGAGAAATCAGCCAAGATATATCGCGGCGAAGGGATGGAAGCAGCAGAGGGTCGCCGTTTGGAGTATAATTGTGCTTTGGGACGCGCTAGAGGCGAGTCACTCGGAAGAAGGCTGTAAATCCAGGTTGACACTGAAGACGGATAATCAGATTAGAATGGTGTCGTGGAAGATGAAGGAGAGGGGTTCGAAAGATATATTCATAGTTGAATTTGCACTGGAAAAGTGCCTATGACGTTCTTGCGTCTCATGGAAAAAGTCCTCTACAAGTTTAGTCCTGGCCGCACACTATTTTCACAGAGCCAGTGACTGAACGTCAAAACATTACATCAACCCAAAAAACTTCAGCACAGTCTCTTCCTGGAACGGAGGAATGTGCCCACCACCCTGAATACTATACCCATGCAGCTTTGTTCCGTCTCCATACACCATATCCGTCCAACTCTGCGCCGGCGTGTTCGTAATGTTCTTCATGAAAGACACATTCAAGACATTACTCCACTGAGCGAGCTGCTGCGCCAGAAGCGAGTACACAACCGCAAAGTCCTGCTTCCCATGCGCAATCAACATTCGTGTCCGATTGCCTTGATACCCAGGATAACAATTTCGTGCTATGTCTCCCCATTGCTGCGCATTGTAGGTCTTCTTTCCCATCGGGCAGCTGACGTCCGGAGATGTGGGTGTGGAGATTGGAGAGCCATACCAGCAGCCTGCTGGGACGCCGGACCAGGACGCCCCGGCGTTGAAGACGTCTGGGTATGTGGCGGCGAGGACATTGGTCATCATGGCTCCTGAGGATCCACCGACTGCGAAGACCTTTGTAGGATCACCATTGTATTTCTTGAGTGTATATTTGACCATGTTGACGAGTCCGGTGGAGTCGCCACCGCCGTCGTGGATGAGCGTTACGTTTGAGTGGCAGTCCCAGCATCGTGTCTCTTTCGTGGTGCTGGGATATATCAGGATAAAGCCGAGCCTATCTGCATATGAAGGTAGCTTCGTCATGCCGTAGTATTGTTGTCCTGTTCCACCACATGGATGTAGCTGGTCATGTCAGTTTGGTTAACAGACACGAACTTACACCAAGAATGATTGGAGGCTTCGCAGACAGTTTATCAGGGACATATATCTGCATCTGAGCAATACCAGAAGGATTATCGCCCCAATTTGGAACGGTCTGTAGTGATGCTGCGTTGGCTTGAGTACACAGCGCCAAGACCGTCAAGAAAGAGCGGAGTATAGAAGGTGAGAACAACATCTTGAATTTTCGGAATATGAAGATGCTGAGAATAATATGTCTGGTTGACTTGTTCCTTCTTCGAACGGAATGGCGGATTTATAGGAAAGTTCATCAGACCGTCCGGTGATCAGTGGCATGTCTTCGCTAGGGAACAAATATTTTCTTTTTAGGCACTAAACATGCCTCCTCTTCTCCCTTGTTAATTCCATTATCATCGTCGTCATTGTCGACAATGTTTTGGCGAAGATCCTGAGCTATGGTTCTGCTCAGGGAGTAATTGTGCGGGGGTCCAAGAAAGAAATGCCTTCGGATACGAAACTCGGTACTCCAGGTCTCCGTCAGGGGGACAAAGTTACTTTCATCTTCTTGCGAAAGAATTATTGATCCAAAAGAAGAAAGTACACTGTTCTTCCGTGCCATCTTGTATCGATGTTCGAAGCCAGAGTAGGGCTGGGAAGGCTCACCAAATTACCCTTGATCTCGCCTAAATCCGCACTGCACCATGCAGCGCATCATGCTGGTATTGGCTGCATGAAGTCCAGGCAAGTCTGAACATCGTTGCTTCATATGTATCGATGCACGGCGCATCATGTCCTGATTGGCTGTCGTTCGAGACACGAGATCTGAAATGTTGCAGGAGACTAACGTCCCGTTAAAACTCCAGATCAGCCCGCTCTGGCTGGAAATACGGAGATTAATCTCACTCATCAGGAGAGCTGCTTAACGCGTACTGGAAGAAGCCTGCCGGATTGTCCAGGCAGTCAAGCAACCCTTGTTGCTCACTTCCAGTATCGATGCCTCCTGGATGGTCTCGTTGCGTCGCTCGCCACATCGCTTCCGAGGCCTGGAGAACCCTCCTCACTTCACCGCATTGCGACACGATCCAAATTTTCTGAAGCATAGTTCTCAGTAGGATGAAGTCATGGGCGGTCTCGACAGCGCAAGAGAGAATTGCCAAGGGCCAGCAGAGATAGAAGCCGCAATTTGGTGCAATCGTCAGTTCAGTGGCAATAGCCATGGCTTCCTGAACAAGAACTCTCACTTCGCTATGGAAGCTCCGAGTCCCTGGTCGGATGTTCTTGAGAAGTAGTATCTGAGCGGCGATGATGTAGAGGATGGTTTGTTGGAAAGTATGGACCGCCTCGGACAACATAGATTGGCAAATCTCGGAGTTCAGCTCTCTCTTCCACTCAGTCAGGTCTGATGCCATCTCTGTTGCGCGAAAGCATTCGGATAGGCGCGATGAATTCTCGTGGCTCTGCCTTGTTATCTCGAATATCGTCTTGTATAATTTCCAATCCGCTCCGAGCAGCGGCGAGTTCTGTGTACTCGAAACACCTGGGAATACTACAGGATCCAGGAATAGGCTCAAGGCATCCCAGTCCAAAAGATCCCAAACTACATCTACTTCTGAGTAGTAGAAAGATAGCGTACTGGCGAAATACAACAATGATTCCGCAGCGATGCGATCTTTTGGGTGAATCTTCCCCGTTGCCGTAGATGCAGAGATCCGGATTTTCAAGACACGAGCTAGACCTTCCAAATGTGGCGTTGGGCCTGATTGTTTACCCTGACCGTTCCACCCTTGATTGATCTGTTGCCCATGTCAGACTTTCATTCGATTCTAGGTAGGCTGAGGGCATTACCTCGAAAAGGCACAAGAAATTAGTCGTGTACATAACCCAATCCTCGCTCCCATGAACATGTCCTCCTTCAATCTCTTTTCTGAAGTCAGAAATGACAGTGTTATAATGCCTCAAAGCGACAATTCTGAACTTCTTTTCCGTCCATGATGCGTGCATAGCTGCTGTTGCCAGATAAGCTTTCAGGGCCACGTTCGTTTCGATGCCGATGGAAATCAGGTGTTGCCAGTTACGGAACGCTTCATGGGCATTTCCTCGAAGGACCCCTGGCAAAAATTTCTCTCGGAGATGTGTCGATAAGTAGTGATCTACCGACGTCGTAATCCCCGGGAGGCCATACATAGCAGATCGAATGACTCCAATCTTTGTAGAGTCGTCCGAGAAGGATTGCTGGAGATGATCTCCCCCGAGAGTAAGGTCTGGATCCCTCACAACCACTCCCTTATTGTATTCGATGAATCCAATGACTAGTTGTTCTCCTGAACGATTTGTCGTATCATTCCCCACCGATGCTGGCCAGATGCAGGGAAGATTATGCTTTGTGCAAGCGCCACAACGTATCTTCGCCTCGTCACATTTCTTTCGACGCCTGCGGCACATGAAACAGCCGGTCAAGGTGCGGAGTTTGGTCTTCCTTGCAGTTCCCTTTTCATTGATGTTCTCCATTGTTCTTTGTTGAATTTCAGAAAGAAGATGACGTCTCAAACGTATCGTTCAACCCCGCAGTGTTTCAGCTGTCTTTAGCTAGAGCCGATAACCGAGGACAGGGTAAACAACAGCCTGAACCTGGCGTCTTTGGCCTTGAACTTCACAAGATGAAAAGAGCCGACCCGGTATTGAATAACAGATCCTCGGTCAACTCAGCCTCATCCACGAAATGGAGACATTCGAGCCTCGATGGCCAATTACAGTTTTCACACGTGATACCCCCTGAATTCCCCCACTCTCAACACCAAAACCAATCAAACGCACCAGAAAGCCACACTCGCGCCGAGCCGTCTGCACCCAAGCTAACGGAATAATCTACACCAAAAGAAGACAAGTCTATCTATTCCAAAAGTCAACCCCTCATCTCATCCCATCTCATGCATCTGAACTAATAGCCGACCCCTCCTTTGACTTCTAGTTACCTCGCGATAAGCTTCACACCAAAGCAGTCTCACGTCAAATTACTACTACTGACTAGCCAATTCTCATTGATACTTCTCATTCAAGTAATCTAAGCATATTTTACACACCACGACTCAAAAATGGCCTCAACCACAGAAACCCCTAAGAAACTCCTCGTCATAATCGGCATAACAGGCAACCAAGGCGGCTCCGTCGCCGCACGCTTCCTCTCCGACCCCAAATGGCGCATCCGCGGCCTAACACGCAACCCATCTTCCCCAGCCGCCCAAGCGCTCTCCTCCAAAGGCATTGAAATCGTCTCCGCCGACCTCGACTCCGTCTCATCCCTAACCGCAGCTTTCCAAGGCGCAAATCTCATCTTCAGCGTAACGAATTACTGGGAGCCTTTCTTCCGGCCTGATTCCAGAGCTGAGGCTGAGAAGAAGGGGATTACGTGTAGGAGGTATGCGTATGATGTGGAGAGGCAGCAGGGGGTTAACATCGCGGATGCGGCGGGGAGTGAGGGCGTTGTTGGGGGCTTGGATGAGATGGGGTTTGTGGCTAGTACGTTGAGTTATGCGAAGAAGTGTAGTGGGGGGAAGTATCAGGAGTTGTATCATTTTGATTCGAAGGCGGAGGTGTTTCCGGGATAGTGAGTTTTGCCGTTCATTGTGTCTTATCTGTTTTTGTTTCCAGATTTCTTGTCATGGAATTCTTTTCGCGGAATAAAATCTGCCCTTCAGTCCATGTCGGATGGATTGCAGACTAATTCATTTGCTCTGGACTAAGGGTCGAGTGACCTGCTTGTCCTTTACAATCTAATATTTTCCGTCAGAGCAAGAAACTCAAAATGCTAACTTTCTTCAGTGTCGAGGAGAAGTACCCTGAATTAGCGAAGAAGATGAGCTGCGTACAGACCGGGTATTTCATGAGCAGTTATAAGCTTGCACCAGCAGCGTACTTCGCAAAAGTAAGTCTGCGCTCTCATTTCACATATGCCCTGTCAGATCGTTTCCAGTCTTATGGCTGTGGAACATTCGGATCTTTTGACGTGCAGAACATGCATGCATCATATCCTGCAGCACGAGGCGTGACAGACCATCGTCGACAAGAAAACATGCTCTCCAACCATTCACTCCGTTTCATTCCCCCATCCTTCACGATCTTCTCTTTTGTAACCTCAACTCACCATCCATCGCCCTTGCAGCAACCCAACAACACCTACATTCAATCCTTCCCCACGCCAGCCTCGGCCCCTGTCCCACACCTCGCCGTCAACGCCGACCTTGGCACCTTCGTCCACGGCGTCGTCCAAATGGGCCCCGGCAAGCACTACATGGCCGCAGGCACGACCTGCAGCTGGGCCGACTTCGTCGCTACATGGTCGAAAGTCACGGGCAAGGAGGCGAGCTACAGACAGTGCTCTGTGAAGGATCTGGCGGAGAATAGTCCGGATCGGTGGTTTGGTGAGGAGATTGCGGATATGTTTGAGTATTCGGGGTGAGTTAAGCTGTGTTTTGTTTTTGTTTTGAGTTTGGTGGTGTGTGGGGAAGGCGAGGGAGAGGAGTGAGTGAGTGAGTGGAAGGGATGTTTTGCTGATTTGATGTCTTTAGTGAGCCGGGATATGATGGAGGCGATAAGAAATTGTTGAAAGCGGAGGATATCAGGAAGGTATGCCAACTTCCCCATCATAGCAATCTCCCACTGTCGTCCGCCCATCAAGCGCAGGACTCGTACTGATTTGACTTTCGCCCACAGGCTGGATTCGACTGTCCTATGACTAGTCTCGAGGAGTACTTCAAGAACGAAGACTGGTCAGTCGTTTTCAACCAGTGAGTAGCAGAAGGGAACTAGATCTTCAGCCTGAGGAGGGGGTGATATCAGATTATTCAATGTCGAGCGTACATTTTCAGCCTGGTATATAGATAGATTGCATTTCAGCAGCACATATCCTTCATGTCATGTCATGTCGTCTCCTTTATTCTTCGATATGTCTCAATCAATATATAAACCAATGCATAGCCCAATATAAACACGTCTAAAGGGCTCAGATCTCGAACGCCTCGCTGCAGCTCATCATGACACCCAGATCCCTTCCCCTCATGTGAATCTAGACCTCATCCGCCCTCGGCCTTCTCCCCTGCAAAAATCTATATACTGTATATAAATGCAAATTCCGATCATTGAACTCCATCTTCACTCGCTCGAAGACAACCTTTGCTTGGTCGGGCGTGTAGTTTAGAACTCGCGTGTACAGAGCCATAGAATGAGCTTCGACGGATTCGTTCATATGCCAGCGTTCGTACCGTCCGAGTTCTTTCAGGGATGGGTCGCGGGTCCAAGGACCGATCGGGCACTGCGAGTATAGTCAGTTCAGTGGTCGAGCAGGAAACATGACAACAGTTAAGAAAGCAGAGAGATGACGAAAAACATACCTTCACAACCTTCTCCTGCACATCCACAAACCCCGCCTCCTGCATCCACCTTTTATGATGTCTCCCCACATTCAACATCTTCCCAAACTGTGTACTAACCCTATTCAATGTCTCGCACCACTCCAGCGTCCACGGCGCCTTCTTCATCTCCAAATCATCATCACTATAAACCCAAGCATCATACTCCTGCACCTCAATCCATCCCTCCCCCTCCTTCAAATTCCTTAACGCTTGCCCATACAACTTATCCCAATTGCCCGTACTCCCGCTCAGACTGCGCCAATGTATATAATCGAACTTGCCCACCTCGGGAAACTCCCAATCCTGCTCGAAATCATCGACGTAGAATTTCACGTTGGGCGGCACGAAACCGGGTTGGATAGGGGAGAGATCCGTGCCGATTACGAGGGACCCGGGATACTCGTCTGCGAATTCGATCGCCCAGATTCCGGTGCCGGTGCCGATGTCGAGGACGGTTTGGGGGTTCGAGATGGGGGCTAGGTAGAGGGCGCCGCTGAGGCAGAGCCGGTAGATGTGGTGTTGGAGGTCGAGGCGGGCTTGCTCTTCTTCGTCGTTGGGGAGGTAGTACTCGCCTTCGCGGAAGGCGTGGTACCGACGGCCGTTCTCGTACTTGTAGTGTGTGATTGAGGAGGCGAGGGAGACGCTGGAGGAGGCTACGGAGGATCCATATGCGGAGTCGGCGTCGTTGAAGTTGTCCTGTGGAAGAGGTGATTGTATTAGCTTGGGTAAATTTAATGCTGTGTTGGCGCAGGCTGGAAAGACTAGATAAGGAAACGAGATTGGTCGGGTACCTCATCATCGATCTGCAAATGCGCATGATCTTGCGGGTTGCTCTCCCCTTCTGTTGTCGGCGGTTGTGTCTGTGGTTGTGCGAGGTCTATGATGCCCGTCTCTGTACTTGGAGGTTGGACAGTCGGGGATACGTCCGCTCCTGTGGATCGCGGGGACTCGGCCATATCCACCTGAAAGGACGGGGTTTCGATACTTTGTGTCCTTGAGAATGAATCGACCTTCAATCAAGGGCAGTAAAGGTCGTCGAGGGAGTCGCCAGGGAAGATCTGAGTCGTTGATAGGCTCGCGACGTCCAAGGCTTGGGAGTATGAGCTGAATTGCTAAGTTGGTAATTGGATCATAGCCCAGACACGGCTGGAAGAGGGGCAGCACGATTAGCAAAGTGGAGTTGTGAAGAATGTGTCAGCCTCGAATATCAGCCTCGCCATATTTCCACATCAATACTGTGTAACGTCAGAATAGGGTTGGTAAACAAAACTGCTCGCTTGATGTTGGTTGAATGTTGGTTTTGTTGGTGGATGCAGATCAACATGTGGCTGCGACAGGATTGACCCACTTCGCACAGTACACCGAGGGCACCACTTCTCCTATCTCATGACTTCAATCGAGCCCATTCAAAGCTTATATTAAGTATTGATCTTTTGAAAGGATGAAAGCTTGAACGTAACTTGCGATGATCGCTTTATAAATTCGATAATCTTGGACCCCTCGCAAATCCCCAGTGATTGTCAACCAGGGGTCCACTGATTATACTTTGATCTGCGTGCATCGATCGATTTCCCCACGAATCCCAAGAACCACTTTTCTTTCAAAATGTGATTTGACTCGTTTCTTATTTTTGCCGTCTAATCTTCAACACTCAAACAAGAGGAGTGAGGAAGTTGCTGATGAGGCTCGCTTTCGGGAAGCCGATCGTGCTCGGTGCCACCATGTCAGATGCGGTCAACATATAGGGGAATAAGGTTTTGGAGAGAAAGACTACATCATAATCACCAAATAGAAATCGGTGAGGAATAATGGGCTGGCATATGGTCAGTTGGGGAGGAATGTGCAAGAAAATCGAGGCAAGGCAAAGTCTTCAATCAATTATAAAGCGTCACCAGAGATCGAAAAGAGTCAGAAAAATGAGCTGAATCAACGTTTACATTAAATGAATGTACACCCTGTCCTTATATAGTACAGTAGTATAAAAAGAAAGGAACAATCCCAGAATGTTTCCCTTTCAACCCCAGAAGCTGGCAGCAAATAAGATCGCATTGCCTTGAATCCGCATCCCCACAAGCCTCCCTTCTCTTGGCGAATTCAAGATCCAGATATCCGACATCCTGGAGATTCCAAAGCATCTATGCGCTGAACTCCTCAGCAACGAACGAGCGCTTGGTATCAGCCTCAGTCTGGACGGCAGAGTTGTCCTCGCTGGCATCGACCTTTGCTGAAGCTGCATCAGTGGCAGCGCCAGCTGCGGCTGGAGCTGCGGCACCACCTGTACCGGCCATCTGGAAAGCGAAGACACCACCGAATGGGCCTGCTGGGTTGGTATTGGCGACCTTCATGAGGCAGACATTCGACTGGCCTCCAACAGTACCCGTGCAGGTGGTACCAGCGGGAACAGTGCCCGCCATTGGCTCGTCAGTGTTGACATTTGATGCACGCTTAACGATACCGGCGGAGATAAGCATGCGGCGGAAGAAGCGGCGATCCTTTGGTGCGCGGATGTTGCCGTTGACACCTGGTACTTGTTGTGTGACTTGGAGCTTGGTACCCTGGGAGAAGGCGCCAGTGCCGGTGGTATCCATGACCATAACGACTGGGCCAGCACCGTCGGTAGTCACTGTGTGCCATGTACCAGAGATGGATCCTCCGTCGGAAACTTGGGGAAGGGTCTCTCCAGATTGAGCAACGACAGCTGACATGCCGGCGAGGGAGTTCTTGCCATTGCCAGCAGTTTTTCCGAGACCGTCACTCATTGGGTTGACTTTGTTGAAGACTGTGGTGTCGACTTCAGTGACCTTGTTCTTGCCCGGGCCGGGAACGACGCCTCCCATATGCCGAGAGCGGTAGTGTTTCCTCCCATATCACCAGCCTAGATGGTGTCAGCTCAAGAAAGTGAGGAAGAGAAGTGAAAAACTTACGACGACTGCGACCTTGCCGTGAGCAGCAACGAGAGAGGATGCTGCCAGAGCACTGAGGATGACCTTGGAGAGCATGATTGCGGTGTTTTGGGGTAAATATTGTTAATATATATGTGGAATGTATGTAAAAGACCGAAGGCTGTCACGAATCAATCGTAAACGGCTGTAGAATAGAAAATAAGAGGACGAAATAGGATAAGACTGAAGGATTGTTGATCGCTGATGCTGTTCAAAGAGAGGGGATTTGAGCAGCTTTAATACATATTTGCTAGGAGGGCAAGATGAGCTGTGTCTGCCTTCGTACTAGGATGGCTATAACCGGAGAGGCAACATTAAAACTCAATCATGCTAAGACGCCTATGAAGTTCCATTATTAAGACGAATGTCATGGATCTGCCGCATGAAGTCGAAAGAGAGACGGACCAGACGGATATCCGGCAGGCGAGGTCGACAATCGGGCTCTTGCGATGCTGTCAAAACATCAGGATTGACTGACACAGCGACATCTCGGAGTGTAAGCCACTGACTGTGAGTGATGTTTTCTGAAGCGAGTCTCAGCTCGTAGCCGATCTTCAAACGAAGGAAGGTTTTGTCGACTGTAACGGATGATTGACGAAACGGATCTCTCGAATGTGGAGTAGTCGTAAATCCCCCGAAGCCATGCCAGTCGATAAAAGCTAAACGACTGTATTGCGCTCGATTGATTGGATGGGGAGAAGAGTACTGCCTGTGCGCGCTTCGATTCTTTGGCGTCAAACAAAGCCACCATTTCTGGCCGTGCACGTTTCCAAGACGTGCCAACCGATGCCCAGCCTCTCATTTTCGAACCTTCGGCTCCTCTTTACGGTTTTGAGTTGCGAGCTTAACTCTATAAAAGAAGATCATTGTGAGGTAATGTGGGTACCTGAATCCCGACCCCGGTAATTACATGCTCAGGCTGGAGGCGATGCAACTTTTCAGAATTTTCAACGTAGATTCAGCAGTTAGTGAAGAACGAGAACTTCCTGAAAAGACTTGCAGGTCAGAGGAACAGAGGCAAAGCATGTGTAGCCGATAGTGAGCCCGAAATAAGCATTGCCAATATCGTCGCCAATGCCGCTGGTCTTGGAAATGTTCGATGTTTCGATAGATCTCGACACCGCCAACAAACTTCGGCAGATTATGCTCCAACGAATCTGTATCTAGGATCCCCCAACAAATGATTGAGCGTGCGCCACCTGTAGATCACTCGGAAAGTATGATGTGACTTGAGTCTTGTCACAGGTACTGCGGCTTGGAGACGTACCGTGTTTTAAGCCCGGCCGGACCCAAACGGCTAGCCACGTGAAATTGACCTGGTTTGAACAGCCTCATACCCACTAGGACACACCACTGGCGACTCAAATGTCATGTTCGAATTCAGGGAGTGCATCTTGATCTGCCGCAAGCAGAGTGGTGGTCAATTGAGCGATGGAGCAGCCCAATTGAGCGGCCAATACTTACCATGGATGGCGAGGCTATGAAACAGAATTGAAAAACGTGGACGAAGTTTTTGGAATCAAACAGCGCAGTTCCGGAAAGTGCAGATGCCATGCACATTTCATCCGAATGTCTTCTTCCACTTGGAGACCAAACAAGTTTCATGCTATCCAAACTTGAAATGTCATCGGTGCTTGGAATGACCAGACCGACAAAACTTGGAGGCTAAGCGACTTTGGAGCTATGCTCCGCCTTCTGCGATGATACAACATTCATGGGTGGTTGAAAGAGTCAGATCAGCTGAATTTCTTTGAACGAAGGCGCTTGCCAAATTCAAGTACAGTTCTACAAGTAATTATCTTCTCTTTCAGCACTGGAATGTTGACCTCGTCCAACCATATATCGGCCCGCTCGTGGAATCCGAACACGGGCTGATTAGACATTGGGTCTGCGGGAGGGAAGTAGTGATAGTTCCAGTTAAGGTCATCTCCAGACATCAAACATCAGCGCAGTGTGCCATCTTATGTTTGGACTCCAAAACGACGACGTGGACACATTTGGGACACAAACATGTCGCCATCAGGTTTCTCTTTGTAAGCAGAGGCAACACGAGCCGAGCTTTAGAAATCCCTCTCCAGTCTCTTTACTCGAGAAGTCCACGGTCGGCATCCAGGACGAGTCGTCAAGCATTCCGTGCTGTCCGTCTCATCGACAATGTTATTTGCTCCTGCCACCATTGTAGGTACGACAGTACACATGGGGAGTCAACAAGGCCCGTGTCCGGTGACAATTAGTTTTTTTTAACAGTAATACGGCAGTGCAAACAAGTTCTTTGTCCTTCCCTGCTCCGCAGATGCCGTGTTCTGAGATGAGGTGGGGTGAGAATATATGAAGGGTGATATCCAACGGTGCTGTAGAAAACGATCGCGGGAAGGGAGCTGGAGTAAATCCGTACGATCTTTGAGTTGCACCACAATTTCCTACGAAGTAGTGCCAAATACAAGTGCAATCGACTGATGTGCGAGCTCGATAGCGATCTCGAGATTCCATGATGCCAAAATAAGGCCGAAAACTGCAAATTGATGTGAGCCGCGCCCGGAGAAGAGCGAGTGTAGGAACAAAGGTAGCAACACAACGTCACATACTACGCCTCCCAAAGCCGAAGCGCACACAAGGACTTAGAGAGGATTGCAGAACATAAGTCTCATGGGTTTTGCAGGACATGATTGAGGCCGTTAATGCATCGAGCCAGTAGGCGTGCAGAACATGAAGCGCTCGGAAGCTGCACAATGAACAGAGCTCAAAAAAAACCGGAGAAAGCCAGTTGTTAGTCAGGAGTAGAGGCAAAGAAACAAGAGTATCATCGAGATCTGTTTGTCAGGATAATGGCACAACACGACACAGGAAGCGTTGAAAGTGAGGTGACTGATGAAATGAAGTTCATTCTGTACCCGTCGAGCCCGTCTGGGCAGACTCCTGACCAAAGAGGCAATCAACGCGCTAGGCCGGATTAGTGAAAACACCATCGCGACTCCCTCCACTTCGCGCCGCAATCAACACGAAAGCACCAGGTCGAGATAATCGGACGCGCAACAACACCAGAACCCACCTCCAAAATATCCAATCTACGATCGCGTCAATGCCTCAATGACTACTCGACGACCGCCACTCATGGACATCTCCAACAACGACGTGACGAGCTCCCCAGCTGCGACAGGGAGCAGGCGCAAGTCTGGACGCGCCGTGAAAGCACCAGAAAAGTTCGCCCCAGAGGCGCCCTCGTCGCAAGCCGGATCTGCGAATTCGAAGAGAAAACGAACGGAAGAAGATGGCGAAAACGACGCGTCGGAAATAGATGAGGAAGCAGAAGCTAGCGACGATGCCGTCGAAAGCGCAGCAGAGGAAGAATTGCGGGAAGTGAGGAGGAAGGCAAAGAAGAACAAGAAGCCTGCAGCGAAGAAGGCCAAAGTCAACGGCACGTCGTCGCGCGAAGAACCTCTCGCTGTAAAGTTGCCTGCGCGGCCGAAGAAGGGTGGCAAGCGTGTCGCGATCGCGGATAAGGATGCTGAGGGGTTATACGGTACGCGCTCTACTGGGAAACATCGCGGGGTCTTGCTAATTATTTTCAAGCCGATGTCTTCCAAAGCGGTGATCCTTCGGAGGATGTCGTTACAAGGTGGCTGAGTGCATACAATGAGGACAATTTCTCCTCGTTGGCCGATCTGGTCAATCTGGTTCTCAGAAGTGCCGGCTGTGGCATTGGAATTACGAGTGACGACGTCAATGATGAAGATAATGTTATGAACAGATTGGCAGACATCCAGGAGGAGCACCAGACGGTAAGTTTTTCCTGCCTGCAAACCCATCTTCTTTTCTGATCAATTCAGCAAAACATCACAGACTACCCTCTCATATCGAAAGCGAAGAGTAGCCATGCATTTCGGGATTCTCTGGTCGGTTTCTTCGATTGCCTCATTCAGGCCATGCACGACACCGGAATATTATACGACGAACAGCCACTGATAGAAAATATTGATGTGTGGATTTCCAGCCTGTCTTCCTCGACCCTGCGACCATTTCGACATACTGCTACGCTTGTGGCTTTAACAATCATGACCGCTCTGTGTCGGGTGGCCAATCGCGAGATCGAACTTGCAGCACAGGTCCAACGCCAACTCGAGTCAGAAAAGAAGAAGAAGGGTGCGAATAAAGCTAGATTGGCAGATTTCCAGCAGAAAGTCAAGAAGAACGAGGATAACAAGGCATTTATTGAATCGCGACTTACGGGATTCTTCGACACCGTATACACCCACAGATATCGCGATGTCGATCCCAAGATTCGAATTGAATGCGCCGAGGCAATGGGATCGTGGATGCTGACGTTGGAGAGTGTATTCTTCGAGGGTCAATATCTGAGGTACATGGGCTGGATGCTCTCCGATACACATGGTCCCATGAGACTGGAGGTTGTCAAGCAACTTTCAAAATTGATGAAGAACCTCAACCCTGGAGGTATGCGTCATTTCGTTGAGCGTTTCCGCCCTCGTATGGTTGAAATGGCAATTCGAGATTCGGAACCAGGCATCAGAGCAGCTGCTGTGGAGTTGATGGATTTGATCCGTGAAGCTGGCATGCTAGAACCAGACGATATCGATACTCTCGGCAAATTGATATTCGATTCTGAGCCGAAGGTACGGAAAGCAATTGTTGGATTCTTCTCCGAGAACATCAACGATTTGTATGAGCTCAGGGTGGAGGAACTTGGTGGGGAAGAGGCTATTGAGAACCTTCTCACTGTGGATGATGATAATGACTACGACTCCCCACGTGGCGAATGGATCAGATTGAAGTGTCTGGCCGAGAGTCTCTTGACCTACGATGCCCAGGACTCTGATGAACTGCCCAGTCAAATCGAAGTTGCGGATTTCCTAGATGTCTCTGGCTCAGAATCCAGATTTACTCTTGCTGCACAAGCACTTTACGAGAAATTGCCTGTCTTGAAAGACTGGGAGGTTCTGGCCGGGTATCTCCTTTATGATCACACAGCTGCTGCATCAGACAACGACGCGGAGAATTCTGTCCGAGAAAGCTTCAAGCCAACGGAAAAGGAAGAACTCATCCTTCTCGAGATCTTGAATGCTGTCGTCAAGGTCAACCTTGCTCAGGTTGATGAGTCTGCCAAGGAGAAAGGGAGAAGTAAGAACGCAAAGGCGGAAGCTGCAGAAGCAAAAGACAATGCCGCACGTCAATTAGCCAGTCTCATTCCACGGCTGCTGAAAAAATACGGTGCAGATCCAAAAACTGTGACGCTCGTACTTCGACTGGAGCACGCATTGAACCTAGGTGTTTTTCAAGAGCTTCGACAGGACACTACTGTCTACTCACAATTGTTGGATGAAATCTGTGCTCAATTCAATGGTCATGCAGATCGCACGGTCCTCTCAGAAGCTGTGGCCGCATTTTTACATGCCCGAGGATACGAGGAGCTGGAGGAGATTGCCGACAACAAGATCCTGTCGCTATGGGAAGATACAGCTAATTCTCTTCGCCAACTCAACAAGACCGGCAATATCGCAGTTCGGGGCTCGTTCAGGGACAAAACACTCAGGGATCTGTCTCACACCCTTATCAGATTAGAGCAACTTTCCACCATCGCAAGCTCGGTCGATACACTGGAGGATGCATCTTCTGGTGCAGATCCACTTCCAATCGTCATACTTCTAGATATCATTGCCCGAGGTGTGTTCGAGGACGCCAATGACGAAGACGTCGACGCTCTCGAGGACGAAATTGTCCTGTCTGCTATGAAGTCAGCAATGTTCTACTTCATGTGGAAGATACGAGCCTTGACGGATGCCGTTGCGATTGAGGACGACATTCCCGATATCGACATCGATCATCTTAAGGAGTGGCAAGAGATATTCATCCAGAACCTGACAGCTGCATTTTCGTCACGAGCTACTCTCGATCCTGTCCGGTTAATCGGAGCCGGAACTCTTCTCGACATTCATGTCCTGTTCACTACATTGCGGCCTTCGTCGAAGGGTGCTGACGCAGATTCTGACGAGAATCCATACTACCTGACGCTCATTAGTCAGGTCATGCCGGAGGTTCAACAGGAGTTGGTGTCCATATTCGATGCACTGGAGAAGCAATTTGCGAAGAGAGCGAAGAAGAAGTTAGCGGAGCCCAGCGACGACGAGGAACCAGAGGAGCTTGACGAAGAACCCGAAGACGACGAAGAAGACGTCACGGACAGCGAGCGACAAGCCGAGACTCTCAGTGCCGAAAAGGAACTCTGCGAACTCACCGGCAAGCTCGTGCTCGCCATCCTAGCACAAGTAATCGATGCTTCCGGACCTCACAAAGGAAAATTGCGGTCACGTCTCCAGCGAAATCGACAGCGCCTAGGCCCGAACTTCAAAGATGTCATTGCATACCTCGACGAGCCAAAGAGCAAAGCAAAGAAGAGTCACAAGAGCAAAGCTCAGCAGGCTGCAGATGCGAAGAAGGCTGCTATGAGCAAGGAGATTGCAGTGGAGGAGGAGGACGAGGATGATCCTTTCGCGGATGTCGAGCCCGAGGAAGGCACAGTAGAGGACCTACGGAGACGGGAGCTCCTGGAAGAGGGGTCTGAAGGTAGCGTCGAAGGCAACGGTGCAGATGAGGACGAAGACGACATAATGGGTGATTAAATATCGCAATCTCCGAATTTGTCATTTGTCTTTCTGTAGGAATAGGGTATGGAGCGAAGCGAGCTACTGGATCTTGGCTCTGAATGGATGAAATCGGAACATGCGAATGTTTCGCCCATAGTAATTATTGCATTTTCTGCGTGGTTTTGCTTTTATTTACACCAGCAGTGTGTGGCTGCGGCAAAGCTCCTTTCTACATGGCTAGCTGGTTATGGATGGGTGTGCGAGATGGATGGCTATGGCCGTGGTCATGGATATGGACGTGGATATGGATGGATCCGCGGTTGGGATGGTGCTCTCTATGATTCTCTTTTGCGTCGTGCTGAGCTGGATACTGTTCGTACATAGTGCAAGCAATGTCACAGCTTTCGTCTCTTGCTCTTGTCTCATCAGTGCGATTAAATGTTACCTCGTTCTTGTCTCTGTTGTGTGTACCAATAAGGCTTGATTTCCTGGGGGCTGAGTAAGTAGTGCGAGGTGTCATTGCCTGAAAGTTGAGAGGTTTCTTTCGTTATCATTTGGAGTAGCCCGAGTCCATATTGGGGCTTAGAACCTCGAAATCAGTCAGCTGCTCGGGAACTTATCAGCATCGCGTTGTCAGTTAGAAGCAACTCATGTCAAGGGGTGTTTTTTGTAAGCTAGCTATGTCAATGTCTAGTGCTCGCCGGTTATCTCGTCGCGAAAGAGATTGCAAGGGTGTTTACTGGGCACCCCATAGGTGCCGTGTTCTCCATCTTGGTGTCAACAAGATGAGGCTTCTTAGGGGGGTGTTTCTGGAGAGCTCGGACTTTTCAAGCTTGTTCGGCTTCTTCATATGCATCTCTATCCTTTTAGGCTGGGGGCTGCTCCAGAAAATCATCCATGAGGCGGGAGCGTGAGCGGGGGTTGCTGCCGTCGAAGTCCCATTATCCCAAGCCCAACGACAAGCATAAATGTGTCTATGTGGCCGAGTGGCTATCAAGTGTAATGGGCCAACTTCAATTAATCTTGGGTCACGGTGGTGTGCGAGTGTTCAGGCAAGCTATCAATCCATATCTATTGCTGGTGACGTTCTTGGTCTGTTCTTCCGCATTTCCGTACCATGGAACAGTATTCTGCGTCCTGTTAGCACATGGTTCTTTCCAATGTTAGAGTTCCTCACCTCTGGAATAATACGCTATGACACGATTTTACCACAAAACATATTTATTGCACAAAGATTGGCCTTAGCTCTATTGTTGCGGCCTGTCATGTGAAACGCGTACAAGTTACATTTTCTTTACAGTATGGCGGCTCTTACAATACATTATTTTACAACAAAGTAGGCTTTTCCAGAGTGTCCGACCCAAGCCATTATAGATTATTTGAAGAAGCCTTTGTAGTACAGAGCACTTATCCAGCTATAAGAGCCTCCGAAGTTCCTCTGGAAGCCCTGTATCATCATCGACGAACTTTCAATCAATTCTACATTTTCAAGATCATTCAAGACAAGAACGACTGAGCGTTTCATCATGGCAGATTCGAAGAACACAAACATCGATCGTGACGGGATGTCCACATCAGACATGCCTCCAGCTTACAACCATGAAGAGGGTTCGGCCTCGGATGGCACGAGCTCGCTGCGCAGACCAAAGGGTTCAGAGAGCAACTCGCTTTCGTTGAAACTGAAATTGATCATTCCGGCAACTCCGAACACATATGCCGTCATCCAAGTTCTGGCACTTTATACTTTAAAGATCATTGGTCTTACCATAACCGTCGCAGACCCGCCCATTTGCCAGACTTTGCGCCATTTCCAGTCGAGGTAATTCCAATCGATCTCGACCAAAGCATACATGACATCACGAAGTACATCTTTGAGGCGACATTGTCAGAAAACTCTGATCAGTACTACAGTGGTCACTCTTGGGAAGCGAAAGTGGGTTCCTTGGCTGTTTGTTGGCAGGGGCAACAAACGGCTCGGAGATGGGAGACATATGACAAAAAGATAAAGGCAGCTCCAGGGAACTGTTTTACCTTACTTACAGGAGAGAAGAAACACGAAGTCAAGAACGTCTTTAAGAAGATGGCACTGAGAGGCTGGCAGGAGCACCTGGTTATCTCTTACCACCTTAAAGGCAATATCGAGCCCAAGATCTCCAAAGCCTCGAAAGCTTGAGTCAAGGCTCTAAAACTCTCCCTTCGTAGCCTCCTTGCTTTCAAGTTTCCCTTACACGCCTAAATAAACCCCCGGAACTTTACCTACACTTCTTTCCATTTCTTCCTAATCTGATTTTTACATGTTCATATATATCCGCCTATCACAGACGTCCTAACTTGACAATAACACCATCTCATTGCTCAGAATTGCCAGGTTCACTCCTTGATGATCTTGGAAGACGTAATTTGCAAGACATTTAATGTCCTACCGCAACTTAGTATGTATCGGCAGATTCTTTTCTCATGTCATGCATACTTACTGGGCTTTTACCAGTACGGAGTGAGATCTTCCCTTAGCTGGCGCCTCTTGAGCTCTCCTGCTTATTGAAGGACGTAGAAATTACATAGACTGTATTTTAAGGGCAAGAACGCAAGTATTAAATATTGTATGTAGATATGTACAACCGGATCTTCTCTATTCGAGAACCGGAAGAAAACCATTGTAGCACTATAATAAGGCTTTTACAAAGCTGACCATTTTCACCTCTCGATCAAGAATACCATCCCATATCAACCTCATCGATCTCACCCCACGTCTGCACAAGCTGAGTAAGGAGATCTGATCGCGACTCGACGGCCAAAACCTCAGCGACAGAACGATAAGCTGAGTTCAGTGCACCGATGATCCAAGCATGGCCTGAGCTGAGCGCTTCGCCAGCAAAGTGCAGCTTACCATCAGCTGCTGGCTGCAGAAGAGCAGGCATAAGTGTTGAGAACTGGCCGGGCGAGAAGAGGGCAAAGGCACCAATGCTAGCCTCGTGTGCGTACCAGTTATACAGGTGAGCATCAACAAACTGTTCATTGAGAAAATCCTCAGTCACATTGTTCATGCGCGCAAGTTCTCTCAGCGTGGCGTTGATGATATGTGCGCGCGACTCGGGCGCTTCGTAATAAGCTCCCAGGCGACTGGAATCTTGTCCCCAAGTATACGAGGCGATCATGGCACCGGCGGCATCGGTTGTGTTGAGCCCGTAGCTGGGATAGACACAACGGCGGATAGGTAGGTCGGAGAAGGACTGACCGCCCACGAAAGGAAGAGTGAGACTCTCCCACCTGTGAAACAGTTTAGTAGGTCAAGTAGAAGGCGAAGAAAGACGCAACCAGGATAGAAGAGAAAAGAGAGAGGGGCTTACCATCTGCTCTTGAAGGTCATCCCGATCTTCCCAGCAGGATCATAAGAGAGCTTACGGATTGCGAGCCTCTTGGTGTAATCAAGCTTGAGTTCTGTCAAGTCCATCATCTGCATCACACCCAATGGCACCGTGTTGATGACATGGGCATAATTCCGGACCTCCGTTCCATTGATCACCACGTCGAGCGAGGTACCAGCTCCGGGACGAATGGCCGTGACACGCTTCGAAGTTATGACGCTATTCTTGAGGATCTTGGTCATACCATAGGTCATGCGGTCCATGCCGCCATCCACAGCCTGCCAGCTACTGAGGGGAGCCGAGTCAAAAATCCACTGCTCAAGCGCAGCCTGTGACAAAGACATGTCATCGTAATGGCCCGTAGCATCATTGATGGTCTCGATCCACTCGATCTCCGGGCCGGTAAAGTTTCTGTTCAGCAGATATTGTCGGACCGAGAGCTGGTCGTACTCCATCAACTTATTAAATCCGGTATCGAAATCAGCCTCCAGAGCTGCGATGAGATCGCTAATAGCTTCATCGAACACCTGGCCAGGGGAAAGGGTAGAAAAGGTGCCCGCTGGAATGTCGCCGCCTTCTGAGGTCAAAACGCCGAAATTCTGAGCCGAGGGCGTTTCTTGATTCAATATGAGCTTGTCGTTGAATAGCCGGAATGTGTTGTTCGCCTGGAAGATGTAGGGTATCATCCGGATCTTGTCAGCCTCCTCGGTGACGTGGGAGTTGACATACGACACGATCGAGGTGTTCTGCGTTCCAATAACACGGTCCATCCATGGCATACCGGGGAAGCGCATGGCACCAACATCCTAAAATCGGAACTGGTAAGTCTCCAATCTCGATTGGAAAGATAGGGTACAGATAAGGGCTGCTACTTACGTAGTAATTGTAGTAGTCAGGTTCACCGGGTTTGGAGTTATTCCATGCCGTTTCGTCGAAGCGGTAGGTATAGATTCGACCTCCAATACGCTCGGTGAGCTCGAGAATCTCATAGTCGATGCCGAGACTTTGAAGCAGGATTGCCGAGTACAAGCCGGCTGCACCGGCACCAACGATACCGACCTTGAATGGACCAGTCGAGTTGCGGCACGACGTGAGATTTCCATAGTCAGCCGACTCTGTGAGAAGCGTCCGCAAGAAGAAATCCTGAGTGCTTCCCACAGCCTCTAGTCCGGAGGGCGGGACCTGCCGGGGAACAGACCGAGATGCCTGCACAGCGGTCAGAGGCACAGTCAGGAGCAGGCCGGTTGCGAGATTGAGACGCATGATGTAAGGATGACTGGTAGGCAAACAGGAGAACAAGAGAGGTATCCTGTAGGTTAGTTGAGAAGTAAAATGGACAGATAAGCAGCTTGGGGGCATGACATATCCAAACTCTTATATCAATTCGTGCTCTATACTTCAAGCCACGAAAAGTCTAGTGGAATGCATTCATCCGAAGCCCATATTTCACAAGAATCTGCTCTTAGATTAGGGTTTGTGAGGCTTCGGAGGCTATTCCTCTTCCTTTCTATACAGCAGTGAACAGGTACTTTGAGCCGACGTGGCTGACATAATTGAGAGCTCTCTCTGATTGTGTCGGCTGGATCTGGGGTTCGCTTACAGTAAGGTCAATACTTCGAGGCCGAATTGCCAAGAGCGGCCGTTCTAGATTCGCGAAGGTAGCCGGGCCCTTACATTCCTGACAAGCAGCTATACACGAAAGAAGAATCGTCTAGTGTACTTTACTAGAATCAGTCCTAATAAGTTCATGGTAAGGAATGAAGGTAAGCTAGACCGGCACGTGGTTTGGTTGTTCTCGAACTGGTGGCTTGGCATGGGCGTTTGTTATGAATCAGAAAGGAATGTCGCCCGGACCAGCCGGACAAGCAGCCGAGCCCATAGCATTATTCCATAACCTCCGCGTAGCCGTAGATACATACAAAGCACTTGTTGTGAACAATTACAGAATACAGAGCAGCTAAGAGGCCTTTCATGAAATTTTCGGCGACAGTACGGTGCTGTGGAGAAAGCCTACCCACGTCTAGATGTGCTAAGAGACTACTCACTCGATCCAGCATTGATTGAATCACTGCTTCCAAAGGTAAGCCAGTCGAGTCCTAATGTTTCGTATATTGTGGTAGGGCGTGGCTTAGCGAGTACGCGAAAGGAAGTACTTATTTGGATAAACATCAGCGGTTGTATCACTGTGCGTTTATCGTTATAACCCAATCCCACGTGGGATTCGCGTCCCTTCTAACAGATTTTGCACAGTATTGTGATGTCGCTTAGTTCTAGTCTTTGAGTAGAACATAATCCAGCCTCTTTTAATTTTCTAGTCTCCGAACCACGTGCTTCTCCAAAGTGCTAGAATAGATTCACAGTATCTAGCCTCCAGCTAGAATTTTGCTATTCGTCGTAACACGGCCCTGATGCTCACTTGTTTGAGCTAGAACTATCAATTCTTACCCTAGAGTATTTAAAAATGGGTTGGAGCAATCTAGTAAGCTTCCCAAGCTCCATGTATTTTTTGGATTTTGATAGCATAGAGATATTGAAGTTCCTCGTTACGAAAAAATATTTCTTCAAGTCCCAGATCAAAACCACTCTGAAACATTGAAGTCATTAATAATCAAATAATCTGTATGAAAACAGACCATGAGTTCCAACACAGGAGCGCAAAATCATCAGTTTGGGCCTAGAGTGAGCGGCGTACGTTTTATTCCCTGGTCTCCACCTCCTCCTCAGCTACCACCACCACCTTACGATCCCGCTCCTGTTCTCAACATGCCACTATCGGAGTTACGACCTTTTCCAACATATAGACCTCGCTGTTCACCAGCTCCAGTTCAAGAGCTTCGTCCTATTCTCAATGCCAGGATTCCGGACCTGCGAACAAGGACTGGCCCTCTCGCTCTACATCCACGAAATCCCCCAGCACGAGGCCTCGTGTTCATTGAACCTCTAATCGGGGAGAGGGAGTGGAAGGATCGGTTGACTGTTGTGTTTAAGCTTCAAGAATTTTCCTTAGAATGAGATTTTGTCCCTCGCATTTCCATTTGGTCAAAGTTATCAGTGTCTCGAAAGACTTGCGAGAAGAGGTGCATATTCCAGTCGGCAGTGGACTTTATTAGCAGTAGGTACAGGACGTATGCTTCCTGTTAACAGAGCTCTCCGTGCACACGGTGCGACTGGCGGGTGAAGCTATACTTGGTACCGTCAGATGGACGAAATAGAAGTCTCAACTAACCGCACTAAACATAGCGATGCAGAAGGTTTTCTTTTTGACTAATTTAGGAAAAGTATCAAAATCCTGGACTCACATGCTTACCCATTCATTCGCTTAGAGAGTACCAAGTTCACGGTTCCGTCGTGCTGTGACATGCCATTCAGAGAACCCGGCGATACCACCATGATCTGCTCGTTAGAGTCTGACCTCCCAGATTCTGAAATAATCACACACTGTACTTTGTATCCAGAGAAGCCTGGGTCGTAAACTGGACCCTACAAGAACTTCATTATGTACTTTTGTAACATTACAGGCAATACCAAACACTCGCATGATCATACAACAGGTATGTACTTTTACAACCCCCACAAACCCATGGCCAATCAATGCCGCCAAATTAACTTTCCCAAACCCGGTTCTCAACACTCTTCACTTGTCACTCGGTTGACTTCGACTTGAACTTCTGCTGTATCCTCTTCACGAATGGCTCCTTCACCTCCTTGACTTTGACTTCGTACAAAGCTTTGTGTTCGGTCGCGATACTGTGGGAGTCTTCGTAGTCAACGTGTACAAATGCTCGCTCGACGTCGCCGAGTCCTATTGGAATGTCAGTATGAGATGACGGAAGTCAAGAGGGAGACAAATGCCTTCAAGCTTTCGTTGCAAAGTCTCGCTGACATCGTGAGTCACTTCGAGGGTCTCCTTTCGGTCCATGATGATGTCTACTTCAGCGTAGTATTTGTCGCCGGCATGGTATGCTCGAACCTGGAATAGCAAACGTATTAGCAGTCTGCCGATTCGGAAGTAGTTCTAGAAGAGAACGAGTCTAGAGTTCGGAGAAGCTTACTGTGTCGATTTTCAGAATCCTCTTGTCGTGCGTGACAGACACATATACCATCTTGTTGAGGAAATCCTGTGGTGCCGACTTGCCCACCAAGTACCACATATGCTCGAAAGCAGTCGACGCCCAAGAGTATAAGATCAAGCAAGCGATACAGATGGCACCAGTGGGATCGAGGAACCATACAACATTGTAGCGACTGCCAACGATTGACATGATGAGACCGAAGATATTGACTGCGATATCATTGCGATGATCAATCTGCGAAATGTGATTAGAATTGTAGGTGTTTTGGATATTTATTGTGCTTACCATGAAAATTCCCGCCGCAGGGTATCTTCGAAGAATGAAGCAGTACACGAAGAGGCATCCTTTGGCAAAGACTGCATCGATGTCAGTATGGCAGCTCGACCCATAATACGAATGCTGGGGTGTCACTCACTTGCAACACAGACAAATACAATCGGGATGATATGCAGCGCTTCTGATTCTTGAGCACCGCGTACTAAGCTGCGAACGGACTCAATCTAGTCGCCATGGTCAGTAAGTGTCCCAAGATAGAGAACATTCGGCGGTACTTACGATCAACTGTACCGAGACAGTAGTCATCAAAGCACAGAAGAGAATGATCCCGACAGTCTCGACTCTTTTGCGACCCTGCTATCGTCAGGCTCAAGGTCTGACGGGTTCTTTCGGACTGACATACCACAGGGAACTTATGAATATTTGGCTTTGCCGCCAATCGAGATGTGATCAACATGATAATTGAGCTAACCAGGTCCATCTGATAATTTTGTCAGTACAGATCCTGGGGCGATGGGTAGGAACGGGAACTTGAGACTTACGAATGCATCTGCTGCTGTTGCAAACAGTGACAGTGATCCGGTGGATACAGCTGCATACATCTGGATAATGAAAAGACCGAAGTTGCAGAGGAAACTGGCGTTGACTGCAAACTTTACTTTGCCACCATTCTTCAGTGCGTCGTCGATCTCAAACTGTTCCTCCTCTCCACTGCCGAGGTAGGCATCGATGAGGGCATTTTGGCGATTGTAATACTTCTTGACCTTTCTCTGCTTTCGGCCAGCCCGTGTTGGGACCACCTGCTGAGTAAATTTGGTCTGGACAGTGTCTCTAATGTATCCTTTCAGCATGTAAGGGTCCGACTCATTTGATGATGAACTGTGCCCTCTCTCAAGAGAGTTGTCAGACACTGAAATGGGCTCGATGAAGTCATTCTCTTCTATGATGGTAGTGACAGGCTTCTGTATAGATCTTGTAGAAGAATTTGATGGAGAAGCGGAATGTTGTGGCGGAGGCGTTTGAATAGGGGTAAGGGCAGGGGAGGAAGAGTGAGCAGGCTCAACCTGCTTGCTTTCGTCTTTTCGAGAATCCATCTGAAAGTGAAGCCGAAGGGCAAGGGTAGAGTGTAGACAGAGGGTGCTTCGAGCCGGAGGAGGAATAGGATCGGCTGGTGAGTCGAGCCGAAGGATGTACAATGCCGAGCAGAACTTCAGAGGTTGAGACGAGAATGACAATAATAGAGGGACAAGAGAACGGAAGATGTGCTTTCCGAAAGTTTTCAGCGTACGAAATCCATGCGAAGTTGGAAATATGAGGTCGTGTCGAGAGATGGGTATAAGTAATTTCTATCGTCCATCGATGCTGTTTGCCACTAGCTTCAGAAGATCTCCAGGAGAGGAAACTGGAGGATATCCTCAACAAGTCGTGTTTGGGAAAGAATAAGAGAGTGACACCTTGGGACAAGACATTGCTTGACTGACGCAAGACTTTGCATTGATTCTTGAGTAGCATCACAGCTGTCAGAAAGCTCTCTTGGCGGAGGACACTCGAGGCTCTGATACTCTGGGCAATATAGCAAAACACATGACTTTGAATACCTGGAAGGTTTCATCCATGGCTATAAGTGGAGTCAAGTTACATTCAAGCAACACAGCCAAGAAAGACCAGTCCAGCTCGCGCCACGCGTTGTTCAGGTCCCAGTGGCGCGAGCGACTCTGTGGTTTATAGCGGTCCCGTTCATTAAGCATAAAGCCTCCGAGAGCTAGAGGCGGCAACATCCATGTCCCAGCCACTTCCGCGGGGGCGGCTTTGTCGTCGTTCATGCGGGATGACCAACGCTTGTCTTGAGTGGCTCGAGTGATGTTGTTTTGAGGCTCGCCAAGCCTCTGAGGTTGGATTTAGGTACGGGCGGCTAGGGCCCGAAACGCGAGGTGGTTAGAAATAGCCGAAAGAACTTCTCAACGACCAACCATCATCACCGCATTCATCATCCGCTCCCCTTGGTCTGGATATTTGTGTTCTTCCTCCATTCTCCATTGCAACTACGTCGATCATACGGCAAAGAATATCGGAGATTTCCTGTGCCGCAGCTGGGGGCCCGGCTTTTTTCCACTGGTTCTACTTGACAGCTGGGGAACAGGCCGAGTGGCAGCCGGCAGTTGAGACTTGGAGCCTGCAATGCTGTTTGGGAATGCTTCTGGAAGTTCACTTGCCTACTCAGCATGATAAGTGTATTGCTCCTGTATGTTTTTATGTTTTCGTTTGACATTCGATGGAAGTGCCACGCAAATTCGATGGGGATAGCGCGGAGAGCGCGATCTGGCGTTTATTGTGGACTCGGTCCAGACGCGCTCAGACTTTGATATCACGTGCGATATATGTTTACATGTGGGGTATCCCAGGTTAATTGACGGTTACTTGCTTGCGTTTGGCTCATTCTTGCTTCCTTGAATGTTTCATCGTCTTCACTCGCTACGGTTTCCTCATCATGTATCAGCTGCCAAGAACTATATGAACCGACTGGCCCCACTGGTAAAATTCTTGATGTCTCTTTTTTTCTTGGCTTTCATATGGTTTGCCGGACACCTCTCACGCTTTGTATGAGTACTGTCACTGCTTGAACGGAAGTGTCGATCATATCTGGAGCATCAAATATACACACGTATTTGTAACCTCTCCTGCCCGATGAGGTCCCTGTGGGTCTATCGAGAACTCTGATGCCTGTCGTCTGTCAATTCCAATCGAAAGAGATCAGGCTGAAGTATTTTGGTTGACTGCAAAAATATCCTGATGCTCGCGAAATGATTCCGTCAAGTTTGTGAAGTTTTCCCAAAGAGGTAGTGTCGACGAACTTGACTGGCACAGACTGTAAGCACCGGTCACTCCCGCGAACTATTCCAGTGCCACAAATCGCATTGGACTTCAACAACTTTTGCACTTCTGCGTATCAAAATTGCATTGCATCCAATTGGAGTTTATTTGCGTACTTCGGCAAACATCCCGGGGATCGCTGGGCATTATGCTTATCTTTAGCCCCCGAAGTGAAACTAGCGTCGACAAGGTCGACCCAAGTCTCTTCAACTTCACATGGGTGCTCAATTACCCCATGGGTATTTGTCTTGTCAGAAGTCTTGATGGCTAGTCGAGGCGATCGTATGTTTGGATCAACTTGGCAAGAATCCTCGAGCACCCAGACATGTCCAGACGGAGTCCATCGTTACGTAGTTTCAGGAAGGTGGAGGCTGCTCTTTCTCTTTCTCGAGATTGTATATGTATGGGGACGTATCTGACAGTTCCAAGACTCACCTCTGTTCTCATCCCGTATTATTTTAATCGGGCGAAGCTGTGCTTTGCTATTTTCTGTTCTTCCTTTCCTTTCTTTAAGTGGGCAGGCTCGCTTTTCTTTTCCTTTTTTCAAGATGGATACTGTTCCAGCAGCAAAGCCGCAATGCGGAGGTGGACAGGCAAATAAAGATGACTATGATTTGCCTCTACATGTGGCAGCACTCTGTAAGTGATGTCGTACCGGCTCGAAATGCCTTTGCATCTTTTCGCTGACTCGTCATAGTTCTTGTGCTGCTGTTCAGTATCTTTGGCGCAGGTTTCCCGGTTGTCGCCAAAAGAGTCAGTTGGATGAAGATTCCACCCAAGATCTTCTTCTTCTGCAAGCATTTTGGTACAGGTGTACTCATCGCAACAGCATTCGTCCATGTAGGAACTTTACATTCATCAACTGAACCAACGCTGATATTCTTCCAGCTCATTCCCACTGCCTTCCAATCCCTCAACGATCCTTGTCTCCCGGATCTTCTTATCGTCCAGTACCCAGCAATGCCAGGTGTAATCATGATGGCTTCTCTCTTCGCTCTCTTTGTTATTGAGATGGTTCTGAAGTCAAAGACCGGAGGTCACTCTCATGGTGGACCAACTGGCCAGGGACTTGATGGGCACGGACATGGCGGTCATGTCCATGGCCAGGGACTCGCTGCAAAAGGAGCACCGCCTGGAGTGTCAACACCACCGCAATACCAGAACGACCAACAATGGAGGGACGATGAGTACCCAGACGAGAAAGACCTCTCTTACGTCAGGTACTGCAACAATCACCTAACCCAATTTGAACCTCACTAATAGTATATAGCGAGACCTATGAACCGGAGCCTGACTTCCAACCTAGCCTGCGTCGCAGCGATACAAATTATGGATCTCAATCGGAGATGCCACCCTGGTTTCAAGTCTTCTTCGCCCAATATGTCCGACAGCGTGAAGAGATGAAGAACATGATCATGGCATACAATCCAAGAAGAGCACCTCAGCCACCTCAGCTTCCCGCAAATGTTGATACTGAGACAGCCATGATGGCTGCTGAGCCCGTGATCGATGAGGCAACGTACAAGAGGATGTCTCTCAATATCACTCTTCTGGAAGGTGGTATCCTGTTCCACAGTGTCTTTGTCGGCATGACCATTTCTATCACTACCGATGGGTTCATCATCCTTCTTATCGCTATCTTGTTCCATCAATTTTTTGAGGGTCTCGGATTGGGAAGTCGTATCGCTGCTGTCCCATATCCAAAGGGAACTGCTAGACCATGGATCTTGGTCGTGGCATTCGGCACGACTGCACCAATTGGACAAGCTATTGGGCTGATCGCCAGAAACTCGTATGATCCACAGAGCGCTTTTGCTCTCATCATTGTTGGGGTATTCAATGCAATGTAAGTCTATCAAATGTCTAATTTCAGCTTATCGTACTAACCCTCGCCAGCTCATCCGGACTCCTCATCTTCGCCGCAACGGTTGATCTCCTTGCCGAGGATTTCCTCTCTGACGAAGCCCAACTCCTCATGACCAAGAAGATGAAGATTTGGGCCTTTACATTCGTCATGATGGGTGCCGCCGGCATGTCCGTCGTTGGCGCGTTCGCGTAATCAATCAACAGCAAATCGACAGACCTTCTCACAGAACGAAAGGGCTACGCGACACCAACGCCAACAATTATAATGTACGATATATAAGGTTAATCCGCCCCACAGCTACACACTCGCTCGCGTAGGCATGCAAAGAAATTCAATCATTTACTTGCTTGATAATTACGGGGCACAAGAACAATGGAAATGGAGTACGGGATACAGATACAGGGTTGGAGCACGAAAGAAGGCACTACGGGGTAATACATTTTTTAAATGAGGGCTGGTATTCAAAAGAACAAAAAAATCAAATAAAAAAGTCACTCATTTACTTGTTGGGCTTTGGTGAGGACGGAGCAACTTCACTCGACACTCATGATCGCGAACACTTGAAATGCCGCTAGTTTTTCTGCAAACTGAAGCTATACAATAATGATCTATTTTGGGAAGTTTCCCTGGACATTTGCAATTGTCTTGTTCTCGCTTGTTACAGCAATATTGCGTTTTGCGCTCACTCGCGGCCTCACTGACACCGGATGCGGGGTCTCCGGACGACCCAAAATTCCTTGGCGCGTTTTACCATCTATTTTCGTCTGAAGAGTTTGGCAGATCTTGGCTACTTAGCCAAGCTGAGCACAAGATCTCGCCCAGGTGACCGTAATATTGCCTAGAATATAAGCTAGCCTTCTTGTTTCAGTAGCTTCTTTCAAGCTTCTGTGAGTAGTGCAACTGTACGCGGGCTGGTATCCTCGCTATGATACTGGAGATGTGCTTCTCAACTCAAATTAATTGAGCAACTTTGCTTGCTTTGATTGTATTCTGCTTTGAGAAATGAATAAGTACTCTTGCGCTAGCCCCCGAAGTTTCGGTTCTTCTTTCTGTGCTATCTGAGTTGCAATTGCTGTGTCCTGAATGTTGTCTGCTTGGTCATTCCTCTAGCTCGAAAGTTTTTGCAATACACTCTTCCATGTCAGCTTCTACTATCTTATAACACGCCGATGTTGAGTCCTTTGCTCAGCTGAATGGAAATTGCTTCAATTTTCTTCTACATCACATACGACCTCGTTTTCCAACAGCGACGACTCGTATCCTTTTCCACCGAATTCCCTGACCATCACCTTAAACCTCACCCTCCCATTTGTGGCTTTTCCATCACTAGTATATCTCCAATTTTTTGCCACTTGCTTGTTTCATTCAGAACTCAGGTATACCAGCTGACATTTATGTCCAATTCGGGTCACCACGCCGACGATTTAGATTGGAATTAAGGTTAATCGCTTCACCATCTCGATTCAGCACTCATCCGAGTCCCGAAGGAACAGGCATTAGAGAGAAAAGTCATACAAGGAGGTACATGATAATTCTCCGGACCTCACGCGCACCAATGAGCCATGTTCGACAAGCACGGAAGATTTTCGTTTCTCTCGGGCAGTACCCCGCATTTTTTCTGAATCCCATTATTGCGTCTTGGCGAGATCCTTGTTTACATCCCCTCATTTACTGAGTTGTCGATCACTGTTCGACAGGTGATGAGATGGCAACGGTCACTTGGAAATCAAGATTTATAAAAATTTGAGTCCTGCACCATTTTCTTATGATCTTTGAAGGATTGACACCGTCAGTCCTTTGGCTTCTGATTCGACAAAATGGCGCGGTATCTCCAGCATCTTCGTCATGCAACTTTCTTGCTTGTATGTATTCTGCTATTCTGCGGCCTGGCACGGTGTCAGAGGCCGATGGAGAATCTTGGTCGCGGAGTTGTCGCAGTACGTCAGAGTAATACCGCTGTCCTGATCACTTGGAGACTCCTGGGACTCGACCCCGATGGTATCAGCTTCAACATCTACCGTGCAGCTGGTAGTGGTTCGGCTGTCAAGCTCAATCCTAGTCCACTCACGAAAGGCACGAACTTCGTCGATAGCACGGCTGCTCTGGCTCAGGCCAATACGTATCATGTTCGGCCAGTTGTCAATGGTGCCGAGCAGGCAGCAAGTGGTGCATTTACACTTCCTGCGAACAACCTAGTCGAGCCAGTTCTCAGGATTCCGATTCGTGATGGCGGTCCGGTGAAGTTTGTTTGGGTTGGAGATCTTGATGGAGATGGAGAATACGACTACGTGATCGACAGACAGACCTCGCCGCAAAAGATAGAAGCATACACCAGCAAGGGCAGGTTTCTCTGGGATGTGGATCTCGGTCCCAACAGTGTGAATCAAGACAACATTGAGCCGGGATCTTCGACCATTGATGTTGGTCACTGGGATGGAGTGACGGTCTTCGACTTCAACAGTGATGGGAAGGCTGAGGTCGCCATTCGTATCTCAAATGGAGTTCGTTTCGGAGATGGAAAGACATTCTCCAATGCAAACAACAATAATCAGTTTGTCGCTATTCTGGACGGTCTCACCGGAGCTCTTCGTGCATCAGCGCAGATTCCAACAGATTATATCAGCGATGGTCCATTGGCAGCACGCTTCGGCGTCGGCTATCTCGACGGTGTGAGGCCGCATTTGGTGACTTACTTCAAGAACAGGATTGGCAGCGGAGACTTTAACTTGATGATGTGTGCCTGGACTTTCAACGGCAGTGCTGTCAGTATGGCTTGGAAGTGGCTGCGAGGCAACCAAAATGCACCAGATGGACACAACACTAGATCTGTGGACGTTGACGGAGATGGGAAGGACGAGGTCAGCGAGATAGGTTTCACCCTTAATGGCGATGGAACTGTTCGATACTTGATGGGACCAAAGGGCATTGTGCACGGTGATCGATTCCACATCGCGAAGATGGATCCCGATCGATCTGGGCTGCAAGGTTACGGCGTTCAGCAGGATAATCCAAACCTACTTCTCGAGTATTACTACGACGCAAGAGACGGCAACGTTCAGTGGAGACATCAAGGAACAGAAGTTGGAGATGTTGGTCGTGGTTCAGCTGCTGACATCGATCCCCGCTTCCCGGGCATGGAAGTGTGGTCTTTCAGCGGTGTCTTCAATGCACGATCTAACCAACTCGCTGAGCCCAGCACAAACCTACGACCATGGCCACATTTGAATCTGTGGTGGGATGGTGATAACTTAGCTGAGCTCTACAACGACGGCAAGATTGAGAAGTGGGACTGGCTGAACCCTAAACAGACATCAAGTCTGCCACGACTTGACCGTATTAGCACGTACGGCGGAGTCGGTTATGGAGTCAATCCCATGTTCATAGGAGACATTTTGGGCGACTGGCGGGAGGAGGTCATCGTTACAAACGCCGCGTTCAACCAATTGCTCATCTTCACCACCAATATTCCCAGCGATATTCGCCTGTACACTCTGGCTCACAACCCCGCATATCGAAATGGGATGACGTTCAAAGGATACATGCAGTCTCACCATGTGGATTACTTCCTTGGCAATGGCATGGCCACACCTCCTCGACCAAATATCAGATATGCAGGTGCTTAGTGACAAGGTCGCTCTTCACAAGCTCTGGAGGGAGAGCGGGCTTTGAACGAGAAGAAAGTGTGAAGGCTCACGGTTATCGAAGAGGCATTTTTGATTCGGCGTGTCATGCTGGTACTGAGGCCTGAAGACACCTGGAAACAGAAACATTACGCAATAGCTGTTTCTTACTCCTCCAAGTCCGTTTGTAGCATTTAGAAAGGTGACATGATCAGCTGTGGGTCATCAGGACCGGATGATTGCATATGATGTGAAACTAGGCTTGCAAACGGATAAGCAATACATCTTTCTATCTTTCTCAACTACAGATTGTCCCTTTTGTCAGCTTTCCCATACCATCAAATGTTCTGAGGATTTCAATCCAAGGTTCATCGCAGAATATACTTCAAGTCCCAGAAATCGGGTACTCGGATTCAACCACCAAGATGCCGAGACCGACCTCTATCAACCTTCATCTCACTTCTACTACCCCGTTGGGAATACTCCCGCCATTTGCCTCACTCAAGATATTCCTCCAGAGCAAAAACGCCGATATCTTACTCTTGGGATGTGGTGATTTCAGGAACATCCTGCTCACAGCATATGCCGATACAGCCAGCACCAAGTGAGTAAACGTATCTGCTTTCAACTTCCAACTCTAACATGAGTCAAGGTACCAGGAAACTGGATATCACCTGCTGCGACATCGAGTGCGCCATCATCGGCAAGCCACTTTCTTGCTGTGATCTTCCCCCGTTGAGACCGACTAAATCATAGCACGGAACATTCTCGATTTCACTCTCCTCCTACTCGATGACGCCGAAGGCCATCAACCAATCGATCATCTGGCAGATATACTACCACATCTAATTGGAAGAAGAGAAAAAAAAAAAACACTAAAGCTACTACAAGCTCAAGCAAAGAGATTATTTGGATCTTGCCACATCGCTCGAGTCATGGAAAGAGGGAAGATACGGCAGGATAGTGACATTCTGCGATCGAGGAACATTCACCATGGTCAAGAAGCTCTGGGAAGTATACGCGAGATGCGATCGAACCAAGAACGAGCAGATGAGCTTAGTAGCGCAGGCAAGCAGGCAAGCAGGCAGACAGGCAGACAAGACAGTCCATTCGCTCTCTGCCTGCCTGAGTGAAGAGAGGAGAGGAAGGTCGAACAGCCCATGTGTTGTTTGACGTATTTTTCTTCAATTGATTTGGTATATTTTCATCTTCATCTCCATTTCCATCCGCTTTCAGATCTAAAAATCTCTTTCCCTCCCTCAGACTCCTTCCTTCTCTCATCTATATTCCGTTGTGTTATGCGTATATACACCTCTCCTTCCCCTCCCCTCTCCTATCTCCCTCCAAATCCCTTTCTTCTAGCATCTACACCCGTATCTCCTTTACCCACAGCACAGATCTTGCCCAGTCTAAAAGCACAGGAAACCTCCCAGAAAGTTCAAAAACGAATCCCAGCCATCTATGCCCATCATTACAGTACAATAAAACACATCGAACCCACCAGCCGGCTCAAAACATTACCAGGTTGCCGACAAATACCGAAAATTGAAGAAAAGTATGCTCGTTCGTCGCTTAGCCTCATCTCGCTCGCCTCCTACGCATGCCCATGCTTTGTTGTTTGTTGCAAACGCAAAATCGACCTCCCCACAAATGCTCTTTCTCGTCCAACACACCGCGTTGTGTGATTTATTTCCCTCCTTTCGCCCCCGCCCCAACCAAATCAAACAACCGGCAATCGATGAATGCAAATAGCTCTCGATGCAAAGAAGCTAGACACGACCCATGTCGAATCCCCTCACAACCAGAAACTATAAGCAAAAACCAACGCCGTATAAATCGTACTCCCCGTATACAAGAACTCAAACCACGCGGCCTGGCCTCCAAACGCAACTTTCTTACTCTCGGTCGTCGGATGGGCAACCCCCGTCTTCTGATCTCTAACCAGCAACTCCTCTCGTTCCGGTACCATCGGAGGATCAATCGCATAGGAGACTGGAGTCCAGAGACTCGAGCAGAGGAAGAGGAAGGTGAGAGGAGGCCAGAAGGCGTGTGTGATGAGACCGACAAAGATATTGTTGAGGGACTGGCCTTCGGGGAAGAATACGCGGTAGGAGGTTAGGACGACGGCGACGAGGGTGAAGTAGACGAAGACGAAGTGGAAGATGGCCATGTAGTTGAAGAGGATTGCCCAGAGGCGGCGGAGCATGGATTTCTTGTTCTTGGGGTCTCGCTCATTGAGTGCGTTGCCGAGGGATCCGGTAGGTTTGAATGCTACGATGGAGCCGCCGAGCCATTTTGGGAGGATGAAGGAGCGGATGATACTCAGAGAGATGTAGGGTGACATCCAGAGTTGGTAGCGACTGTCACGCTGGCCGGTGTGGTAGCCTGCTGGGGAGAACAAGGCGAACTCGCAGAGTCGGTTGCACATGAATGCCGCGAAGCAGGTGCGGATGAGCCAGCGCAGTTGTTCCATGTCGGCGTAGGCGATCAGTGGTTTACCCCAGACGAGGACGACTGGGATGGCGAAGAGGGAGATGGTAACGAGGATGGTGAACATGCCGAGAATTGCGTAGAGAGCACCTGAGAAGCGCTGGGCACCAGACATCATCTTCACGTCTTTGCCCCAGAGGCAGAAGTTGAGTTTGAATGCGGTCTGAATGGTTCCAATTGCCCAACGAGTACGTTGCTTCAAGTGTCCGCCATAATCCTCTGGAACAGTACCAAATTGGAGGGGTTCGTGAATGTAGGCTGTTTTCCAGCCACATCCGAGCATGAGAGTCGAGGTTGCCACATCTTCGGCGAGAGATCCAAGTGGGAAGTTTCCAATTTCCGTGAGAGCTTGACGGCGGATAACGTAGCCAGATCCAGTGCACCATGCGACTCCTAGAGCATCCTTGATGGGTTCAATTACGTGTACGAAGAAGTTTAGGGATTGAGCCAAGGGGTCGGATACAGGTGTGTTGTAGAACAATTGAGGTGGGCAAGCCAACGCAAGTTTGGGGTCCACGACCATGTGTGGCATAATTGCTCGTAGCCATGAAGGTTCAGGAATCTGGTCGCGTCAGTAAATGAGGTCCAGACTAAGTTCTCGCTCGCTTGGGTAAATGCAAAAGGGGGCTTATTTACCATGTCCGCGTCCAAAGCAGCCATAAACTCGTTTGCACCACCAGGTAAAAGATCCAATTGTTCGAGTCCATAATTCAGATTTCCAGCCTTGAAGTGATGTGGTACTCCCTTGACCTTTGTTCTGGCCATGTAGTAGAGGTTCGAGTAGACGTATGCGAGCTGATTGACGGCGGCTTCCAAACTGGCAGCCTTTCCATCATCAAGAACAATAACCCTGAATCGATCGCGAGGATAATCCAAATCGCAAGCTGCGCGGACAGTATCGAGAATGACCTCATCATCTTCTCCGCAGCAGGTAACAAAGACATCAACGCCGGGAACCTCATCGGAGGTCAATCTCAATTGCGGCCTATTTCTCTTCTTCAATGCCCACATGGTCCAGAAATTATGCATTTGCGAAGGAATCGCGACAATGATCTCCACGCCTAGGAAGACCCAAGCTCCAGGGTATACGACATTGAACTTCTTCTGTGCGAGGATCACACATGCGATTCGTAGGCCGAGATATGCGAGATACAGACCTGTATTGGCCAGTGCGAGGAAAGGTACGAACTTGAAGATGAAGCGACGCCAACCTTTTGATAATTCGACGTCGTCGCGGTCGTGAAGTCGTGATATCGAATCCTGTGATACGAGGGAGTTTTTGGATGGGAAGGTCGAGGACGAGAGGTGCCCGCTGCCTGGGCCTTTGTTGACGAGTGTTGTTGTGCTGAGATAACTTCTTGATCCACTGAAATCATGGTTATACTTGGGAATGTTAGACTTGTTGAAGTATATCGTCATTGTTAAATGCAGGGGCACGTACTGGTGATAATGTAGGTGTTGTACATCTTGAGTCCATAGGTGTACCTGGAATTGAATCTGGGTGCCAACCATGACCAGACCCAACAGAGTCGTGTGCTCCCGGATATCCAGGTCTCATTCTCCCTCGAGGACTGGGCGTCGCTGCTAACCGTTCTGGCATCATGAGATTATCTGTACTGATAGCGTGTGGGTCGTAAGCAGTGTTGAGGTATGGTTGATTATGACCTCTGATATCTTTCATTTCCTCTTCGTAAACATCGCGTCTGTCCATGATGGGCGAGGTGGGCGGGAAGTATCCCTTGGTAGTACAGCCAAATGTCTCTCTTTGCGTTCCTCCTCCTAGACAATGGCTGGTAACCGAGTCTTCCCGATAAATCCGATGATGTGATGATTAAGGCTTGATCGATGACAAGCAGGAACGAGAGACGGATATTGCAATAAACAATCAGATGATGTCAAAACGAGTGTGAGTGATTGAGTTGTGTGATTATTAACGTTGCATAACGCGTCCGTGAACGAGTGTGGTTGGCGAGTGGAAGTGGTCTGGTCTGGTGGAAAAGACAAGACAGACTTGAGATTGAAAGGGAGACGGAGGAAGAGAAGGAAGGAACTGGTGTGGAAGAAAGCAGGTACGAAGAAGGAACCAAACCCCAGCAAGGGAAAGTCTAAAAACGAGATGGAGGTGGAGGAGACGAGAAATGAGAGAGTGACAGAAAAGTCAGGAGAGGCAAGACATCCCCATCATGCCGTACAGCACTGACATGACCGACTTCTGACTGGCATTCGACGGGCACAGCACCGCCTCGGGGCTATCTGGATAGCCTTTGATAGGTATGGAACCGTTCAATAGATGGTCTCAAAGCGGCGCTCACACCACAAGCACACAAGGCACACAACAACAACGCCGCCGCACGCATCAAGTGCCACCGAGTGCCACCAACGGCATCTCTTCGGGATCCCGTATCCGCCCCCTTCTCATAAGTGCTCGACGCCCCTCCCGTATTTTATTTGACTTCCCTGGCATTCTTGATAACAGCGACTCAGAGGATCTATGATTTCATCCCATAATTGCCATCATCCATGATGCCTCATCCATGCAATCGTTCGTAAACGTGGAGTGGCAGTTTGAGCACACACCCTCTTTTGTCCTCTCCTCTGAGCCTTATCCCCGGGTATCCCAAAAATAAAACAATGCACTGCACGCATGTGAAAGACAACAACAGTCTCTTTTAAGGCTGTCTCCGGCTACGCTTCATGCCTTCATTCCTTAGCCAATCACACTCCTGACCCCTTACCAAAGCCGTACCAAAGGTAACCCAACCCATCAGAAAGTCCTTCCAATCCCGGAAATCACCCAATCAGCGCCGAGATATTCAGACTTGGCTCTCATCTAACCTTCCCACCTCAGTCACTTGTTTATCGGCCGGACAAGACGATCACTTTCTCACTATCTCATCATCGGGCGCTGACGGCCCTCCCTCGAACTAAATACGGTACTGTACGCAAGTGGGTGGTGGCCTAGCAAGTGGGCACTGAAATAGCACAACACAACCCAACCCCTGCATAAGTGCCGTTTATCTTTTTCTCACTAGCAACCAGCGTTCCTCATCAGGCATTAGCTGCTCATCAAGCTACATTCCCTCACGAGCTTATCTGCATCCGACAAGGGGGTGGGTGTTGGGAATGGGTGGGTGGAGCTCTCTGGAGTGGGATGACGCTGGGATGATTGGGGAGGGAACTCCGGGAAGGCAGCGGCATCAGGGCATCAGGGCATCAGGGCATCGCTCTCGTATTGACCCCTGATGCGAACGTGCTGGATAGGCTGAGAGTGGATGCCTGTGCAAGGATGTGATGGCGGGATCGGACGAATGACGGAGCGAAGGGAGGAAGATTGCCTGGGACTGACAGGCTTTACAGTACAGGACAGCTGGGATGGAGAGGATTGACTGGATAGGGGTCGACTGGTGCATGTGTAGCGTGACGCCGAGCGATTATGAATGGAGACCAGTAGCCACAGGCGGGACCAGAGACACGAGAATTTTTGATGGTGGCTGCTGCTAAGCCTGGCTATGGCTGCTTTAGGTATGCTCGGCGGCACTTGAATTTCGAATTTTTCTTTCTTTCTTTCTTCTTACCTTCTTGCTTTGGGTGTGCTTGCTGCTTTTAGGAGAGCTGGTTCTGTGTTGGGCTTGGGTTCGTAAGGAAACAGTGGCGGACAAGGGGTGGGATTCCAGGTGGGATAGGAGAATGCCCGCTGAGATCCGGTTGGCTGGCAATTGCTCTGTTCTCCAACTCTGGTGCCTCTGCTCTTGATTGTTGCTCTTGGCTGGCTGCCTTTGCCTTTGAACTGCACAGTTTGATCTATCGGATCTGCTTTGGTTTGATCTTCCTTTCTAATCTTGACAATTCGGACTGGATCAATATCGGCACTTTCCCAGAAATTGGACTTTCCTGCGACTTGTGAGACACTCGTTCGTTTGTTCACTCATCACATTCGTTTCCTGCGTGGTTCAAATCGAAATTCCTCGACTTCGTCCGGCCGCTCTTTTTGACGTAACTTGCCAATATCAAACATCGCGCGCCTTTGATTACGACACGACCGATCAATTGAGCGAGACAATTACGACGACGAGAACGACGACGACTGAATTCCATTGTACGATTGATTGTATCATTCACATGTGAGGATATACACGACGACAACATTCATCGTTACCCACCACGCTCGCTTTCGACATCTCCCTCTATCCCTACATACCGATCGCTACACACCATAATTAATACACCACACAACCTCTTTTCCCACCCATCAAGATGGGTCTCCTCAACTTCCGCTGGCTCGTCAACGCCGGCCTCCTAATCCTCCCAGTCGGAACAACAATCGGTGTCCTCATTGGCGTAGACTCCCACCGCGCAGCGACAGGCCAAGAACCCATCTTCAATACTCCAACTGGAGGGACTGGTACTGGTAGCGGTGGTACTGGAAATAAGGGTGATGATAGAGTTACGAGCCAGTTGTTTTGTCAGAAGCAGGTTGGATACACGGCGCCGAGTTCGGGGATTCAGTATACTTGTAAGTGGTTTTTATTTCACTGTTTCGTTTGGGTGTTGGGGATGGTTGGATATCGCGGGATGGGAGGGAGATGGAAGTGCTGGGGAGGAAGAAGAGAGTAGAAAGATATACTGGGAGGAGGAGAATATGCGGTATCGATGAAGGAAAGCAAAGTCAGAAAAAGCATCTGACTGGATATACTCCGTCTTCACCCTACTGCTTACCTGCAGATCTGGATTATTGCCAGAATGCTTGGATGGTTGGCATATTTGAATATTGGCAATTGCTTGCTTTCTTCTTGGACTGAATCAGAGTTGGACTTGGCTAACATTCTTTCTCGAACAGTAAATCCCAATCAGTGGGGTTACACGGAAGGTGATCCAGGAGCTATGTGTATGAACGTATGTCACTCCCTTCCAGCAATTCTACCTCAAATCCACCATTCTTCAACTTCACACCTATCAAAAGCTCCTTCTAACCTCCCCCAGGTAACATCCTTCAACAACGGAACCTACTCCACCCCCTCCACCGCCCCCGAATTCTCCGTAACATGGGCCTACCCACCCGGCCCAGCATCACAACCCGTCCACGCCTTCCCCAACGTCCAAGTCCTAACCGACATGCCGTACCTCCTCTCCACCATCAAAACCATCGCCCTCTCCACCCACTGGACCTACGGCGTAGGCGACACACCCGCAGCCACAACCTCTGAATCCGAACTCCTCGCCAACGCGGTAAACACCAACGTGGCAATCGATATGTTCTTGGACGCGGACAAGACCGCGGCCGAGAACTCCAGTCTGGCGAACTACGAGGTCATGATTTGGTTTGCGAAGTTTGGGACTGCGGCTCAGGCGATTGGACAGGAGGATGGGGTGGTTACGACGGAGAGTATTAATGGGACGACTTTGTATGTTTTCCCCTTACCCTGCCCTGTCTAATTCCCCGAACCCCTTGTTTCCCTCCCCTCCCCTCCGCTCCCTCTGAAGACCAACACTGACAATTCCGTCTCCAGCCAACTCTACACCGGCCAAAACTCCCTCCTCCAAAACGTGCTCACATGGGTCTCATCCGCGACCACCGAAACCTTCTACGGCGATATCCGCCCCCTCCTAACGAAACTCGATACCATTACCCAGGCGAACTTCTCGAGTAAGGGCTTGTGGATCGGTCATTTGGGGATGGGCACGGAGGCGTTCTCGGCGACGAAGAATGTCACGTTTTGGATGGATGAGTACAGTGTTGATATTGGGGTGTAAAGACACCCAAAAAGAAAATGGGGATGAAGGGTGGAAGGAGAAAGGGGAGAAGCTGAGAGATGTATCCTCCACTGGGAGATATGCATGGCATGCCTGGAAACAGAGACATGTCGAGTTGGGCATGTTGGGTCATTTTGCACGATACTTGTACGCGGTACTTGCTCAGCATTTTTGGCCGTGGGGAGGCTATTTTTTTTTTCTTTTTTTCGTTCTGTATATATCTATCTATTGGCGTTGGCGGCGATTTTTGCTCTCGACTTGGATTTTTTGGAAGGGGTTATCTTAGAGGTGCATTCATGGGGAGAAATGGAGAATAAAGAGGTCACGGGGAGAATCAGGGACAGAAGACAAGACGAAATACGAATAAGATAAAGATGTAATATCATTGCTCAATCATCACTAACAACTTCAAACAAAAAAATTCCTTTTCTCTCT
>Ga0207879_100119_pt1 | contig 109898 bp, 128 predicted proteins | sample LinPmetageLP24_FD_184045 | JGI IMG/M metagenome (GOLD analysis project Ga0207879, IMG submission 184045) | Marine viral communities from the Pacific Ocean - LP-24 (SPAdes) | ecosystem: Environmental > Aquatic > Marine > Oceanic | place: Pacific Ocean | collected 2009-08-30 | reverse complement strand
CTTTGTTATCGGTCAAGGCGTCAAAAAATTTCGTTCTTCTTCGCGTCGTAGCATCTCGACCAGCAAGAGGTGACCGTGGAGGAGTTCGATATGGATTTAATCGCGTTGGTGGTGCCATAATCACGAAAGGTTGTTGTGTTGTCAAAAATAAGGGGGAGACGCGATTTAGTCTTTTGGTGGGGCTGACTAATCCGCACAGAATTCGTGCACCCACTGTTGTCATTGTTTTGGCTGCTTATGTAAGGCCGAATAGTCTCGCTTGGCAAGATGCCTGATGGAAAATACTTTAACTGGTAAGCTTGCCGAAGGGAGATCGTGGGAGAATCGTAAACCTCGCATGTTGTCATGCAGAGCTCGTAATGGGTCGGACTTTGACTGGAGAGCAGCAGAGCACGCGCTAAGGCATTATCACGACCGCTGGTCTCACCTGTGCCGATTGACCATCGTCGTCGTCCAGCACAGCACAGCACGATCGGCAACGGGTAACATTCTTCCAGGCAATTTAGAAACAATACAGACCGTACACCTGTGGTCATGGAAGATACTGGAGGACTATCATCACTTAGAACTACAACGGCCTGCAATGAATGTCGCAAAAATAAGCGGAAGGTTTGCAGTGATGAACGTCTGTGGATTTTGGCCGAACTGACTTGCGGAAGTGTGATGGTGGCAAGCCAGCATGTGGCCTTTGCCAGAAAGGGAGCAGGACTTGCTCATATGTCTCAGAGGGTCGCAAGAAGAAGTCAGTGTATCTTGTTCGTCAGAAGGTATTTTGCTCATTGATCGTAGACGGAAACACTTCGACGATGCGTACGTCAAGGAGCTGGAGGAGCAGGTGAAGACTCTTACACGCTTGGTGGATGCGAACAATATTCGTGCTATGAACACAGACGATGCTAGTGGAAGCCACACTGATCCAATACCTGAGTATCCAGCGCAGCATAGTGGTTGAGAAATCTTCTCACTCGCATCATGGGAACGAGCTGACATATCAGATAGAAATCCAGAATCAAAGATCGTTTGGTCAAACTTCCTCACCTAGCGACGACGATGTGGCTATTGATGCACGTTCATCGGATGCTATGGAAGAATTGGGTTCCATGATGCTGAAGCTTGACTTGAGGGATGAAGGCGAGCCAAACTTCACGATCGCCACAACCGAGACTCAAACTACTGTCAACAGGGAATCTCTCGGATCTATAGACAGTCCACATTTGTTGAAGCCGCCTGACCGCCTCGATATTCCGGCAAGATTATCCGATCTAGCACTCAAGCGGCACCTCGTCGAGAAATTTTGTGCATATTTTAATCGTTTCCATCAGGTAGTGAGTGTTGACGAGACATCTGCTATGATCGTACAAGATTGGTCACTTCTCCCTGAGGACATGCTCTTTCGAAACCTTGCTATACTAGCTATAGGTGCTTTGTACTCCGATGCTCCAGACTCGAGGTCTTCGGGTCAATCTGCAGTGGATATTGCGGAAAGCTTGGTGTTAAGGTGTTTAAAGTTTACCGCGACTCCTTTGACGGTGCAGGGTTTGACCCTCATGTCGTGGTTTTATTTGATGCTTGGCATTGATATGGCGAGCTGGAACCTCAATTGTAAGTCTTGATCAAATATCTCATTCATAGTGACCGCTCACGAATGTCCACAGCAAGTGCTACCGGTCTCGTATTACGACTAGGGCTACATGTCACAGCATTGACTGGTGGAAATTATGGACCAAATGGTGCCGAGCAGCGTGAGAATTATCATCTTCGCGTGAGAACGTTCTGGTGCTACTTTTCCATCGATCGGTGAGGCATTGACCACTACACCGCTGAGATTCGAGACTGAGCCTCAAGATTATAAAGCTGACATCACACTGCACATAGAATCATCACAGCCGTCCTGGGCATGAATTGTACAATTCCGTGGCAGCGTGTCAGAGTCAATGCTTTCACCATTATCACCGCAAATGGAGGGACCTTAGATGAACTCGCATTCAGCCGCCATGGAGAGCTATGGCACCTTTGGGACTCATTCATGGATCAGATGTAGGGAAAAAGAATCGCCAATTACCACTGACGTGCCTACTAACAGATCTCAGGTATGCTTTCGACTGGAAGAATATGACGATGTCAGGCAAACAATCCTTGATGTCACGATCCTACAAAGCTCTATTGGTCTTCTACGGAGACTCGCACTCGGATCTTCGACGTGCTCCTATAAATGCGTCTGACAGCGTGATATGTTTTCAAATAGCATATCACGTAGCGGTGCTCCTCGTTCATAGGCCGTTTCTTGGAGACGCCGACGGTAGCCAGACACGTATACTGGCACTGAGGGGGGCGACCGCCGCTGCAATGGCAATCTGTCGTATCCTTCGTGAATTTCGGCGAAAGTGCCCGCTGTCCTCACTTCCTCCCCAAGTCATGAATTACGTTGTTTGTGCAGCAGTTATCCACCTCCTCAATGCAACTTCTGGTCGAACAGGTCTGGGACGACGCTCCGCTGGGAATCTGAAGATATGCATGGACACACTGGTTGCAGTAGGTGAGCGGTGGGATGCGAGGAAAAATACGTCAATAAGATTTATCAGGAAGCTTGCCCACAAGTGGAAGGTTGTCTGGGCTTTGCCTTTACAATTTTCCGCTCCATTAGAAGAGAGCGAACCTGTATCTGGGATGGAATCTGCCACGGAGAAAGAGGATGGTCACGATGCTAGATGCATACCACAGCCTCGAGAGGCAAGTCTCTTTGCCTTCCCAGACACTATTGAATTTCCGTTCGACCACCTCAATACATTTCCTGAGGAAGATGACATCTCGGCACTTGACTGGCTATATGCTGGACAGTTCCACGACAACGAGACAATTTCACCAGTTGCCGCCCCCATCAATTCCATGGACCACAACAACTGATGGGAGATTGCCTACTGTTACCCGGCTCTTTGGAATATGGACAATATAAAAGTTGTCCTTGAGTGAAATTGCAGCAAAATTCAGTACGACACATTGCTCGCATCAAATATACTGTAAGTTCAGGGATACTTTGATGTCTCCACGCACGAGGTTTTTTGGGGGCCGAATCGCTAATATTGCTTTTATTTGGTCAGCTCCATAGCATATTGAAATGAAAGAGGGCAAAATGTCTGTTAAAACGAGACAGGGGGTAATGATGGGGTTACATGCATTTCACGTGATGCGTGAGTGAGATTCGGGCTGGCCTTTTCGCTGAGATGCGACATCGCGAGTCATTTGGAAGCGCCGAACATTGGCACCTATCAACGCCAATCTCGAAGCCAACTTGAAGTATCGATATGTCAGAGAGCTGCAGCTCGAAAGTTCTCGGCTTGACTTGAGGTTGACGCCACAATATCACGGTCACAAATATGGAGTCCCTACCAGTCGAGCTCGTATGTTACCTTTATCGCTGCCCGCACGACCCAAAATGTACCCTCTGACCTCTCTAGCTCAGCTCCATCTTATCATTTATTGATGAACACCCTTCAAATTCATTGCATTCCTCCACAAGTCCGGAGACCGAGATATCAACTCTACACAGCCTCTCATTGACCAGCAAAACTCTTCACCGCCTCACTCTACACCCATCCTCTATTCTGCTTGCCACGAACGCGGGAGTACTAGACGTCTTCTACTCTTCCTAATAACGATATTGAAATATCCGATTCTAGCGAAACACGTCAAAACTCTTTCGGGGAATTCTTTCCACTGGAGTTATATGGTAGAAGCCGAAGATAATTCTCCGACTTGGAGAGGGAGGTCCCTCAATGTCGAGCTCTGGACACAAAATGACAAAGAGATCATCCAGAGGGCACTTGAGGAAGCGACGGTGACGTTGGATCTAGCGCGGTACCCCAGAAATCACAGAGGGGAAGTGGGCAGGGCAGATGAAGGGTTTGCAGAGCGCTGGCTGACGAGGATCTTCAGCTCGACGCCGAACCATACTTCTGATGCTGTCGTAGCGCTACTGCTATGTTATCTACCCAATCTCCAATCACTGAAGGTCGATACCTACAATGACGACCGACATGGTACTCGAGGCTTTACGTTCACCAATCGGGTACTGTCATTTCTCGCCAACAGTGACCGTGCGACACGTCTTCATACCATAGTTCTATCATGGAAGAACTCTCTCATCCGACCTATTCTCCTGTAGTATCTCATGACTTCGTCCTTATCGCTGAATATCAAGAGTTTCTCGTATTCATCATCCGACCACAGCAGATTTACGCAGCGGGAAAACGCAGGCCAGAAAGAACCATTATGTCACCAATTCATATCAATCTTAACATTCTTGCCAAGCTACCCGTGTCCCTGGAGAATCTGACACTAAGCATCTTACACGGCCATGGTTATAGCACGACCAAGTACTGGGCGGCCAATAGGCAGCTGCGGGGGTTTGGGGATGGTGCAGGAGGTGCGTTGAGTTCCTTGGAAAGGTTCAGGCAATTGAGGCTCCTGAGAGCGTCAGCTTACCTCGTGTTAGGAGATCCGTTGCTGTCCAGGGACGGAGAGCAGCTTTTACGTTCCTGGCAGGGAGAGGTCTGGCAGAGGGAAGGGAAGTACACCAGTCGATATCTTGGAAGTCAGGTTGCTGCCTTTTACAAATATTTGCCCAGCTGTATCGAGGTTTTGATCCTGGAAGATTGTGAGAAAGCTGTTGGAGGATTTATGAAGCAATTTCTGGAAATGCGATTCGCAGATGACACATTTGCAGCACGGCATATAAGGCTGAGGAGAGTTGAAATCAAATTGAGATATCCAAGACCCACTGCAAAATGGTCTTATGGTATTGCAGAAGAGGAAGTCTTGGAAGAAGACTGGGTAGCTGGAGACGAGCTTAGAGAGCTTGGGAAGAGGACGTGTATTGTGGTTGTGCAGAGTGTCAAAGACAATTACAGAGGGTTTCCTGACTAGGAGAAAAACATCATACAATATGGCTTCGGTCGTTCTGATGGGCATCAACACTGGCAGGGCTTTGGCTCTCATGATATATATGTTTTAGCACTTGATAATATTGATACGGAGCTGTTTTGTTACCGACAGATAATTATCGAGAAAAAATGGACGACGACCAAGTAAATAAGAGACGAGGGCATGAAGAGCAGGAGACGAGTCGTGTCTGTATCATCCTGAACCTTCATGCCGTCACATTCAAAGGTTCGTTGATACTCAGGCTCGTCAGCTCAAGTGAACAACGTAGAGGGTGGCCAGGCGCTGGAGCGAGTGACATGGGAATTAGTGGATCCCGAAGATGGCTTCTTTCCCAGGCAAGATTGGAGAACGGCCTTGACTACGATATAGTAGAGCATTATTTGGCGCGTTGGCTCTTTGAGAATCTTCATTCAAACACAGTTCGTGCGGAGTAAACAATTTCCATAGTGTTCCCAAGAATATATGCAGTATTTTGATATTTCCCACTTCAGTGGTAATAATACAGACTTCGAAATACGCAGTAAGAACCATACAGTTTCTCGTTCCAGTAGTGCTCTTTGCTGCGAAAGTCTTGTGGAATCTGGCTGACGTCTTCAAGATGTTAATAGTGACTTCTTAGTGTCATCGTTGCCCGCCGTTCTCGTGATCTCAGATGACAATACATATTACGGGAAATATGGAAGCAAAGCGACCCTTAGATGTTTACACTCTCTCATCCCCACCAAAATATCGTCGCTTACCACCCACTACCATTCCCCTGTCCAAAACAGACCAGGGGACTTCTTTCGCCCCCAACACTCACCCCAAGCCTAATGTGACATCTACCACAATATTCAACTTCCCATCCAATAACTGCAACCCTTCTATTACGAGCGCGAGCCATCCATTGGTCAAGTATTTCCATCTGCTTACCTCCGATGCATTACACGCATAATCCTACCCTATTACCCGTGACCCCCATCCCATCTCACTCCTTTCCCATCGCTTCATGAAGCACACCGAGTATCACCCCCCAAAAGAGGTATATAGCTCGTCCTAACTCCCCTACCCTTAAATATCATCTCAACCACATTCCTCACATCCAAATCCAAATCCATTTTCTATCCCAATTCCAATCATAATCATAATCATCCCACCCTCCTTCACCACACCAGCTACTCTATCCCTATCACCATTTCCCTCCCGACCCTCCCTCACAAATAAACAAACGAACCAAAATCCCTCCACCCTCAGAAGTACCTTCCAAAATCGATCCAAAACAAAATGCCCAAACACCCCCGCCCTTCGCATCCCTCCTCACGCCGCCCCTCCGCCATCTCCCGTCACAGCTCCCTCTCCTACTCCCCCGACACCTGCGACGTGACGACGCCTCTCCTCCCGCACCACAATCTCAGCGAAGAAGAGACGCGTCGCGCCTACAGAAGAGGAAAAATCGTCGGCGTAATTCTCGCGCTGGGGTTCTTGATCGCTCTAGCGCTATTCCTGGTTTCTATTGATGTGTGGGTTTTGGGGATTGGGAAGGGAGGATTAGGCGGAGAGGGAGGGGGAGACGGCAATGGAGGAGGAGAGGGATCGGTGATGGGGATGAAAGTTGGGATTGGAATGTTCAAGTCTAGGATTGATAGAGATATCGATCGTTCGATTGAGCGATAGCCAGGGAGGAACCTACCTAAGAAGCAATGAAATGTAATGAGTAAGTTGACTACATAATCCCCATATCTCTCTCCCTATCCCTCACGAATTGGCTAAGGCTAGGAATAGAACAAACAAGCCTGGTACTTGAAAATCGAATCCCGCCCTTTCTAGACGTGGATGCAACAGGTCTGGGCAGATGCGGTTGTTTTGCTCAAGAGAAAGCTACATACCAGATAACCAAGGATCCATGCCAAGAAAGCGGGCGAAGTGGCGGAAAGATCAAGAGACTGCAAGTGAAGATAAAGGGGAAGCTTCCAAGGAAAAATCCTTCCGGCGGACGAGCTAGAAATGTGTTCTGACTACAGAACAGACGACTCGATGGACGGCATCGGGACAGCAGTGGATTAAATGAATTCGAGGATAATGAGGAGCTATGGTTTATGTTCACACGATCTTCATTCGTATAGAGGCTACCGGTAGCTTAGCTCGTTCGGCTGACTAGCCAGCATCCAAGGAGATAAAGACTGTTGAGAAAGGGAAAATAGGTATACAGATCGCATTACACGCTTCGAAATAGAAGCGCCACTTTCATCCAAGTCCCACCCGCTACGCAGAAGAGAACCCCCAAACGCCACACCTAACATCCGCTGTTCAGTGCTCATTTTCGTTCATCACATCAATCTCATGATATCATTAACACCCTCACATTACCACACACTTATCCTCCCTCTCCCTCGCCGCCCCATCTCCAGTATGCCCAGCCATACCAGCTCCCCTCCCCGCCCTACCAGGAATCTGCTCCACCAGCGTCGGCCTCCTCTGTCCCCTCCCCCCAGCACCATTACCTCCAGGACTCTGCCTCTGCATTGCCGTATTCGCCGAATAAGCACTCATCCTCCTCCCACTCGCGTTCGGGCTCGCACTTGGATGAGCCGGATGTTCAGGCGGCGGGTTATACGCTGATTGTGTGGCGGCTTGTTCGTAGCTTGGCGGCGGGGCGTCGATTCCAGCTTCTGGGTCGACGGGTTGGCCTCCTGCGTTGTTGCGACGTGGTGGGATAGTGGGTCGGTTTTCTGTGCTGGAATTGGTGCCGCCTCGTTGGGAGATACTGCCGCGACCTGTTCCTGCTCCTCGACCGCGAGTTGCGCCTCCGCCGCGTTGCGTCACGGGGATGTTGTTAGATTGTGTCTGTTGGCCGCGACCTTGCTGCTCGATGTATTGCTGCGAGAGTTCTGTTTCTCGGCGACGGCGAGCGACTTCGATGCGTTCGCGTTCCTCCTCTTCTTCTTGGAGTTGCATGGCCAGTGCGAAGTCATGGTCTTCTTGTTCGGTGTTGGGGGATTGAGGAGGTGCGGATTGATGGGAGGAAGTGCTTGGGTTTGCGCGGTGGCCGAGTTGAGTGCTTTGTTGACGGCCATTCGTCACCGGTGTCCAACCGTCTCCTGGGACAGATGTTGATGGTGTTGCAGGTGCACCACCAACAAGTCTGAAGTCACCGGAGAAGAACTCGGCGTTCTCACCGTTGACGTCGATCAGCGATTCCCAGACAACTTCTTCATGTCCGGCGTAGCCCATGTCTGTGACTAGTTGAAGGAGCTGGAGAGTATCTGGATGTCGGTAGAGCGTTGAGAAGTGGTCGTTGCGGAAGAGTATGGCCACTCCTCCTGGTGCAATCGATGCTGTAATGGTAGCCAGGCCATTCGTTGTCAATTGTGTAGCGTTGCTAGAAAAGAATGCTTTGATGGTGGCAATATCTTCCAGTCTACCTTGCTCCTCGAAACTTAGTCCCTCTCGACTCAGCTTGCTCTCCAGATCAGCCTCTTCGAACATCAAATTCTGAGCATCTTCATAAGAATTGGCAGAACGCTTGAGTGCTGCATATGCTGGTGAGTTTGGTTCGGCAAGCCACCCATGGATCAGTGGAACCGAGAATGTGCTATACAGCTTCATCTCTCTAGTCTCTTCAAAAGCACCTGGCAGGCCTTGCTCGCGTTCGCTTGGATGAACGTGTGACATTGAATTTCGAGGATCATTTGATGCTTTCGATGGTGGGTTTGGAAAGAATCGAGGATTGACGTTCATGCCCGTATGTAGCGTCAGGAGAAATTTGTACAAGTCGCTCACATCAGGTAATTCTTGAGCAGCATCGCCTCTCCGACCAGACATCAACTCATCGAAGACAGCATCTAGAAGTAATCCCAAACTAACTTGTTCTCTCGATCTTAATGTATCAACCAAAGCGGTCTCCACCTCGGCTGGCGTAGAAAGTGTCAGGGCATTGACCAAAGCGAGAAGGGGACATGGACCATTAGCATTCTGAACCAGAATCGGTGACACTCGAGGGTTTTGTGCTGCATTAACATCATGCCAACTGATTTTCTTGATCTCGTATGTCTCTCCTTTCTGTTTCCGGGCTGTCGGACTCGTCAATGACGAAGTGCTTCCTCCGGTGTTAGTGTTAATAATTGGTCTAGGAGGTTGAGGTGGTGGTTGTTCTTGTGATCTCCTAGGTGGCAGTGCTGGTGCTTGCTCCTCAAGATGACTGTCAAAAATATGTCCATCTCCTCTAATCGTCCCACTTTCTTGTGCTCCTACTGGGATTGGTTCTGGCCTGGGCTGACTCATGGGCTGTTGTGCTGGCTCCGGAAGCGGCTCATGGTCGACAAGATTCCAACCTTCACCTTGATGATTCGCTTCTTCTGGGGCAAGTGGTTTTGATACAGGATTCTGTCCTAGAGGATTGCCTTGTTCGTCCCAAGCATGACGATCTTCATTCATTTGTTGTAATGCTTTCGAATTATCCGCTGGCATCTCGTGTAGAACTGGCGAAGGTTCATCTTCATCCCAAGCAGGAGATTCTGGCTCATCAATGTCGACCAAGACTGGCTGTGATGTATCGACTGGAGGAACCGGAGGAGCTGCTCTTGATGGGGGTGGAGCCGCCCAAGCATTGTTGCCCGAGTCTTCACGTTGAATTGAGGGTGTTGGTTGTTTGGTGGTATCCTTCCCATCTAGTGCAGGTTGCCATGGATTTGTACTCGGTTCGGAAACCGAGAGGTTATCAAATTGCTGTGTAGGAGCTGTATCTTCTAGATGTTAGTGATATCCGTACAAACCAATGGTCATACATACTATTAGTAGCCTGTTGACCAGGTCTTTCCTCAAATCCTCCCCAAGCCTCCGCGCTGCTCTCGTTCCCATTCGAGCTTCCCGAATTCTGTTTCTTTAGATACGGATTTGTTGTACTAGCAGACGGTCTCAACATTTCCTGCGAACTGTTTGGTGTATATCCTGGTGGCCCAACTCGTAACGACTCTGGTAATCCTGTTCCTGCTTTTCTATTATCTGCTTCCCCACCCCAAGCATTCTCGCTGTCGGATGGCGAATCTGTCTGCATCTGGTTCCTAGCATCTTCTACTCTGAATGGCAGAGGTTCGTTTGTGGATATCGGCGTGACGGGGTATGGTGCAAGACTCGAGTCTGCTGGGAGTGGCTTGCGAGTGACCATGGTGGTGGATGTGAGGATATCGTAGGATGGTATTCGATGTCCCTTTGTTCTGGGAAGTTAAGATTGAACTCTCCCAGTGTTCTCTTGATCTGCTGCCTCGTTCCCAAGCTTGGGCTGTGCTGTTTCGAGTGGGAGCTATGGCGGAGGCCGAAGTCAGCTTTAAGTTCGGAGGATCCTTGGCTGTATGAAATAGAATGCGCACACTTCTGTGATCGCCAAATCCAAGCAGAATAGCTTCGCCCTTCTTCTACTGAGAAAATAGCTTCGTTGCCTGTCCCTCGTGAAGGTGTTCCCAGTTGCGAATGCGGGGACGGGTCCAATCTCGAGCTGGGACGAGGCGTTGTTGAAGATGTAGAGCTGGAACCTGGAACGCGGCTGAAAGGTGGACAACGAGCTATGTACATTCACTTCGAGGAACAGTATATTGCGGTGTTTGCCCTCGCTCCAATGCAGAGTGATCAAGTCGCTTTTGCCTTCGCAGCGTGCGTTTGGTTGTTTTCTTTCGAGGTGTTGATGTTCGCAGTGGCTTGCTTGGTTTGGGTCAAGGTCAAGCTGGGTGAACGTCGGCCTAGAGATACGGTGGGTATGAGGTCATCCCGGACCCTGACTTGTGATAACAAGATCAGACAAGAACAAAAGCAATCAATACAATTGGACAAAACAAACAGTTGCTCGACTCGACTTGACACAGAGAAAGAGATCAAAGCATCAGAATCATCGCTGCTCTCACGATCCTTCATCACAAGAAACTACGCCGCTCAATCCAGCAGCCCAGCCACAGTCTAGATAATTGGCTAAACCGAAGCAGCGTAGCTCATCCGCTCTTCCACCTATTCGGTCTCGTGTGTCTTCACCAGCCACAATATATCCCCACTTCAACCTAAACATAGACACAGATGTGGCGGACAAAACGCGAAATGTCCAGTCGGGAGGACTCTTTGGCCAGTCGGAATGTCGGATTTACGACTTTAAAGCTTACATGCGCGAGTGAAATCTTGGCTGGCGTGGTGTTGAAAGTCAAGCCCCATATCATTCGTTTAGACGGCTTTGTTGTGCTTGCTTGTGTACGTTGTGTCTTACGCGGCCTTGGAGAAGTCTTGGATGTCTGCCTGATGTGATTTGCCAGAAGAACGATATAGGAAATGAGAGAAGACTCTTCGATGTGATCGAAAGAAGAAAGAGTACATCGACAGAGTACGCTGGACAAGCCCCGAATCTCTGGGCTTGCCAAGCACTCTCACTGACAACATCAAAGCTCTGCAAAGGCATTGTTGTCTTGTCTTGTGAACTGCTGCTGGAGGGCGGGCAAATCTTAAGCGAGCTGTCAACATGCATATGGCATATCCAGGTCGTAAACCTATTGGTGATAACTGCACCGAAAACCAATACATGCCTACGCGTTAGGCAAAGATAGCTATCTTCATATTGTGAGTTTTCGATTTGCAAAGATAAAGTCGTCGCGCCTAGGATGGGCCACCAAAGTCTCCTGCGACGACCCGGAGCAATGTTACGAGGCTCTCACATAGTTGTGTGTACGTTCAATCGGAAGGAGAAGAAGTGAAAAACTATGACCGAAGGAAATATAACAATTGAACTATTTGCAAGTGATATTATTGCCCATAGGATATCATGCTGTTTTGTATGAAAATGGACAGTCCAATAATTGGGATTGGGCCTCGCTTCGGGTCAGGCCAAATGCCCCACCAGCGAAAGGCTGAAGATTTCCTTCGGCCCAAGAAAAATATTCGACGAGGCTGTCGACCCACCAACACCATGTCTCAATGACCTCAATTCGCAGCACAACACCACCCTCTATACCCTGGTCCGCAGAATCTCAAGTTATAATCCACCATGCATTCCCTCGTCGAACCCAATGCATGGGTAGTCCTCCGCCTCCCATCAGACACCCTCAAAATCCTCCAAATAGCACCCAACACGTTCGTCTCCCACCCCTTCCTCCCACAGATTTAAAACTGACCATCACCCTACAGTATCGTCTCCCTAGGCAAATACGGCACCTTTTCATCGAACCTCCTCCTGGGCCGACCCTACAACAAAACCTACGAACTCCTCGACCGTGCCGCCGGCCAAAAAGACTCCGATCTACGAATCGTGCCCGCAGCAGAACTCCACGCCGACACGATAGCAGAAGAGCAAGCTGCCGCCAATTCAAGTAACAGCGTTGGAGGCAAGGATGAGAATGTCACGATTGGAGGAGACGGAGTGGAGTTCCAGCTTGTAGGGGAGAATGGCGAGGTTATCATGCGCTCGAATCGAGAGACGATCGACGATGCTGCGCAGCAGACCCTTACGATGGAAGAGATTGAGGAGTTGAAGAGGGAGGGGACGGGGGCGGGGAAGGATTTGATTGCGAAGCTTATGGCGAGTCATTTGGGGATTGAGCAGAAGACGGCGTTCAGTCTGGCGAAGTACAAGTTGTTGAAGACGAAGAAGTATCTGAGGAGGTTTACGGTTCTGCCGGTTGATGTATCGATGTTGATTAAGTGGGTGATGGAGGAGAAGGATGCGGGGAAGATTATGGAGATGAGAGAGGAGATGTGTGCCTTGGTTGGGAGTTGGGCGAATGTGCATTTCTCAGAGGGTCTGGATGGTATGATGGGAGGGCGGTGGTTGGTTGTTGATGAGACGGGAGGATTACTGGTTGCTGCTCTAGCAGAGAGGATGGGGATACTGCATCCTCCATCTTCAGATTCATCGTCAAGTCGAAAGACTGCTCAGACCTCAGAAGGAGACCAAGCACCCGAAGCAGAAGAAGAGTCAACAAAACCAACCTACCACGACCCACCCCTCGCAACCTCCAACACTCTAACCCTCATCCACAACAACGCACAACCCAACCTCAGCCTCCTCAAATACTTCTCCTATGACCCCACAACCTCAACACCAACCCACCCCAACCACCCTCTTGCAACCCACCTCCACCCCATCTCCTGGCTCCAACTCATCGATCCTTCTCAAGACACCACCTACTCCACCCCGATCGCCCCTCTCTCACCAACCACACTCTCATCTCTCAAATCCGGCAAACGAGGAACCTACTACCGCAAACTCCGCCGTCACAACCGTGTAACATCAATCGTCGACACCACCCTCGCCGGCGGCTTTGACGGCCTCGTAGTAGCCAGCCACATGGACCCAATCTCCATCCTCCGACACACCATCCCCTTACTACGAGGCGGCGCACAAGTAGCCATCTACAGCCCAACAATCGAATCGCTCGTCACCCTGTCAGATGCGTATAGCACGAGCAGACGCACGGCATTCATTCAATCGCCTCCGGAATCTTTCCTCTCTCTGCCATATACTGCGGACGAGCCATCCCAAAGACCATCCACTCCTCCCTTTCAAATTGCACAGAGCTCAGACACGAAGTCAGGGTCAAAACAACGGACCCAAGAGACCTGGCCTGGCGATGCTGACTTCCCACTTAACCCCACCCTCCTCCTCAATACAGCCGTCCAATCAGCTCGTATCAGGGAATGGCAAGTCCTACCTGGACGCACGCATCCTGTTATGACGGGACGGGGTGGTGCAGAGGGGTACCTGTTTACGGGTGTTAGAGTCATTCCTGCGCGTGGGAGGGTCGAGGCGAGAGGGAAGTTTGCGAAGAAGAGGACTGATAAGGTGGGTGTTACCGAGAAGCAGATGGAGAAGCAGGCGGGGGAAAAGGTCAATGTCGAGGTTGAGGACGTGGAAGCGGTGGAGGGAGAACTCATGAATGGGAATGGAGATGCTGGGAAGAGAGATCCAGTAGAAAACGTGGCAACGAGTCCCTCGAAACGAGTGAAACTCGATCCTCAACATCCAGACGAGATATGATCGAAAGCCTACAGTACCATCAAACTTCCCCTCGCTTACAACTACAACACCCGACTACCAAGAACGAAAGGTCTCTCGGCCAATGCAGAACGAAAAGGGTCGATGCATACAGCCAGCGCACCACAATGTTCTCGCGAGTCCCAAATACAGGATTCGTGTACTGCGCATGCCTTGGACTTGAGATGGAGTCCAATATTCGACGGATCAAATATGAAGAAGACAAAAGGGCGTACCCGGGTGAAGGAGAATGGAGGACAAAGTCTTCGCAACTAATCTCTCCAATTGTCCATAGAAGCCTTAGCATAGATGGAAAACACAGTCAGCCACGGATCGACTTCCGCTGCCACTTTTCACGCAGTAGACGAGAAATGAGAAAGTAAAATACAAATGCAAATGAATCCTAATGACCGAGAACGAAACCCCTTGAACTTTGTCGTGAGTGATTTGAAAAATGTTCTAACCAACCAAGTTGCTACTCTGTTCGCCGCTGTTGTGCACAGCTTTTGGCTGCTTGTGATGAATGATCACGAGAAGTTCTATTGTGCATTTCTTTTCTTTTCGTTCCTCATCATCCTACCACCAATATCTCGTCACTCACTCCGCTGCTTGTTCACCGGCTAGCCATACCGACAGCTCCTCAGCAAAACTCCATTGCCACACTGCCTATATCATCATCTTCCCAGCAGCCCACCTCCCTTCATTCTCCACGCTACCAATCAATCCCATCCTTCATTTATGACCCCCAAGATCCCAAGCAAGCCACCTACAAGCTCTTCCCCATAAACTTCCTCTTCGCAAAGCTCAACCACCATTTACTCGGCCTATCACTCCCATCCTCATATATCCTAGCCAGCAGACGGATGGCGAGTTCCTGTCGTACTTGCGAGAGGTATTGGCGCAGAGTTTCGGCTTCTTGGCGAGAGGTGGGTGGGTTGAACATCTAGAAGGTGGGAGGGAGGTGTTAGATTATGATTTTGTGAGAGGATGAGGGGGAAGGGTAGAGACCAGAAGTGAGGGAGGAAGGAAACGTACCTGGTTGAGAGGGAATCCTGGGTCGCCTGGGATGGAGAAGTTGGTGTCGAGTGCTATGTTTTGGACTTCCTTTTGTGCTTCTCTGTTTGAGATCTGTTAGCATGTATTCGTTGCCTTGATTCCAAAATCTGCATCTTTGATATGTGCTCCTGCCTGGATTCTTGTGCAAAATGTATCCCCGGCCAACCACTCCAGCATATACAACATGGTATGACATCGCAGCATCGAAAGCTTCCAAGTCTCCAAGGTTCGCATCATATCCTCAACTCAAAGCCCCCCAAAATACCACACCGCAGACGCCCAAAAGTCGAACTCACTCCATCTCCAATCCCGCCCAGCTCAGACCGAAATACAGCAACAGAACAGAACCAATACATACCTCCCACTCATCCCCGACCTAATCTTGCCCAAACACTCACTAACCCACAAAATCCCGTAAATCAACAATCTATCCGCCGGTCCCTGGATCTCAAAGTTGCGAAAGAATGTGTTCGCCCGGAACAGACTCAGCACCTCGTCCAGCGCATCATAGCTCTCGGAGTCGGGTTCGGGGGAGAGGTGTGCGGGCAAGGAGGCGTCGAGTGGGAGGGTGTAGGCTGGACCGCGGACGCGGGTGCGCAGTGGGAGGAGGGGAAAGTTTCCGATGTTGGTGGATGTTGGGGGTGAGGAGTCCGGGTTGAATATGCTGTTGTAGGCCTGTGGGCGTGTGTGTTAGATGGTGGTTTGGGGGAGAGGACGGCGCGGATGGTGAGGGATTGAAGGGGAAGACGGGGGTTTGAATTGCGTGTAAGGGTATGGGAGGGAATGGATAGAGGGGAGATACATACCGGCATGATTGTGGACTGTGGTGTTGTTCCTGTGTGAAGAGAAGTGAAGTTGGTGATGTTGACAATGGAGGGGCAGCTTTGGTCGTCAGCGCAGCGCAGCGCAGCCCACTTGCATCGCAGCCAGCCGGCTCGGGCCTTGTTTCATGCCTCGCACGTGAGGCAGCAGCAAGTTCGCTCTTGCAGGTTCCAGCTTCGACTTCACTCAACAACCTCGCTGTTTGTCAAGTATTCTAATTATTGTTCTTTGCAACTTGTTCTTTTCTCTTAGAGATATGTTCCATGTAAACATCCGATTGATTTTGTTCCCAAGCTTCAAGCCCGAAATGATTTCTTACTTCTGATCACGGAATACCACTTCTACGTCTTTCCACAGCAACATCGGCGATGAAAGCTTTTCTAGCCCACTCATTGTGCTAAACTTCCAACCTTTGACGTTCAGAGTTGAAGCTGCTATCGCTACTAGTCACAAGGTCATCATTGTGGAATACAATATCCATGACGCGCTGCCGGCGAGCGTTGCTGGAGCCCAGGTCAACTTTTCACAAAATTCCAAGGCGCAAGTTTTCGATCGTGTATTGGTTTGTTAGAAACTTCATGGCCATTTGATGGTTGCATCGTAGGTCATAGCAATGTGGCTTGTCCTCTGGAGATCTAGCACGACGACGGAGATGAAATTCCTTTCGCGGTATAGCTGATTGTCAACGTTTGTTACCTCTGGAGAAGTACCTTCAATATGAGCTTAGGGTGCCTCTGGAGGTCTAGCGTACAATTCTGATTCCCATTCCCATTTGCAGGTTTAGTCTTAAGTATCACGATATAATACCTCTGGAGGTCTAGCTTCAACATACTTGCGATATGCTTCTGGGGGCCTAGCGTCATGTGGGCGAGATACCTCTGGAGAACTAGTTTCTATGCAGAGTTGAGATGCCTCTGAAGGTCTAGTTCGACCATGGATATCAGTTTGCTTCTGGAGCTCAGCTTGAAAACAGATGAGGTACCTCTGAAAGTTTAGTTTGAGTACGAAGTTGAGATGCCTCTGGAGGTCTAGTACCATCATCTAGTCGATTTGCCGCCACCCCACTTTCTGGAAATATTTATTTCAGCACTTTTCCCTTTCCTTCCCTCTCCATCACCACAACATCTATTCTCTCAATCTTTGCTTACTTGTATTTATTTGCTTCCTTTTTGCGACTGTATGCAATCGAAGACATGGGAGGCGGGTCCCAAAAGCACCAGCGATACCACCATTGACCGCTTGACCGCCGGAAATAAGCAACCTGAACCAAAGACAACACAGGTTCAACCAGCGCTCAGCACCGTGAAAGTGATCAACGATGAGAATACCAGCCAAAGAGATTTGGCTGTCTGCGACACAGACTCCTCTCCTTCAAACGCCCAGGAGCAGCGAGATGAGAAAACCTGGGACAAACCAGCAAGGTTGACCCCGAGCCAGGATGCAGATGGCTCAGTATCTTCGGCTGAAAGTGCAGAACATATCTATCCTGAGGGCGGTCTTCGTGCATGGCTGGTAGTCTTTGGCTCTGTGAGTCCATTTCCACCTACATCTTGGATTTCACAGTTGTGTTGAGAGACCATCTCGATGTCCATAACTTAAGTGGCTCATTGGAACACTTGAGATCTCCTTGTCTGAAAACGGCAGTACTGACTCCTACAGTGGTGCGGCATGTTCGCTTCTCTCGGGATAGCAAACACACTCGCCTCGTTCGAGGCCTACCTCTCACGGAATCAACTTAAATCACATTCCCCAGGCCAGATCGGGTGGATATTTTCCATCTATGCTTTCCTATCATTCTTCGGCGGAATATATATCGGCCCTCTCTTCGATGTATATGGACCCTTTTGGCTCGTGGTCCCTGGAAGTGTTCTCGTAGTCCTGGATATGTTTCTCCTCGGAATCTGCACTGGTACGTCTTTCCCCATCATGTTCAACCATTGAAGACTCACATCTACCAGAATATTGGCACTTCATCATCGTCTTCGGCGTCCTAGGCGGTCTCGGTACAGCCCTCCTCTTCACACCCTCCATCGCAGCAGTCTCCCACTTCTTCAACCGCCGCCGTGGAAACGCCACCGGCATCGCAGCAGGCGGCGCAGCCTTCGGCGGCGTCCTCTTCCCCCTTGTCCTCCAATCCCTCATCCCCAAAATCGGCTTCGCATGGTCCACCCGAGTCCTCGGCTTCATCATGCTCTTCCTAAGCATCATCGCCATCCTCCTCATTAAATCCAACATCTCGCCAACCCACAAAGCCACCTCTCCTCACCCAGACATCAAAATCCTCCGCCAGCCAGCATTTCTCATGACAGTCATCGGCTGTTTCCTCATTGAATGGGCACTGTTCGTCCCTCTGACTTACATCACAAGCTACGCCATCGAAGCACGCCACACCGAAGCCTTCTCCTACCAAATACTCCCCATCCTCTGCGCTGGCTCCATCTTCGGCCGCTGGCTGCCCGGTCTATATTCTGACAAGATAGGTCGCTTCAACTGCTCTCTTCTCATGATCGTCCTAACTGTCATCTGCGTCTTCGGTATCTGGCTGCCCTTTGGCTCCAACAAAGCTGGTCTCGTCGTCTTCGCCGTCGTATTCGGCTTTGCGACGGGGAGTAACATATCTCTTACACCCGTCTGCGTCGGCCAACTTTGCGAGACGAAAGACTATGGGAGGTACTATGCCACGTGTTATACTATTGTTAGCTTTGGGTGTTTGACTGGTGTGCCGATCGCGGGCGAGATCCTCGAGAGGTGTGGTGGTGAGTATTGGGGGCTGATTCTGTTTACTGGTATCTGCTATGTTGGGGCATTTGTGGCTTTCTATTTGGCGAGGGGCTTGGCTGCTGGTGGATGGGGGATGTGGGTGAAATATTGATTACAGGGAACAAAATTAGACTATCTATGGATTGGATGCAATTCGTCTTGTCTTTATTTACTCCCTTCTACCCCGCTCTGCTTTGGACAGGGAAGCGAGTGGTGGTCTATCAACAAAACCAACAGCTCAGAAAACCGACATAGATTTGTTTCTCAAATCATTGCTGCGCCAAATTTGACCCTACATGCACCATATAGTCGCCTCCATACATCGATAGAATTTATACCTTATTCTCTCGTGTTTGAGATCCGTCACTCGTGTCCATCGCCGCCTCTTAGCTCATGCGAGTACACTCTCGCATCGAAAGGACTCCCAGGCATTTCGACGGGGCCTTTTTCTTCCCAGACCTCCGCCGTCTCTCCGACCATACCGCAAGTCCATTCCTGTCTCGCCGTTTTCCTAGCGCTTTCCATGAAAGCTTCCAGACCTCGCTCCAGCATGGCCATATCCCAACCCCTAGCCTCCATTGCTACATACGACATTCTGAAGCTCCCTAGCTCACCTTCATTCAACACGATAGGATTTGGCCGCAAATCCTTCTTCGTTGCCAAATACGTCTCAAGTTCTTCGTCCAACGCGCTTCTCCTCACTGCGACTAATGCCATTCCAAGATTTAAGTGTATCTCTTCACTACTTCGATTCTGCTCGTGTGCTTCATTGAAATAACTCAGAGCGAGCAAATGATTGTCCCGAGCAAGATGGAACAAACCTCGCGCATTATAGTAAGATGCATTGAGACATTTCTGGTACGATTTTGGATACTCGCATGTTGACCGCGCATGAACACGGAATCTATCAGAAAGGTTGCGGTTCGTCGCCCACAGTTTAAGGAGTCTCTTCAAGGGCTCATGAAAGTCCTCGTGTAGACTGACGTGCGCTGTACCGTCCGAGAAGAGAAGGACGTATTCTAATGGGTTCTGATGGTTGAGGAATATGCGCTTGTAAAACGTCAACGAGAGTGCGCCAAATGCATGCAAAGCTGGAATGTCAGACTTACGCTCACAGCAGCCCTCCTCTTGACACCAGATCCCAAGGCTCTTGTCAAGTCCGGCGGCAAGTCGCCACCCCATTCATACTTCGTCCCCTTTTTCGATAGCAGCACCCAACCCTCACTAGCATTGATCACCACGTCAAAGATCCTGCCATACGTACCCCTTCTGAAGAACCTCGCACTTCCCGTCATCAGACTCTGCAACTTCTCCTCCAAACTCCACGGCAAGTTTGCCCACCTGTATTCCCTCATCTCGCACGCATCCGCGAAGAAGCTACCTGGCCGAGGACCAAACGTAATGTTCATACTCGGCACACAGTTTCGCCTGGCTCTGCGAGCATTCTGGAGAGCGAGGGATGCCAGGTGTGGGATCTCTGCATAACTTGTGGAACATGCTTTCACGTTGCCTTCTGAGTTGAGAGTGTGCCATCGTCCGATGTGTGAGAGAGAGTCGTGACCGCGGATGTTGAAGAAGTATTTCTTCCGTGCATACTTTTTGTATTCTGCTGCGAAGGTGTCGGGAAGACCGTACCTGAACATTCGTCAGCTTTTCTCAAAACAAAATCATAGACCTGACAGCACTGACGTCTCTGTGACTGAAGGTCCGATCGGTCTTTCGGATGCAGTGAGTTCAGTGACACTGGCCAAATAGTTATTCTGGCATCCTAGAAATGCGAATTGGAAGTTGCTCGACATCTCCCTTTGCTTGCCAGCTATGCCCTTGCTCCCTTCAGATCTCAGTACATGTCTGTCTCCACTTCATGGGAATGGCGGGTGGACGTGCACGCCTTAAGGATGGGGAAATGGGAAAATGCCGCAACTGACACATCGATTCTTTGGAACTCGCGTTCATTCGCCGGGCTGCCTGTTTAGAGACGCCCGTCGCCAGCCTTGTTTTCTGCACTTTAAGTGCGGCTGAGCTTCCACCGAGATGTGATGGTGCTGCTTCGCTTAATGCTACTGGAGGCCCCTTGTCTCCACTGCCGAGCCTAGCTTTTGTTGTTTTTGATCTGACTAAATAACTGAGATCAGGCGAAGTGCTCTTAATGAAATCTACCAAAAGCCGGGTCCTCGCGAGCTCAAAGATTTATGAGTGGATCGATATCTATTAAACACTGAAGTTTCTCTTATACTTCTCGAGGAATGCATGATCGACAAAGTTCGGTGAGAGGAAGCCTGGTCGACAGCCTTACGCTCGAGAATTGCGCCACCAGCCTCCTTCGCGTACACCCCGCACTTCTTGATCAACACTTCACCAATGGCAATCCTTCGCCAGTGCCACAGTTTCTGCGAGCCACTGCTCAAGGGCACAGGTCTCAAATCCTTCCATACGCGCCCGAAGAGCTATTGAAATGGATCGTTCATAATGTGACACATTCCATCTAGACCGCATGCATGTAGCTGGATCATGTTCCCAGCCTGATCGCGTTCACCGACTGCCATTGAGCGGACTGAAGACTCAGGAGTAGTTATATGGAGCAAGACTCCCATGCCTTCTAATATCTTCCTGTGTTTTGAAGATCTTTGAACTGGGCACTGAAAATACGAAAGCCAGTTGTTTCTCATCATAATGCCTGTCAGAACTCGCGAACACTTGGCTACGAGACTCCCAACCTTGAAGCCCCAATTGAATTCGACTCCAAATCCTTTCACTCTCCTGCGAGCATTTTCACTTCACCAATGGCTCTTCTTCCTAGTAGGCCACCTTCCCATCACCTTCTACTTGCCTAATGGCAACTGATTTCTCTCAAAGGTCGGATTCCTGGCCTGGACCTGGGACGCTTTCGATTTTCACACTGTGACGCTCACTTATCCCGAGCTTGCGGACACTTTCGACAAGAAGCCATCTGAGATATCAGTAGCAATTACACTGGTTCTAATGTTCCGCCCGCTGGGTGCTGCAATCTTCGGCTTTCTGTCTGATAGATATGGGCGCAAATGGCCGTTTGTGATCAATTGCGTGTTACTGATCATCTTTGAACTTGCGACCGGTTTCTGTAACACATATAGGCAATTCTTGGCCGTGCGTGCAATGTTTGGTATTGCTATGGGTGGAATTGTATGTCTCTGATATATCTTCCTAGTAGAAATCTTGTGATATCCTATGCTCTCTATATGTCTAAAGATATCAGAGGGCATAGTCTCGGGCGTTGGAATATCTCAAGCTGACCATGTCATCTTTACAGTACGGCAACGCAGCTGCAACAGCTCTTGAGGACTGTCCAGAGGAAGCACGAGGACTCATGTCGGGAGTCTACCAGTCAGGCTACCCTTTCGGATACCTGCTTGCGACTGTCTTTTGGAAGGCATTCGACGACAAGACACCGCATGGTTGGAGGCCGTTGTTTTGGTTTGGAGCCGGCCCACCCGTTCTGCTCATCATATTTCGACTGTGTCTATCAGAGACTGATGCGTACAATAAGCGGCACAATTCACGAAATGAGAAAGGCACTGCTCGGGGTGCAATCGCTGAAGTCAAAATAGCAGTCAGGCTGTACTGGCAACGTTTGATCTACTTGGTGCTTTTCATGGCCGGGTTCAATTACATGGTGAGTCCGCCTATCGTTCATTTTCACTTAGCAAACATCAAACGCCGAACCGAACAGCTGACACCAGCAAGTCTCACGGCACACAGGATATCGTCGCGCTAATGCTCAAGAACAAGTACGACTTTTCAGCCACCAAAATTACACGCGTGGTTGTGGTGCTCAATGTTGGCGCGATAATCGGGGGTGCCACCATCGGCTACTGCAGCCAAATTTTCGGACGCCGTCTCTCCATAATCGTAGTGTGTATTCTCGGCGGCTCCCTCCTCTATCCTTATACCTCCACCTCTGGACCAGGCATATATGCAGCAGTCTTCTTCATGCAGTTTTTCGTGCACGGAGCTTGGGGAATCGTTCCCATCCATCTCATCGAGTTGTCGCCACCAGCTTTCAGGACATTTGTGGTGGGCACATCCTACCAACTCGGCAATCTGATCTCAGCTGCTTCGAATACCATCGAGACAACGATTGGTGAACGATATCCTTTACCAGATAGAATAGAAGATGGTGAAGTAGTCCATGTTTATGATTACAGTGTTGTCATGAGGATCTTCACTGCATGTGTTTTTGTGTATGTTATTGTCATTACCTTTCTGGGACCAGAGGAGTTGGGAAAAAGTATGATTGAGGATGACGACGATGGGAGCTCTGACGAGGGTGATGGTGGTCTTCAGGGCCAGCAGAGATCAGAGTCCGGGAACTGGGCTTAAGCGTTTGTAGCAAAAGCATCTACCCGAGTGTAAACAAGTCCGTGAGTTCTTTAAGCGAAGGGAGCAGCAGCAGAAATTCATTCGCCAGCATCAAAGCCGGGAGTACAACTTTCAGCTGGTACCAATTTTCATATGGAACAATTTCCCGAGGAACATGTCGATATTGCCAGGTGAGTCGATGTATATGTATAAAAGTCTTGGTTTGGTACCATCCCTTTGCTCTACAGGATTCCTTCGTGACTAGTGGTTGTTCTGTACCAAGAAACCCCACACGTCAGCACGGCGAGCCTAGGTGGGGCAGGGAACTAGGGACTGTATGGTACAAGATACCCGAAAATCTCATACCCGACTATCCCGAATCGAGGCATTCGATCCATAAGCATACGCATCTCCAGATAAACGATTCGTTGTCGTCCTCCGGTAACCACTTTCCTCTTATAGACCACAGGACCATGGCTGTAGACAAAGTAATTCCACACTTTGGAGTCTCGAACTCTCAAGAACATCGATGCATAGAAATCGTATATCCAAAGCCTAATCCAGCAACAGCAAAGAGGGTTCGTCGCAATTCAGAGCAAGTACCTAGGGAAATTAACTAAATTGGTCAGATTATTGACTTAGTCCCATTCCCAATCAGGATCCAATGTACAAATTTGGCTCTGCTCTTAGGCCGCTTTTCAAGCCAATATCTTCAATCAATGAATGTAATGTCATCCCGAGCATTACACATGCCACGCGGAGAATGAAGATACCCTACGGTCCTAGGCTCACACCAGAGGCCACGATGTGCATACCTTTTAGGTGTTGGAAGGTTCATAGCAGTTTAAGGCGTCCAAAGCATGCGCTTATCTGGCTTTGATGCCAATGCTGGGTAAGAACTTCCAACCTTCTTAAGCCCACTTGGGAAAGATACCAAGGATGGAGGCTCAGCAGGATCCAATCAGAGCCGATGAGTGTATCATTTGCTCTGTATGATGACCACACTGGGAACTTTGTCGTCGTGGAATCATGCCAAATGAAGCTGGGTGTTTCGGGCCTTGCACAAGCGTCGCGAATACTTCCTGAGTCAAGTGGCAATGGGCTGACGATCCTAAATCTCCACCCTATGCTGTAACATGAACGTATGTCGACAGCGAATGTCATATGGGCAATCATTAGCTCGTCACACATAATGTGGAGGGAATTGCCCTAGCACGAGCTCTGATATATAAGTTTCTTTGGAATCTACTCCGGAAGCTCAAAAACTACTAACAGCGGGATTATTATTGCGATAATTTTGAAGAGCTTTGCTAATATCAATCATTATCAATTATCAAATGGCCGAAGTGGCTTCTGCGGTCACGGCGAACCTGCCGACGGCAATCTACGCAGGTGTCCAGTACACTCCAAGTCCTTTCAACACGGCGCTTGAGCCGCCCAAGTTCGACCCTGAGGAACACTTAGCCCACCACGATCATGTCAATACTCTTACTATGGATGATATCGGACTGCCAATGACCAATGGAATCTCACCTGTCGCTGTGTCAGAGCCCTTTCCACTGTTCACTTCGGAAGCCATTGACATCATGAGAGCTGAGGTTTTCACGGACGAGGTAATGAACAACTACAGCATGACATCAGATCTCATACCGATGTCAGTCCGTGGGTACGCAACAAAGTAAGTTGGAAGTTCAGTCACAGTTCGGCATTATCAGTCTAATCTGGAAAGACATGCGCCGTTCACCGAAGCAGCATGGAAGCATCCAAAAACCCTGGAGCTTATTTCGAAGATCGCAGGTATCGATCTTGTGGTGGCCATTGACTACGAGATTGCAAACGTCAATATCTCACTCCCGGCGAAGATCAAGGAGGGAAGTAGCACTGATGGGACGATTGTCGATGAAGTCCCAGTCGCCGGTTGGCACAAAGACAGCTACCCTTTCGTGTGTGTGCTCATGATGAGCGATACTGCGGGAATGATCGGAGGCGAGACGGCATTGAGGACTGGGAGCGGAGAAATCAAACTTGTTCGTGGACCATGCAAGGTTCGATACTCATACTCCAAATACATCTCGCATTCTGACCTGTCCAGGGCTCTGCTGTTGTCCTGCAAGGCCGCTACATCGAGCATCAAGCTCTACGAGCTTATGGCTCTCAAGAACGTATCACATCAATTACCAGTTTCCGACCTAAAGATCCCCTAGTTAGAGATGATACTCGACTTACTACTATCCGTCCGATATCGAACTTAGTCGACATCTACACACAAGTCGAAGACTATCAGCTAGCGAACCTCAAAGCACGGATTGATGCAGAGCTGGCAGACATGCGTCGAGATAAAAGTAATGAAAGGTATGACTGCGCTCGATTCAAGAGCTTCACCAAAGAGGCGATCCGTATCTTGCAGCATCTAGACAACGAGATCGTGGATCCAGCTTTCGTCAAGAAGGGGAGCGTCGTCGATACGATCCAGGCGGAGCTTACTGCTGGAGTCGATCCTGGCAATGCTTGAACGCTTCCCATGCATCTCATAAACTGTTTGGTAGCTCTTCTTACTGTAGCATTTTCTTCACGAAATGATTAGTGATCTTGTCTAGGTAGACTTTGGAGCCAAGCGGGAACCCCTGAGTTAAGCGAGTCCTTGTTTTGTTCATCAAGTAGACTTTTAATGAGAATATTAATGGCTTCATCTAGTATTCCATGGTCCTCAGTGATTATGTCGCTCATTGTGTCATAGTAAACCACTTCTTTGACTAGGTAAGTGACTGTACCTAGCAAAGTCGAAAGCGTCAGGTCGAGAAGCTGAGAGTGTCCAGGCTCGGGAGCATTGCCGAATGCGCCGAAGAGTTGACAATCTTAGATGTAAGGGCGCCCAGTGCTAGATTGAAGAAGCTGGTGGAGAACATACGATCATCAAAGGGACCAAGTGTATGTTGAGGTAATTTCCCTTTTCAATAAACTGTGACACACACATAACGGCATTACCAATTCCTGCGACAATCAGAAGCTACATTAAAACAGTCCAGAAGGGGTCTTTACGCCAATGTTGTGCCCTCAATGATTTGGCAAAGGAGTCCCAGATAGACGCACTACTACTCGAGCATGCTATTATCGAGTTTCTCTTCTATAATATTCTATCGGGTGAACGCGTAGTCTTCTTGTTTCACATTGATAGTTACGATGACTTCCCATCTCTCTCTTCTACCCCTGACAGCTCTTTACGATCGGGAACCCCCAGATAATCAAAACTCTTCAAATGCTCCACAGGCCTCGGGGATGTTTAACACGAGTGTCCCGATATCAAGGACGAGTCACTGCCATTCACTACCGAATTTCTCCTCGCGTCGGCCTCGTTTCAAGCTTGGCAATCCACCAATCAAACATTCTTAGCCCATGTCCTTATTTTCCCCAGGTCCTGATCACCGATCAGATGGCCAAGAAATCCCCCACAATTGGCGGAAATAGAACAAAAAATGCTGGAGAATGAGGGGAAGGGGTCTCCACAGGCCACGCAAGCCTGGCGCGGAACAAATGTCCTGACAGTCCTGCCAAGACGGAAACATAAAGAGACGAGCGCCTCGACCCTTAACTTGAACTTGCAGCTGGAAAACAAGCAACATGACAACCTTTGCCAAGATGCGGGAGCGACCTAGTACTGCGACTCGAGAGTTTGATAGGAGAGCTTCCCCAGATAATTCAGGGGTCGTGATGGCAGATCTCGGTACCGATCGTGGCAAGAGTGCTGGACGCGGGGATTGAAGGGCCTGGATGACGACAAACTCCGCGTCGATTCATTTGTACGTGGATTTCAATTAATCCGTTCAATGGACTGAGTTGGTGATCTTGCCAGCTTCGAAAGGTATATAAAATGTGTTGTATAAAAGGAAGCATCTCTCGCTTCAACGACTTCTCACGGCACCACTCACAGCATCCTCAAAACAAAGTCTGCTCAATCGAGACAAATTGCCAACATGCTTTTCTCTAAGCTCTTCCTCGCCTCAGCGGCATTGGCCATCGCCGAGGCCGGCGTTCTCGAAGTCAGAGCTACCAACACCAATCTTCAGACGACCTTCCCAGCTTCCACGGGAAGCTCTGCCCTAGCTGCTGCATCGACAATTGCTGCCGGTGTAACTTTCGATGGCGGCATGAAGAAGTTTGACAGAAGTGGTAAGTTTCCTCCTCATGATTGATAGAGACTTTTTGGCTGATTGACCTATGATAAAAGTCTCAACTTGCAACGACCAAGCTGAGGGTGGAGATGCCGATGCTGTGTTTGTCCTCCAAGCTGGTGCAGTTCTGTCCAACGTTATCATTGGACCCAACAACGGTGAAGGTGTCCACTGCTTGGGAACGTGTACCTTGAACAATGTCTGGTGGTTGGATGTCTGCGAGGTAAGTCCAATCGTCCCCTATCTATCCAATACAAACAAGGAAACCTTTGACATGTATTGCCCTTCACAGGACGCCGCAACCTTCAAGCAAACCTCGGGAACATCCTACGTCAACGGCGGCGGTGCCAAATCCGCCTCAGACAAGATTCTCCAACACAACGGTGGTGGAACTGTTGCCGTCAAGAACTTCTACGCAGATACTTTCGGCAAGGTATATCGCTCCTGCGGCAATTGCGGTACTCAGTACCAGCGAACCTCGACATTCACCAACATCCATGTCTCGAACGGAGGAGTGGTTGCTGGAATTAACACCAACTATGGAGATAAAACCACGATCACTAACTCTTGTATTCTGGACACGGATGTTTGCTACAAGTACACTGGAAATGATGATGGTGATGAGCCGCCGAAGACCGGAAGTGGGTCGGATGGTACTTATTGTATTGCATCTGGCATTACAACGAGTGGCTGCTAAATGTGAAGGATGTGATTGGGAATGGAGGGCGACGCAGGAATGTGTGGAAAGCCATGTGACAAGTCGGAGATTGAGTATGTAGCCATGTGAATATGGGTCCAAAATTTAACATTTAAGCCCTATAAAGTTGCTAAACTGGCATGCTATCATCGCAACCATACATCCATCAATTTATCATCAGTGAGACTGTACCCTAGTAGGTATATCTGAAGCTTGCATCACCCTCCTCCAGAACCTTCTCGCCTCTATCCGCCTTGCCATTCTGTCTCTTGAAGTCAAGAGTGAGAGCCGCAACAGCAAGACAGACAACAACTTGACTCCCGATGGCCACACTAATACCAGGGACATAACCAGGACGATCCTCACTTCTGAACACCGTACTTCCTACAATTCCACCGAGGGAGCCGAAGCCGACAAGCGTAGCAGAGCAGAAAGCTCGCTTCCATTGACCGCGGATGTTGTTGGCTTGGTAGGCCATACAGACGGGGACGTTGGCGTTTGCACCTGCAGTAGCGAAGAAGACGCCAAAATAGCGGACTTTAGAGTCGGAGTGGAAACCGACGAGTGCGAGGCCGATGATAGCGAGTATGGCGTTGAAGACGAGCATCGGGCCACGCATTCTGTAGCGATCTCCCCACCAGCCGGTTGCGACCATCTATGACTGAGTCAGCACAATATCCCAATTTTCATAGTCAAAGAATATAGAGTCTTACCATGATACCAGCAAAAGCATAAGGTGGAGCAATCAAACATTGCGAAGTTCCGGTATCGAAACCAAGTCCCAGGTTCAGAATAATTGGCAGGAAATACGCAAGAGCGTACGAGACGGTGGTGATGGATCCGAAAATCAAAGCGTAGGCCCAAATTTTCCAGTCCTTTCCTGAGGCAGCCCATCTCTTCCACTCAAACTTGGTAAGGTCTGCATCTCCACGATCAGCGTTGACTCGCATGATGATACATTTTTGCTCGTCGTCGGTCAGGAATCGAAGCGATCGCGATCCGGCTTTGTCTGGGAAGGAGAGGAGGAAGAGAGCACCGAGACCAGCGACGACGACTGTGAGCTGTGGTATGTTAGTGCTTTGTCCCATGACATGGGTGAGGCAAGAGAACTTACGATTCCTTCGATGATGAAAATCCAGCGCCATCCACCGTAACCTGCAATTCCCTCCATTTGCATGAGACCAAAGGCCAAGATACCACCGAAGGCAGAGGCAACACAGCCGATCAGGTAGAAACCAGCATAGCGTTTCCCCATCTCGTATCGCTTGTACCATGTTGACATGAGGTACACGACACCTGGGAAGAAACCGGCCTAGGAGACATCAATGAGTTGAAAACAGCAGTTGATTTATGAGATTGCGTACCTCAAGAACACCAAGAATAGCTCGCAAGCCGACGAGATGAGTCCAGTCCTGGACAAAACCAAATCCAATCATGACGCATCCCCAGAGGAAGGTGATGGCGGAAAGGAAAACACGGGGGCCGATCTTTCGGCAGAGGAGGGTTCCAGGAGGTTGAAAGATGGTGTAGGTGATGAAGAACATGAGGGTGATGACGGACTGATATGTTAGTCTTGTTTGAAATGCAATTGTGGTGTGAAACATACATATCGGTCTACGCCATTGACTTTGGTGATCATCAATTCGACATTCATGCTGTTTGGGGCGGTTAGCTGACTTCAGAGAATGTCTGTCTTCTGGAGGGAATGCTTACCCAGCAATTGCAGCATTGGAAAGATTGGTTCGATCCAAGAGCGAAACGCAATACATCAATCCACAAATAGGGATCAATCTCACATCCACTTTGCGTAGGATACGTCTCTGGTCTTCCACCGACCACCTAGAAAGGACCTCATCATCGCTATCAGGACCAGTAGATCCCTTCAATTCAGATGGATTCGTGTACTGTGCGTTCTCCAGATGGCCGTTGTCGTAAGCCTCTTTGCCGTTGTTTGGTGGTGCATAGGTCGAGCTTTGGAGATGACCTCTGTCATCGGCAACTTGTTTACCATCCCAATTATTGGATGCCATTGTGGTGTTTCGTCAGTGGCTTTCCGTCCCGAGAGGGGAGCTTGGCGAGAGGAAAACAAAAGGATGAAAATTTCGTGGTGAGGACAAGCGATATTGTGAACTCCTCAACAATGTCAACAACAGTAATTGTGCGATAGAAGAATACTTTGTAAGGACCTTGCAGGAATTCAGATCTTCGAAATTCGACAGCAGATCTCCTTCATCTTAATAGTTTCCCCCTTTCCCCAGTGCACCAGCCGACCCGTGGAGAGCCAAGCTACCCCCAGAAACCTACCAATACCAAGACCGGAGGACCGCCCTTCAAGGATTCCACGCACCACACACCTGACAGCTACTTACCCGTATAAGGAATGTGCTCCTTCACGTCAACCACACAGGCGAGGAGGAATGCCAGCAGTGCATGCATCGCCAAGAGTGCCCAGTACCCCGACACTTGGCTCTAGTGTGGGGTAGCACTTGGCGCTCCAGTGAGTGCACAGAATACCTCGACGATCCGAGGTATTTTGTGTCATTCGGTTGGAGCTGGTGTTTTTGCTGGTGAGAACTGTATCTCTAGGTCCCGATGGACTGGGTGGCACGATGCAAATGGCTCGAGTTGGGACGGCTTCGGTCCTTGGTCGGTGACGAGTTGAATGCCCGGGAGCTGGGTTCGGATGTTCGGTTATCTGATGATTTGCTTCAGCCAAGTACCAAGGGTGCTGGTACTCCAGCGTAGAGGGGTGGCAGTGACATGCTGAGAAGATCTGGACTTCTAGGCTCTGGAATTTATGACAGGGTGGCAAGTAGGTCAATTGACTTCGGCCAACCCCCTTGACTCGTTTACTGCCAATCTCCGCTGACTTCATGCTTTCGCTTAGCAGGCTGGAAAGCAACAACACAGAATTTCGGGATCGTCCAAGATGCTGTTCAAATAAACTCAATGAGTATGATGACGGGTCAGCAAAAGGACAATTTTACAAGACTTAGTAATCTTTCAGATTTAGGACATTCAATGCTTGAATTTGAGCGACGTGTGATCTGAGATCAAGTAATCTTTCTCCCTGCAAGTGGATACTGTCGACCATCTTGATTTTTGGGTACAAGCCCAGAAGTCGATATCCGATTACTAGTCCTCAGCAGACACGACACATCTTGTGACCATTTTCTCTTTCCTGGAGCCCCAGAACTGGGTGACGTCTGTTTCCCCCGCCTGTTCTGGTGCATAACAGTGCCACTGAAGCCTCCCGTCTGTCTCAAGCCGCTTCAAGAATATAGCGCAAACTCAAAATTCGCCTCGTACGCTTCTGTATGTTATTGAATGGTGAGGAGGTGTGTTTAAGTGACTGTATCTCCATGGACGTCCATAGTGAAGGGAAATAGTCCCGACGAGCTGGGCTCGCAACTTTTGGCCTGGCATGCTCAAACATCAGATGAACACGAAGAAATTCGAGATGAACATGAATAACACGGGACGAACCCGCGAAAGACCCCTGACAATAATCTATTCACATCTTCTCATCGTCTATACATTCACTAGAGACCATTGCCCATTTATGGCAATCCCATACAGTTCGCATAATACACCACAGTAGCCGGCCAATCACTGAACATCTTCAGAATCTTCACCTCCCTCGCCAGCACGTCCAGCACCGTATACATATCCCCATCATTATTGATAACCTCATTCACGTAATCATAGTAATATCCGCCACCAGTCTTCAAGAATCCACTCCTCTCAAAACTCCACCCGATGAGCTCCATGCCCGCCTTCTTCGCTGCGATGGCATATTCCGATGGCACAATCTTGTTGTTCTTGTCCAATTTCGTCATAGCGAAGAATGCCGGCGCCATGATCTTAACGCCTGCTTTTGCAAGCGCGGGAAGAGATGCAGTCGCATTTGCGTACCCCTCTGGCGTGTCGACGCGCTCATCAAGGTAGACAGCTTGTTTGCCAAATTTGGGTTCTGCTTTGATCCAATAGAACACATCTGCGGGAAGGAAAGACTGTGGCCATACTCGACTGGGGTGGATTCCAGCGGCCTTGTACTCGTTGATGATGTCCTGGGCGAAGTTCTCCTGGGTGTAGCCGTTGAAGGGCATTTTGACAGCGGGGGTCTTGCATTCGGGTGTGAAGTCGCGGTTATAGGAGTCGATGAGTTTGATGCTCTCTTTGTGCGTCAGGAGCGTGCCGCAGGTGGAGTAGAGGTCTGTTCGATAGGGTGGCGTGCCGTCCATATAGCTGGCGATTGTTGTGCCGTTGGGGTTGGATCCGTCCATTTTGCCGCACAGGGTCTTGAACTCCGCGAGTGTGATGTCCGTTGTGCAGCATTTGGCAGAGGCTGCCTTACCAGTCACAGGATCGTAAGGTGTAAAGGGCGTAGTGCATTTCGCAGCTAGCTCGGGAAACGTGAGGATGTTGGTTGTGGTGTGTAAGTCGCAGCTGGAGGACGGTACATCAGCAACGGGCTCAATTGGAGCTGAGGCAAGACTTACTGATCATGTCGGCACACCAATTTCCTATCCTTCGTGAATGCAACATCACACTCAATAGCTCCAGCTCCTTGTCTCGCAGCAGCATGGTAAGACTCCGCGGTGTGCTCTGGGTACATAAGTGGTGCACCACGATGCCCGATCGCGAACTTGCTGATTTTGGACTCTTGGTTTTTGCAAGATTCGAGTTTGCGCTTGAGCGAACCATCGTCCATATCATCGATCAGGAAGTATGGACGATCGCCGACTTGCACTTTAAAGGAATCATGGCGTTTGGAGACAGAGACTTCTGCTGGAGCTGCGGATGTCAATCCGACTGCCAGAAGCGAGATGATGATTGAGGAGCGCATTGTTCCTGGACTGAAAGCTGGCAAGACACAGTTCCCAGAAACATGGTAGCTGCCTTCCGGGCTTTATATAATCCCAGATCTGTAGCAGTGCACCTTCATGAACTTGTTTTTCGGCCGCCATCACATCCTGTGTACCCGCATGGAAGCTTTACCAAGACCTTCCACTTGAACAGCAGCGAATCCAGAGAGGGAATTGAGAAATGATGGCGTCGAGCCAAGGAGAAGATGCAGATATTCCCATGGATAAGAACAGCTTGGAGATACACGTGGAGGAGTTCGTAGCTCTTTAAGCTCTTCTCCGTGCGATAGACGGACTCACCGACATGACCGTGGAGGGGTTGAGGTTACTTCGAGAGAGAAATGGAGGGGAGCTTCGACCTATCAAGAGCTACCCCGCGAACCCGTGTTATCTGGAAAACTTCCAGGGCCTCGGCTAGCTGCTTGTCAAATCAACTCAATCAAGGTACGGGAAAAGTCAATTCATGTCGATCTTGATGTTGCGATATTTAATTTGACAGTCGCAGTTGTCGTGCTTTCCAATACCACGGTTGATGGAAGTTAGGTAGAAAAGAGTCGTGACGATCAGGAACGAGCAGCGTTGAGATCCTGTTCATTGTAACGTGAATGAAGCTCTTCTTATCGTGATCCCAGGCCTCATGGTAGCCAAGACTACAGGGAACAGCACACCATGTCATCACTGCATCACAGGCTTGGCGATGACCCCTCCCGATCGAGGATTTGCCTTCTAACAATGACGAGTTCTAGATATGATTGGCATTGATTTGAGATTGAAAGCGAATTGGAAAAAGAAGTAAAAATTGCAAAGGCGAGAACAAAATATGTAAACGAACCCCTCCAAAAGCGAGTAATGCGATGATAATGCCACTTGGCGGTTGGTGGGTGGTTAGAGAAATAGCATTGCCAGAAAAGGTTACCCCAAATCAGTCCATATTCTGCTGCATGATAAGAGTATTTGGTGGATCTGATATGCAGTGAGACGATAAGAAGAGTGCACTTACACATACCTAAAAAGGAGCACAGCTTTCAAGCAACGACCATCCATGCTCGACGTGGTCGAAAACGAAGAAGATCATAATTAAGCCCACATGCCGAAAAGTACCCAGACGACCACGACAAATCCCAGATATTAAGGGCAGAATAAAGGTTTCATTCTACATACCAACCGGAGCCAAATAGTAAGGAGTCACTTCCACCGTTCCCATCTCACCCTCTCCCCTCTCCAAGAACAGCACCTAATGCCCAACCATCTTCTGCGCCGCCTCCGAATACCTATTCCCACTCGGCTTCGCGCTATCCACGAGAGCCCTCATCTCCTTCCTCTCCTCCTCACTCAAGTCCACATCCCTACTCGCAAAATTCTCCACAAGCCGATGCGCTTTCGTCGTCCCAGGAATAGCAATCATGCCTTGGGCCGCGACCCACGCGAGTGCGATCTGGCCGGTCGTGCAGCCTTTCTTCTGCGCTAGCTTTTTGATCTCGGTGACGATGGCGAGGTTCTTGTAGAAGTTCTCGCCTTGGAATTTGGGGACTGTGAGGGGGGTCGTCAGTCAGTCTTGAGTTTGGCAGGTACGAGACCAGGGAAGAGGGGGGGCGGGTGGTGTGACTTACCAGTCCTTCTGAAATCATCAGGTGCGAAATCATCGGGAGATTTGAAGGGGAAATCATCGACGAGCCAGCCGTGGCCTAGAGGGCTGTACGCTACGTATGCGATGCCTAGTTCGCGAGCTGTGTCGATGAGGCCGTCTGTTTCGTGGAGGGTCTCGAAGGCGGAGTATTCTGCCTGGACTGCATCGATCTTGGCAACTATTGGACTCGGTGTTAGGTCAAGCATCTTTGAAACGTGAGAAAACTTTACTTGAATTTGCTTTGCGGAGAGTAGCAGCTGAGCATTCTGAAAGTCCGATATACTTCGTCTTGCCAGCCTTGCGGATCTCATCGAGAGCTGGAATGGACTCTTCGAGCGGGGTATCTAAGATACAGGTAAGCAAGTGCAAGGTAACTGGACTGGTGGTAATCTGTAAGAATACGTACTAGGATCGATTCGATGTAGGTAATACAAGTCAGGTGCAAATCCCAGGCGCTCAATTGTGCCCTCGATATAAGTCTTGATATGCGATGCTGAATTGGTGACTTTGGTCTCTGCTTCGAGGCAGCTGAAGCCGCACTTAGATGCAACTAAAACACTTGTCAGTGTCATGTTTTACATTTCGAAAATTTTGGGGTGAGATTTCCGGGAAGTGGAAGAGATGAAAACTCACTGAAGACCTTATCGCGGACGTTGTGCTTGCGGATGAAATCTCCCAGTAGCTTCTCATTGATTCCTGCTGCGTAGACGACCTGTTTACACCTTTCAGCTCCTTGTACTCTTCACTTCTGCATTCGAGTTTCTCGCGTTCACATGGAGGAGGAGATTGCGTGTGCGTGCTTACAGCAGTATCCCAGAATGTACAGCCAAGCTCAATCGCCTTCAGAAGAACTGGCTCAGCTTGCGCTGGAGTTAGATTGGTACCGAGACCAAAGCTGAGGCCCATGGCTCCGAAGCCTGGAGATGGGACTTGAAGGTCTTGGAAAGGAAGTGTCTTGACCATGTTTGCGGTTTGGATTGTGCTTGGAAAGGATGCCTGTTAAAATGGCCGTGTTGGGACGATGTGAAATAATGGGTTTTCGTGTTGTTTATGAGTAAGGATATTATGGACTGGCATGCTCAGGAACGAGACGTCTTCTTATATATCATCCAACAATTCTAGCCTTCAAAGCCACAGCTGCAAGCTTCCATCACCAAAAGCGCCTCAAACCTGGAGATAATGCTTAAAGCCGCCTCTTCAGCACAGTCAGTGGATCCTGCATTACCACCAACATCAAGCCAAGCATGGAAGAGGCTTGCCATATTCTCCACGATGAAACTTTCGCTGAAAACGTATCCAAGAAACAGGCAAAGTCCATTCGCTCAAGCTATGAGGCGGATGGGGAGATGTGGACGTCAGGGGGATTGGCCAATCATGTCCGGGTAAGCAGTGTGCATTAGTGTGGTGATGTGCAGATGGCCCCGTTTTTCTGGGCCGAAGCCGAATGTGTCGTCGGGTGAAGTGGGTTAAATCCGAAGATGTCGATGAGATCATATTGAGCATACTCTATGCTGGAGGGGGTGATAGAAGACAGTACTGCTCCTCTTTTCTTAGTATATCGGCAGCTGTGGACGAAAGGAGGGGAGAAATCCGCTTGAACAGGTCTCGCGCAGCAATGCACGACAAGCAGTACGCTTTTCATGCCATCAACCTCTCCAAAGGAAATGTAAGATCTCGAAATATATACAAGATAACTTCAATTCTTGCTGTTGCTCAGTCGCTATCAGGTTCCGGATCTGGCATGACGGTATTGTTCAAATATGTAATCTGGAGGTATCAATTAGCTATGCTCTCCCGGGGCGATATCGATCAGGGACTCACAAAAGGTTCCAAAGCCTCAACTATGTCTCCAACCATGGCTAGGAAGTTTTTACTGGTGACATCCTTGTCTGAGATCTTCTTGGTCAGGATGAAATTCCTTAGCTTCAGCAACTCGATGTCTTTGTGATCCGCAGCGAAGTCCTATGTTGATCAGCTTTTTGCCCCTTAACTTCACACCCATCACCGGATCAGAGTAGGAAACGTACTTTCGGTTTCTTCTTCAAGGCGTTCATCTTACTCATATTGCAAAAAGCTGCCACAACTTTCGCCTCATCATTCTTGATAGCCGGGAAGAACGTCTTCCTCAGCTTTTCGCCCATAAGCACGGATTTGAACTGGTGGGATTGTGTATCGATGTCTTCCCGCATACAAGCCAGTGTTTCGCTGTCGCAGCCGAAATAACCTCCACCTAAAACACACACATCAGAATCTCCGCGACATTATCTTTGAAGTGCTCCACTGTATCTTACCGCAGAAACTCTCTTCTCCAGGCTGGATATGCAAGTAATAATGCGCGTATGGCCCTTTCCTCCCCGTCCTCGACCATGTCACCGAGAAATATGTTTTGTATGGTGTCGGATCATTCGTGAAGCGCATGTCGCGATGAATGCGATATATGACATCCTTGACTGGGAGATCTGGAATCGTGGGGTCTATCTTGCAGATTTTATTGCCCAGTTTTTCGACAAAGGTCTGGAAGTCTTTCTCTGCTTGTCTTTTAAAGGAATTGTCAGCAATGATTCTTTGCAATATCTCCGGGGATCCAATGTTGCATACCTAAAAGGCGCATCGTGAAATTTCAACGACTCTCTCTTGTTGTTCCTCTTCAACTCCCTCAAAAATTCCAAAGTATTCGGATGGATCCTGCCATCCGCATATGGCGTATCACCTGGATCTTTCTTCCCAGGTATATCAATTACCATTTGTTCGACGCCATTACTAGTGACAGTTTTCTTCCAGCCCTGTAAGCTGCTCTTCATTCCATTCCCTTGCGGATTTCCTTTTCCCTTGCCTTTGCCTTTTCCTTTTGTTTCAACTTCGCTATCTGCATCGGAATAATCGTCCACCTCAGAGGGTTCGTCTATCTCGGCTTCTGATTCGGACTTGGCCGCGGCATCATCGAATTCGTCGTCGCTTGCTACGTCTTCGGCATCGGATTCTGCGTATACAACTTGTACCTTCTTCGCGCGTCCGGATTGCCGGCGCGAGCCTGGTGAGGAGAGGGGTTCTGCTTGGGTGGTAGCTTTGCGTTTTGTGCCTGCCATTTTTGGGCTCGATGGGGAATTGTTCTGCAGCTCTGACTTTGGATTGTATGAGTGTGATTGATATCTCTGTCAATAGAATCTGGAGAGCTTGAAGAGAAGGGAAATGGAGAAAGGGGTAGAGAGCTTCTGAGCCGTCATCAATCGCGCTGTCATGTGACCATAAGCTTCTGAATGGTCAAAACGCGTCGGACTTCGGGTGCAGATGTGTCTGCGTTCTCTACATCCAGCAACAGCTGTTGCATTTCGGCTCATACCAGTTTGTGTGCTTCATGGTATTCTTGTTGAAGCCAGCTTACCTAGCTCTTGCCAACAGACTTCTTCTGATTTGAGAAACAGAATAGATGAGACAGGTAGGGAGTATAGATACTAGCAGAGAGCCTGCGCGTTGCAAAGACGAACCCACGTCAATTACTGCTTAGGAAAGCGGTGAAATATCCCATCAAGCATCGTCAGATGAGAAGACTTGATGTTTTGGCAGTCTTGCTTGTCTCTCTTCGAATGCAAAGGTTGTAGAGAAGTCTCATCTCAGAGGCTCAAGCTGTCACAGGGAAGTCCATCTCGGAAGAGCCGAGGCAGACGGCCAAATATATATTTTCATCGGTCCCGTGCTAAAACCGGGGGCAAAAACCTCGTGAAAGAGGGGCATCAAAAGTCTTCCAGAACATTTGCACAGGCACTCCTTTGAGGCTGAGAAGAGAGCAGATCACATGAAAGGGATGAGAATTGAGTTACCTTGGTGCGCCAAAGTCGTATCGCGTATTCGTTGATTCTCCTGTCGGCTTGAACCCGCATCACGAAATGTAAACATCCTGAATAGAAGCGGCTATTGTTTCTCGAAGAAGACATCAACGCGTTCCTCACAGTGCCGCCGCAATACTTCCGGTCGCCACATCCAATCTTCATCCGATCCCAGTTCACAGATCCAAAACTCCATCAAACATCCACTCTTCACCCGACTTTACTCCGCCCTCCAGTCTCCACAGTCCACCTCCCTCCCACTGCATGACTCGAAATGCGTGGAATTCATTCTCCAGAAGGAGTCTCCAGAGTGCTCAGTCAGGCTTCGTAAGCTCTCCTCTCTCCAGTTCCCCTTCCCCCGTGTCGAGTTGAATCCAGTTTATCGCATCGCGGCCCTTCTCTACGGCGAGTTCCACTGTTTCGATACGGCGGCACCGAAACACGGGAACAAGAGTGGCATGTTGGCAAGTCGAAAGCCACAGAACAAACGAAGCGTCATGTAAATTGAAATTCAAGCATGACAAGAAAAGGACAAGAAAATACAAGAAATCTCATGTCAGGTCAGAGACTCAGAGTCAAGCTTTCTTGGGATTCTTGGTATCAGGGGGCCACCATCGTCATGACGCCTCAATTTACTTCGGCAACGTCCCTGTATGCACCCTTACCCCTATTCTAGCCGGTCGCCACAACCGCATCTAAACACGGCAGAACAACGGATGTTGTCCAACACGAGACCACTTCGGGGCAAACACCACGAAGAAACTCGAATTTCAAGCAGAATTCAAACAAAAGCCCTCAGGTGACTTCCAAAGTTGCCCTGTGCCCCGGTCTCCAAGCTTTCCTCCCAATCTCCAGACCCGCAAAACTACCGAATCTCTCCATCTCAGCCCCCCGCTTATCCGTCTGCATTGATAGGAGACGCCGGCCAGACACTGTCACCGCGAGGACAGGGGCCAGACATGACACTGGAATCTGAACCACTTTCGGCCACACTGGACAGTCTGACCGAGTTGGCGGGTCTTTCTGCTCGTGGGAACTGGGAAGGCGATGGGAGGGGACCCTGAGTTGTCAGTGTTGGGTCGCGTGGGATGTCCACTGTTTCGTGGTCTTGGTTGGGCTGGAGCGCGCTGAACGGGTGGACTGGAGTTGAGGGGTGAGGGGCATGGAGATTTGGATGGAGCTTTTGATGGGATGCATGCGTGGATGCGTTTGATGGGGCTCTTGAAAGGGCCGAATACAAACAATCTGGGTGAGGACGGAGGTCGTCGGATGGGGACTCGGGGTAGGAGGCGAAAGTAAATATAAAGTCTTCATCCCCCAGAAGTACTTTGACTTTCCTTTCTTCAGCAGGTTCAACTTCTTCAATCACTATCGACAATATCCTCGCTAACCAATCCTTATCACCACCATCAACAACACAATGGGTGGTCCAGCCTTTGTAGGCACGGCTGATGCCAGTCGTGTCGAAGCTCCAGTAACATGGAAATCCTACCTGATGTGTGTCTTCGCAGCATTCGGAGGAGTTTTCTTCGGATACGACAGTGGTTATATTTCAGGAGTTCTGTACGTACTTTCCTCGCACATCGAGATCTAGGATTTTTCATATGGCGGCATGTCTCAAGCTGCACTTCTCAAGACTTTCGAGATGCCTATGTAAAGATTCGGAGTTTACAGCGCTAACTATTCTTCAGTGCCATGGACTACTTCATCAACATGATGACTGGCAAGCCAATTCCTGGTGCCGACGCTTCAGCTGCTGAACTCGCTGCTTTCGTCATCCCAACTTCACACAAGACTTTGATTGTCTCGATTCTCTCGGCCGGTACCTTCTTCGGTGCCATTATCGCCGGTGACTCAGCCGACTGGATCGGAAGAAGACTCACTGTTATTCTCGGATGCTTCATCTACGGCATTGGATGTATCCTCCAGACCATCGCCACTTCTCTCGGTCTGCTCGTTGCTGGACGTCTGATTGCTGGTTTCGGAGTCGGTTTCGTCTCTGCTATCATCATTCTGTACATGTCCGAGATTGCACCAAAGAAGGTTCGAGGAGCAATTGTCTCTGGTATGTAGTACTGACGCCTCCCCCGAAACATCATCTAACGAGCAATAGGTTACCAATTTGCCATCACAATCGGTCTTCTTCTCGCCTCATGTGTCGACTACGCAACCCAACACCGCACCGACAGCGGTTCTTACCGCATCCCCGTCGGTCTCCAACTCGCATGGGCCCTCATCCTTGCTGCCGGTCTATTCTGGCTTCCAGAATCTCCCCGCTTCTTCGTCATGAAGGGTCGTCTCGATGATGCCGCTCGCGTTCTCGAACGTCTTCGTGACCAACCTGCCGGCTCTGAACTCGTTCAAGCCGAACTCACCGAAATCATTGCCAACCACGAGTACGAAATGTCCGTCATTCCACAAAACGGATACTTCTCTTCATGGGCCAACTGCTTCAAGGGAGGACTCATGAACCCCGCCTCCAACCTCCGCCGAACCATCCTTGGTACTTCGATCCAGATGATGCAACAGTGGACTGGAGTTAACTTCATCTTCTACTACGGAACTACATTCTTCACGTCCCTCGGAACGATCAAGAACCCCTTCTTGATCTCCCTGATCACAACTCTCGTCAACGTGTGCTCTACTCCCCTCTCATTCTGGATCATCGAGCGCTTCGGACGTAGATCAATCATGATCTGGGGTGCCATCGGTATGGTTGTCTGCCAATTCATCGTTGCTATCATCGGTGTCTCAACCGATACCACCGCATCCGTTCAGGCCCAGATTGCATTCATTTGCATCTACATCTCTTTCTTCGCCACTACCTGGGGACCTGGTGCCTGGGTCGTTATCGGCGAGATTTTCCCTCTGCCAATCAGATCCAGAGGTGTTGGATTGAGCACTGCTTCCAACTGGCTGTGGAACTGCGTACGTCCTACTTCCCCCTTATCTCATGTCACATCATCCATTTTCAAGGCACATAAGCTAACAGTCTTCTAGATTATTGCCATCATCACCCCCTACCTCACATCCACCGACGGTGGTGGTGTCGACCTCGGCAGCAAGATCTTCTTCCTCTGGGGCTCCCTATGCTTCCTCTGCGTCGTCTACGCCTACGTCCTCATCCCCGAGACTAAGGGCCTCACCCTCGAGCAAGTCGACCGCATGTTGGAGGAGACTACTCCCAGAACCAGCGCCAAGTGGGTTCCACATTCGACTTATGCCGCTGAGATGGGCATGACGGATAAGAAGCTCGCTGAGGCCGAGCATGTCGAAAGCGGTGTTCTTGTTAAGGGGAGTGACGAGGAGGTTTGAATGATTATATGAAGATAGGGGGAGGGACAAGGATCTTGCGAAGCAAGACTGATGGCATTGATTGATGCCTCGGAAGATACCACGGCGGTGGAGAAGTAGAGGAGATTGTAAATATCTGAAAGGCCTGAGTTCAACTCGGTCGTAATTAATCAGCAAAAGAAAGGAAGACATACTTCAAAAACACAAATTTGTACCTCCCAATGTGAAGTTCGAGCTCTCCGGCCCCTATTGAAAACTGTAAGGCGACAAACTGAACGATGCTACCTCTGCCATCTATACTCTGCACCGCCTAACTAAAGCACTCTCTAGATCCGAACCTCATAGTATAAATATACCCTTTTTACCTTGTTCTTCACGCGTCGTTGATTTCCGCTTCTGTTGAAATCCCAAACCGGCACGTCTCCGGCATCGTGCTCCTCAAGGCTCTCGCGAGGTCAGGGCAAGCCGAAGCGGGAACACCGCAGGCACCACTTTTCATTGCTCAATGTCTACTTTCAGCAGATATCCACATTTCGCATCTATTTCCGATCCAGAACTCTCCATTCTTTCAAATTTGTCCCCACTCCGAAGAGGCTCCATCCAAATCTTTTTCGGACAAGATTGATGGGCGGATAAGTGTTCAGCCGGTCGAAAGGTGGATATCACACAAGTGCTGTCAAATTCCTTCCCCAATTCCCGTAGACACAGAAGCGAGACATATAGGTCTGTGGCAGTGACTTAGATGGAGGTAATGGATTTACCTGGTGTATTGGTGTTGGCCATCGCTCAGTCGAGAATAGCTTTGTTGGTCGTGACTACATTCCGTATTGGACTTGGTTTCGGTCCCACCCCGTCATCCTGGACAAAGAGTTGGAAGTCATGTGCTGATCGAAGAACAGCCAGATGCAACCATAGAGACACGCGGGGAAGGAAATTAGGGCTCAACTGCGTTATACTGATCAGTGAGACTCTTGTACGTACCGGGCGCCGAAATCGATGTGCATGAATTGAACCTACAATGTTGAAGATCCCTTCGCTTAATGTAAACAGACCAGGAATCTTGAGGGGGAGGCGAGGAGCACTGATTCGGAAAAGAGTCGTTCCTTTTAGCAGCATTTCTGGGGAGACCACAACTCAATTAGGGATTCTGGAATTGCACGATGCCGCAAATTTAGAATTTATTTGTAGTGGTCCGCCATATGCCAACCTCATGGCTCTAATCCGGATTATTTGCTCCCACTGTCAGCCGCTTGTAGCTACAGTAGCTGTATATCTTGAAGGCGAATCTGTTCGTAGATCATAAGGAGCTACATTGAGAAGAAACTGCGACTGCCACCGCCAGTACTCTTCAGACGCGAAACATTCAGCGGCCCCCAGGTTCCACTACTTGTTCAGATACAACCCTTTAATCTTGTACGGAACAATGCCGTGACAAAGGATGTTGTCAATCATCTTCAAAGAATTGTGAAGCTTACACGGAATAGCAAATCAAATAATTGAAGATATGTTGCTCCCACTGGGTCGCTTATACCCTTGTTCAACAAAGCAATTGTCTCGGTCCAATACAAGTACATTATTCTCTGTTCAATGTGGAAAACAGATATTGCCCATGACATAAAATGGACAGATAGTCCGTCGACTTGGCCTTTCATTTCAGTCTCTATCCTGTATCTTCATATCCAACGCAACCATTTTCACATCCAGCATCGTCAAAATGCCATCCTCAATGAGTGAGCAATCGAGGCCTTCAACAGCGGCCTCATCGTATGCCCAGACAGCTACCTCCCACAGATCACTGTCTCATGTCATGAGCGACAAGGTGGAGTCTCTCACCTTGAAGAAGTCGCCTACACAGGCGGAATGGTCCGGCTCTTCCAAGCCCGTCCTCCCTCGCGACCTTGCCTGGTACATGCCCCCTCCACGCGAGCACATTCCTTGTATATCGTATCATATGATGGCGCCAGATTGTGGCTGTATCCTTTTCGGTCTTCCGCAGACAATACGGCATTCTCCAGACTGCATGTTTGGTAAGGCGAAACTAAACGAGGCTGAACATACTAAGTTCCTGCACTCGACGCAGACATGTCCAATCGTGAAGAAAGTCCATCAATTCCTTGATCGGTCGTGCCCGAACCACAAGACCCCCATGGCACGCATCAAAAACACCCGGGAAAAGGTCAGTACAGGTCTCCGCTCCATCGGTCGCAAATCAACCAAGCATGTCAAGACGGAGGAAGAGCAGCAAGCTGAAGACGAGCGCGTTCCTAAGCTCTTGCAACAATGGGAAGATTACATGGCAATGGAACGAATCGAAGAGGAGAACAAAGTCAATGCACGGAAGCAAATCAACAGAGACGCATATTACGCATATAACGCAGAGCTTCGCGAGCAGGAGGCCAAAGATGAAGTTCCCGCACATAAGCGTTTCTACCTCTTCGACTTCTTCGGCCGCGAAGGTGGGGACTTGCTCAAGCCGTTCTTGCCTAAAGCTTCCAGCACACCGCACAAGTGTGCATTCTGCGAGACTGCTGATGCGCCAGACAAGCTCCAGGTGTTGCCGTGTGGATGTGTGGTGCATAGGTTGTGTGCGGCGGACAGATTCATCCAGTCGCAGTGGAAGCCGTTGGAGAAGCCCACTTGTGTCTGCAAAATGGAGGTTGATGGAAAGGCGGTGGACAGGACTTTTGTCTTGAGGAGACTTGTCACGGATTTCGACGATCGGGAGTTGGCAAGTGCACCTGTTAAGAAGTGAGCTGGCCTCTTTCGCTTCGTTCAAACGTTGACACTACTAGTTATGCCTTTGTCTATCTGGTACGGCTGCCATGATGACAGAAAATCATCTTCCGTCTCTTTGTTGTACTATAGCTGATGTATAACTGGCTCGTTATTACTGTGACTCTCGTATCCTCCGTGATGGAGTCTTCTAAATTAGCAAACTAGAAAAATCAATGATCACAAGCCGATGTGTCTTTGTCCACACTGTCAATAGTGAAGTTTTATGACATGAAAGAAGATAAATAATTCATCCAAGCATCGATCCCTTTGTCTATCGCTTCTCCGTACGAATTGTCTCCGGGAGACTGCCTCCCAGGGCCACGAGATTTAAGTCCTTATCGATGTTGCGACAGCGAGCTTGAAATTCGCACCTACAATTCCCTCAAGCATTCAAGTCCGCAGACTAACCACCGCACTTCCTAATATTCGTCCAATGGCGGCTCAGCTTGAAAACCACCTTCACGAGATCCCAAACAGCAAGAAGTATACTAACGTCTCTCCCTGCGTGCCGAGACGCCCCCTGTAACGAGACAAATCGTAGGTACTTTAAGTTCAAGCGATATAAAATTTATGAACGCTTTAAAATTTCAATTTAGTTTCATTTGAGTTGCATTGTATATCTCCCCTAAACACTCTTAATCTATTAATTCCCTCAAAAAATCATCACGTTGCCGCCGCCCCTTGAATTTATAGAGAGCCTCCTTTTACACTATGATAGGCCCCTTGATATACAACACTACCATTAATTTTTTTTTTTACTTTTCTATATATAAATCGATTAATTATAGATGTATAGGCTCTACTAGAATGCCAAAATGCTATTGCTACTCTTGTGGCAGCTGGGGCGTGCTCTGTCACACGTCATCGCCACAAAGGATGATACCTCCTCTAATGAAGCGAGCAAGGATCCTGGTCAGCGGCGGTGTGGTTATAGTAATCTCGGTAAAATTATATGAGATAAAATCTCGTTTGTGGCTGCGCGACCCCGCCGGAAAATTGTCCGACATCCTCCGACCAGAGGGAAAAAGTGGCCTTGTGCGCAGCCAATAGAACCAGCCGCCTTCCACTTCCAGCTTTTTCACTTACCGAATCGTCTCTTCTCAAATTCTTTTGCACTCTGCCTACGGAAAGTCCGTCAAGATTCGAAACTGGCTTCAGCTGGGAATACAGTTGCTTGCAAACTCGGCTTCCCCTCCCAACTCGTTAGAAGACTCTTAGCGCCAGCTACCAGAAGTGATTTAGCTCGCTATCATGTGACTTAAAGGTGCCAGCGAAGCATGCATACTGCAGCTGATTGGCAGGATGAAAAGGAGATGCTATACATGATCTTACACAATCCAATCTACAGATGTTATTGATATCGGCCAGCATCAGAGCCTTGTGCATCAAGAATGGCTAATCGGCCTTGTTCAGTATGTCAGCGAGCGTTTGGACGATACTCAACCTTCTTCTCTCTCGCGAACGACAGCAAAGGATTGGCCCAAGGGTCCAAAGTCCTTCTGGCGCCAATAAATAGGATCAGAAGAGCTGCCTCAATCGGCTGCCCTATCTGCACTGTTTTGATTTCTAGTCTCAATACGGAGTCATTGGGCCCCATAGTGCGAGAGCGGCAAGGAGCCTTTCTTCAAAGAGCCGCCTTAGATCCAGACCGCGCATTTGCTATATATCTAGGAATTGATGATTATTCTCATAACAGTTTTTCTAGAGTGCCTCTATCTTGGAGTACGTATAGTCACGATCTATTCCTTAATCATTTACCGTCCAGCTTACTATGCTTAGATCATCTCCCGCTTGGACAACTGAACAAACCTAACGACGATGTTATGGTCATGAAAGCATGGGTCGCTGACTGTGTCAAAAACCACCCAATGTGCAAGAATGATTCAAGGTCCTTTGTTCCTACGAGACTACTTGATGTCGCAGCCTTCGCGAACTCTGATGACATTCGACTGGTCAGGCTGGATTTGAAGCTTTCTCCGACTCGATATGTAGCTCTAAGCCACTGCTGGGGCCCTACCACGCAGCTCCCAATAACCACAACCACATCTACACTGGAAAATAGGATGGATCGGATCAAATTTATCCATTTGTCAAACACATTTCAAGATGCTACCAAACTCGCTAAGCAATTAGGCCAACGTTATCTTTGGATTGATTCACTGTGTATTATTCAAGACGACAAAGATGATTGGGCGACCGAGGCCGCAGCTATGGCCGCAGTATACGGCAACTCCGTCTTTACCATTTTTGCACTCAGTTCTCGTAATAGCGCCGGAGGATGCCGTGTCAATGCGCACGGAACGTCACCCCTGAAGTCTTCACGTTATTGTGATATTAACACCGGTGCGGGGAGAATTCGTCTCTTCGAGTCCCATCCTAAGCAATGGCATATCGAATATGGCGACGATACTTACAAACATGGCCAGTATAGTACTCATAACCCCTTGAGAACAAGAGCCTGGACACTGCAGGAACGAGAACTGTCGGTCAGGGGTATCCATTTTTCGGCGAATATGATACTTTGGGAATGCCGTACCACAAAAGCCTCGACTGAACTCCCTTGGGAAAGGCTCGAGCCGCCAGATGATTTCCTTCCATGGCCAATACGAACTATCCCTACTGAGAGTACTCAAATTGGTGGTCCCGTCTCGCTCAGGGACCGCTGGTACGAACTCACAGAGGACTTTTCGTCTCGATCCTTGTCTCATGAAAGCGACAAACTCCCAGCACTCGCAGGGTTAGCTTCGACCTTCGCAGAGTCCTTTGGATCTGATCAATACCTGGTGGGAATCTGGCGCAGTCATATGCCTTCTGGCCTCCTCTGGAAAACAACTCTCGAAAACGAACCGTCGCCACTTTCGACGTTTCAACCTCGACGGCCGATGTCATACCGAGCGCCAAGCTGGTCGTGGGCGTCAATTGATAGCTTGATTTCATACGAAAGCCAGAGGCTATCAAATCTGGGTGGTACTCGACCGGAAGAAAGCGTTAGCAGTTACGATTATGGGCTGTTTGAGATTGTTGATAGTGAGCTGAAGCTTGCTAGCAGTAATCAGTTTGGTGCAATCTCTGCCGCATCATTGTTGTTGAGGGGATGTATACTGCCGATGCAATTTCGTTACGAGCAGAATAGACACGAGCTCATGTACGACGATGGGATGAGAGTCCTAATTGGCGACGATGGTAGTATTGCTGGTGCATTCTATCCAGATATCATAACCGAGGTTCGAGGTATGAAATGGGTTCACTGTTTGAGTATCAAGGGAGAGTCATTGTTCGCAGAGAGCCAGGCACCATACGAGTTGTATCAGAAGAACTTCTCTGCAGATGATGAAGTTTTGGGAGAAAATGCGATGATCATGGGGCTTGCTCTATTGAAGGACACGACCAGAGCAAATGTGTACCAGCGAGTGGGATTTATACGATGGGTGAAGAAGTCTCTATTTTCTGGTATTATGCCATCTCTTTTAACACTTCTATGAGAGATCTGCTTTGCTGTCTTCGAGTATGCATAGTCGAGCTATCTAAATCACGCCATAAATTTATCGTCATAATTTGATCGTAGACTGGCTGCCATGTCATCGGCAGACTAAACGAGGGGCAAATTATTCCAATGTGAATGGGTTATGAGGGGAAGCTGATTGTGTAAGCGACTGTACAGTCCAACCTGCACAGCCACAAGGGCCCGGGCGTGAATATAGTAAATTTTATCTCGGTTAATGTGCATTGCTCCTGGAATATGTAGAACCCTCATCGCACCGGCGTAGCTCCCGGACTGCATACTTTTCCTTCCTGAGCGTCTTTAAAATTTGGAGCCATATAATTTCGCGATAGGACCTTTCCTTAAGTGCTTCGAATTTTGAAAAAAAAACATTAATAGTCGCAATTAAACAGGGGGGGGGTAGTAGAAGCGACAATCGGCGACATGATTGAAACGATCGATAAAATAATCGAATGCACTCTTTTTTCTGTTACCAAGTGGTCTCCTTAAGGAGAAGTAATTAGAGAAAGTAATATGTTAATAACAACTTTATAGATTTACTAAGAAAAAATTTATAATTCCAAAACTATAGATTCGTCTCGTTACAAGGTGCGTCTCGCTACGCAGGGACAGACGTTACTAATACCGGTGAATAGCGCGATCATCTGCCCTGTGCTGTTTCTTATACCATCTGTCTTCAGATGATTCGCTCTGATCATTCTTTCAACCGAAGTTATCACAACAATTGGCCCAACGAGATAAATGAGCGCGAAGTGGATGAACTTGAACGTCCGCACCAGAACCATCTTCCATATCGGTGACCGCTCAGTACTATTCTCAGCACTAACATCAGCAGCGTCACGCTTTCGCAATAACTTTGGTCGCAGCAAAGGCTTCAAAATCTCTATCCCCCATTCTCTTCGTTTCGTGGGCATGAAGGCGCCGGATACAGGTTGCAGGTTGAAGAGTTCGTACCATCACGAGCTCGGCCGGGGACAATATACCAGTTCCCAAGCTCTTTAAGTGGATCAAGAAAATGATACTGAAGATAATGCCGATGATAATGGAGAGTGCCGTGGCTGCCTTAGTCCAAGTGGCGTCGTTCATGTTGAAAAGCAAGATTATGGCTGCTCGTGGCTCACAGACCGGAGGTTGGACAGCCTTGATGCCCTCATGCCAATACCAAGCACCGAACAGAGTGTACGCTGCGAAAAGTACATTCTGGAATATGAGCGGAAATGTTGGTAGTAAGCCACGCACTGGCCACTCATCATCGTCATTGCGCTCACTCTCAGGCTCAGAAACAAGATTGTATGACTCGGCATAAAAAATTGCGATGGTCAGGTAGTACGAGATCAGGTAGTCCACGGACAAAGTGGTTCCATCAATGATCTTGATCGCCGTAGCCAGTGCTAAAGCTCCACAGACAACGTTGTTTGCTTTTCTGATTGAGTCGATGGAGTCCCAAGAACCGAGCAGACGCGCAATTAGGCTCGCGGCCCACTGTAGATAGAGTCCGATGCGCACTCCCAGGCCATAGATGTCGCCGTCTCCTTCGTTCATGCAGCTTGTCGGAGCTTGTCTTGGCGCCACCAGTGAAGCGGAGATTTGTTCTGATCTGGCAGAAGTGAACACTATAACAAGTATTGCCCCGATGAACAAATTGAAGTAATGAAGATTGGTAGATAGACAATGCATGATCTTGATTTCTGGATGGGAATATGAAGTTACAAAGATAGAACAGACGTTGGGGGTTAGCTAGTCAAGCAGAAGACTTGATATATGGGCACACAATCTGTGAATAGAGCCATATGACCTAGCGTGCGCTCATATCCAGAGGAGCTGGCTGCACAGATTATTGATTATTGGTTGCTGTACGCGGAGTTTGCCGGGAGAATCAAGCGACGTTTAGTAAGTATGAAGCCAGTATTTCAAAGCCAAGAGATTAAAGGCGCCACTGAACGCTATTTGATAGACTTGCACAACATCTTTGAAATTGTGGTTCTGGGCTCAGCGCCATTGATGATTGTCATTTGGCGGACAAGTCGTTATACTGATATATCGTAGCCAAAGTCGACAATTCGCAACCGACTGTTCAAGTCATTTCGATCTTCGATCTTCGTCGACTGGAGTCCTACTTCTTGGAGCCAATCGATGCCCCTAGGTTGGCAACGCTTATTCCATGTTATCGTCCTCCACCTGAGTCTCATTATTGATCCTCAGACTGTATTTCGCAAACTTGCTTCTTTGCCTGATATGCATCCCAAACTTGATCAAAAGAGTTGGAGTCACACAAAACAGAGTTGCAACGCATGCCAACACAACTGTCGCCCAATTGTTTCCCAAACTAACATACATTGGCTCACCAATGAGAGGGAACACACCACCAAGGACTGCTCGTAGAAATGACATCGCAGCGAATGCGGAAGATGCATATATGGTGTAGGTGTCTGCAAGGTAGCCAGATAGCGTGCAGGCAAACTCGTTCGTAGCGAATCCGATTGGCAGGAGGCCAATTATCGACGTATACCATGGTAGGTTTGATGCTGGTGGTACTGTCAAAGTGAGCCACCACAGTCCTAACGCGAGACTGGGTGCTGCGTAGGTGAATCCAACGAGTTTATCCTCTGGATGAAGAGGTTTTCCATCGGCGATTCTCTTTCTCAAAACTCTCCTGTCGTACAAGCGAGGGAATATCCCAAAGAATATTCCTGCACCGATCGCCAGAAACATAAGAGATGATTGGTTTCGGGACAGTCCAAAACTACCATAGACTATCGGCAATGACTCCGTAAACATGTAAATCAGGGCCCAGCCGATGGCGCTCATGATCGAAACAACAAAGCCGGATCGGTCTTCTCAGAGCAACCTTTGCGAAGGTTTGGAGGTCTGGCGTATGATCTGGATTATTTATTTGAAGGTGACTCATTCCAGTTTGACTATGGAGGACTGCAAGGCGCTGAGCAAGAAGACGACTTGGCCGGCTTTCTTGGATAAACAAAAGTAGGAATGCAAAAATGCCGGTAGTGATTGCACCAATGTGAAAGACCCATCTCCTGTCGATTCGTCAGTTCCGATCCAAGATCAGCAGTAGAGATGAAGACTACCATCCTAATATTGAAGCAATATACGATCCATAGATTGGTCCAAGGAGCAGGCCGCCAGTTGTGGCGCAAGCCCAAGCATACATCATCCAGACTCGACTTTTCATATTGAACATGTCCTCCAAGCTTCCAGAGACGATGATGGAAGGAACGGCAGAGACAAATCCAGACACGAATCTTCCGATGACCGCACCGTATACACCTGGGACAAACGCAACAAATACACAAGAAAGCGAATAGATGAATGCCGAAGAGATGTACACAGACTTTCGACCAAAGGCTTCGGAGTAAGGAGGGAAAATAACTCCTCCAAAAGCTTGGCCAAATTGATACCTAACACGGTCAGATCTGGAGTCAAGGGGAAGTACCGCAACTCACATGCTTCCAAATGCGACCAGTGCCGTAACGCGATTAAGACCGTATTCATCTTTTGCAATTTCAGCAACTGATGGCTGTTGAGTACGTCAGCCGTAGGGGCTCCACAGGATACAAGGACGACACTATACTTACACCAGCCGTGCTGACTGCTGTCCTGTACAATGTCAATTACACGAATTCTAAATGCAAGCAGAATGAAGCTTACGTGAACAAATCTAGTATCAGCACAAGAGCGCTGTCAAACGACTTTCTCCAAAGACACCAATTCCGCGGATGCGCAGCTGCATCTGGCTTCCATTTTACGAAATCATCTTCCACGAGCCTCAAGCCAAGGTCATCGATACATCTCAATGCGCTAGACGTCGGCGACACTGATGTGGAGTCGAGATCAAATATCTGTGCTGTTACGTTGAACTTCGACTCGGCGTCTAGGGCTTGGTAAATATCGCTTGACGAAGACTTCTCGAAAGCGCGGGGGGTATTCATGATTTTTCGTTGGCGAAGTCTCCCGGTCCATGCAACCCGCAAATATTTTCCAAAGAGAAAGGTCAAACATGCGAAAGCGTCGGAGGTACACAGATCAGATGTAGAGGAGAGGAGAGCGCTTGAGCGATCAATAGGATCGACCTTGCTTCATTTGTAGTAGTGGAGGAGGAATACCCTCCGCCATCCTCCTATCACGCCACGTTAGCCTACTTGAGACACCCAGTTTTTGCATATTCTTGCCAATGCAGTTTTACGTAGTGAGAAGACTTGTTGATCTACATTGAGATCATGAAAATGAATCTAGATGCCATTATGCAGTCTTCTTCCTTGTCGCACGCATGGCGGGGTCGTAATTTCCCAGACAGAAAGAAACTAAGCGCTTACCTAGCACTACGATCAGGCACATTGAGGGGTCGATAGGTTTATCTGCTAGTAGGACACGACCGAATGTCACGTCTCTGGCAGAAACATCCCTGAAGCAGAAGCAAATAGACTTAAGTGGCGCGAAGTGCTTGTCAGCCGAATATCCCTGAGAGGCTGATGGCTCAGCTGCTGTTAGATCAGAGTACTCACATCAGCAAGATCTGAGACTCCGATTGCTCCCACCGTAAGAGCCTTGATACTAAGTGCTGACAAGAAGTGTTCAAGCGTAACACTGATCTCGCAGAGCACAGTCCCCAGCTTGGATGTGTTTTCACACCAAGGTATGTCCATCAACAAGACCATTTGGCGATTCTCATTGGTCATCGGTACGAATTTACTTGGATCTAGCTGTGGTCAGACTCACAATATCACTTTATGTAGTCATGCTTGCAGATGATCAGATATCGTCAACAGGGCTGAGCGAGTATGTTGTTGTGCGGCACAGCTGCAAGTAGAGATCTAGGCCAAAATTCGTCCAGAGACATCCTTCGTTGATTTGCTGTCTCGTGAATTATCGACGAAGGTCGTCACGTACTTCGCTGTAGAAACTTAATATGGAAGATCTGATCCGTGAATACATGGATAATAGAATACGCTTTCGGAGTTTAGATTCCCGTGTACATGGTTGCTTCAGGAGATTTCGGCAATATCCCTCCTTTGGGCATCATCGTCCGTTCTCGTAAACATAGGCCAAAGAACATCAAATCATATCGCCAGGGACGCAAAGCGCTTTGAGCCCTTCGCAAGCTCATTTTTCGGCGGATAGAATGTATACTTGGGCGAAGCGCATTTGGAATTAGCCGTGGAAACGAAATTTCGAACACTACCGCACTCGATCTTCTGTTTCTTCTCCGATCAATACTTTCCGCCCCATGAGAAACCATGTCGGTGCTCTTCCGGGCTCGAAGGAGCTGTCTGACCGTAGCGTGTCGCCGGTTGTCTGAAGCTTCAATCCAAAATCGGCAGCGAAGCTCCCAGGCCGTGCAGGCCCTCCAGCCGAAGAAGGCTCTTGCCAGAGAAGACGAGACTGAAGAAATGATTCATTTGCTGCGAAATGGTCACACAGAGTGGAGCAGTCCCGCATCTGCACAGTTCGACTTCAGAAGTAATTGCAGAATCTCTTTCTGTTCAATATCCATGTTGACATATATGTAGGCGACGTAGTCACCAGGCCAACGACGGCAATGCTCCTGGCAATCATGAAGACAACGCTACAAGATGACGTCTACAGAGAAGACTACACGACAGCTTCACTGGAAAATCTTGTAGCAAAGCTCGCTGGTCATGAAGCAGGACTGTTCGTACTCTCAGGTACAATGGCCAATCAACTCGCCCTAAGAACCCACCTGAATCATCCTCCCGAAAGCCTGTTGTGCGATGCCCGCTCTCACATCATCCACTGGGAAGCTGGAGGTCTCGCAAATACCGGAGCCATGATCCAGAGTGTGGCGCCACGAAATGGAGAGTTTCTTACCTTGGACGATATCAAGGCGAAAGCTATTCTGACCGATGATGTTCACAAAAGTCCCACCACGGTCATCAGCCTTGAGAACACAATCTCTGGCTTGGTCCATCCACTGTCAGAGAACAGAAGGATAGCCAGTTGGGCGAGACAGAAAGGACTGAAGCTTCATCTTGATGGTGCAAGATTATGGGAAGCTGTTGCGACTGGAGCCGGAAGTGTGAGAGACTACGGCGAATGCTTCGACAGTGTCTCTGTAGACTTCTCGAAGGGACTAGGAGCTCCAATGGGAGCCATGATACTGGGCAATGAACAGTTCATCACCCGTGCAAGGCGAATCAGGAAGGGAATGGGTGGTGGAATGAGACAATCTGGTGTGCTGAGTGCAGCTGCTTGGGCTGCTCTTGATAATTGCTACAGGCTTCCAGAGGTGCATCGACTCGCTGAAACAGTAGCTGACATGTGGACCTCGAGAGGAGGCCGGCTACGTAGGAGAACAGAGACCAACCTTGTTTGGATAGATCTGAAAGATGATGAGGTGTTCCGGCTGACGGGAGTTCAATACGGGATTAAGGTTGATGGATGTCGAATTGTTCTGCACCATCAAATCAGCAGCGAAGCCATCCGTCGACTGGGCCAGGTGTTTGATAACACTCTGGCCTCGACGTCGGCAGACAAGACCCTTTAGAGAAGCCATTAGATATATGGCTGTCGTAGTGGATTCGTAGCTTCTGCGCAAGTCGAAATATTACCGAGCAGATTGTTTCCGGAGCTCTATGGAGAGGAGAATGTAAACAAACATGAAAGTTGACCAAGGCCGATAACCCCTTTAAATCGGACATGCAGTACTTACGGCACCATTGTTCAAACAAAGAGATCTTCTTCTACTTGCCGCCTGATGATGGCACGTCCAACATGAAATACGGTCTTTTGACGTGACAATATACTTTCACTCCAGCAGGACCTTGTCTTGGCAACCCCGCAATTTTACCCCGCGTTGGGCGTGGGACGGTTTCGAGTTCGACGAAGAGAAGAAATCGCGGATGTACGAGTAGAAACTTTATTACTTGTAGTATTGTGTTATAACTTACCTAGCTGACATTTCATCCCTTCTATTATTTCGCTACAGTTTTCTGTCTTTACAAACTCCCCACTCTTGTGCCGTGCCTCTTATCGTGAGCTTCGCTTACCCACGGACAATGTGACGAAGATCATCCATCCATCAGGATGGCATTTCCTTGGAACAGCAACATCTCGATCTCGCTTCAGGCCTTAGCCATGCAACGTCATCGCATTTTGGGGCACGAGACAAGATAAGCTCTTTGTACCACCTCACTGCCTTCCCCTCTTCTTCTGTACTTTTTAGAGTCTCCAACCAGAACAATACATACCTTCGCAGTCCCAAACTACTTCTGCAATCCGTAGCACTAGTCCAGTCAACACTACAAGCCTCCAAAATGTTCAACCAAGCCCTCACCATCCTCCTCCAGCTCTCCCTCTTCTCCCTTGTCATGGCAGAGGAGACGCTCACAGCAGCCTCCCACGGCAATGCCTGGAAATACGGCAGTGGAGGTGGAATCGTAGGACTCATCGTCTTGGTTCTCGATGTTATTGCTTTCAGTACGTCCCTAATTTTCCTTTCATATATCTTCGTGCTTCGTCACCTGCGAGAACCAAAGCTAATTCTCTTACCTCGCAGTCGAAATCCTAAAGTCTGGCCGCCCACCCCTCAACAAGCTCCTCTGGTGTCTCCTCGTCTTCCTCTTCCCAATTGTTGGCCTGATCATCTACTTCTTCTTCGGACGAACTGCTGCTAGCGGTGGATCGTACGAGCCTATCGTCTAGACACTCCGAGTGGGAACAACTTAAGCCTTGGAGAAGGGTGTTGGGCTTTAACAAGGGAGGATGTTGATGGAGGGGGGAAGTAGCTCAGGGATATATATACAAAGAAGGATCGCGGAAGGAAGGACGTGTTGAGATGTGTAGAGTGCGGGTCGCTCGGTCGAATTTATGATTGTCACGAAACTGCTTCGCGGGATATTTCATGTGGCAGGGCGTTTCCTGTTCAATTTGCATGACTTTCCCTTGAATCCCAGAGTCAGAGGGTTCTCCACATTCCAATCAGATAAATAATTACAGCTTCTTGTGTACACTCCACTCATCACTCTTCAGTTTCCTTTAGAAATCACTGCGGCACCCCACCAAATCCCCCCCCAAAATCCATAAACAAATCCTGAAAATCAAAGGGTATCCAACAAAATGTCAACCCAGGAAAGTTCCACTCCAAAATAAACTCCTTCGGAACATAACTCTGGAAATCCATCTCAGCATCCACTTCACCTCCCTGCTGACCTTCTACCCCGCTAATTGGCACGGCATTGTTCCCATTCAGCGCTTTCTCGCACTTCTCGACACTTAGGCAGAGGATTCGATGGTATATATTACTGGAGCCACGGACTTTGGAGAGGTGCGAGAGGAGGGTTTTGGCGTCGGAAATGAGGCTCGACATATCAGTGGAGGAGGCGAGGAGACGGGCGAGTTTGAGGAGGAGAAGAACAGAGAAGGCACATTTTGCTGGGTAGAAAAGCCAAATTGTCAGTATGATACATGCTGCAAAGTTGAGGTCGCAAGTGGTTACATACCCCAGACAAAGTCCATGCCGTACCGGAAGGTTGCGATGTACAGCTCGGGATTTGAAAGGATAATGGACAAATGTCGCTGTGCGCTGACCTTTGCCAGGCGAATTAGGTTCTGCTGGGAGTCGGACATGATTCTATTCATAGTCAGCTTTGCGTTTTTGAAGGTTTGTCGAGTGTCTAGTACTTACGCAACATTATCAATTCCCATTCCTTGCAGTCCTTGACAGAGCATCGTCATCTCAGACCAGTCTCGTTGTATCTTGAGATTGATCTCCAAGCTCGCTTTTTCTTCTTCTTTCTCGATGTGAGACTCTGTATTAAACCTGGTCAACCTTTCTTGGCTCACTATTTAGAATCTCAGCTGTGACATACCAACGAGGTTCGTCCAATCACTACAAAAGTTAGCTGGCTATGGCATTGAACTGGTACGCTTGTGAGAGTAGGTACCTTAGCCAAACACTCAAATCGACTCTTGTCTCCTGCACAATTTCGTCCATCTCTTCATCACTCAACGATGCTTCATTTTCGAACCTACCTGCAAGACGCTCCTGCGCAAGCGCTCGAATAGCATTCAACTTTGGCCTAGTCAATATGTCGCCTTTGTCTCGCAGTCAGAATCATACCTCAACTTGAGCCAAAAGTCTAAAATCCAAAACAGTCCTGCTCGGATGCCCAAGCAAAACTCGACACCTCCTCATACCATCTACAGCTTTCACACCAGGACGTTTTCCACAATCTAGACTCAGTCTTCACTTCATCAGTCGTTCAAAATCCAGCCCTGATCCTTAGAACTTACATATGCTCCAACACAAACGTCCCAAACCAGACCCTCGTCTCTCTGATTAACCTAGCCTCCTCTTCCCGATCTCTCGAACCAGTCTGCAGTATCAAACTCGACAACTTGTTGAACGCAGCAGGTAGATTCAGATCCAAAGCTATGCGCGTCGCCATACTCGTCAACAACCACCCTTTCTCGGAGTAACACGCATTGATGAGCAGTGCCTGGACGGTCTCGATGGTTTTGGGTACAGTTCCTAGCATCACCTCGCAAATCGGGGCTTTGGTTGCGTTGGAGAGGATTTGGTATTGGTCAGATCCAGGGCCTGGCTGATCAATACGGATTTTCTGCCTTTCGAAGGTGGATGGGAACCTACCATGTTCAGCTCGGCATCCGACCGCGCAAATGGCATCGAATAGCATCGCACTTCTCTGTCGAACGCTCTCGAAAGTATCGTAAGCTGGATCGAAGACGGGCACATATCTGTCCTGTCATCATATAAGCTTAAAAGTACGTTTTGATATGCATCATGTCACTCACACAACCCTGGAAGAATGTCTGGAAATACAAATATGCATCAGCCATACTAATCATTCCCTTACTGACCACATCGGCAGTCGTTTCCACGGTCAATTCAAAACCTCGTCTCTTCCGCTTCAAGTTCATAGCCGGCTGCGTTGCCGAGTATGCGGTTCCTTCTTGAACGAGTGGCTGGTGGTCGAAAGCCGGAGGAGGCATAACCTGCACCCGACTCGATGAATGCATGGAAGAAGGACTTCCAGCATTCCCGAAATGCAACTGGCCTTGATTGTAAGAAGATGAAGGCGGAGGTGACATGGACATTCCATTTTGTATTTGCTGTTGCTGCTGTAGCTGGAGTAAAGTCACTGCAGTCGAAGTATCTGGAGCTGAGTTTTGTAATACTGCAAGCTCTTCTTCGAGTCTGGCGACTTTCCTATGGCAGATTTTAATGATCCACTTTGTCCAAGTCCAATGAACTGCAAACCATTCAAGACTTACTCGATAAGAGCATCATCCACAGTCTTCACATAATCGCACCACGCGTTGGCTTTCCTGCATCTCGCACATGGCTTTCCGCCGTCACATCTCAACTTCACAATGAGCAGTCAGAACCGGGTGAGCTCTAGTAACGCCGCCAAGCAAATGGACTTACCTTGGAGTTCCTGCAGGCCGTGCAAGCTTTCTACCATCCGGGACGTGATCAGCAACAAAATCCATCCCTCCTGCGTGGCTAACACTTCAATAGATTTCTTCACTCACAAGAACTCGCCGCTTCTTCGGCTCGGGTCCTGCTTCTGTCTCCATCGTAACAGGACTGCTCACGTTGAATGTATATCTTAATATTCTGCTGCAGATCGGCAGAAAGTTCAAAGTTGACGAGCTTTGGAAACGCGGCAAACCTTCTTGACCCTAGCAAAGGCCGTCAGAAAGCGGGGTGCGGAGGAGTGTGGGGTTGGCCAAGCTCTCGGGTCAGGCCATGTTGACCTTAGCCGAGCCAGTGGTCCTGACATCCAGTGAGCACTTCGACCTATGTGGATTATCCTCAAACAGACCCAAATTATTGTAGAGAGAGCCTAGCTACCCTCGACTAGGTAGGGGTCGGAGTTCGAAGCACATAGAGACTGGGAAGAGTAAAGGTCCTTTTGTACAATTATTATTCCTTTCCACCTCCCCCAAACAAAAAATTCGGGTAGGTACCCCATGGCCGGGTGTCTAAACTACAAGCACAAGCTTCTCTCTCTCATCTTCATGATGTCAAAGATAGCAGTCTTAATAACCCCAGCAATGCAGAGCTGCACAGTTCATTCCATACCAGGCATGCCATGCGAATATCGTCTCGAAAATACAACAGAGAAAAGGAGTCGGGTCGGGTATTTTCCACTCATCTCGCAAAAACCTTGACAACACCGTCACCACCAGCACTAACTACCCATCTTCCATCCTTGCTCCAGCAAACCGAACAAACGCCTTCTCCTCTCATGAGTCGATGGCTTGTGATTTCCTGGATGCAACTTCTCTTCTCCAAACTCCAAAATCTCAGGCTCGCATCGTGGCCAGCGGACACGAGTTCTCGTCCATCAGGAGACAGCGACAAAGAGGATATAGCAGCTGGATGTGCAAGCATGTTATATGTGCATTGACCTTGGACAAAATCAGAACCGGAGCTTGGAAATAATTTGGAACGGGAATGCTTACCGCTGTTTGCGTCGTAGAACCTGATGAATCTATCCTCATGACCGGAAATGATGGTGCCTTCAACTCCGCCGCTTGACCCAGTAGCTCCCCCAACGACGCCCTCATCTTCTGATAGACCACGACTGGAGTCAAATGTTAACGAACTCTCGAGTCCGTTGGTCGTTGCTACGATGGCGTTGACGCCCGTGGCAACGGTATGGTCGAAGGTCTCCAGACTAGCCATAGCAGCGACCTCTTCTCCAGTGCGAGTGTCATACACAAGAACGGCTGCATCTGAATATGAAACGGCAAATGTATCACCAGAAGTCGACAGCGGCGTGATGCATGTTGGCGATGCTGTACTGTTGGCTCGGGAGATTGAATGTATCAGAGTGTAATGGAACGGCGAGTTGGACGCAACACTCGGCTGTGGGGAAGATGGGAAAGCAGAGCCAGATGACATAGAGTTGCCTCGGACACGGCCCCCTCGTCGCCCACTTCCCGTCTGGCCGGGAGGCGACATCAGCTGTGGTGGTGCACTGACAGACCAGACCTTGACTGTTCCATCTGCACTGCCTGATGCCAGGATGATCCGATCAGGGCCGCCAAAAGAATTCGTGGGTCCAAAGACAGCACCAGTTGTGCCCGGTAACACGCATATGGTCCAAACTGCATCGGTATGGCCATCTAGAGTTGCCTTTGGGTCGACTCGTCCACGTTCCCAGACTCTCACAGTCGCGTCTTGTCCACCAGAGAATATCCACCCATCACCTTGTGCTCTTCCACCGCTGGAGAAGTTTTGAGAGGGCGACCAAGCAGTGAGACTCATTACAGTGCCTGTATGACCTCGATGCGTAAAATAGCTTTGGATGTCTAGGTCGTTTGCTGTATGGTGCATTCCTCCTTGGTTCTCATATCGAGCAGGTATAATCCATCGCTTTATTGTCCCATCGTCTCCCGCGGTGCATATCTCTGGCTCTCCTGGACTTCCACCTCCAGTGAATATGACGGAGCGAACGGCGTCCAAATGCCCTCTCAATCCAAACCTGACCTTGAAACTACCACCATCTACTTTCTGCGCTGGGTTTAAGGACAATTCATGATCAGCGCTCTTGCGTCTTGACATGGACCCCTTTCTTCGATGCGATCCTGGCCCTCGATTTGGAGATTTTGGTTCTTGCGCTATTGGGAACAAATCGGTATCGGGACGTTGTGGTGATGGCTTCGGCTCGGGTTCTGGGAATTGTGCCGCCTCGTTGAAATCCCAGCCGTCTGCTTCTGTGGAGGGCTCCTTCTCAACCTCCTCAACATTAACCTCCCTTCCATATGAATCGAAGCTATGGTTGACCTTGGTAACTGACTCCTGCGCAGGTTGGTCGGGAAGTTGGAAAGTAGAGGACCACTCTTGGGACGTAGCTGGAGGTAATGGCTGTTGATCTGCGAGAGATCGAGAGACTGGAATTTCCTGGGTTCTGATGGGCAGATTCGAGGTTGGAACAGGAGGTGGGTGATGATTAGGAGTTGGTGACGGCCTCGATAGACTCGATTCCCGCATATTCTTCTGTCTCGCCTGCTGTTGATATATCTCCTCCAAGCTCTGCTGACCCTGGCCTGGACCATATGAGGGTTGTAAAAGTATTTCTTCGGGAGGCGGAGGTTCTTGAGGTGGTAGAGGGTTCGACGGCGAGACCATGAGGTAGGTGAGCTCTCCCTGTGTCTTGTCCATAAAGTTCTTTAGATTGCCGCGATCTGGGTCCTCGTCTCCTCTCTCTCCCACTCCCTCGGTGTCCAAAAACGAATTGTGAGGTTTGTCTTGAGCTGCTGTAGGTCGTCAGTAAACACAAATTTGGCTACCACTCAGTCCGGAAATACATACGACGTTCTTTCTTCACAGAAAGGTTCTCCTTATCTTTGCCGTTGGAAGGGTCTTTGGCCTGTATATCTCCCCCTGCTTTGAGAGCTTTGACTTGGGCATCCCGATCCTTCAAAGCCTTCTCCAGCATGTTGATATACTTCTTCAAGCTCTTGTTGCTAGCATCGCTTTTGCGCGTGCTGCCCTCTAGCCTTGCGATTCGCCCTTTCATCTCCTGTCTCTCGATCTCCCAACTGTTGCGATCTCGCTCGTGCCTGTGCCATTCGGTTTGTAGAAAGCGCATAACACCTGTTACCAGCCAGAATTAGCTTTTAAGAAATTCACGACTTTGCAGACGGGTCCTACATACCCTGCAGAGTATATTCTGTTCCCTGTGGCTGGTTCACCTGCTGAGAGCCATCGCCGCCTCCATTACCACCTCCATTGGAACCCGCCCCCATCCCTGAAAGGGACTGCCAGGCCATATTTGCCTTCCCAGGCAGCGGACAACGATAGAAAGCCCCGATCTATGGTGGGACTCTCGCAGAAGCTCACGCTCTGTTGGCGCTGCGGTCGTTGATGCACGCGGGCATCTGTTGTCGTCGGCGCAAGCTGGCCCCTGAGCTGGTGGATTGTTGGCTAGCTCTCAATTGGACATGGCAGCAGGGCGTTTGTTGGCGGAAAATTGGGAAGCGAAGGTTCGTGCAGCTGGAGTTATGTTTCTCGGTGTTGGGAGAACACGGGGGACGTAGAAATCGCGCTTTCTGATCACTGGGCAGTTCAGCGATGTTGTTCGCGTCTGGTCACCGAATTGTCCTGTCTACTTTGAGCTGTTGGTGCCTCAAAAATGTCAGGCACAAATGTGGCTGCTTTTACAATATCTGGCGCCGCTTGAAGCACACCCTAAACGGAGATAAACACCCCTACAGAATCATGGTGATTATTACAAGTATGATACGGGAGCTCCCCGTCCAAAGTCACGATTGTATTACTCATGTTGGTCCTTTGTCCCGTGGTGGTATCAAGTAGTAATTAATCTCTTGTCCTCTTGTGAGCTTTACGAGCTTCATACTGTATGAAGGCCAGCAAAATTTTGAGCTGAGTTGCCTAGCCGATCGAAATTCACAGCATTATCAAAGCAGCATCGTCACTGGCTGCTGGGGAGACAAATGTCAGGGACTGGAGGACTGGGTCACGATTCGAGCAATTTGAAATGTAAGCATCGCCGAACACCATGCAATTTCTTATACAATAGCAAGACAACTCTACAAAGACTCCGGTCCTTGGAGTTGCCTAGTGCCAATTCCCTCTGCACCTCCCTTTTGCCAGAATCCTTTCACCATCCCCACTCTATACATACAAGCCCATCTATCCAGCGAACCGAAAAGATCCGTGTTTTCAGTCATCTACTCGTCCTTGACACCACCACGTCCGGCCTTCTCCGCAGCGGCGATTGACTTCTTGTCCTGGGCTTGGGCAGCTCCTCCTTGGAGACCGCTCATCAATCCTGCTGGGGCCTTGAATGGGCGCTTCAAATCTCCAGTGGCTGGCTGTCCGAACAAGTGGATCTTGATCATGTTGCCTTCGAATGCGCCCTTGAGAGGGATGATGGATTGAATGACCAATGGGTTGGTGTACTTGAAGTACAGATGCATAACTCCCATCATTCCGACGCCCATGAGTTGTGCCTTGTATAGAGCCTTCATTTGTGCGACATCATATGCGTGGACGGTGGTGGTGATGAGCTTGGGCTCCTCGGTGGATCCCATTTGTGGCTGCTCGACATACTTGAGGGTGGTCATATCTGCAGACAGTCAATATTTAGGCCTTCGTGCGCCATAGTTTTCAATGCTCACCCTTCTTCTTATTGATCTGCAGATGCACGTAGGCATACACAGAAATGATGATGACGTTCGACAGGATGTAGCCGGCGCGGATCATATTGAGGACACTGGGATCATCCATAGGAATCTTCTTGGAGACTTGCATCATCACAAGGATGATCACCAAGTTGGTACTGCCAATTCTTGTTAGTATAGCTGCAAAAATGGGATGGGGCATCGAGGTCGAGGGGCGTCGCATACATTTGAGGGCTGATGGCCATTTTGTCGGTAATTGGATGGATCGCAGGAATACAGTCTTGGGGTTTGTGATGCTAGGTAAAGGTCGTAATTGAATGCGACCGGGACAAGTTGTGGGAGCGTTTGTCGGATTTGAGGTCAGAAATTGATGGCGGATAGAAGAAGAAGGCTGTCGTGCTGCTCAGAATCGTGCGCCACTGTGTAATCCAACTAGCTAGTACTAACTGGGCTTAGAGTACCTAAATTGTGGCTGGAAGGTGGCTGCAGAGCTTGAGGCCAGATATCTTCACCACCAAAACCGAGGATTCACCGTTCTCCTAACATCATTTGTTTACTTCCACACATCGAGCCGCATATTTCATGATATGCAAATCTCATGCTATTACCAAGTGGCGGAAAGTGCTTCAGAAACAACACTTGCTGACCATCTGCGTCGACATGATATTCCGAGCATCTTCTACAGTCACAGTCAAGCAGCCCAGGACACAGTAGAGACGGTTGTGCTGTTTGGCTCCCCTATCTTTTCGTTCACATTCGTACTCGTCTGGTCTATTCTTTTCATTCACGAGTGGTTCATGTGATTTTCAAGCCCACACCGATCTGAACTAGCGGTCAGGTCGCCTCGTTTTTTTTGTTACAAGTCACGAAATGTTGCACAACGTCTTCGGTCTCTGACTTGACTTGTTATCGTTAGGCACTTATCTGATCTAGTATCAGATCATGCCTGTTACAGAAAATTTGTATAGACCCGTTTCTGAATCCGCATAGCATATGTCGCTTCCAATATATGTGCGAGGGGCGCCTCTGATCAGTCCATGGTACACAAGATTTGAATGAGCCCAGCTCGTCGTTCCTGCCAGAGTGGCAACCTTGTGGCAGCAAACACTCTATGCTCTCGGTACCAATGCACATTATAGCATGGTATCAATCTGTCCTCGAATCATTGTCAGTCCATATTCGCTTTCCAGCTCGTCGCTCTGGGGATGAACGCCGACATACAACAGTGTTGGCATCGTCTGCACTGTCACCAACTTCAGACGATGATAGGAACAAGATTTGTCACCCTCCCAGTTGATAGCGTATGCGATTGCTTGTCTTCCGGTCTGGCAGGGGCTCTCATCGGACCATTCATTGGGCCACGGAATGAAATGGAGATTTATCCCTTCTTCCGCGGAAGCTCCAACAGATCATCGGGTCGATCATTGTTACTTCCGATTTACTCATTGATGCCCAATACACACACCACCTTACACCATAGTATGTGCAGCAAATTGTCGAATGATCTAGCTCATGGTCTCGTTTTCACATTGACCTTCGGGGACGTTCCGGCTCTGTGATGCCCAGGGTCGGCCTGATCACTGTGGCAGGCACTTTGAGTATACTTAGATGAGCCTGGAAGAGGCTTCAGCATGTCACCCGATGCTTACCTTGCCCGGATGCAAATCGGTGTCGTACAGGCGGACTTCCCTGTTAAGATTCAGAATCGCGCTCAAGTCATCGGCGATTTTCTTTTTCAAGATTTGTGATTCCAAACCTGAAATTGATCGTTGATTCAACTCGGTAGACTTCAGAGAAACTTGTCTCTGGGGCAAATCCCCCGATTCTACATACCTCGATTTTCGGTTTCTGGCAATTGTCACTTGGCGGGTCGCCACGAGAAGCATGGGCACCAAAGCGGAGCAAACACCTCGGCTCCTAGGTCGGCAAGGCAAACACCAGCATGACCTTTCGAATATGCAGATACTCACCGCGCTGTCTTCCCGTGCCTCGATATGCATTGTGTTATTTCCACCGTTCAGCCTTACTTCCTCGGAGGACGCCTCCGCGAAGAGGATGGGACCACTGATAAGTAGCTCATACTGCCAAGGACCGTTACCCAGCAGGCATTGACCGCTCGGCTCAGCCTACTCAGATCTCTTTTTATAGTGTTTCTCTTTGCTTCGCCATCCACGCAATGTTACTCCCCGTCGTACTTGTATCAAGATTCTGACCGCTGCCAGCGCGATGGTGGGTATCATGAGTGGATCTTAGCCACATCCATGGTCCGATTAATATTTTTCTCATGTACAACATGAGTAGGCAGAGGAATTTATAGACTCACAATTCTGCTCATCTCAAAGCGCTTTCTTCTTCTACAACCAACTACTCCTCGCACGCACATACATGATCTCACCCGGCATCTTCAAGATGAGAAACATTCAGAACCTTCAGCTAGCACCACTCCAAGCTTTCACGCCAATAGCGCCCAACATGCTCCAGCTTGCACAGTTGCAACAACCTCTCCGACCTCAACGTATGCCTGCCTTCATGCCGTCTCTCACTCCGCCAGTCCTGCCAAATGCGATGATGACCGGCGGACTCACACCTGCTGCAATGTACCAGCAAATTGCCTACCCAAATCCTTTCGCTCAACCGCATTGCCATCATCAGCAAACCCTGCCTTGTCACCATCACGACTCGGATAACCATCACAGCTGTCGAGGCAGGCGCGGGTGCTCGGGCTCCCATGGTCATTCGAGCCTGGACTCCCCTTTCAACCGTGGCTCGAGATCGCGTTCGAGGTCCCACTCACATACTCGCTGTCGCAGCCGAACTCGATCGCCGTCATTCCGTAGGAATGGGGTGGAAATCGTCGACACAGCAAGACGCAGCTATCCATTCTACTCGACCTCAGGCACTAGCTTATATATCGATGTGCGGCATCAAACACCATATCGTGGAGGCGAGAGACAAATGGTCCTCAAGATACCACTCTCAGCTACCATCCAAGATATCTGGGATTGTATAGGAGACTTGATCGGGAGGCGCAGGAGATATGAGGTCGAGGTTTGCATGCTAGGTGGACCCGCTGTGTCACTCTGGGATGTTCGAGGTGTCAACGAATTGAGGGCGAATCAGGACGATATTGACTACTTCGTTGTCTATGAGCGATAACACAAAATGCTAGTATTTCCGGCGTCATTGAATTCTCCGTATCTGAGCAATGATGTTTCTCTTGAATCATTCTCTTATTACCACTGCTTAGTATTCGTTGCTTGCTATAAGTTAGATTGTATCACGGATCATTGCAGGTTGCAACAAAGGCGTTCCATTGGTAGTGGTCATTTCGTTCAAACGGAGGTACCATCAGGATTCAACTCTTTGGGCAGTGGAAAGGCATTTACGTCTCTCGTTCTAGCTTCGTGAAAGTTTCCTGTCCCGGTAAAATATCAATCTGTTTTCAATACACAAACACAAAGTCCTCATTCTTGAGATCAGTCTCATCATCAAATGCCTTGTCTCCACTCTCCAATCCATTTGCCTCATCGACAGCATCGCTAACTGCACGTTCCTCTGTAGTCATCATCGAGCGGTCGGCAATGACTGCGGACTTGCCAACTTGAACTCTACGGGTGGCATGCTTCTTATTGAGGAACATTAAGTAGAGGGTTGTAAGGCTTGAACATCTAGTCAGCTATGTCCCTTGTCTTCATGGAACTGGACTACTTACATAACAAGAATAACGAGGAGTACGAAGAGGACAAGGTTAGATATCAAGCCGCGTCGGTAGAGGGGCTTCTCTGCAACGGTGTACAGATGAGGACCAATGATCTGGAAGTGTCAGCGAAGATCTTATCAAGTGGATACGAGACGGCAGTACATTGCCCGCACTTTGTCCGATGAAGAGCATGGCTGTGGTAGTCTTCTTCTTGGTCTCGCCTGCGGTATTTTGCGAAGACCATGAATAGATCAACGGAGCTAAGTTTTGTCAGCCGGGAGTTTCGGAATAGGGAAATTTTCCTACATACAGATGCCTGGATAGAATGAGATCTAAGTCAAGGTTAGCCCAAGAATACTGTCATGGAGATACAGCCGCTCAGAGAAGGTACTCACCAGATAGTATCCCACCAGAAGAGGACCTTTGTTACCAGCAGTATGTTTGATACACAGTAGCATCACGATACCGATGATCGGCGGAATGCAGAGAAGTGCAAGAACGGGACCTTTCTTCTTGAGTCGAGTAGCCAACCACGCTCCACCCATTGTCGCAATAATCTGCACGGCTCCAAATGGCATGTTCAAGAGGATTGTCTTGAAGTCATCAAAGCCGAACGAGCTAACAATCAACGGGCCAAAGGTTGTGATACCACCACTTGGAATTCTACTTCTGTTAGCGCGAAGTCCCAAGCAATTGAAGTGACGGGGAGCACCGACGAGACGGAAAATATCAGAGCGAACCAGAACCAGGTTTTGATATCCAGCATGCTTTCAGTGACGTGCTCCCACTTCCACGTCGTCGATATGACACCCATCTGATTCGCCCTCAGTCTTTCCACTGCCAGGACCTTGTCATGTTCGTTGAGGAACTTCGCGTCGACGGGGGAGTCGGGCATGAAGATACTGGACTCGTTAGTCTTCAAGCACGATGTAATGGCAGTACTACTTACAAAACTATAACAGAAAAGACGACTGTGAGGAGGCCGCACGCGAGGAAGATGATCTGTGAAATTGTGAGTACTTGTCTTGAACATGGAGACTTTGGGGTCTTCTACCTGATACGAATGAAGAGTCCCGGAATTTATATGGCCAATCCCATAAGTGAGTAGACTACCCAGCTGGCTGATGGTAAGCAGTTGGCTACTATGAGGTATGGAAGGGGCATACTATGGTAGTGACGCCGTTCATGGCGTACCAGGCTGCGTTTCGATTCGTCTGTTCACTTCTCCGCCACCACATTGTGGTGATCGCCAAGAAGGTGGGTGCTATGCAGAAATTAGTTCGGCTAGCCGGGTGCTCCGATCATACATACCAACTGAAGCTTCAAAGCAACCAAGGAAGAATCGTGCAGCGAAAAGGCCTTTGAAGTTATGAGCGACGGCCATACAGCTCAGAACAGCTCCCCAGCAGAATACCATGGCACCTGCAAATTTGCCGGTAGGTAGCTTGACCAAAACGTACGCAATCAAGGGCTGCATGACGAGCTGAGCAATGTAGACGATAGAGCCGAGCCAGGAGTAATCTTCGCCTTTGAGATGAGCATCTTCAACCAGACCGAAAACACTTGCATAAGAAAGTGTTGATTTGTCTAGTTGTTGGAGGAAGTATACTCCTAGCATGATCGGGAGTATGGTAAGATCGATCTTCCGCAGGATGCGTTTGTTGTCTGCCTCCGAAAGAACGATACGTTCATTGGTGTTGTTGAGGAGTTCCGCGGCGCGGTCTTTGCCCCTGCCATCGTGTGCTTGCTTGGGAGCATCCTCGATTCTCTCGACATTCTGCTTCTGGTCTGACGTCCCGGCTTCGTAATTCGATGTCATAGTTGCGACACAGATAGAACAAAATTGATGAAGTGTGAAAGAACAGTATCAACGCAGAATATTGAAGGAGTCGAAACTGTTCAACCACAGCAGATAGAAGAGGAGAACTAGCATTTCAGCAGACAGATCTCGGGGTTCATCTGCGTATCTATATAGAGGCCCTCAATCGGGTAGAACCGACATGGTGGAGGAGCGGTCTCTGACGGTCCATGGTTGCCATGTCTGGGGAAAATGAGGAGATGTGGAGTGCATAAACCGAAGCTTGTCTCGAACCATCAAAGCTTGTTCCATTACATCGGAAATCCGTCCTTAATCCGAATGGACTCACGTCAAGGACGAATGACTGGCCGCGTGGAGCGCAATAGAAACTGACTCAGGCGCGGGGTTTACGGGGAACACCCCGTAACGATGTCCACAACAAAAGTCTGGGGAGGACTTCAATTAAGCGAGGCCACGCAAGGAGCCCGGAGATTGCAGTGCACACTCGGAACTGGGCCGACTAGCGTACTTTCTACTTCTTGGTCGAGCCGACGTCCTGCTGGCCAAGATCCTCGAACCCCTCAACACCAGCAAATCTTCGGGAAGTTTCCGATCGTGGTGTCTTGACTGCCCGCAAAGCTAGATGGACCACGAGACAATGTGAGTTGATGGTGCAGTTCTTGTTCCAGGAAATCAAGGTATAAGTCTTCTCCTATCCCCCTTTTACACTCTACAGATTTCGTGTCCTCTCCCTCCCGGACTCTTTCTAGCCCCGCATCAACATGCCCCAACGAGAGTTTACTCCTCGAGAATATGCCGTTGTCCAAGAGAATGGACATGCTGAAGGCTCTACTTCCACGGACGTGAGCCTCGAATCTACTGATGGAGATGTGCCGTTCCGGTTCACATTTCAAGCCGTGCGGCCTGGCTTGTTTAGAACAACCTTTTCCTCGAAAACCCATCCCCTCCCCCCTCATCCAAGCACTCCTCGTCCAGCTTCGAATTTGGATGGCTTGAACACGAGCTCGAAGTCCTCTGGGAGACTCAAGACCATAAATGTTGGAGGGGTAACAGCAACAGTAGACTGGAGTGGCCCTCCGCTTGTGTCCTTACAGCTGGATGGCCAACCGGCCCCCATCCATCGCGATCTCGACTTTCGGTCCTACGTTGCAGACTCTACAGGTATTGCGCATTACACCAGATACAAGCGGGACACATTGCATGTTGGACTGGGCGAAAAAGCGGCCCCTATGAACTTGTCGAACAGGAATTTCATCATTTCTGCCACAGATTGCTTTGGCTACGATATCTATCGGACGGATCCTCTCTACAAACATATTCCTCTCCTCATCAATGCCACGCCCGACGGCTGCGTTGGCATATTCTCGACATCCCATAGCCGGGGAACATACTCCGTGGGGTCGGAGATCGATGGGTTGTGGGGGCACTTCAAAGTCTACAGGCAAGACTATGGCGGACTGGAAGAATATCTCATGGTAGGGAAGACAATTCAGGATGTCGTGCGCATATACGCAGACCTGGTCGGATATCCCTTGTTGGTTCCAAGATGGGCTTTTGGTTACATTGCAGGTGGAATGAAATATTCCATGCTGGACGAGCCACGAGCTTCCGATGCTTTGATGGACTTTGCTGCAAAGCTCAAGAAGCATGATATCCCATGCTCGGCGTTCCAGATGTCTTCTGGATATACTGTAGCAGAGACGGAACCAAAAACTCGGAACGTGTTCACGTGGAATCGACATCGATTCCCTGACCCGGAGGGTTTCGTAGCCAAGTATCATGAAGAAGGGATCCGAATCATCGCCAATGTCAAGCCATATATTCTTGCCAATCACCCAGAGTATTCTAAGTTGGTATCCTCGGGTGCTCTGTTTACAGATCCAAAAACGAAAAAAACTGGCGTTGCTCGACTTTGGAGTGCTGGTGGTGGCGAGAGTGGTGAAGGTGGTCATATCGACTTCACCTCCGATGCAGGATTTAAATGGTGGTACGAAGGAGTCAAGGCGCTTCGAAAGTGTGGCATCGAGGGAATTTGGAATGACAACAACGAGTACACCATTCCGGATGACGGTTGGCAGTGTGCACTCGATGGCAGATCATCAGAGGTCGGCGACGAAGTTGGACTGTGGGGGCGAAGTTTGCACACAGAGCTGATGGGAAAGTCTTCCTATGATGCTCTCGTTGATTTGGAGCCAGATGTTCGTCCGTTTGTTTTGACTCGATCTGCAACCGCGGGAACAATGCGATATGCAGCAAGTTCTTGGGCTGGAGACAATGTGACCAGCTGGGATGGGATGAAGGGTGCAAATTCGTTGTCCCTGAACGCCGGTATCAGCTTGATTCAGGTAAGTCATCTTCGCCTCTTGCTGAATTTCTCTGACTTCTCAGTGCTATGGGCACGATATTGGTGGATTTGAAGGTCCACAGCCCAGCCCCGAATTGCTTCTTCGTTGGGTACAGTTGGGAATTTACTCGCAACGATTCGCCATCAACTGTTTCAAGACAGATGAGAACGACAACACGATTGGCGGCGTGATCGAGCCATGGATGTATCCGGAGATTACTCCACTTATTCGAGACGTCATCAAACGTCGCTATGAGCTGATACCATATCTCTATTCTCTGATGCTGGAGAGTCACTTGACTGCCCTTGCTCCTCAGAGGTGGATTGGATGGGGGTACGAGTCGGACCCGGAAGTCTGGACTCCCGAAGTTATGGCTGGTGAAACCCAGTACTGGTTGGGAGATACAATCATGGTCGGCGGTGTCTATGAGCCTGGCAACACAATCGCTCGTATGTACCTGCCGGAAAATGAGCACGGCTACTTGAACTTGAGTGCACCGCACCAGCATCTGGAAGGCGGACAATGGGTTGCGATAGACTCACAATGGAAAGAGAGTATTCCACTACTTGCCAGAGTTGGTGGAGGCATTGCGATTGGAAAAGATCTGCAAACTCGGTCACCGGGTGATCACAGATTCCCTTCTCCTAATGCTGTAGAGGATGACTACCGTGCGGTAGAAATCTTTCCTGCAACCGGCAACGCAAAATTCTCATACAGTTGGCATGAGGACGATGGTATAGCGGCGAAACCTGAGATCACCACCTTCACGCTGAGATACTCCTCAACAGACGATGGGATTTCGGTTGCGTTTGAAAGGTCAGGAAAATTCGTTCCGGCTTGGAAGGAACTTGATATCATTTTGCCTGTGGGTGAGAAGCGCCCAGTCCTTCAGGCCGGCATGGGATGTACGAAAAAGGCAGATTCGCGAGGACGTACAGTTTTCGCATTCGTGTTCTAGGCTTAGTCTAGCTCAACAGCCATTTGCCTTTCTTCATCAAAGCAGACTTCACAGCACCCCACTTTTCTCTTCCAAACGTGTACGTGAAGCTCCCTCCGTCATCCGAGCAGTACTCACGTACATCATCCAATTCCATCATACTCATTAAGCCCTTGAAGGGTTCATTATCCACATTCGTCTCCAAGAACATTCCACCCAGTCCCATTTCCCGAAATCCGTGTTCTATCAGTCCCTCGAGAGCTTCAAGTGCATAGCCTTCCCTCGCGAATCGATGATCAACCAAAGCACCAGTATCTCCCACATAAACATCAACCCCATTGATCCGCCTCATAGGGAGTGCGTTGTATCCGCTCATTCCAATAAGCCATCCGTCGTGGACTTTGAGGACTTCCGCTGAGTCTGGTGCCGGTTGATCAGGCTTCAGGATGATGACCATGAAGCCATTATCTCCCGCTGCAGTGGAACCCTGCTGCGATCGCAGTCTTTCCGCCTGCTCGGCTTCTGGTCTGTCGGCGCCAACGGCTCCGCCAAAGGGATTGTTCAACGGGTCAATGCGGACTAAGGAGAATTGTTTGGCGTCGGAGGGGCTAGCAGTCCGAAGTATGAGCCGAGGGGTCTCTAGATGATGACTGGATCTTCCATGAATAGGTGCCATTTTGACTTCGGGTTCTTGATTTCGGGCCTCTGTTCAACACTGCTGGTTAATTTATGATCATTTGGGTGTGGTCCACATCATGAGTCAAGACGTGATGACATTCCCAATTGAGGTTTCTTGCATTATCTGCATGCTGACACCAAGCGAGTTTCTTAAAATGAGTCACTTCATTATTTACCAATGAGGCAAAGCTTTCGATCCAGCACAGCAGTCTCGTATATCTGCTCGACCGTACAACACCAGTCGTCTTTCGAAGTCGAAAGTATTCCACCAGTGCTGAGCATTCTTTGCTTTGTCAACAAACCCAACTCCTGCCCCATCTGACGTTTCTCGGGCCCCGTCCCAAATCCCAACCACCTGTGTCTAGCACTTATCACTTCCATGCGCGAGATGTCTGGGCGCGAGTGAGCGACATGTTTGAGAATTGCCCTAGGAGTCCATCAAATCGACTGCTTTCGCCACAATGTCCAGCCTTACATCCTTCACATAGTTCCTGCTGATGTGGACCTTTGCTCTCCCCAGCAAACTCTGGAATCTCTTGCTCTACCCCACACCATTTCAGTAGACGATATGCAACCCTATCTGCGTATGAATCGTCCAGAACCGGTCTGCTCAGCGCTTGGCAAGCTCGGCAACGTTGATGGTATACTCTTGCATTGTATCGTTGGCCGGAGTACATTCGAATCGTGATGGCGATTTTCTTACTGGACCATCCTTTGGTCTGACAATTTCGGTTGCTGCAGCGGAAGCGGCCCATGATATTTGTATCGTAGCTTCGGACACAGTCGATGTCCTCGTCGACGTTATGGAACGCGAAGGGGTGGTTTTCGGTTTCGAGCAAGCGGCACAGATTATCGTGCAATGAAGGGTACATGGACCAAGCCGATGTCTGTGGCCTACGCTGTGGTCTTCCTTGTGTCATGGTCGGGTGTGGTTATGTGAGAAAGTGTCCCTTGAGCCGGAAAATGAGGTCGAGGGACTCCATGCAATAAGAATCGGATGTGCAGACCATCTCCTGGTCACTCCGCTCGACCTGTGAACACATGTGCCAATGGGAGAGACTTCATTGTTGTGTGGGAATACAAAATCGAGCGACAAGGTGCGTTGCATATGCAAAGATCCACGTTATTGTTTGATTTGTTCAAGTTCTGCAGTGTCTGCACGATTTTGTTGGTCAACAAGTGCTTCCGCTGCAGTTAGCCGTATCCAAGGCGCCACATGCAGACAGAGAGGACTACCCGTTAACATCTCGTCTGCAAAAATCTATCGATGGAGGAGTACATCTTGCCTCCCAATTTCAATGACATGCCCAGACGTGCAGGCACTGGTAGACTCATTGACGGGAACAAACCTGGGCGAAGCTCACTGCCTTTAGCGTCTATAAGCCAACAGATCACAGTACGCTCTTATTTCCTCTCAACCCGCAATAGCCTCCAGCTTCTCTTTCTCGGTTGCTTGTTCCAATTCGTATACTTATGGGCATCTCCCTAAACATTGATGCCCCCCTAAGGTATATCCTTCTCTTCCACAATGACCTCAGGGCGGAGGAGTGCTTCCATATATCCATAGTCAAAGACTGCAAGCAGTTGTCCGATTCGTATGAAATGCTGCCATCATTTGCATCAAGGAAGTAACATGTTGAATTGGAGCAAGATTCAATATGATGTCATAGATTCCTCTTTCTCTTGGTGTTTCGCCCAGTCATTCCCGCGATGCTCAACTACTGAAACATGGCGAATGCTCACGGGTCTCAATTAGAGCCAATTTTGAAATACGGATGAACAATAGCGATTGTCACTTTTTTAATTGCGCATCTCGGGAGTGAGATTTGCCGGGACGATTGTCGAGAATTGGCTGCAGAGCGAACGATGTCTCAGAACGCGAATTGATCTTACAAATTGACCTGCACCACTCGCGAAATGAGAAAGTCTTTGCCCCAGATGCTCTTCCAAACAAATGAATTTACCCTCTTGCTTTGGTACTATATCTCTTTAATGAAATCAACAATGCCGTGGTTCTCGTGCTGTGAGATGGTTGTCCAGGTAATCTCTCCACATCCTACCCAGGCTGGCCACTTCTGAAGATCCGTGCATGCGACAAGTATGTAAACAACACGCGCCACTTCATTCCTTTTGCTAAGCTGTGATGTCTAGGAAATAGTCTCTTGGTCACTTCTCAACGCACTCAAGCAATGCAGTTACAAGACCTACGTGCATAGAGCCAAGATAACCGACGACAGAAGTAGAATTAGTTCACCTTGGAGTTGAAAAGCGCAATTCCTCCTCGTCGTCTATAAAGGTGACCGTCGAATTCCCCTTCGCTCACATCTCTTCATCTACCAGCACTTCGACTTCATTCCCCCCTTATATCATCTTTTTTGAACAACTTTGTTCCTCCACACTCGTTTAAACAGACAATATGAAGTACTCATTCACTCTCGCAGCTCTTGCTACCGTCGTATCTGCCGACTTCACCTCCATCTTCAACATCACGGCCACTCCTGATCAGGTTGTCACCAGCACTGGTGCTCCAGCTCCAGGTCAACCAGGTGCCATTGGCCAATTCAACTATGCCATCGACTCCAACACCGATACCATCTGTTACGATATCACTCTCACAGGAGTTACTGGAGATTATCAATCTGCTGCCTTGACTGCCACCCACATTCACCAGGGATTGAAGGGAGCATCTGGTCCTCCACGTATTGTATTTCCCAACCCAGGTCCGATCACCGATGGTGTTCGACGCAGTGTCGGATGCTTGACTGGACCCTTCGTCACCGGCATCAAGGGCGCCGACAATGTCACAGATACTGGTGCTGGATTCAAGCTCTCTCAAATCGAGGCCAACCCGGCTGGTTTCTTCACTGATTCCCACACTGCTCTCTTCGTCCCCGGAGCTGTTCGTGGTCAACTTGATCAGAGCTTCAAGCTTATCGACAGCCCTTCCATCCCACCATCTGGAAATGGCAGTGTCATTACCACCGCTACACTCACAAAGACTGTAGATGTTACCATCACTCAATGCCCAGCCGCGAAAACGGACTGCCCTGCAAATGAGAAGTACCCAGCTGTCGTCAAGACCGCAGTGGTCTACACTGTAAGTTTCTCTTCAACACCTCTCATTCGTACAATAGAGCTGACACCAAATAGACCGTCTGCCCAGTATCTGAGCTGCCATACTACACCAAGGCTTACACACCAACTGCAACTGCCCCAGGTGTCATGTTTACCGGTGCTGCATCTGCAAACAAGATGGGTGGTGCCCTTATGGCCGCTGGATTCGTGGCTGCTCTCTTGTAAGCAGTGGACTGGATGCTTGATCCAGAGGAAATTTGGAAATGGCGTGTTGTATGTGAATGGGTTAACATGTCAATGATACTTCATAATTTAGTTTTCAATGTATAACGTCTAACCCCCCTATTTCGCCTGTACCGTGATGCCGATGAGCACTCCAGCCCTGAAGTGAGGTTCTTTGTGTTCTGATTCGTTTCCCCCGGATTTTATGTGGGACCGCATTTCTCCTCATTTCGCCTATCCCGTTTCGGGTTCGCATGAGCGTCCGACCTGATCTGCACAGGGGTTCGCGTCGACCACGGCTCCTCTGGTTTTTAATCTTTCTTTAGCCTTGCTTCTGTTTTGCCGTCGTTTATTCTCCAATTATGGACTTCTTGCTCTTTGACTCTACATTCAAAATTCTCATCTGTACTCGCTGCAAGTATGCTTTAGTCCCCGGCACGATTGGTTCTCATTTAAGCTCTCTGCATAAGAATGAAGTGACAAAGAATGAGAGGAGGGATTGTGTTAAGATCTGGAAAAACAAGCCGCTCCAACCTGCTCGGGATGTCCAGCAACTTGATCTCCCTCTGGATACTTCACCTGTTACTAACCTAGCCGTATTCTATAATGGCATACGTTGCCGCCTCTGTACTGTGCGGCCTTATATTTGTGGTGAAGGTAGCATGAATAGTATGCGAGATCATTTCAAAACTGCCTATAAATGGAAAAGTGGCCATAAAGGTGGCCGTCCCTCTAGAGCAGTCCTTGCATCGCAAAATCAAGGAGTAACAAAACAGACAGTCCTCTCTTCAATGATTGCTAGTCCTGTCGTGTATCAGACTTTCCACGGGAGTAACTTCACCCGCTTTTTCCAAGTCGCCACACCTTTAAAACCTAATCGGGGAGCATCTGAGGAAGGCCAACCACATCCTCCCGCTTCACTTGAGGCCCAGATCGAATCGCAGTCGGCCGAGAAGATGCGGGCTGCAGATGCCGTGGCTAGCTCGGTACTTCAGCCTCCCCCAGAGCAATCAGCCTGGTTGCAAACCACTAAATGGGTCCGATACCTCCAAGGCCATGACCTCGAAGCTGCAGCTCAGCTTATCGCCCTCCCACATCCATCTTAGCCAGAACTCCCCATTGTCGCTATCCTGGACTCCTTTGATCGCTTGGTTAAGCAGGGCCGCGATTCCGTGCTACAAGAAAAAATAAATGCTTTTGACCAGCAGCGTATCAACAGCTTCCTTCGCTCCGGGTCACGCACGTCAAAGGCATCGGGTCGGCCATTAGCCCACAAGCTGAAGGAAGGCACCTACCGGAAGTACAAGAAGACTTGGAAACAGCTGCTATGTTTCGTCTTCCGGATGGTATACCTGGAACAGCAGCCAGCCTTACGCTGCCTCCTGACGAGCGCCCAATTGGCAGCCTTAGATGAGATGGCTTGCGCAGCTCGCGTATTTGTGCAACAGCAGGAACTAGAAGCCTCCGGGGAACTCGGAGGGTGCCAGATGCAGTCACAGCAACGGACGCTCGACTCGGCATGCCTTCGTTTCTGTATCGCGCTTTTCGACCACCGCTTAATGGGAGACATCTTCGATAGTGTTATTATTAGCCTCTTTGCTATCTTAGGGATCGACACGGCAAGAGAAGGCTTTCAAGAGGCTACTGCTTACACACCCCACCTTTCCGCCTTAATCAAGATTGCTCAGATGCTCGTTCTGCAGCGGGCCGTGGTTGCAGCAGAAGATGGCGAGACCGAATACCCAGCACAATTGATAAAGGCCATGCAAGACCGTTTTATAGTGTATAATAGCCGCTCACCAATCAACTGGGTTCAAAAGCTCCGGGTGTATGGGAAAAAGATCGGGGGACAGTACCACATGCCTCGGCTATATCATCTGGTCAGACGATGGCCAGAAACCCTCCCACAAGAGGTCAGCGAGCTACTGATCTACTATCTCTAGCTTGTCCTGCCTTTCTGTAAGCAGCTAGAAATGCTTGCGCTTAATTCAAAAGAGTCGGTCTCACCTTACCTATGGGCAGCAAAGGAATCAAGAGAAGCGGAAGCCAAGAAGGTAGCAAGGTTGCCTCACTAGGACAGTAGCCGGCTTAGTAACGTCTTGCAACAAGAGTCCAAAGTATGCCTGAGCACAACTGCAAACATTACTATCTAGCGTCATGCCGCTATCGCCATCTCACGGAAGCACTTGGGAGGAGCGAAGTTCAAGCGGGAGTATGGCTCGGAGCCGGCTCCAACCTAGGTGGCTGAGCAAACAGGCCATCCGGGCTATATCGCAGGCAATGTTCACGCTCGTGGTATCGAAGAAGCGCCTGGACATGTGGCATCTGCCCGTGAGGAGTATCGAGCTCTCAGCCGGACCTGGCACTCGTTCCTTGGATTTGGCGTCTACCTTGGCGTCCTACCTTCCAACAGCTTAAAGCGGCCGCGAGATGACAGCGAGGAAAAATTAAAGGAGCGTAACCCTGGTAGTCATCCAAGGGAAGCCGTTGATATTGAAGCTGAAGTTCAAAGGCGAGTAAAGCTAGAGCTTCTTAAATGAACTCAAATACATGGCAGGCGAAGCGGCATAAAACGAAACGGGTGGAGAGGTTAGTAGTTGAGCTAAGCGAGGGAACACATTCAGGATTAGGCATTGTATTTTTAGATCAGATTTAGAATATAGAAGTGAATTTAGTTATATACCTAGTCAAAAACTTTAGATTAATTACAAACATTATAAAGCGTGGAATAAATTCTTCTAAAGTTTTAATAAAGTAGTAGGGGTATATTTACAAGGCAAAGTGCGGCAATAAAAGCGCGAGTTAGCTTATTCCAACCTTTTAATAAGCGGGACGCTAAGGCCCTTACATATCTTAAAATCATATAACGGTTCCAGGTGAATCCCCAGGGAATAAGGACAGTGCTTAATCGTAAGAAGCGCTACTGTGACTTGCGCACGAATATCTGTATCTGACGGCAGCCATGAACAACGCCGCTTTGAGTATAATTTTTCTGCGTATTTAATCTGTCGGTTCTTATTTGAATTGTCCTATCTCATGTCGTCGTTCAAAAAGCAATATATGAAGGGAGTAAAGATAATGAACTGCCTAAACCGAAACGGGAAGCACAAGGAGCGTAGCCTTACTCATAATTACTGGGGTATTGGAATAATGCAGTTGTAGTTTCCTTACAACCACTTTTATGAGTCGATTTCTCCCTACTTCCACAATGTCCACAATGCCCACATGCCATACCCGCAACTCGATAACGTGGCCCAATCATTCGGACTCGGGGACTCTCGGCATGGCAATTCTCCCGCTCCGGTCATGGCCGCTCCTCTAATTACTTTGGTCCTTTGCAAGAGTGCTCACAAGGAAAAAATGAGGAGGCAATAGAGGTTATTCGGCAAGTCGGAATGATACTAAAATTAGTCCAACTCTAGTCGGTGCTCCTCGGGCATAGTTACAGCTCTAGAACGCTTCCACCAAGAATTTCATAGGCTCTCAATATAGCTATCAAGAACAGCAGTCTGCGCCTTCCGAGCCTCCCAAGGAACCTGTTTAACGAATCTCAAGAAATTGTCTGGACATCATACAACACTCCGAAGTACCTCTCTTCAATATGCCTTTTTATTCAAGCCCATGCTGAAAAACTAGCCGGTGGCAGAGTCGCTGAGAGTCTTCCTCTTAGAGTACAAGGGGTCTCGCGCGGAAGAGTGATCTCGTTCGTCACGTTAAGAGTTCACGCATTTACTCATGATTTCTGTACTCACCATTCCCTTGAACGTATTTAGAGTGGTAGTCGGTTTGATTTACAAGCACCCAGGTTATGGTAAGCACTTCATTTAACGCTCAGCTCTAATCCTTCCTTGGAGAATTCTTGCTGGAGAAAAGCTAAGCACTTCTCGTATTGTGGCAGGGCCACTTGATTTTGGTGGTTGGATGTCACGTTATCGGATGCGGCTCTGCCGAGCCTGCTTCGGTATAAGAGCCAACTTTCCTTCCATTCCTTTCAACACCACCTATCCTACAACTGACGATAATTTCTATCTAATATATTCTTTTTCCAACTCTCAAAATGACAAATCCCGCTACTCAGATTTATCTTATCTCTTGATTTGATCAAACCGTTCTTTTATATCAAGTCTACCCTTATGCCTTAAGTGCTCCCTCTCTTGTTGTGTGGTTGCTTGGGATTTGCCCCTCCACAGTATATGAAGTGAAAGCAACATCCAAAGAACTGATTGGCCCACTTAGCACATCCTTATTAATAAGAGAGCATACACATTAGATTAGAGTTAGCTTATTGATTAAACTTTAGGATTAGATAAAGTTATAATGGTATAAAGAACTCTTGGAATTATTAATAGAATCCTTAGCAAGTTTAAGATAAGCTAATTGACGTTGGTATATAGCAGCTATTTTAGTAATAGTGGACCAAGCGGGACCTTTAATATATATGTTAGTACTAGGCAATAATTAGTACAAATATAAACCCCTAACCCTAATTCAATCGTCTTCATCGTAAAATCACTTTAACGAACATGCAATCGGTAATGCTAGGCGTTATTAATCTAGATGATAATAATTAAGCAACTAATTTTATCATTTCGTTTCTTACGCCCAAATTGCTATACAAAGCTTGTCAATTCATATAGCTAATTAACGTGAATTACCTTAACAATCTTATTAATGTTAATATCAATTCCCAACGCCTTAATCGTAACAATTCAACTCTTATTTTTATTCTTCTATTACTATACAATAGCCCTTTTATCATCAGCCTAAGCCTAATAAAATGTATAACCCAATTCTTCGTTAATTAGCTCTCTTACCTTATAAATTTATACATAAATTACTTCACGCTTCCTTATTATAAGTTGCTTTTCTTTCACAATTACAATAGCATCTTAAGTTAGTCGATGCATCTCCATTAACTTATATACGCTTTAATAAAGATAATTATGCACGTGCTACCTTGCTTATATTCCTTACCAAAAAGAGACTTCATTGAAGCGTGATGGACGGAAAATAGAGTTAAGAAGAAACGACCGACCCGGCTAGCCCCGGCTGCGCAACCTCGACGACTCCCGAACACGTTCCCGGACCCTAACCCAATTGAAGCTCTGAGTGGATGTTGAGATAGGTATCTGGTACTACTTCTAGCAGGGAAGCCCTTGAGATTCTTAGGTCAAAGAGCGGACCAAATCGGATCCTAAATGTTTCCAAAGAGAATAGATCCTAAGATTCTACACGCCGGATATCGGTGTAGTCCCACTCGTATGATCTGCTGGTTGTGTTGCCCTATTTGTTACGAACACATGACAGCTGCAGCCTGAGGCTCGGTAGTACGGACTACACAGAGAACTGTAGTGGAGATCACGGGAACGGTACAGAAATTTAATACAGGATCGATCCGAAGGCTGTAGCCTACGCACTCACGGAGGACTTCAAACCTGTTACCAAGCATCCACCACCTATTGAATGGTGTTTCATTTGCAAGCCGTCCATCTGTACCTATGATTGTTATCCGGCTCCACACGAACGATAAAGGATGCTTTGGTATGCTTCATGGCATATATTGTTTTAGGCCCAGGATGAAAGCTGTGCAATTCTTCGCATGGTTTCAAAGTCGAACGGGCCGTGGAGAGGTCCAAGGACCACCGAGTTTGCTGGTGTCTCTTCCAAATGTGATCCCACGTCCTAGAGTAGTTAGTATGGCGAGGCACAGCGAAGAAGATTTCCGGTACACGAGGAAATTGATCACCGAGTCTCCACATCTCCCACCTACCGACCCACGCCTAAGAGAACAAGGTATAGAGACTTCCCCCTTGATTGATACTACTTCTGCTAACAGAATGCGTCAAATTTTTTCTTGTGAAGCAATTTAAACAAACGCAGAATAATATGCACTACTCTTGTCTACACGATCTTTATGTCTTCCAAAGCTCACCTTAATGATTATACAGCCTATCTTCGCTTCAAAGTACCACGACCACAACTCATAATTTCTAATGAGCAAAGCTGATATGCTGGACATTCAACATCGAGATATTGCATTTCTTCATTGACCAAGCACTTTCCAAGAGACTAATGGTCCGAAATAATGAAGTGAGAGGGGCGACAATACGACTTTTGGAAAACCTTCCCTTTGGCGCTGGATGGGACATGGAGGGTTTATATCCCAATATATCTGTGCTATCGGGAAGTATCACCCATTTCTAAGCCCCAAGTAGTGGCACGATCTGCCTCTTGCCCCGCACATTCCCCATACGTAAGTCTTCCACATACGTAGGGATGTTCTCCAAGCCCCCTTCCCTGATATCCAAAGGATGATTCTTAATCCTCCCCTCTTTCAAAAGTTCCTCCGCCAGTAGGAACAAACTCGCCCCGAACTTCCTGTGCTCAGGTGTACTAGGTCGTCCGTACAGACCAGGAATGTCTACTGGCGCCCCCGTGATGGTAGGAGCCATCATCCAATCCGCCCGAACATCCCTCCGCGTGTACTTAACCGGAATTGTAATGGCTTCCAGAACAACATATCTACCGCCGGAAGAACCAATGGCTTCATAGCACATCCGCATAGTCGATGCATCGGTTACGGTGTCGAAGACGAATGCTAGATTGTTTGCGGTGTAATCGCGGATGTCAGCGCCGCATGTGGGTGAACGGTAGTCAAAGCAGGCCACAGCGCCGTAGTTCTCGCACAGGGCGTTGTTCTCGGGTGAGCAGGTGACGATGGGTGTATAACCGGTGCTGTGAACGTTTGAGTAAGACATCCAAGATGCAGTTTGCCAAACTTGAATAGGACTCACATCTTCAGAAACTGGGTTGCCATGGTCCCTGTACCGGTCGCACCACCCGAAACAAGAACAAACACAGGTTTGTCCGCATTGTCTTCATCCGCGGACTTGAAGCGCCTCATGTCCAGTTCTAGGCCAGGCGCTTGAAAAAGCGCAAGTCCTGCAGTAGCAATACCAAGTCCCATCGAGCTGGCCTGCTCAAAGGACATATCGTCGGGGACATGGCAGGTCAGGTCCTCACACGCCAGTGCATACTCAGCAAAAGCTCCCGCGGTCTTGTCTGAGGCATTGAGTCCAAAGGTCACTCCGAACACGCGATCGCCCTTCTTGAACCGCGTCACGCCGTCGCCGACTCGATCGATGATGCCCGCAAAGTCGCAACCACCGATTGCGCCGGGCGTGTTCGAGTAGTCTACAGCTTTTGCGTCGTAGGGGCTCAGAGCAACTGCGTGAACTCGACAAAGCATCATGCCTGGGTTTGGGTCGGGGATGTTGAAATCGTCCGCAAGTCGGTAGCCGCCATCCTCGCCCCCCACGAGAGCTCTCATTACTGACTCGGATTTCATTGTTGGTAGGGTCTGAGGTTTAGTGCATAGATAAAGAGAATCAAGCGAATCTCAGAGTGTACAAGTCGATGGACCAGCAAGCGTGGGGTTATGCTTTATCCTCGAAAATTCGTCTCCGCTTACAGTACGTAATTCTCGAGTTTCTGTAAACACCGACAACACATCTTGGCGCTATCAATATCTGGATGATTGCCGGTCTGGAGCAGTAATTTCAAAGGGTAACCGACAGGAATGCAGGAACGCCGACCGGAGGCTCCACATCGGCCCTCCGTGATATGCAGGTTACACAGGACGAGCAATCCGAAAACCACTCGAATAGCTCCGTAGCTCCTGTTACTCACGCATTGTGTTCCACTGATCCTGCAGAACTGTGGTCCCTTGCCTTAATCGAACTTCCATACCGCTGTGTTACTTTTGTTGATGCAATTTCTACTGAAGATCCCCTTCTCGCTTAATCATCCTAGCCATACTTCTCTTGCAAGCAACCTTTTTCGCTACCTCTTACAATGTCTTGCCCTGACTGTTTTCGTGGAGGAATTTCCAAAGACGATTCCACCGGCAAATGGATCACAATCCATGGCCTCAGAACCTATGTTGCTGAACCAAAATCCGGCGTTACGCCCGAGGGCCTCATTGTCTACATCACGGATGCATTTGGTCCAGACTTTGTAAACAATCGAGTCTTATGCGACAGATACGCGAGTGGGGGATTCTTGGTCTACTGTCCAGATCTTATGAATGGTCCGTCCAACCCTAAAGCTCTTCATCTGCACCTCACTTACAGACACTCCTAGGCCGTGCTATGTCTCCCTCCGTCATCCGCTCCACGCACACACTCTTGGAGAAACAGTCCTGGATCACAACTATTTTCATCAAGCCGCTCCTCTTTCTCCAAGTCCTGTACCACGTACTGCCCTGGATGATCACATGCAGCATCGCCAAGACTGAAGCCGGAGTGATCAAGTACTTCCAGGCTCTCCGCACCTCGCCTCCGCCCTTCGAAACCAAAGACTTGAAAATCGGCACGGCTGGATTCTGCTGGGGCGGCAAACACGTCGTCACACTGGCAAAAGACGACCCAAACCACCGCGTCGTCCGGCACTCATCGCAGACTCTTTCCTCCATCTCAGAACCACTCATCGACGCCGCGTTCGTGGCGCATCCGACATTCATTAAAGTCCCGGACGATGTCGAGGCCATCAGAATTCCTATCTCGTGGGCTGTTGGTGAGGAGGATCTGCAGATGAAGGCGCAGGATGTTAGGAAAGTGAAGGACATCCTGGAGAGCAGGAAAGATGTCGAGCATGAGGTGCAGCTTCTTCCTGGTGCTAAGCATGGCTTTGCGAACCGGACTGATCCGGATGATGAGGTGGCGATGGCGGCGGCGACGAGGGCGGAGGAACAGGCCAAGTCGTGGTTTTCACGGCGGTTTTCTTGAAGGTGTGGTTTCGATACACCCGAAGTCTTGCTCAGGGAATCATCGGTGTTTTTGGGTAGTCGTGAAGCTTGGATGCTTGGATTTCGGGAATCAGATAGACACAGAGACACTGATGTTCTTAAATTCATTGAAAGCTTTTTCAAAAGCACTTATGCATGAGCGACGCTTGTAATAGAATTCTCACTCGTAGTAGTATCGACATTGTGCAATCATCCTAGGATTAGTCCTCACTCGGTACCTTTGTCGCACTGTACAATCGTTTTCTGATTCGTCAATAATGTTATATCTCCAAGGACTCACAGGGCTGGAGGGAGAAGCTCACGACGTTTGTCGATCGAAAACTCCTCTCCATTACGTTGATCATCTCAAAACACCTGACGTAAGAACTTCGAGACTGAGTGTCAAGGCAAGTTCAATGCGCATGGTTTGAACTCACGGAGGATTGATATGTACAAAGTGACTCGATCGCCCTTCTTAGCTTGAATTCAGTCCTCCTTGAATACCTGGCATCAGGCTACACTTCCATCGCATCTATGGACTACCACTGCAACCCAGACACCCCCAAGCATGGTCCACCACCAAGAAGATGATACTCATCCCGCTGCCTGTTGACTGAGATCATCACGATGGGTGAAGTTCTTACGACTGAGGAGGTCGAATATCTCCCACATTCACGAGCAGGCTTACAAGTATGTATCCACCCACCAATTGGGCCACTTGGGATACGCCTTCTCTACCAAGCAACGTGACAGCCAAATTGAATTGCTTGTCGTCAATCTTGCCGAACCCTCTGGCCAGGCTCAACGACAGCTCGTAAATGTATTCCTCTCTGTCGGATAACCCCTCGATCGGTACATGTCCCTTGCTGGCAATTTCGACTTGGGCCTGGCTCAAGCCTTGCGCTATCCCGATCTTGTGGTGAGCGTACTCGACGAATTCACTCTTCGTGACGGAGACAGCCGCTAAAATAGCTAACTCGCGCTCCTTGGTAGTGACATGTGGTAGTTTGAAGAACGCCAGTGTGTACTCGAGGTAGGGCACAAAGGTTTTTGGCGCAGATGAGAGGACACCGAACGGACCGAGGAAGTTGCCGTCGTCGTTTTTGACTTTGAACGATGCTCCGTGTAGTTCTTTGACGATGCGCTCAACTTCTGCGAAGGCTTCTGCCTTTTCGGGAGTATCTTGGACAGATGGAAATCGAGGTGGTTTCGTCGCCATGTTGGTTTTGTCCTGTTTTGTCTTGTTTGGCGGATCCTGTAGAGAAGTAGTAAACGTTGTGAAGGTGACAAAAAGGAATGAGGTAGAAATGAGATTAACCGCAAATGGAAACTTAAAGCTTGCAATATGTAGCCCAAGGCATTGTTTTGCGACTGCGGATTAATGCTCTTGGTCAGGCTATGCGGAGTCGTCGGGGCCTATCTCCGTCTCTACCGATTGTTGACGTCGGGGATCCGATCGGCTACGGAGCCTCCGACAAAAGAGGAGTGTACGTGGGACCACGCTAACGCTTCAATTCCCGGCTCTCAGCTGTGAATGAACAAAAGAGATTGATGCTTGCCTATTAAGTTTATTCTTCAAAGAATTTCGCGCAGGAGAAAAACGATGGCACAACCTTTACGCGAAGATATCGAGTTCAAGACTCTCGATGGCATCACGCTGCGAGGCTGGCTGTACCCCGCCGAGAAGCGCGGACCCGGGATTATCCTTTCGGCAGGGGTACGTGATAATCGATGTCCGATTTCTGAGAAAGACCTTGACCTTTCACCTACTAATCCGCTGCACAGTTTAACATGCCTAAGGATGTAGTAGTACCAGACATTGCGGAATGGTATCGGAAGCGTGGTTTTACAGCACTCATTTTCGACACTTTCGGTATTGGTTCTAGCGACGGTGAACCGAGAAACGATGTGAGTTGTTTACATATAAGCGAGTCTAGCGGGCTTTCAAGGTTGGAACTAACAGTCGCAATAGAGCGACATGCACCGGCGAATCGATGACTTTATGGACTCAATTACGTGGTTCTCCCAGCACCCTCTGGTCGATCCGGAGAAGATTGCGGTATGGGGTCTTTGTTTCGACGGCAATATCATGCTCGCAACCGCGGCCTCAGATAGGCGGATCGCTGCTGTGGTAGCAGTGGCACCAATGATGGATACCACTGGTGATCCCGAACGCCGCGAAGCCCTCCTCGAGCTTGCATTAGCAGACCGTGCTGGAAGGATAGCTGGAGAAGAGCCCATGTATTTGCCTCTGGTCGATGAAGACGGCGTTACGGCACTTGGTCAGCCTCTAGGCAACTTCTTCTCCACAATGGAAGGCTTGAATATGCCTGTTGAGAATCGCGTCACAGCCAACACCTATATGCGATGTGTCAATTGGAACATGTTGCACCTACTACCAAAAATCAGCCCTACGCCAGTCATCATGGTCACACCTGAGCATGACCAGGTGTTTCCCGCTTCGAGGCAGAAGGAGGCATTTGATATGTTGCTGGAGCCGAAGGAGCATTGCATTCTTCTCGGGAGAAATCATTTTGATTGGATGTTTGGGGATATGGACGTTGCTTTCAATAAGCAACTTGACTTCTTGAAGAAGCACATGCAGCTTTAAAATACTTGTAACACGTTGACATGAAATGTATTACACAGCTGAGCCTTCCACCTCCAACCGGGAAGTTTCAAAATCGCACGCTTTGAGCCTTTGACCACCCTCACTTGATCATTTCGAAATACCAACTTCACTTGATGAGGTTACTGTCTGTTTCTGTCTGGTATTTCAACGATGGGATTTCATATTCTGGATCTATCTTTGAAGCATCTTCAGTCAATGTCGTAGAGCTTTGAAGTGAAGAGCGGCTTCATGAGAAATAAGCGAGACCATCCAAAATTGGTGGATGGCATAAACCTCATATTCTTGAAGTACCATCAGCCCTTCACATTGTAGACCCCTGGAAGGTTTGATGCGGCTGTAGTTCCAAATATCTTTATTTATTATGCAAGGCTACGGGGTTCCAATTTCGATTCACACTCAAGATTCTACTTCCCCCCCCTCCCCGCCCCCCCCCCCTCCCCCCCCCGCGCGGGCCCCTTTACCTTCTTCTTCAACGGGCGGTGATAGCTTCCTGTTCTACCCCTCTAGAAATATCTATTTACTCCCTTTCTAAATATCCGCTGCGGTCGGCATCTAAAATTCTAGCTTTCCTTTTGTAATATATGTGCCTACCGCGCAAGGGGCTCACTTCTTCACGGCCTTCCGCAAGCTCCGGGGTTCAGGCATAGCGCCCTTGCTTGATAAAAGCAAGTCTACTTGAAGCTATTCAGGATAAGTAGGGAGTGTGGGCCCTCTTGTCGGCAGTATATAAATCTATCCAATTGTGTTGGAGTGTGTGACCAGGGGGGCGTATAGCAATACCCTTTGAGATCGCCGCGTTGAGACTCGTAAGCATGCTTGCACGCCGTGTTAAATCGGTCCTCCGTGGATGCACCGAGCCACCGCCTTGAAAGCTCGGCGATCGGGGCCGCCGGGTTCAAATCAGTCCTTGTAGTCGCCAAGTGACCCAGGTAGTCTCTGGTCAAACGACAAACATATCAAGTACACCTAAACTCAAGCAGCAACATCACTGCTGAGTTTTGTTACGAGGTTCACTACTTCAATTTGCATTTCTGCGTCACTATGGTGTCGAATACCCCCAAATCAGTGGCTATCATCGGTGCCAGCGTAGGCGGCCTCACCCTTGGCCTCACCCTCAAAAGCCATGGCATCCAACCGCGATTCTTCGAATTCCGAGGGCCAGAACATGATCTCGATGGCGCTATGTCACTCACTCCAAACTCTTTGCGTTGCTTGGACTCCATCGGCGCATACTCTCGCATCAAGTCTCAAGGCTATAGCTTCGAGGCTTTCACATTCTTGACGGACCCCGAGTACGAAGTCACCGGGAAGCTCTATTTTGGAAAGAAGGATGTGTATGGATACGACAGTCTCCGCGTTACGAGAAAGGTGATCATCGCCGAGTTGAGGAAAATGGCGGAAGAAGCTGGCATTGAGATCATCTATGGAAAGAAATTTACCACGGTTGTCGGTGAAGATGCAAACGGTGTCGAGTTTGAATTCGCAGATATGACTCGGGAGAGAGATGAGATGTTGATTGGCGCCGATGGAATCCACTCCAAAGTCCGATCTTACTTGTTCCCCGACGTCCATCCACGTTACACTGGCTTCCTCGGCTTAACGTATTGCTTCCCAAGTGACAATTGGGAATTGGGAAAAACCCTCCCACTTCCAGTCTCTCTGCGTGGAAAAGACGGTTCTTTTATCATAACACCTCAGACCGAAGGTGGCAAGGAGCTCTTCGTAGGACGACAATTGAAATTCGAGAAGCAAGATCGTGCAGGATGGGCGCAACTACTGGAGGATAAAGATGCAATGATTGAGATCCTCCAGCAAGATCCCGCCGCATGGACGCCGCTTGTCCAGGCCGTACAGGCGCAAGTCAGTACTCCAGAGGCTCATTTCTTGAATGTCTGGCCGTTTTACGATCTCACATCTGAGATGGATCGATGGCATTCAACACATGGACGAGTGGTCATCATCGGAGATGCTGCACATGCTGTTCCGCCTTCGGCAGGACAAGGCGCCAATTCAGCCTTTGAAACTAGTTATAGCCTTGGGTTGCTCTTGGGGAATCTCAAGGGTAATGTCAGCTTGTCAGACGCGTTGACGGCTTGGGAGGCTTACAGGATGGAGAGAATGCGGGGGGTATTGAGGGTTACCAACCTCGTCATGACCCTCAGGATGACGGATGAACAAAGGGCAGAGATGCCCGAGGATATGAAAGGAGAACTTGACTCTGATAACGCGGGAAAGTCACAGCTGGGGTGGTTGTACCTCGTAGACATTGATCATGATGTTAGAAAGATATTGAAGTCCCTGGAGGGATGAGATAGATCATGAGAAATAAAGAATGAGCTTGTTATACCTGCCAAAAGGATGATAAATGTTTAGCTCAATGTCGGAGACAAATGGTGAGACAGTACATGTATGTCCTATGTTCTTTTTCTCTCATTTTTGGAAAACGGAAACAGATTGAGAGGAGAAATAGAACTTTTTTTCTCATAAACTATATTGCCATAGTCGAGGAACGTCTTTGTGACCTGGTTCAGCTTGCCGTACAAAGCAGCTCCTTATTCTTGAAAACCTGCCTCCACCGGTTGATCGTTGGCATCGCTGATAAATTGCTTAAAGGGCTTTACCATCCTGTGATCACTTCATAAAGTGTTAAAATGATCCCACCAAGTCTTCATGGACGGGGTACGATGAAAACTGACCCTCTATTACTTGTATGAAATTAGAAAGACCTGCATGCGAATCCGGATTTTCCGGAGTTTGGGCAGAAAAAGTTGCCATGCCAAATCCTTGTATTCTGTATGCTCACCCTTCTGCAAAATCAGGTAGAAGTACGTATTACTACACATGAGAAAGGATCTCTAGAGCTCTCCATTCATTTATAAACCATCTCTTGTAGAGTATGTGAGTCTTGGATCACATCGCACGAAAAGAGTGAACTTATGCCAAGGACACATCACGTGGACGCTAAAGTCACGAGTAAACCAGATGTCAGATTTTGGAGCTACTGTATTCCAAACCCCAATTGAAGCAGCAAATGAAAACCTCCCAACAACCCAGAGAATTCAACATGGTAGCTCAGAATCTCAAAGCTTCCTTGAGAAAATCCAGCTGCGGGATCAGTAGCTGATCAAGATTGACGCTCAGAAAGTCGGCATGTCCCTTGTCCTTCACAATGTGGAACTTCTTCAGCGGTGATTGCAGACTATTAAATATACTCTTCTGATACTCAGGCGGTACGACCTCGTCATTCTCTGGCGTCAAGATCATGACTGGCGTGGGAGCGATCGACGAGAATATGCTTATAGGCTTCCACTTGGCATGACGGTAAAAGCTCTGGAGGGTCAGACTATCTTTGAAGGTCGGAGCGTGCTTCCTGGTCCGGTGGACCCAGTCGGGCAGATGGGCTTTCGAGTCGGGTGTCATATCTTGCAGATATTTGAAGAGCAAGAAGTGCTCTCCCTTTTCATTCAGCAGGGGCATGTAATCAGGTGGATTACCGCGAAGCTGGTTGGCCCGATCTTGGACTGCACGGGCGACGAGCCACTCCTGATCATCCGGATTCAGGTACCATTCGGGCATCAGACCTTGCGCTATAACGGCTTTGATCCGCTTATCGAAGGCCGCGGCCTCGAATGCTATTCCGGAGCTGTAGAAAAAGCCCCAAGTGGCTATGCGCTGCGGATCCACCCAGCCCTCGTTCTGTAGGAACTGTTCCAGTTTTGTGAGTATATGATGATCAAAATCCTGAGAGTGAGTGAATACATACAGTGACTGCATCTGAATTGTCTTCAGCCATCTTCTGCGGATCCAAGTCATTCCGAGGTAGGCCATCGCTTATGCCTATGGTACGGGCGTCGTAGACAAGAGCCGTCAAGCCATTACGTCCGAACCAAGCTGCTACGTCTGCCACGAAGACTTCTTTAGGGCACATGAACTATATTGAAGAAAGTTTCCAGGTAAGTACGAGTTCTCTGGTATCCTTCCCAGCAGACGATATGGGTGGGGAGGGTTCGTAGATGACTTACTGCACCATTGACAATCACTGCAGGACCACCTTTAGGCCCTACAAAGAGCCAGCCGCGCAAAGTCAAGCCATCAAATGTCTTGAACTCGACATCTCGACGCTCCTGCTCTGTGGCCATGTTGATTTTGAATTTGAGAAGGATGAAGTATGTCGATGAGTGTGTCAGGACAAAGAAGTGTGATAGTCTGCCAAATCAACACACAATTGTCGGCCTTTGGATGAAGGGTCAGAATTCCATATAGAGTCATTGGACCAAACTCGAGGATACGCCCCACCAAGGGACGCCGTATGTCGGAGTAAGCTCAAATCACCAGGATGGAGGAAAACCGGGAGACCGACCGGCAGATTAACTTCGTACTTCCGGGTGCAGTCCGGTCCGCCGTGATCTCCTCCGACACAACAAACCACAATATTCCGAAGATGTTGGCACCGTGGTGGAAGCTATGCTCAGTTGTTGCGCCATCTTACTCGCTCAGGCTTGGACATGTTTTTGAGATGCATGAACTTATAGATGCCTGCATATTCCGACAAAATCGAAGCTCCCAAGACAACTACTACTTAGTGTTCTGAACAACTCGCGTCGGAACACACACAATTTGAAGTCTCGATACACGCGCCTAGCCCGATCGATTGCTTCAACGCATCATGGGGAGCATACAACCCAACAACACTGGACCCGCACGGGAACCCATTGCGATTGTGGGAAGCTCATGCCGCCTCCCAGGTAGCGCCACTTCTCCCTCTAAGCTGTGGGAACTTCTCAAAAACCCGACGGATATCTCAAAAGAAGTTCCGTCCAGTCGATTCGATGCCAACATCTTCTACCACAAGGACAGCCAGCATCATGGGGTAAGAGGAATCCCTTCACTATAGCAAGATCACAGAACTGAGCTCAGCGGCTGACCACTGTATAAACAGAGCACAAATACCAGAAATGGCTACCTCTTACAAGATGAACCGCGGCTTTTCGACCGGGATTTCTTCAACATCAGTCCCAAGGAGGCTGAAGCGATGGACCCTCAGCAGCGAAATCTGCTCGAGATCGTCTACGAGGGCTTGGAGTCAGCAGGCTACTCAATTCCCCAGCTTCAAGGATCAGTTACTGGCGTCTTCGTCGGTGTGATCGGCTCCGACTTTCAATATGCTTCGATGCGTGGCTATGATAGCTTGCCGCAGTACTTCACAACTGGCGGTTCCCAAGCGATTCTCGCGAACCGTATATCGTACTTTTTCGACTGGAGAGGTTCGTCCAGTGTGATCGATGCGGCTTGTTCGTCGTCGCTCGTCGCGTTACATCAAGCAGTCCTCGCCCTTCGAAGCGGAGAAATTGATATGGCCGCGGTAGCCGGTTCAAATCTCATCCTCGGACCTGAGCTGTATATGGCTTACTCGAATGTATGTTGCGTCATGCTTCACACCCACGAGCGAACTTTAAGCTGACAAATGATACACTAGTTGAACATGTTGTCTCCCAGTGGGCGATCTCGCATGTGGGATTCCTCTGCGGATGGATATGGACGAGGAGAGGGGTTTACCTCTGTCATTGTCAAGACTCTCCGTCAAGCTATCGCGGATGGTGATCATATCGAGTGTGTCATTCGTGAAACCGGTGTCAATCAGGATGGTCGCACACCGGGTTAGTCTGCTACCTTTAAATTTTGTTCTCATAACTAACTCGATGATCGTATCGCAGGTATCACTATGCCAGGTGCAGAATCGCAGGCTCAACTAATTCGGGACACGTACATGAGATGCGGGCTGGACCCTGTGCGCGACCGCCCTCAGTTCTTTGAGGCTCACGGCACCGGCACACCGGCAGGTGATCGTAAGTAGTAGGTTTGCATGATTCACAGATTGTGATGTTGATGTGCGCTAGCTATTGAGGCACAGGCGATACATGATGTGTTTTTCCCCGGAAAGCCGAGCCAGCACGATGGCCAGCTCCTTGTTGGAAGGTAAACAACTATATACGCACGCCATTACTTATGCTAACACGTAGTACCAGTATAAAGACCGTAGTCGGTCATACCGAGGGCTGTTCAGGTATTGCCGGACTACTCAAAGCGTCGTTGGCTGTTCAACAAGGCCAGATCCCGCCTAATCTCCATTTCCGAGAATTGAACCCAAAGATCGAGCCGTTCTATAAGCGACTCCGCATCCCAACAGCGTTGACTCCCTGACCGCCTCTTCCCAACGGTGAACCGCGTCGTGCGAGCATCAATAGCTTCGGCTTTGGTGGAACTAATGCTCACGTCGTCATTGAGAGCTGGAACGGTGCCCCCGACCGCCGCACTGCTCAACCACATGCAGGCGGACTTTTTGTATTGTCTGCAAACTCGGCTCAAGCACTCACAGCAAAGGCTATAGCGTTGGCAGGCTATCTACGAGAAAATCCTGAAACGGATCTTGTTCGCCTTGGCCGTACCCTTTTCCGAAGGAATGACTTCTTCCTCTTCCGAGCTGCCTTTTCCGCTATGTCTACTGCACAGCTTATCGAGAAGCTGGAAGCCCGTAGTGAAATGCTCAAGAAGATAATACGAATCCCTGCAATCCCAAAGTCCCTCCCGCCTCGCATCCTCGGTGTCTTTACCGGACAAGGCGCTCAGTGGGCTACTATGGGCAAGGAGCTCTACGAGATATCATCTGTATTTCGCAGGGCTTTGAACCAGCTGCAACAGAGCCTCGATACGCTACCTGAAGCCGATCGTCCTGACTGGAAACTGATTGACGAACTTTCAGCATCGAAAGAGAAGTCCCGTGTTGGTATAGCCATCATCTCGCAGCCGATCTGCACAGCTCTACAAATTGCTCTTGTGGATACACTCCGCGCAGCCGGCGTTACATTCGCTGCCGTTGTTGGGCACTCGTCCGGAGAAATCGCCGCTGCCTATACCGCAGGTTATCTTAGTGCTCGAGATGCCATTCGTGTTGCGTACTATCGAGGATACCATGCCAAGCTGGCGCAGGGATCAGACGGGAAACGCGGCAAGATGATGGCTGTGGGCTTGGGTTTCGAAGCAGCATCGACTTTCTGCAGCGAATTTGGTCTCAAGGTTGCTGCCAGCAATTCCCCGACGAGCTGTACACTTGCTGGAGATGCGATTGTTATCGACGAAGCCAAAGAACGACTCGATCAAGACAAGATCTTTGCCCGTATCCTGGCAGTGGACACAGCATATCATTCGCATCACATGTTACCATGTGCTAAGCCTTACCTGGAATCTTTACACAAATGCGGAGTGAAAGCTCAATCTGGGAGGAGGCGTATCAACTGTCAGTGGTACTCCAGTGTCTGGGGACCGAATGGTCGTAGTCGCTCTTTCGACAGCGAGGAAGGCTTGAGATTACTTGACGGACAATACTGGATTGATAACCTGACCAATACAGTACTTTTCTCACAAGCAGTAAGCCGTGCCATGTCGGAAGAATCCTCTGTCTTAGACCTGGCACTCGAGATAGGTCCGCACCCAGCTCTCAAGGGACCTAGCTCCGAAGTGATCAAGTCGTTAACCGGTCTGAATCTGCCTCACGGCAGTGTCCTTCAACGTGGAATTAATGCAGTCGAATCTTTTGCCGATTGCTTGGGGCTTCTGTGGACGACTTTCCCATCACCGCGCCCTCTCATTACCTTTGATGGCCTGCTACAGGCCTTGCCACTTGAAAGCTCCAAGGAGCCCAGCATTCTGAAGGACCTCCCAACCTATCCTTGGGATCATGATACTCTCAATTGGCGGGAATCGAGGGCGAATCGGATGTTCCGCAATGGCCCAGCTCCACACGAGCTGCTAGGCCGCCCAAATATACTGGGTGAGAAGGGCAAGCGGGAAGTCCAGTGGCGCCAGGTATTCAAGCTGAGTGAGCTTCCATGGGTAAGAGGGCATACGATCCAGGGCGAGGTCATCTTCCCGGGGACGGGATACGTGTCAATGGCGTACGAAGCTGCCGTGCGGCTCGTCGATAACCAGCAGGCGCTGCAGCTGTTCGAGCTTCACAATGTTGAGATCGTCCGCGCCATGAGCATGCAAGAAGATTCCCCGGGCCTGGAAGTCGTCTTCACTGTACGTGTTACGAGCCAGACTGATAGTTGCATCACCGCCGATGTAGCGTGCTACAGTGGAGATATCACCATGACCAAGCTCGATGGGCCAGTAAATGTGCTCAACCATAATTTCAGCGGTGCCGTTCACATCTTCCTTGGTCCTCCCCAGACGGCCCTCTCAACCAGGAAAAAGCCTCTCCTCCCAATGACGACCTTGGATATGGGACAACTCTACACATCTCTGTCTAAAGTCGGTTACAACTATTCCGACCATTTCCTGGCACGAGCAGTGGATCGCCACCTTGGACACGCCGTCGTTTCGGTCTCGACGCCTCCCGAATCAAGTGCAATACGTGCTTGTGTGCATCCTGTAGTCCTTGATACCGCCATTCAGGGCCACCTCTCGGCCCTCGCGTATCCGGAAGACGGAAGACTTGGGACAACATATCTTGCTACCGGTATTGATTGTGTTCGCATCAACATGACGGATCCATCCTCAGGAGTCCTGAAGGCAGACAGTGTCCTTCTTTCATCAGACGCAAAAGCACTCAAGGGCGATGTAGACCTCTTTGACGCAAACGATGGCAGAATTCAGATCCAACTGCTCGGAGTTCAATGGACAGCGTTAAATCAGCCCAAAGAGCGATGGCTCTATGCGAGCGAAGTGTGGGCACGGGATGCTGCTGACGGGATCGAACCCAGCCTCAAGACCAAGTTTTCTCCAGAGGATGAGCTTCTGCGAAAGCTCCTGGTACGCACCGCTCACTTCTTCCTCCGGAGGCTTCGTAGTCAGATCAAACCCTCTGAGCTGATACTCATGAACAAACATCGACGGCACATGATGAAGTGGATCAGAGAGCACCTTTTTCCCCAGATTGAAGCCGGCAAGCTTCCCGATTTCGAGCCAGGATGGGCAAAAGACACCCTTCAAGACGTGCAACAGTGGAGCGCTCCCTATGTTGCATCTGGAAACAACGATATGCAGATCCTCCACGCCACGGGAAACAACCTCCTGGCTATTGCTCGCGGGACCATACCTCCTCTTCAGGTTCTTTTGAAAGATGACATGCTCGACCGCCTGTATGTAGAAGGAGTCGGCTTTGCGGACGGCAATCTTGATCTCGAGATCTTGGTCAAGCAGCTCGCGCACCGATACCCTCGCATGAAGGTACTCGAGGTAGGGGCTGGAACCGGCGGTACCACCAGAGCTGCACTTTCAGCTATGCGCGATCAATACGCCTCATACATGTACACGGACATCTCAGCGGGCTTTTTTGAGAATGCAAAGACGAAATTCAGCGACCATACTAGTAAGATGTCATTCAAGATACTCAACATTGAAAAAGACCCGGTAGAACAGGGATTCGACGAAGGGGCTTATGATCTGGTGATAGCCTCTAACGCTCTACACGCCACTCGGAGTATGAAAGACACACTCAGCCACTGTCGCCGCTTGCTTCGACCTGGTGGGTTCCTGGTGTTGCTGGAAATCACTACTAACCATCTCCCCATTCAACTCATCATGGGTACGTTACCTGGATGGTGGCTCGGTATCGAAGAAGGCCGCGTCTGGCAACCCACGCTCAGTCTTGATGAATGGAACAGTGTGCTCCAAGAAGTCGGTTTCTCGGGCGTCGACACAAGCTCAACGCCTTCCTTCTGTTCTGTCATCATGTCTCGGGCAACGAACGAGGCCGTCCAAACGCTCCAGGAGCCACTCTCTATCGTTTCGAGTCCGTCAAGCCGGTCACTCGGTCATGTCCTGGTCGTCGGCGACATCGCTTCAGAACTTGCATCAAAGTCGCAAGCACTCCTCGAGTCCTACGAAATTGTTCATCAATGCGATCTTGCAAGTCTGGAAGCCGTTGATTGCCCACCAGGAGCAGTTGTGCTTAGCCTATCCGATCTCGAAAGCCCTGTCTTCGGGCAGATGACCGAGGCCAAATTCGACGCGATACGAACCATTTTCTCCAACGCGAGTGTTGTTCTATGGGTAACCACAGGTGCGGCTACGGGCAAAAGTCCCATGGCTAATATAACTGTTGGGCTGGGCCGCACACTGCTGGCTGAACGCAGCGAATTGCGCCTTCAATTCCTTGACGTCGACGATACGACATCGCTTGAGCCATCTCTCCTAGCAAAGCTTCTTCTCAAACTCACAACACCCACTCAGTCTGATCCGAGCGATATTCTGTGGTCTCACGAGCCTCACCTCCAACTCAAAGATGGTGCCCTCTACATTCCCAGAGTCTTGCCTCTAGACAGCATCAATTATGCTGCGAAAGAGACCGCCGTGGAGCGAGTAACAGAACACACTAACGACCAAAACACCGCCGCCGACGCTGCTGTAGTCGAGCAGAAGAGAATATTCGCCAGCGATAAGACCTACATTCTTTTCGGCATGACTGGAGATGTTGGAATCTCTATTGCTCGATGGATGGTAGAGAATGGGGCTCGAAACGTTGTTCTGACGAGCAGGCATCCCGACGTTCCTGCTGGGGTTTTCGAATTCATGTCGCAAAAGGGAGCCGTGTTGCGGGTCGTAGCTGTAAGTGATCGTTGGGGGCACATTTTATCTTCTTTCAAGTGTCTCAACGTCCTTCCGAGACATGTCTTACTCTCTCCTTCTGAGAAATCCCGAATATGGCAATTGCTGACTTACCATTGCTCAGGTGGACGCTACGGACAAAGAAGGCCTGAGGAAGGCATTCAGCGAAATCAAGTCTAGCATGCCGCCCATCATAGGAGGCATCATCAACGGTGCCATGGTGCTTCGGGATCGTCCTTTTACCGACAGCCCTTGGGAAGACTTTGAGGCGGTGCTGGCGCCCAAGGTTGCGGGCACGCAGAACCTGGACGAGCTTTTTGGCGCCGATGAAGAAGCACTGGATTTCTTCATTGTGCTCTCATCTGCCACGTCGTTTGTTGGAATCAGCGGCCAGTCTTCGTACAGCGCTGCAAACCACTACATGTCGAGCCTCGTGCGGAGCCGGCGAGCACGCGGCCTGGCAGGCTCGGTCATCGTCATTGGCTTCCTGACCGGGCTGGGATACATATACCGTTCGGATCCGAAGCATCTCGCTACCATTGAGAAGTCTCTCCTCCCACGACTGGATCGACAAGGCGAGGCAGATTTGCACGACATGCTGCTCAAAGCCATTGAGTGCGGACGGCCGGACTCAGCGCAGCCGTCGGAACTCGTGACTGGAATCAGGACGACGTTCACGGAGCCGTGGCATGATGACCCGAGACTGTCAGGCTATCTCGTGCCCGAAGGCGCTCAAGACGACGGGGGCGATAGTCAGGATGAAGCGGAAAGAAACCTCAAAGTCGATGTTCAGCTGACGGCAAGCGAGGGAGAAGATCCAAAGGAGAGCCTGGCTGTCTTGATCAAGTGCTTCTCGAAGGTCTTAGGCAACGTGCTCCAGCTCGATCCGGCTGATATAAGCTCGGACATGCCTGTAGCAGAGTATGGGGTGGATTCGCTCGTTTCCGTACGCATTCGCGAATGGTTCCTGAAAGACTTAGGCGTTGACGTGCCAGTGTTGAAGCTCATGTCAACAAATCATACGCTCTCGCGGCTCTGCGAAGATGCTTTGGCGAGTTGGCGAAAGCTCAAGGGAACTCCAGGGTCGGAATCTCAACCAGCCGCCAACAAGGATCCAGATTTCGATTGGAAGAAGGAGGTTGATGAATTGCTCGCTGGAATTGCCGCCCTCGCACCGTCGCAGACTCCCGCCGACGCCAATGCAGATGGCGATGCACATGAGAAGAATGCGCCGCCACGCACAACCGCACGCCGGGTTGTTCTCACAGGCTGTACCGGGTTTCTAGGTACGCATATACTACGTGCCCTCGTTGCCGACAGTGATGTTGCAGAGGTGCACTGTCTCTGTTTGCGTTCGCGTCCGCTACGAGTCAAGGATCCCAAGATCCATCAGTACAAAGGCGATCTGGGTAAACCTCAGCTGGGTCTCTCAGCAAACGCTTTCAAGCGCCTCAGCCAGACCGCCGACCTGATCATCCACGTCGGCGCCGATGTGGCTCATCTGAAATCTTACCAGCAGATGCGCGCCGCCAACGTCGTCTCCACCCAGTACTTGCTCGCTATGGCGACACCGCGCGGCGTTCCTGTCCACTTCATCTCGTCCTCAGCCGTCGCCATGCTGCAGAAAGACACCAGCGAGCTTGCGGAGGTGCTTCCATCAAGCTTCGGGCCGCCTGCCGATGCCGAATCGCTGATGAAGAATGCCATCGGGTACGCTGCGAGCAAGTGGATGGGCGAGATCCTGGTTGAGCGTGCTGCTCACGTTCCGGGCGTCGTGCACCGCTTCCCAAACATTGTAGGGCCCGATGCGCCCGAGGAAATTCCACTGATTGCCCTTGACAACTTCTGCACGCGGATGCGTGCCGTACCTGCGCTCGATCCCAAGCAGTGGGTTGGCGAGCTGGACATCATCGACGTTCGCAATGTAGTTCCTGAATTCCTCGCCACGGCGTGCGCACACGATCCCGGCGAGCAGGTTGCCGTGCACAATTACTGTAGCGAGAACAGGTACCTGCTGTCGGATCTCGTGAGCATGTATGGGGCGAAGCTAGGCGGTAGGATCGATGTCCTGCCGACCAAGGAGTGGATGACGAGGGCTATTGCGTTGGGTATGCCACGGGGCGTCGAGGCTACTTTCACCGGCACGGAGGTCTTTGTGTCGCCTGTGCTGCGCAAGGGGCGCGTATTGTGAATGAATAGATTGTCGGTTCGTAGTGTTCGTTTTCAAGAGAATCCTTTGCTCGAGTAGCAAGAGTAAATAGATCATAGAGTAGTCTGGCTTCTTTCTGTAGTACGCAATATTCGTTTCGTTTCCATGTGCGACTGCGGCGGAGGAAGATTATGGTAGAAGATGAGACGGCTTCATATACCTGGCCTTGTTCATCGTATTGCGCTTGACTACTCCACTTTGTGCCAGACCGAGAGTTGTCTACTCCTTTGTTTACTTTCGAGGTATGAGTCCTTTGACGCTGGCCTCTGCAGAATCCAACTGTTTCGAAGCAGCATCGATCACGTGTAAATACAGCTTACCTTAACAACTGTGGAGCTTTTAAGGCAAGAAGGTATCGGGAGTCATTTGAAATCTGAAACGAGATAGGAGAGAAGCTAACAATAGAAGATCTCTGTATACAAGAGGGAGGGAGTGCTCGGCAAAGCTTGGCTAAATATAACCACCGGAAATAAGGTTCTTGGCGCTTTCAGCCCTCAGCTCATTTCTCAAGCGCCGCTGACACGTACCTCCGACACGTTCTCTCTCTTTCTCTATCAATGTGATGTGACGATCTCGCTTTGTAGCTTTAGATTCAAAGGAAATCGCTTCCTCTTCACACGTTGTCTCAGGTGCCGTGAGAGATAAGGATTCTTCGTCAGCCCCCACCTTCAAAGATTTGGTCATCACAGCATCCAAGTACAGAAGCCATCAATTCTGGGCTTCACATATCAAGCTTCACAGCTACCGGGATAGAGACAGGCAATTGGTATGTCCCACGAATCAATACCTCAAAGGGAAATGCCGACAGGCAAGCTCTACTCCATCAGCGACATCCATCTCGACTTCCCGGGCAACAGAGCAGCTTGGTCACAGCTGACACCTCACCCAGGGGACGGACTCATCCTCTGCGGAGACGTCGGAGATTCAACGGAGCACTTGCGATCCGCATTGTCTCGAGCGACGAGCTGCTTCGATACCGTATGGTGGTGTCCTGGCAATCACGAGCTCTACACGATGCCCAACCAGTCCGGCACCACCGGAGTCCGCGGAGAGAAGAAGTATCAAGAATACGTCGAGATAGCACGAGAATACAACGTCCTCACTCCCGAAGACGAATTCGTCGTCTGGGATGGAGAAGGTGGTCCAGTTGTCGTTGCTCCAATCTTCACGTTGTACGATTACTCCTTCAGGCCTGACGACGTGAGTCTGGAGGGTGCTGTACCCTGGGCGAGACAGAAGGGCACGGAAGGTACCGATGAGTTTCTGCTCTATCCGGATCCTTACCCCAGCCGGCAAGCTTGGTGCGAAGTGCTCGTCCAGAGATTCGAGACGAAGTTGGAGGCCGTGAGAGTACAATTCCCCTCGTTACCTCTCGTCATTGCAAACCACTGGCCACTACGAGAGGACTTGGTGACGCTCAAACTCATCCCACGGTTCAGCTTATGGTGCGGCACCAAGTCGACACACGACTGGCATCGGAGATTCAATGCCAAAGTAGTGATAAGTGGCCATCTCCATATCCGGAGGACGGATTGGAAGGACGGGTGTCGCTTCGAGGAGGTCAGTCTTGGCTATCCACGGCAGTGGAAGAAGTGCGCCGAGATGGATATGGGAGTGAATGAGCTTCTGAGAGAGATTTTACCCGGTCCTCAGATCCCCAAGACTGAAGAGGTAGCCACACGATGGCGATACTACGGATAGAGTTATAGATTTAGATTTTATTTATTACCTAGCATCCTTTCGCCTTCAGTCTATTCGTGACACATTTCCTTTCATACCTCTACCTCCTCATAGCTCACTTTGCTGAAAGTTGTGAGTCTTAGTATTTCAGGTAGTACCTGACTGGATTCAAGTATATTAGCAAGTCCGATTTAAATCCCTAAGACGGAAGAGGTACCCACTCGATGGAGATATTACGGATAGACTCATGAAATTAGATCTTGTTTTACTTAGCAGCCTCTCGCCCCCAGTCCATTCCTGATACACTTCCTTTCACACTTCTACCTTCTCGGCCCTCCCTCTTTTTGCTGAAAGTTGTAAGTCTTACTTTTTTAGTAGTACCTTACTAGATCTAACTCCGTCAGTAGGTAAGTCCCATGTAAAAAAAAAACACTTCTCTATCTCCGTCTCGCTACCCACCTCACTCATCCATTCCTCATCCTCCAGCAGAAGCTCCTATTCTATCCCTTCACCTCCACTTCATCCTACTCCAACACCATTTCTCACCCCTCCTCAGGCCTTTCCCTTCCTTACCCCGCCTAAGTTAACGTATCCTTTCCGCGCACTCGCCTCGCCTCTTACTTTCTACCACGTTTTCTCAACCCGGAACCAGAGCCTAGGATAGGAAGGATATCCCCTCCCAACCCTAAATTCCCAGGGGAACCCGGACCGGTGTCACGGTGTGAGATACGAGATACGAGCAATTTATCAGGCATCACGCTGTAATCCTACAAGAAGGACAGATAGAAATTTCTCTGGAGTCAGTTTTTCGGATCTCGGCGGCTTTTTCCCTTTCCTTTCCAACCCGCACTTCTCTTCTCCACAGGAGTAGCTAGCTAGTCAATATACGCTTTTCCTTTCCTTTATTCTCTCCCATACATATGACAGATCTCCCTCTCTTCCTAGTTTGTCTGCCTCCCTGCCGCATTTCCGAGCATCCTCCCATCTCCCTATCTTCCACGTCCCGACGCAACCATTCCAACGGGCGGGAATAGGCGTGGTTTGTATGTATGTATAGCTGCCTGCCTGCCTCTAAGGCCCGGCCCCCGATACTGTCTTGTCTTCTAAAGGGCAGTAAACTGCCACAGTGCAGTGCAGTCTACTGTACGTGAGACCCCAACCCCAGCTCGACACGTTCTCATACCCCTTAGTTAGTTAGGGAGGCCGTAGGGTAGGCATATTTATCAGTTTACGCCACCCCCGCCGGACGTGAGAAAAACAATTGGATGAAATGCAAATGCAAATCCCCTCTAGGGCGAAATGGTATATCTTCAAAACATATGTTAGCGTATAGCGGGGATCATTTAAAGATCTCTAAAATACTTTTAGACTATTCCTAGAAACTTGTTTAGAAAGAAAAATTATACTTTTCTGTGTTTAGAGAAGGGGGGTGGGGGGGAGGATGTTTTCAGTTAGTTAGTTAAGAGTAGGGTAGGGTAGGTAGGTTCTATTCATTATCCTCTGAACTTCTGAAGCATTCTACTCCCCTGTCATCTATCACAGGTTCATAGCGAAGCCTCGTCCATCCCTTAGAACTAAGGAACCGAACTTGAACTTGTAGATATCTATCTATCTATCAACCCCCCCCCCCCCCCCCTCTCTCTCTTCAAATCTAAACATACACCCCCTCCTCTATATAATCCTGCAATTCCCTTATCACTTCCCTCAGCCTGCCATGCTCATCCGGTAGCGTACGGAGCATCAACTGCGCGGAATCGATGATGCTTCGTGAGCTGCTGTTGCGGTCCTCTAACCCCCGGCTCTCCATCCCAAACGTCAGATCGTACGCGTACGGGTCGGTACTCGTACTCCTCCTCCTCTTCTCCCCCATCCTCAGACTCCGACTTATCCGGTTCAAGAGATGCAGTATCAGCTGCAACACCATACTGAACTGCGCGGACGCCGATGACGACGACGACCCAGCCGCGGCGTGTAATCCCTGCTCCTCTTCCGGCTGCATCTGCATGGCTTCTTCGGAGATGGAGTCCAGGGACCGCTTGATACAGTCACAGAAGACGCGGAACAGGGCTAGCATATGCTGGTGAGATGCGAGGGCTAGGAAGATCGGGCTGTACTCCGTAGGCGGAGACGAGGAGGAGGAGGGTTGTGGGGAGGAGCCATCTGTGCTTGTGCCTGTGCTTGTGCTGCCCGCGAGGAGGATGTTATTGATGACGCGCACCAGGGTATTCGCGGCCGCGAAGGCTACGCTCACCACGGGCGAGTTCACCGTCAAGGGCGCGGGAGTGCTCGTGCATTCGAGTTCTCGCGTGGCGACTATGGCCCAGTTACTCATTCTCATCAGCTGCTCCGTCAGAGTCTCTTCTTTCCCTTCGTCCTGGGATGAGGATGATAGTGTGGTTGGGTTTGTCCCTAGCGCGCTCGTCCCAGTCCCGGAGCTGGGTTGGGTCCAGCTGTCGCTATCGCCGTGATATATGAGGTCGGGGTTGTCGTTCCCGCAGTATACGTCGCCGTCATCCATGCATGCTATGGTCGTCTCGAGCGAAGGCATCATCATGTCGTCGAGATTGTATTCTGCAACTTCGCTACTTGAGAGTATAGAGAGATCCTGACCGAGACCTGTATTTCCTTTGGTAGGCGAGACGTCCTCCCCCTTCGGCCGTCTGCTCCTCTGCTTCACTGCAAATGAAGTGGTTAGTCGACCAGTCCGAGAATAATGCAGAAAGAATACGAGAGGTACACGTGACTTACAGCTGTACACGCATGGCACATCCGCCTTTGTACACCGTTCGCATGGGGTGAGATAGTTCGCGGCGCTACTCACGAGCGTTGGTAGATCCCAAACCTTCGGGCACCGTGACTTTTGCTGGCGGCAGCGATCGCACGAGTATCGTTGGGGGAACATCTTGCCGGTGAAGTGCACAGGAACGAGCAAAATCAAAAACTGGAGCTAGGAGGGTTGTGAAGCTGGTAGCGCCTTCCTTATTATACAGGCCGGAAGCACGTAGTTCATGATAGCCGTAAGCCGCATAACTAGTCCCTGAAGAACCAATGCAGGCTTCTCTCAGAGCAGTGATATTCCCGTGTATCTGAGGTTGCTGAATGGGCTGTTCTTTGATGCAGCTTAGCGCCGTCAAACGCCCGTCCTGTCCTTAGCTACCTATAAGGCCTGGCTAAGCAACTTAACTTAACACTTTTAGGCAAAACTTGAATAGATTAATCAAATTGAAAGAGAGGCTAGACAAACATAGGCAAAATATACTATTAGTTGAAACAAAACCCGACAAAGTAAATTAGGTCCTAAAAAGAAATTATTCTTTATATTTATATTATTAAATTAAAATTAAATATATATTTAAATCTATTTTAAATAAATAATAAGTATTTTTTTATTTAAATTTATAAAACTAATATTTAAATAACGTATTATTATTAATAAATCAAAATATATTATTATTCATTTATTTTAAAATTCTTTTAAAAATATTATTAGTATAAAATATTATCATATTATATCCTTTATTTAGTAAGGTATTAGCTTAATTAGACAGACTTGAGTCCTTAAGTTAAGTAAAGGCGGGGATAACTTTAAAAAAAAACTCTGGCTAGAACTGGTTAGGCAAATTAAAGGCAAAGATAAACGTGGACTAGGCGGGGCGTTTGACAGCGCTGATGCAGCTCAACTACGAGACATAAGGTTTGACATGCCGATTACGCCTCCCCCACTCAGGGCACGGGCCGGAGAACTTGCGAGAGTGCTTGACCTAGCGCATATCTTCAAAAAACGTGGGTGGTTTTCCTTTAGCAGGGCGGCCGCCAGATACTCCCCCACTTGTCGCATATGTTCCCAAACCTTTTCGAGATCCCTCGAACGCATGAGATAACGGGCTAATGTCGATTCGTATTTCCGCGAAATATTCCAGTAGCAGGCAAAACTTGCTGGAAAATTCATCGGAACCGTCGTGCCTGATCCAAAGTCAACAAACCCCGAAACTTGACCAAAGATGCTATCCTGAATCAGTTTGTCAGAGCGCTTCTGACAAGCGCCCGTCTGACATTTCGAATAGGCTATCTTTCCTATGCGTCTAGCTTGGCGTGCTAAGAGTTCATGCGCTTCGCTACGCCGTGGTAGAGAGATGTGCTTGATAGAGTTTCGGGCTTGATCTTTCGGACCGCGTTAGGCGAGTCAGACTTCTCGAAGGTGCTTGATCAGGTTGTTGTTCAGAGGATGCTGGTTTGTTTGACTGTGCATACAGATATCCTGAGCGTAGGAGTCAGCAGCGGATACAATATTCCACCCCCATCGCGTTGTTCCACATTCTGTGCTTACTGTAGAGGGATGAAAATCTCTTGCCCATCGTCGTCTCTCACGTAAGTCCAGCAGTGTCGCGACTTATGTTGTAAGCACGACTGTAGTAAGCGAGTGCGGAATCGGGTAGAATAAGCATGCCGCGGAAGCTTGGATTTCTTCCCCGATTACATTACTCTCATCTGTCAAAGCTTTGCTCAGTCAAGCTTCGTGCTCTAGTGCTTCGCACGAACCACTCGGAAGTGGGGTTGCTCCACATCGTACTGTCATCAAGTGAGATTCGGGCAGCTCATTACTGTTTGAGGCATCGGAGTTGCTGGAAAGGGTGTAATAGCACCAGTCTCATTAGAAGGGTTACCTGTGTGTGTAGTGGACAAGGAACGAATGACGTCGCAAAAGTGGCAGATAATCAATCGTAACGTACCACGACATACGGAGTGCAGTATAATTGAATGAACCACGTCAATCGTGTCATCTCTGCATTTGAAAGTACCAGAGCGAGTACTGGTCAAACTCAAGGATATGTCATGTCAGATCTGCTTCGGAAGATTGGTGCGCTGGTATCTGATGATGTTACCTTACTGTACGGTTGAGATGAGTTGAAGGTGCTGACCACGGCGGCAGGATGTTTTCCCGCCCCACCAGCTAGCTGTTCCGGGTCTAGACTTGCTTGGCCGGGGCGGGCCGGCGGCCCGGTCCGGGGGGCGGCGGGGGTGGCGGGTGGCAGATGGGCTGAGCAGGACTTAAGAACTAAGTCCGTCAAAGTCCACATTCTACAACACCGTATCAACGGGAGCGATTATTATGGTGACAGTTTCGTATCAACCCACCCAAACCGGGCAGCTCCATACTTTGCGCATCTCAGATGGCATCTCGATGGAGTTAAGACGATGTGCAATAATGATTCCCACAAGCATAAACAGCGAGTCAGAAGAGTTTTGGAAAGTGGCAAGTCCGCTCAGGTCGGTCGGTTGGACCTCCAAGTTCTTTGAGAACGCAGCCACCTGGAAGTCACGTGCACCGTAGATGAACAATTGAAACTTCCGCCACGTCGATCAAATCAAGATCTACAAGATTCACGGCTCAAACTGCTCACACAATAATGATACCTCACGATTCTGATGAGTGAATACGGTATGGTGCAGTGCAGGATGGTACTGTATGTCTGGGGAGGGACGGGGTTAGTGGCTGCTTACCTCCGAGTAGCACAACGACTGCAGCCAAGGAATGAATGAAAGAAAGAATGTTGGATCGGAGTTAATGGATTTACAAATTTCAACCGCCTAACAGCGTCACCCTTGCTCAACAACACCTCGAATTCTCACTCTCTGTTTGTACTTATAACTTATCACCTTCCTAACCAAGTACACCCTAGTTCAGTTCACTCAGCCATTCAAGCCATCCGACGACGACGCCTTTACGTCCCTTTAAAGCGTTCCTATACACTCTCAGTCAGTCAGTCCTTACCGCACCACGCCGCAGACACACACACATGCCTCCATCAACGCCTTCGCCTCCCTCGCGCGAGGATGGCAACGTCGAAGCCAACAAAGAGAAATCTCGCTCTCAACAGACGCTCACTGGGAACTCCTCGCCCGTCAATAAGGCATCCGAGGTATCGGAGAAGCCAGAGTCCGAGAACAATTCTCTTGCTGCAGAGGAACAGCCCGTCGAGCCGCCAGCACCACCACCCATGACATATCCAAAGGGTCTTCAACTTGTCGGTATCATGGCTTCGCTCGTCCTCACTATCGGCATGATGTCTCTTGATTCGGTAAGTTTCAACTCTCCAGCTTCATGAGGGGTTTTTTTTTATATTTTATATTTTTAATTTTTTTTTTAATTTTTGAAAATCCACCCATTCTCAGATGCATCCTCTGCCAACGATCTAACTCTCCGAACTCAGACCATCGTCGCAACCGCCATCCCCAAGATCACCGATCACTTCAAGAAACTCGACGACATTGCCTGGTACGGTTCCGCCTACTTCCTCACCCTCGGCGCATTCCAGTCCCAGTGGGGCAAGGTGTACAAGTACTTCCCCCTCAAAACCGCCTTCCTGGCCTCCATCTTCATCTTTGAAGTTGGCAGCTTGATCTGTGGCGTTGCGCGGAACTCAGCGACTTTGATCGTCGGACGTGCGATCGCTGGTCTCGGTGGTTCTGGTATTGCGCCAGGAGTCTATATCATCTCGGCCTTCTCTGCTCCGCCTGCGAAGAGAGCGACCTATACCGGCATTATTGGCGCATCGTATGGCATCACCTCCGTCATTGGACCGCTCATTGGGGGTGCACTTACGGATAAGGCATCTTGGAGATGGTGAGTCTACAATCTCTTGCTTCATTTTTGCTCTTGCAAATCACGAGACTCGTTTTTTCGCTCAACCCCTCCTGTATTGATCGGACCTGAGCTCATCTCAACTCTAGGTGCTTCTACATCAATCTTCCCATCGGTGCCGTGGCTGCGACCGTCATCACCTTTGCCTTCAAGACTCCCGCCGCCCATAAACCCGTCGCTGTGTCTTTCAAGGACAAGCTTCTCCACATGGACTTCCCAGGGACGGCGCTTGTCATGGGTGCATCCCTCTGCTTACTCCTCGCTCTCCAATACGGCGGTCAAGCGCACGCATGGAACTCCAGCATGGTGATCGGTCTGCTCGTCGGTTCCGTCCTGATCTGGGCTCTCCTCGTTGCCGTAGAACTCTACCAAGGTGAACGCGCCATGCTGACACCGCGCCTGATGCGCACACGAAGCGTCTGGGTGAGCGCCGTATGGGGATTCTTCTTCGCTGGCTCATATTTCGCCGCACTCTACTACCTACCCATCTACTTCCAAAGCATCGCCGGTACGAGTGCAATTGGCTCGGGCGTTCGCAACATTCCCTTCATCGCCATGTTCAGCATTGGCACATTGGGCTCCGGCAGGATCATTACCAAGACTGGTATTGCAGCTCCTTACATGCCAGTCAGCTCCGTGATTATCACTGTCGGCAGTGCTTTACTCTACACCCTTGGTATCGGATCCTCGGCAGGCAAATGGGTTGGATATCAGATCCTGGCCGGCTTCGGATTTGGTATCGGTCTCCAAATCCCAGTCATTATTGTGCAGGCTCATGCTGCGCCAGCTGACATTGCTGTTGTGTCTGCAATTATCATATGTAAGTTACCTTCGCCGTCACAGAATACCCCCAAATCCTTCCATCCCTTTGTAGCCCCAGCTAATCGTTTACTCTGCACAGTCGCCCGATCCATGGGCGCCACATTCATGCTCGCCGCCGCCCAAGCCGGCTTCACCAACCAGCTCAAGCAAAGACTAGCCCGTACCGCGCCAAACGTCGACCGCGCTCTCGTTCTGGCCACCGGTGCCACCGATATCCGTCGCGTCTTCTCCGGGGCCGATCTGGTCAATATCATTCATGCCTACGAATGGGGTATCAAGGTCGCTTTCGCCATCGTCATCGCTGCTTCTGGCATCTCTGCCATTGTCAGCCTGTGTGCACCAAGTGGGACAACATCAACAAGAAGAAGGAGCAGCCGAAGGATAGCAAGGCGTGATATGATGCTCTTGGCGTTTAGGTTCAGGCGACGTTTGCGTACTGAGTGACCCCCGTGTAAGATATTTTGGAGAGCTTGGAAAATAGAGAGAGGTAATATTGGTCCGAGCGAATCTAATGGTATTCAACCACCCGATTGAGACCGTGACTGCATTGTGGGGGGACAATCTCATCAGTAAAGCCCTCCTTCCGACGGAAAATTGGTGTCTTGAGTTTTTCTACCTTCTAGTTCGCGTTACTATACCCTAACAATATTTCTAGTAGCATCATATAGTAACGCTTTTGCTAATTGGCTGTTCCTATTCCCATTGGATTTCTTTGGGCTCGCTATACAAATTGTTAGCGTAAAGTCTCTACTTATTAAGCAACTTCCTTTAGCTAACTCCATTTTTTATTAGTTAAAGTCAATTTAAATTTTTTTTAACCCTTAGGGTTAGGGTTAGGGTTAGGGTTAGGGTTAGGGTTAGGGTTAGGGTTAGGGTTAGGGTTAGGGTTAGGGTTAGGGTTAGGGTTAGGGTTAGGGTTAGGGTTAGGGTTAGG
>Ga0207879_100118_pt1 | contig 109985 bp, 111 predicted proteins | sample LinPmetageLP24_FD_184045 | JGI IMG/M metagenome (GOLD analysis project Ga0207879, IMG submission 184045) | Marine viral communities from the Pacific Ocean - LP-24 (SPAdes) | ecosystem: Environmental > Aquatic > Marine > Oceanic | place: Pacific Ocean | collected 2009-08-30 | reverse complement strand
TCAACGTAAAAGAAGATCGATTTGACTTTGCTGGGGTTATGAATACTAGGGCGTAAAACGTTAAATTCTCATTTACGTTTGCTTAAGATTTGAACGACCTTATGTTTTATAAGGCTTTATTTTTAAAGAAAGATTAATACCATGCGTAATAGCATGTTCTAAATTTAAGAAGTGGAAGTTGTATGAAACATTATAAAAGGTTGCGTATTATTTAAAGCTTCTTTTTAAATATTAGAGCAAAGTATCAATTTCCTTAAAAAGCAAAAGGTAAATGAATTTGATATGATGTTAGTAAAACTTTGCAATAAAAGGAGAAAGAAATGAAAAGAGAAGGGTAAAAGAAAGATAACTAGTTTGGAAAGGGAGATAGCTTAACTTTAGAAGTTGTAAAGTAATAAAGTAATAATAATAAGAATTTGTAAAAGAGTAAAGGTGTGGTTAAGGCGCGTTAAGATAATTAAGGAACTTTATTTTAAAATGAGCCAGAATTACGATGCTATAAATCAATTTAAAAATGAAAAAGCGGCTTAATTTCATCTTGCTATCGCGCAAAGTTTAATTCTAAATAATAATATTAAAAAGTTGCAATAAATAAAGAGAAAAGGAAACTTAATAAAAGAATAATAATTTAAATTGTAGCAAAAAGATCTTAATTTGCAAGAGGTAATTATTGCATTAAGTTAATCGCTGCGAAAATGCTTCATGATTATGAGAGGAGCGCAAAGAGAGAAAAAGAATTTAATTAGATGAAAGCTTTGAAGCTTTGAGAGGAAAGCTAAATAGATCGCAAATCTTATAATTAAAGAAATTAGGAATAATAATAAAGTTGTTGGAAAAGAAAAAGATGAAGTAATAAAGCTTTGGAGGAGTTATTAATAAGAAGGGAAATCTTAATCTTGTGTTTACTAAATTTGGTTAGCTTAAATTAAAGCAAAGTAAATGATTAGCCTTACCTTGCCTCGCAAAAGGCTGAAATCGCAAGATTAATAATGCAAGGCCTTAAACAATGCGTTGCTATAAAAGGAAAGCTTTAAGATTAATAAAGGAAGCGTTAAAGAATGCAAAAGAATTGCGTTATTAAAAATTAAAAAGAAGAAAAAAAAGGAAATGTAATTGAAAAGTTAGAATTGCAAGTTGCAGAAAAAAAAGCTACCTATATATATAATTGCTAGTAGCGGGAATGCTAAGCAAATGAATGTTTGCTTTCAAAAGTGAGGTTATTTTGATTTGTTAATTATTACCTAACATAATTGCATCTTCCACAATTGCGTTGTAATTTAATTGTTTGATTTTGTTATTACAATCTGCGATTCTATAATTTAAAGACAAGTTGATTATTTGGAGAGGGGAGTGCATGTAACAGGGCCACTTGATTTTGGTGATTAGATGTTACATTATTGGATGCGGTTTTGCTAAGCCTACTTTGATATAAAAGCCAACTTTCTTTCTATTTCTTTTAATACTACTTATCTTATAACTAATAATAATTTTTATCTAATACATTTTTTTTTTATCTTTAAAATAACAAATCCCATTACTTAAATTTATCTTATCTTTTGATTTGATCAAACCGTTTTTTTATATCAAATTTACCCTTATGCCTTGAGTGCTCCCTCTCTTATTGTGTGGTTGCTTGGGATTTGCCCCTCCACAGTGGCAGGGCCACTTGATTTTGGTGGTTAAATGTCACGTTATCGGATGCGGCTTTGCCGAGCCTGCTTCGATATAAGAGCTAACTTTCTTTCCATTTCTTTTAACACCACCTATCTTATAATTAACGATAATTCTATCTAATCCATTCTTTTCTCTACTTTTAAAATAACAAATCCCGCTACTTAAATATATTTTATCATTTGATTTAATCAAATTGTTCTTTTATATCAAGTTTATCCTTATGCCTTAAGTGCTCCCTCTCTTGTTATGTGGTTGCTTGGGATTTGCCCCTCCACAATATTAGGACCTTCGCAAGTAAGGTTAGTCTTTTCTAATATGATGGCTTAACGGAGTTCATTGAAATAACTACAATATAAATAGAAAAGATAAGAAAAGAAAAAGAATCGTAAGGAGCTTTAAGCTTAAGTAAGAAGGAGGCGGCCGCTAATCAGCTACAGCCCCCTATCACAACACCACGTGATGCGCGCTCGCACGTAATACGCGCGAGTCGCATGTGCCATCACAAAAGATATAAAGAAATAATAACTAAAAAGACTTCGCTTTTAAAATTGCCCTTTTTATTTAGCATAATTCCTTATCAATTTCCAATAGCTATAAAGTTTTTTAAGCTAAAACTTCTTTCGAATACGCTAGTCGCTTGAATCAAACAAAACTTGCCGCTTGTATTTCGTGACTAAGATATCATGCTTACCGAAACTAAAGAAAAGATGTGAGAATACGTGAATACCTAAAGAAACAAGGCGATGTTAATTGCTAAGGAATCTTATAAAATAATACAAGAGTTGAAAAAGAAGATTTATAAGAAGAAGTTTTATTATTATAACTTAAAAAAAAGCATTGCAAGTAAAACGCTTATGCTTATTATATCAGAGGATTTTGCTTTTACATTAATGAATCAAAACTTATTAAATAGCAAAGAAGATAATAATGTAAATAAGAATAAGGTAAAGGCTAAGAAATTCGCAAAACAAAAAAAGAAAATTTAGTGGTTAAGAGACAATTACTTATTTGGGGAGGAGGAGGACGAATGTAGCGGGGATGTAGGTATAAGCACTTGAGCTGGAATAACTTTTTTCCTTCTTTCTTTTTTATAAGTAGATTAGGCGAAGTCTTATATTAGATAAAGAGGATTGAATCTTTAAACAAAAAGCATTATACACTTAGTACACATTCCTTCTAGCCTTATTTATATTCATTTATATCTTTGTATTACATTTATTAGCTTTTACTTAACTTCTTTTATGTAGCACAGACGACATATCCCTCTACAATTTGTTATTATAAAATCAAAAAATCATATTACTAAATTAAAACTTAAAGCAAATAAAGCAATTCTAATTAGATTTAATTATCTTTTATATAAAGTATTAGATTTAATAACTAAAAGAACGCTTTGGGTAAGAGATATTAAAATATTAAATAACCAATTTATAAATGATTATAAGATTAATATATTTGAATCATTTTATGTTAAATATACAAGATCTTACAACTAATAATAATAATAATAATAATAATAATAATAATAATAATAATAATAATAATAATAATAATAATAATAATAATAATAATAATAATAATAATAATAATAATAATAATAATAATAATAATAATAATAATAATAATAATAATAATAATAATAATAATAATAATAATAATAATAATAATAATAATAATAATAATAATAATAATAATAATAATAATAATCATCGTGTGTTGCTCATCCGGTACTCTTCCACCTAATGCAGACGGAACATGTCAAACACGAACGATTGTATCTGGAGACTCGTGTTCTACACTTGCAGCCAAATGTGGCATTACGCCAGCACAATTCACTACTTTGAACCCAAGCACAACACTATGCTCAACTTTGGCGCCAGGTGGAATCGTGTGTTGTGGTCGCGGAAATCTTCCAGACATCACTCCAAAACCAAACTCAGATGGGTCATGCTTTGTGTACCAGACCAAGAAAGACGATAGTTGCTCTGCGATTGCTGCTTCGCGGGGGTTAACGGTGGCCAAAGTCGAGGAATTCAACAAGAATACTCGGGGATGGAATGGCTGTGAACTGTTGTGGGTAGGCGTCAATATGTGTCTTAGCACCGGTAGTCCGCCGATGCCAGCACCGGTTTCGAACGCAGTTTGCGGTCCAACAGTACCTGGAACTCAAAAGCCAACTTCTTTGACCAACTTGGCTGGGCTCAATCCCTGCCCCCTCAAGGTTTGCTGCAACATCTGGGGTCAATGCGGCATCACGGCAAACTTTTGCGTGATTTCAAAGTCAACCACCGGTGCGCCGGGAACGGCAGCACCAGGATCGAACGGGTGCATCGCCAGTTGTGGAATGGATATTGTCTCTAGTAGTCCACCTGCCACAAAAATCAAAGTTACATACTTTGAAAGCTGGAACTGGGGAAGGCCTTGCTTGCATATGCACGTTGATAGTATCAACACCGCCACGTATACCCACATTCACTTTGCATTCGGCAACATTACTTCCAATTTTCAGGTTGATGTCAGTGGCGCCCAGGACGAATTTGACAGATTCAAAAAGATGACAGGTATCAAAAAGATCATTTCCTTTGGCGGATGGGCTTTCAGTACTGAGCCCGGGATTTTCAAGATCTTATGAGAAGCAACCAAGGCCGCTAATAGGAATGCTTTCGTAACGAATCTTGCAAACTTCGTTACTTCGAATGGTCTAAACGGTATTGACCTGGACTGGGAGTATCCTGGAGCTCCCGACATTCCTGACATTCCCAGTGGTGACCATGTCGAGGGAATGGACTACTACAATACACTTGTTCAGCTGAAATCGAAGCTTGGATCGGGAAAGTCGGTATCCTTTGCGGCACCAGCATCGTACTGGTATCTGAAAGCTTTTCCAATTGAGCTTATGGGGGCAGCTCTAGACTATATCATATATATGACATATGACTTGCACGGACAATGGGATTACGGCAACAAATGGACATCTTCAGGCTGCACGACCGGGAACTGTCTACGCTCGCACGTCAATCTCATAGAGACGACAAACGCGTTATCGATGATCACCAAAGCAGGTGTTCCCTCGAACAAAGTTGTTGTTGGCGTCGTAAGTTATGGCTGATCATTTAAAATGGCTCAAGCTAGTTGCACAGGCCCAGCATGTTTATTCACTGGCAATGCGAGGGTCTCTAATGCCGCAAAAGGAAAATGTACCCAAACGGGCGGTTACATATCCAACGCAAAGATCCAAGACATCATTGGTGCTGGGGGCGTTCAGCAATATGTCGTGGAAGACTCCGATATTCTGGTCTACGGAGGCGGTACGGAATGGGTGTCATACATGAAAGACACCACGAAAGCCGGGCGTGAGACACTTTACGCGAAATACAACTTTGCAGGAACTACAGACTGGGCAGTCGATCTGCAGGCATACACTACTGATGAAAACTATGGCGAAGGAATTGATCCTCTGTATGGCACTTACCAAGAAGAAGACTTCATCTCGGATGAGGAAGCCAGTCAATGCTCGTCCAAGTACAGATCGTTGGATCAGCTCGAGAAAGATGCCGATAGGATCCCCTCCGACTGTATGGCCACGTATATCGTAGCTGCCGAGGCTGCTATCCTTGGAGACGCCTTGGACTCCTATGACACCCTTATCAAAGGAAAGTACGACAAAAAGTTTGAGGTTTATCAAAGGGCCATGATAAAGCAAATCCCACTACAAATCTTTCAATACAGTAACTTATTCTACTGCTACATATATGAGCACTTATTTAAGGATAATCGACCACCTTATCTTTGAAATGGAAGACTTTGTGAAGCTGACACTCCATCGTATAGTGGCCGGCGCTCAAAAGAGTGGTTTCTTTCAATGCATAGAAACGAAGATTCAATGTTGCCGTAGCAAATGTACATCAGCATTCGGGTGTAGTGCGGATTGTTCAGTAGCAGCAGGCTGCCAGGCAGGAAAAGTGACCGTTAAGGTTGATTGTCCAACCACACTTGCATACCCTTATGCTGCGTCATACACTGCTCAGCCCAAAATTACTTACACATGTACTAACATGGATGGCTTCTATAAAGACATCTCCGATAAATACGGTATCGACAGAAGCTGGTTGACTTGGAGCGATCGTAAAGTTCAAATTCAACCCGTTTGTTCAGGTTCAGGAAAGAAAGTTGAAGATTGCTTGAAGTTAACAAGTCACTACTGGTAGTAAGTTGGCTCGGATTCCACTTTTACTTTACCTAACCACACTTCACCTCTTGTTCCTATAAGCTGTTCAAACAGAGCAATTGTGACTGACGACTTTAATTTATGTAGCAATTATCCTGCTCCAGCGAGCAACATTCAAATTCCCAACCCCAAAAGCGTTATAGGCGAGAGGTACAACGACATGCGTGCCCTCAAGACCCGAATGGAGTTCCAGAGCACCAACGCCGACATATTCTCCGTTTCTAGCATGGATATCGCTGACTCCAGGTCTTTGCTTGCTTTTATGATGCAGTTCGCAATCACGAACATGAACCAAGTCATTGAAATTGCTAACAAACTTCTCGAACAAAAACGAAAAAGCATGATTCTGAACTTCGTCACAGCTTTCCTGATGTTCATTCCGGTAGCAGGTTCAGCCGCTGGCAGTATTGGTGGTGGTCTGCTACGCACTATCATTAACATCAGTGGCGAGCTTGGAAATCTTGCTGTCGGCATTTACAGCGTGGTTGATGAGCCAGGTAATCCTTTGGTATCGATCTTGGGCATGCTGTTGGGGGGCGTGAATATACGTCCTTTCAAGGAAATCGCAACGTACAGGCGGAACATGAAGAGCGAAGACTTGAATCAATTGGGCCCAATCAAGAAGGATTTGGATAGGATTGAAATTCTGAAAGCAAAGGGAAGGCCCGCATCATGCGGGATAAGATAGACTGCCAATCCTTGAGTAGACAGTGTAGTTAGCCCTACGGTATCCTTGGCTCATAACCCAGATTATACAGCTACTTAACCTTAGAATCTACACTTTATATATATATTTTCCATTCTTGTAAAATTTTCGAAACATAACACACAGATCTCAATTTCAGTATTCTTTCACTATCAATGTTTGAGCAAGTTCCAGTACTTGAAGCTGATGAGCACAACATGAATAAGCGATCCAGAAGAGTGTAAATGAAACTGCGGTAAGCGCGCCAATAGAACAATGACTATTATCTGGCCGAATACGATGAGTCAAAAATATCTTGGCAGTGACGTCCAGGGGTGTGAAATCTTTTCACTGTTTGATTTTGAGAACGTAACGTTGATAGTCATCAATCATTGAAAGATACGTTCCCGACGTCAGAACCAGCTAGCCGACTGGCATAACATGCCTTTGCACCAATATTGAAAAAACACTTTTCCCACCCCTCGGCACAGTATCCATCCACACCGACAGAACGAATCAATATGGCAACTTTTCACCCCTTTCCACGTCTCATCCCAGAACTTCGCGCCGAGATCTGGGCCCTCGCAGTTGAGAGTCGCGCCATCAGAGTTGATTCCTGGAAAGCATCTCATTCGCCTAGTCCAGTACCAGCTGTCACCCAAGTCTGTCGAGAGTCCCGCGCATGTTGTGCCTACCAGAAGTATTCCGACTTTGGTACAAGTAGCAATTATATCTGGTTGAATTTTGATTACGATATAATCCACGTGCAAGCTATATGCCTTTTACTACTGCCAAAAGAATCGATCAAGCATTTGCGGGTTGAATTAGTAGATGGTCTGGGGGATCATCTTTACGAAGAATGGTTGGAGTACCAGGATGAATTCATGAACTTCCCAAGGCTGGAAACTATCGATCTCCTGATACCCGGCGGCGATTTGTGCAGATACGCAAATTATATCAATGACATAACGTATCTTGGAGATTGCAAGAAGGAGAATGTGAGGGTTGTAAGTATTGAGACGGGGGAGGGGATTGATGGTAGAACAAGTGCGCCATACTGGGATTATATCGAGTCTTTCGGCGGCACGGATTTAGGGAGTATGACGAGGCCTGGAAAGGGTGAGACGTTGGAGGAGAGGTTGGAGGAAATCAAGAGATTCGGGAAGCTGGAGATGCCGAGACCCCGCATCGCTTTGGACTACATGAACCAGTAGCTTAGCTTGTCTCTGAGGCGAAGCTTGAGGTTTGGGAGAGAATATGAGGTGCACTTGGAGACGGGGCGAAGTGGAAGTTTTCAGATTACTCAAGGAAGGGGGGATTCAAAGTCGCGTATGTGAAGTAGACATGCTCAAAGACACTTGAGTCGTCGGACTATGCAGAGTGGAGCAACGAACTTCTTACGAAATTTACGAGTCTGTGAATTCGCGTTCTTTAACATGGGCACCTGTATATTAATATAACAATGTGACTAAAGGCTGAAGTGATTTTCTCACACACGTGATAATTAACATGATCATGTCACTTCTACCTATATGCTCGGCGGAGCCAAGCTGAAGCTCACACTAACCAAAAGGAAGTTTAAACGTAATGCATGTAACTTTTGGGTAACTCTGCACATAGTATAATTAAGTTTTAAAGAGTATAATTAAAAATTAACGCTCTTGAAGAGGTTAGAAGGAGTCGCGGTGCAAAGAATCACTCATGTGTAAGTTCAAAGCAGGCTTCACAAAATCTCTCTAAGAAAGAAATCCATTATGTAAATGGTGCAAGCAGTCAACGGCAACAACGGGAAAGACCGAAACGAGCTCTCCAGTGTGACATCCTCGATTTCTTATCCAAAGGATCATCTCTGATGCACGATGAGTCCGAGTTATATGCAAAAGCAACCCATGTTGACTTCGCGCTCAAGGCTTTGCATTGTTTTCCAACTGGAGAAATCTTTCCCTCCTGAGCTTGTCCATTGGGCATACTTTAGTGGAGGACGGGAGGCGAGCGGATGCGGTGAGTCTTCTAGTGACGGCCCCGTCAATGGGTGGGCAGGAGCATTGGCCATCCCGTTCTTGTACCCTCTTCTTGAGATTCATGAAGTTCTTGTCCTCAAATGCTACTGACTTTACGTACATATCCTTCTCCAACGATAATAGCTTCCAATTCCTCTACTATGTCTGCCAATCCTCTGTAGTCCTGGCTCGCTCCGCCCGACCAAGTCTCATTCGAGTGAATTGAGCCAGAGTCAGAAAGCTCGATTTGGCCCCTTGTCTCCACCCGATTTTATCGACACATCGTTGTCACCAAAAGCCGTCGCAGTCCGTCTTGTCTCGTAGAACCCGGGTATGGTGCCGAAGTGGGGGTTTGTTGACCTTGTATATTGTAGTCTCTTTGGACATTGCTAGACAAGTGGCTGTTGATGTACTGGTACTCTTCTGAGTAGCTTTTCAAAAGCTCTGGATGGGGCGATATTGTGAGGTATTTTTGAGTTGGAGATATTGTTGACATAGGTGATCCAGTATTTGAGTACGATCGTTGACGGCAACCTTGACTCCCCGTGTAATTTGCAAGAGCTGCTGTAGTAGATATCGCAGCCTCTTCAATGGTTTCAGTGTGACCCTTTTTGTGGCGAGTCATGGTGGATTGTCGAGTGAAGGTCTTCTGACAGTTTGCGTAGGGGCATATGTAGAGTCTCATGCCTAAGTGGATTTTACGATGCCTTCCAAGGGACCCAGGGTCACTGAAAGGCTATAAAAGTTTAGTCAGAAATTGATAATTATGGCAATGAGGTTTACCTTTCCACATTTGTCACATATGTGAGGCTTTACGCCTGTGTATACTCTCGTATGTACAGTTAATGCTGAACGTTGAATGAATTTCTTTCCGCAGCCTTGGTGCTCACAGATATGAGGCCGGTCACCAATGTGTGTACGTTCTATATGGTGGTCAGTATCGTATCTGTGGGTAGATGTGTTACTGCTTACCGTGACGTTTACAATAACTGTTCCGCTCGAAGCTCTTGGAACAGAAATTGCAAAAATAAAGCTTCCAAGGATTGACGATGTCTTTGATATCCATGATGATATACGTGGTGACTGTGATGTGATACGAAGGTCGTTATTAACGACCAGACGGCAAATTGGCTGCTGTCTAGCTAACGACTGCTGATTTCTCTAGCTACTATTCTTTGTAAAGAAGTAATAATTAGTGTGAATAATAATTTTATTAAAAGGGGATTTCTAGGTCCTTATAACTACTCTAATTGCCAAGGCTCGGCTAGCTTTCGTCGCTTTAGTTGCCTATTTAGACCTAGTACCAAGGCCTCGTATCGTATCGCAAGTTACAATAGTTCTTATTTAAAAGGCTTACGATTTTTATAAATAAGCCTTGTAAAAAGGGTTTACAAGCTTTTTAAACTACCGAAGTTACAGGCTTTACAAAGGGTCCCTGAGCCTGTAGTTACAGATCTTATCAGGGGCCCCTAAGCTTGTACCCAAGTGCTTGTACCAGCATCCCCGCTACAATATCTGATTATTAAGCAATGTAACTAGACCTTAAAAGTACTAAAACACTAATAAGAATTTTACTTTATTTAACTACATGAAATAAAAGACTACAAAACCTCTGTATTATTAATACAATTAAAAAAACTAAACCAACAATTATATATTACATAAACTCATCTCTAATATTATTAGGTATATAAATACACATCACAGAACTAATTATCTCTTCATATCTGTTATCTTATATTTAAAGCACTTGTTATAACTCTTTCCATCTCTACTTTCATTTACGGACATACTATCTGAATATTAATTACAATAAATTAACACAATTGCAAAATCGAGAACAATTTGATTCAAAAACTTGACTCTTAAAATGAAGCTTTAAATTTAGAGTAAGTATACTTATACCACATTACATTGATAACAAAAACCGAAACAACGTTCAATATTTTACATTACAGTTTTTTTATTCTCACTTATATGTTGTAGTTAAGGTTTAATTAATTCAATATATATATATATATATATTAAAGTACGTTGTATATCATAAGTCAAAGGAATTATATAAATAAGTACTAAGCTTATTGTACAAATACTCGATATCGTAATAAAAATGTTTCTTTCATTACACCAATTTAATCTATATATATAAAATTAGATATTTTTAATAATTACAATCTAATAAAATATACGTATATAAAAGTATTGATAAGTCAATAAGATCCAAAACAATTGATCATATTACGTTACAAAGTATAATAAATCACGATACCCTTTTATAGACTTTAACAATATAAGACTTCGTATAAATTGCAATAATTTAATCATATTCCCGAATACTTTAAATAGAATCAAATTCTTAATTCTAAATTTTAAGATATAATTCCTCAAAATTAAAATTTATACAACATACATCTTACTTATTTCTCGTCCAAAAATTCCTCTCCTTACGCGAAGGTAACTTTGACGCATTGATTTTACGCTATCGCGGGTGGGTTGCGGCTGATCCTTAAAAACTCAAGATCTTCATACAAGAGGACAATGCGAGATGTTACTGTTAAGCGGGGACTTGCTCTAAGTAAGCCTCAAGGATTATAGTAAGTATGACCTTCCATGACTCATCTGGTGTGTTCCATCTAATCTTGATTAATAGCTTCGTAGTGACATTATGCTAGGAAGCTTCGAATGGCCCAATTCCCATTGTGACGGAAGCAGATATATTCGATCGAAGCAAGTCCAACTTTATTGCCAAAGCTTTCGTAATCCTTCAATCGATTTGGCTAGTGGTCCGAGTCTTCGCGACTTCGCTTGAAAGAAGGCTGATCTTCCGTCACACAACTGGGCTTAGCCACCGTTGTATGCGTCTTTTGCGCTATCGTCATATACTGTTTCTGGTAGTACGAGCCTTCCGATGTTGAACACGTTACTGTTGTGAAGACTCCAACGTCGATTATAAGCAGGGAAAGTAAGCCCTGGACTAGGCGAACCCAGGTCCGAGGCGAAAGATAGCAAGTTTTGCTCTTAGCAATTACTTATTCTATTTTAAAAAAGGGAATTCCGAGGGGAAGGATAGGACATTTTACTTTGGACGAATCGCAAGGACTTGGTTGTATTCGGTACTCCCGTGCGCAAGTCATGGATAGCATAGCGTCGTCTTAATGTCTGCGCCATTCCCCTCCTAGCCTGGCTTTCGCTTTATTACAAAGAAGAGGCTCAATTGGACTAGAGATTCCTTGGAATACTGTCGATGCCTTCTGTATCCATGATATTATCCTCTCTGGGCCCCTTTACTTCCGTCGCGACCGTACAAATGTACGTGTTCTCTCGAGTTGGCGTACTGTATCTCTCGCATCACACCTTTAAGGATATGCCAGCTGGTGTAAATAATGTTGTTGACTGGATAAAAAGGGTTCGTCACTTCTCGTGAGAAAGCAGGATTGATCAATGTGAGGAAAGAGGGAAAACATAAACGAATAAGACGTCTCAAATCTGTTTCTGCTATATTTCCAGGAGTTTACTTGACGAATGTTATTTGTATTAATTCATCTCATTGGGCAATGATCCATGGGTATATTTGTTTTTGGTGAAATGTAATCTACATAATTTGCGGATATGTTTACGTTCTGACACCAATACCTCTCAAGCAACTGGATACACAAATTGCATTGCACCGCCAGGTCTAAACACGCCTTGTGTCTCTTTGGTCTTCGAAGATACTTACAAAGTAATTGCTCTGATGCTATAGATTACTCGATCTATACTCATGTAAGATCTTACTGTGGGCTAGCGAACAAATGGTTGCACCACTACAAGCATGCATGAATCAAATGGACTCCTAATTCACACAAGCTTGGAAAAGGTACACACCGATTAAAAGAGATTGACATAATACAATTCAGAGCAATAAATGCAGTGGTCGATTGAACATACATCAAAAAGCCTGTGAAGATATACCTGATGCTATCGTGAGAAGGTGTAGAATAACATCACTAGTTTCTATTGCTGTTTAAAGCGAGATTTCAAAAAACCTTGACCTTCAATTTTTGATGACTCCTTGTTGACTTTTATGTTGTCGAGGCGCTAGTAGCGCCTAGATAGGTGGAGTTTCTACTAATACTTGTTACACTCGGTCTTCAACATTCTCCTCGCTCTGCGCTGAACATGAATTCTCAGTCCACCCAGACAGCATTCGCACAGCACCCCGACTTATACCGACTATTTCCCTGATCCGACAAAACAATCCTCGACACAGGCTCCGCCCACATTGCATCTTCATCCAGCTGCCAAATCTCCAAAAAGCCAATTTCATTATCCGTCAACGCAATGATACGATCATCGAATCCAGAAGGGATCACGACGTTTGCCACACCGCCACTGGTGGTCGTCGGCCTTAGCAAATTCCGGTATTGAATCTCCCCGGTCTCCATATCGGCTGAGAAGACAGCTATGTAGCCATACGTTCCTTCACCCCTTCCACGAGTTGTCGCCCAGATGTATGCACCACTAGGAGAAACGACAACCTCATTCGCCCAATGATTCCCGCCCCCAAGTAAATCCTCCGGCAGAAGATTGTACACGCCACGGAGCTTGGGTTTCTGCGTGTGGCGTGAGATTCCGTACCATACCATTTGATTTGAGCCTTCCATCACCGCATAAAGCGCGTTGCCAGATGGATGAGGGATAACATGGCGCGGCCCGTCATCATCCTTTAGACCTTTGGTTATGTAAATGGGTCTGCCGAGCCTTCCACTTTTCTTGTCAATCGGTTGAGTCCAGATCGCATTGCCCAGAGTATCTGCAGCATACAATATGTTATTCTTCTTGTTGAACGCTGAGCCATGAACCCCTGAATCTGGCCAATAGTCGAAATCTTGGACGGTTTCTGCTAGGGCCCCTTGAGCGTCGACGGACATGACTATTCCACAGCCCGGTTCGCCCATATGGCGCCACTTTGAGGGTCTCGATGTAGATGGCGGAGCCATTGCAGCCGTCTTTGCCTTGAAGAGTCTTCGTGTGGACGATGCTGGTGAGGTTATTGACGGCGAAGCTCATGTATGTTGGCGGAATGGTGAGACCTTGTTGGTCACTGATGTATGTGTAATTGGTCCCGAATAAACTCCTTTTATCGTGCTGTTGATGTTAGACAAGTACCTTTTGAGCTAAGATGACCGAAGAGATGAGTTTCTTACGCTCCAACTTAGCCAAGAGTTAGGTGCAGGGACTGTGGTGTTCGCAACAAGCTTCAGATCAAAAGTTTCGTCGTCAAACAGTACGCTGTAGAGCGATCCTTGAACGAAGTTTCCCACAATTAGCCCATGGTGTGCGGAGAAGCCCAATCCTGCAAAGCTCAGAGCTGCCAGAACAGTGTTAGAAAATCGCATCCTAGTGATTTTAATTTGACAGAGTCGGCAATGCGGAGAGAGGTACCAATATCCGGGGCGTGCACTTGCATTTCATGGGGAAGGGCTATTTGAAGCTGGGGAGAGAAGGTGTCTGGTGCATCAAAGCCGTTAACAGACATGGTTCACGGACTTGCGGTCCCCACAAGGATGATGCCCAGACGGTGGCAGATGTCCGGGGGGTCAAAGACATTTTACTTGATTCAGATCATTACTCCATCTCAGAAGTTGATGGTACGAAGTTCTGCCACATGTGGATTCTAGTGTCACTAGCGAGTCACTCGATTCTTTGTGAGGCTCTCATTCAGAGTCTACGACAAATGGAAGAGCCCTCGCGGAAATTTTGCAAACGGTCTAGCTACATACATCAGTATAGCTAACACTTTGTTTTACAACGGGACTTTCAACAAGCTATAGAAACACTCGCTCCACTGTTCGTAATCACCTATCTGATTTGTATACATCCCATTGACTAGCATGATCTACCTGAGTTGGATCGGGTCCCAAAGCCCAACTTATACTATCAAGAATATCTCCGTCGAATGCTTGCGTTGCTTTCAGCTGAGTCCATCTTCGGAAGCCATGAGGCAGGTCGGGATACACATGTACTTTTGTCGGTACGCTACAAAGCAGTGTTAGTAAATACTACATCTTTGCGAAAAATGCAGAGCGACTTACTCCATACCCTTCAACTTGGTCGCAAAAAGGAGACCATCATCTCTCAGCGGATCTGCTCCCGCCACCAACAGTGCTGTCCTAGGCCAGCCTTCCAATTCTTCTTGCGAGAGGAGAGCGATATTCAGGCGTTCATCTGTTGGATCCTCACTGCCGAGCAGAATGCTGAAGAGCTGCAATCGCTCGGAAGGAATGACCGGCATCTCTTTGTTTTGTACCTTCGCTGTAGCCTCCCTACTCTTGAAAAGGTCAAATGGGTAATTTTCGATATGTATGAGCCATGGGATAACAAGAAGAGTACCAGTAATTATTGGTTTGTAGCCAGACTGGGACCTGCTTAGCTTGATGTCTTCAATAACAACATTGGCAGCAAGAGTGCCGCCTGCTGATATGCCCATCACTACCAGCTTCTCCTGCTGCAAGGCGGGATGAAGAGCAGCTGCGTTCTTTCGGATGTATGAAAACGCATCTTGGGCGTCATTCACCTGTGCAGGATGTTTGTACTTGTGCGTATGCCGATATAAAACACTCAGGACCACCGTCCTCGTCTCCTCGACTATCCGACAGCAGAGAAAGTCATCAGAAGTCTCGTCGCCGAAGAGAAAGCCGCCACCGTGAAAGTAAAGCACAGCGCCCATGGTCTGCTCTGGGTTCAGAACATGTGGCTCGTAAATTCTTAGAGGGATGGTGTGGGTCCCACGTGAGGGAACTTGAACGGTGCTCCTTTTGATGCGGCATTCAAGACCAGATTCAGCCATCATCTTCTCGCTTGCAGCGCTTCTAGATGTGTTCGAGACATCCCGCAGGAACTCGGCTTGAGCAGGGTCATTTCCAGAAAAGCCATCTTTGGCAGCGGAAGGGTTGGTGGCGATGAAGTTGAGCCACTCTTTCGTGGGCTGGCCAAACTCGGAGAAGTCCATTACTAATCATACACATCCAAGACAAGAAATTGGTGGAAACGAGTCTCTTTTGGCGGAAATGAAGGTCTTACAGCAAGGATCTGTTAATCATCATTAGCACTGGGCATACTGTGGGAATGAGGAAATGGTACTACACAGCCGTTCTGGACATCCAATGGCCGGAAAATACAAGCAAAAGGTAGTACTTACATGGCGGATGTCTGAGTGCCTTCCCAATGGGGCTTCCCACAGATGATGGAGTTGACGAGCAAGACTACCGGCCGGTATCCCTTCAGTCGAACCATTCCGAATTACAAGTAAGCGGGCGCCTTGGCTCGTCCGGACATCAATGTCCACCCCCTCAGTCAGCCGCAGCAGGCAAAATCTACCAAGGCTGCGTGGCAGTGAAGAGACGGAGCAACAAAGACTAGTAGACGCTCGTGTCTGAGCAAAAAAGTGGTTCTGATTCCTCACGAGACGCGGAGAGCCCCCAGCTTCTGGGCAACTTTGTGGGGTCCGGGGGTCCATTTCCGCATTGACTCCAGCCCATCGGTTTTTGCAGCTCAGTACCACGATAGTGTTTATGCTTTCCGACTCTCTTGTCAAGAGCAAGGCATTTAAAGAGTAGCATCTTGCTGATTTTTGATGGCGAGGATGCTGATGCTCCAACCTTTCCAGTTCTACAGTCATATCTAATCTCACTACTCTTCTGACTTGCACCTGTTCCCACAGGAAATGTCGACGAATAATCAAGTCACTGTGGACTCTGTTCAAATGGACGAAAAGGCCCCACAGGTCGAGTCTCTGCATCTCGAGCATTCCTTGAATGCAGGCTTGTCCTACGAAGATGCCAATTTTTTGCATCAGTTTCCCACGAGGGATCATGACAAGGCGTTTCGAAAGGTCGACTGGCGGCTCATGCCCATGCTCATGTCTTTGTACCTGATTGCGAATCTGGATCGGTATGCTGCCTGTGGTACAGTCACCTTTGCCGTCATAGCTAATTGTTTCAGTGCCAACCTTGGGAATGCCAAGATCGAAGGTCTCGAGAAGGATCTTGGGATGAAGGGTACCGACTACAATCTCGCCAATATGCTGTTCTTCGTCCCTTACATCCTTCTTGAAATCCCTGCCAATACTATTCTTATGCGCTTCAGAAGGCCGTCACAATGGATCGGTTTCATCGTTACATCCTGGGGAATCGTCATGACGTGCACTGGTTTTGTAAACAATTTTACCGGGCTGATGATCTGTCGCCTACTTCTCGGAGTCTTCGAGTAAGTTATTCCAAGCCTCGTTCGATATGTTCATGGACCAGAAAGCTGACTCGAACCTTCAGGGCTGGGTAAGATAACCTAACTCTGACACCACCATCTTCAATACTAATGATCTCTCGTTTAGATTCTTCCCAGGTGCCGTTCTAATGTGAGTACTTTCCGGTCTCGAGTCAATCGTGCTGTTGCTGATTCTTCCAAGTATCTCCTCCTGGTATCCGCCTCATATGACACAGTTCCGAATGTCACTTCTATACTGCGCTGCCGCAATGTCTGGTGCTTTCTCAGGCCTTCTCGCAGCCGGTATCGCGGAGATGCGAGGAATGAGAGGTTACGCTGGTTGGTTATTTAATTTCGTAGATTTGAATGAAGGACTAATATATGTTAGGTTGGGCGTGGATCTTCATCATCGAGGGTTGTCTGACAATCGTCCTTGGACTGGCGTCATTTTGGCTCTTGCCCGACTCTCCTAACTTCTCTGGCAAGTGGCTAAGTGACATCGAGGTGAGATACATGAATGTTCTTTACCGGAAATACCGTGGCATTAGGCGTGAGGAACAGAAGATGAACGAACTTCCCGAAGAGAAGACAACGAACAGAATACAGAAGATGAAAGTCCTTCTTTCGGTTTTGACAGACTGGCAAATCTACCTTCAGGCCCTGATCTTCATGGCTTCTTCTGTGCCCACCTATGCACTCAAGTTTACTTTGCCACAGATCATGGTAAGTCTGGAGTATATACAGATCTTGACTTTTACCGTTCGGCTGACCGGTGATTAGGTCAACATGGGCTTTAAAGCCACTAATGCACAGCTTCTCAGCGCTCCACCGTATATTGCGGGTGCAATATCAGCTGTCGTCGTCGCGAAGTTTGCTGATCGCGTTCACTGGCGTCTGCCATTCATTGTTGGCCCGCTCGCAGGCTTAATGATCGCGTATGCCGTTCTCTTCACTTATAGTGCCAGTATCGCCAATCACGTTGCGCTTTGCTACACCTTCATCCACCTGGCAACAATCAGTGTTTATCCAGTCGTCCCGGGTGTAAGTGGCAATCCTGATATTTCCAAAATTGTGTACTGACCACATATCTCGTCACAGGCCAATACTTGGACCGTCAACAACCTTGCCGGCCCAGAGAAACGAGGGATGGGTATTGCGCTGATGATTGGTTTGGGCAATTGCGGAGGAATTGTGGGCTCATTCATATTTATAGGAGACGAGAGCCCGAAGTACCAGACTGGATGGGGGACAGCGCTGGGCTTCATCTGCGGCGGTATCCTGTCAGCTTCTGCGCTCGAGATCGTCTACAAATGGCTCAACAAGCGTCGTGACGCTATTCCCGAGTCTGACACCAGAGCCAGATACTCCGAGACAGAGCTTACCAAGATGGGCGATCGAAGTCCTCTGTTTCGATACACACTATAGATCTCCGATTCAAAGTTTGTTGCAGGCAAGCTCCCTTGCAGGTGTCTTCGACGGATTTCGGTCAGCCTCGCTTGTATCTACTCAATACCTGGTCATGCTTGACTTTATTTCAAGTACAAATACAACATTCTCAAAGTAATACCTCCGTACCACTTTTAGGGCTAGCTGTGCCTACAAAGTACAAAGTGGAAACTTGGGTCTTTCGAAGTTGTGATAAAAACTTCAGTTGCAGAATCTTGATACTTGAACCGTGATCAAATAAACGAATGAGTTGTTCAGTCCTCTCTAGGCATTGGTCGCATGTTGAGCTTAGACTTCCCAACGATCAGGCGAAAACGGCATACAGTCCTCCATCTCTGACTGAATGGGAGTTGTGGGTAAATAAAACCTGGCGTGTTGCGGCAACTGAAGGGGCTCGCTTATAGTCTTTAGCAGAAACTTCGGTAAGAACTTTTCCCACATCAATTGAAGTAACTCCCACGACCGACCAAGTATCGACCAAGTTGTAGCAGATGAGTAGAGTAGAGTGAGTCTGACTACTCCCTATCATTATCTTTGAAGATCCTGTGGTCTGTGTTCGGCCTCCGACGAACCGATTTACATGGAAGAGTAAGCCCAAGCATGGAAAAAGAAACCCGATGAAAGGATCGAGAGAACTTCTGCTTCATACAAAATGTAAGACTTTAAATCAATCTATCGCTAATTATGGATTTCTGGCAATACAAACAAATTCCAGTACTCATCCAAGTCTAAAGTCTGTGTCGCGCCCACACTTCCGCCCTTTGTCTCTCTCCCCGAAAAACCATTCCCAAGGTACGCAAATCTGTTGTATTTCGCCTCATCCAATCTATCAATAACGAAGTCCTCCCAGCGAGGATTTTTGATCGCCTCCATAAAGTGGAACGAAGTTCCGCCGTAGATGGCGACGACTGGCCCATCAATAGTTCCGCGCTTGTACCAGCTGCGGCAGCCCCTGGTCCACACCGTCCGCTCGAGATACTTCTGCATGTGCTGATTATACTCTTCGTTGACATCGTGGCGGACCTCGAAGCTCTTAATGCTCTCGGTTTGGAGCTTCTCGAGCCACTTGTACACGTAAACGGCAGTTGCTTGAACGCCGAGCACCAAGGAGCCATTGCTGATGGGACTGTTGGGACCGATGAAGGCAAAATAATTGGGCATGTCAGGGACTAAGAAGCCGAAATAGGCCTTGGGCAGATCGGATGTCCATTTTTCGGCGAGGTTTGTACCATTTCGGCCAATGACCGGAAACGAGGGTTTGAAAGAGGTGTCGAAGCCAGTTGCGCAGACGATTACGTCGTAATCCTTGACCTCGCCTGCTCTGGTGACGATACCCTTTTCTGTGACGGATTGGACATCATCCCATCTCATCTCTACGTTGTCTTGAGTGATGGCCTCGAGGAAGCCAGGTCCAGGAGTTTGTCGACGGCACCCAACAGGGAAGCTGGGCAGAAGCAGCTCAGCTGCTCTCCTCCCCTTTTCACTGTCACCTAGACGGCCTTTCATGCTTTTCCGGAAAATCTCTTGAGCCTTCTTCTGGAGATCACTATCTGCGATGGCGCGCTGAAAATTCTCTATCCGCCGATCCATGATGGCCGCTCTGTAGTCACGAAGGACGCTCGGGTCTTTGAAGATCTCGAGACTCTTTTCTGAAAAGTTGTAGTCTGCATCCATCTCTGGATCATTCGCTGTGGGTTCGTTGATACCAGGCGCAGGGCTGATCCACGTCTGAGTGCGAACGTAGCAATCCATTTCTTTGACCACTGTGGCGAGCTTGGGAACGATCTGGATGCCGGAGGAGCCGATACCAATAACGGCCACACGTTTGTCGGCAAAGTCGTATTCCTGATCCCAACGCGCAGAGTGAACGAGCTTGCCCTTGAAATCGTGAAGACCTTCGATGTTGGGCCATTTCCAGTTGCTGTCTGCGTTAGCACCTGTCTCGGACCATCTAATTTCGAGTTTCATATGAAGGAGAACTTACTTGAGTACGCCTCCAGCATTTATGAACACATCGACTTCGTCGTCGATGGTAGCTCCCTCGCCGTTCTGAACCTGAATAGCCCACTTTCCCTTACTCTCATTCCAAATCGCTGATTTGACTGAGTGCTTGTACTTGATGAAGCGATTGCATTCGTATTTGTCAGCAACATTGTGCATATACTCATGAAGTTGTTCCGCAGTTGCGTAGTAGTTTGGCCAGTCTGGGTTCGGTGCAAAGCTGAAGGCATAGTTATGGGCAGGTATGTCACATTTGCAACCTGGATATCTACACAAATAAGCATCGATGCCTTTAGCGGAAAGACTGGATGTCTGATCTATACCTGTTCTCAAGCCATGTGCCTCCAAGGTCCTCATTGCGCTCGTAGACGACAAGCTCAGCATTCTTGTCCTTCATTTTCTCGGCAAATACAATTGCCATCATGAGCCCGGAGTACCCAGCTCCCATGCAAGCCACCCGAATGGGACGTCTCGTGCCGATGGGCTTCTCCACGATCGTGTAATCGGGGCCAAGATTTATATTTGTGGTAGCGTGTACATCCTTCGCTAAGTCCGATATATGTTGCTCCACAGCTGCCAGCGTCCGTTCGACTTGTTCACTTTCGACAGCTTTCCCCTTGCAGGATTTGGGAGTTTCAATACTTGTTGTCGGCTCGACCGAGATTGCTGAGGGCGCCATGACTGTTGACTTTTTCACGCCTGGCGCTGACGACTGATTGCTGTTCGGTCAATAGTGATGTTGATGATGCGAGTACATGGCTTGAACGGTTACTTCATGTCTTGATATATGTTCTATGAATTGATAACAGCATTTCTGAATAGCGGCGATGAAGCGATGCTTGACACTGAGAAATCAATGTCCGGATCGCCAGGCAAGGTGCCAAACCAGTTTACTTGACTTGTCCGGACATTGAAGTCCGGAAAACAGACTAGATCATTGCCCAGAAAAGAATCTATGAAGTGTGCTGTATGACTCGTGTGTGGCTTGGCCTCGAATCCCCGCGGGGTCTTGAGGACCCTCCCCGATCTTTGGTGGGGATTCAGGGTTCTTGGCTCTGGGTCAGCTCGATTCCGAATAACAGAAGACGACGGCGTCGGCAACTTTGAAAGACACCCTTCGTAAAAAAGCTCCTCCTCTTCGAAATTCCGCATCCTTCATGTATTAAGGTATTGAGGGACGGTTGAACTGGTCGCAGTCATGCCTTCAACGACAGCACCTCCCCGGCGATCCACACAAGGAATCACACGTACCATTCAGCCAAAGCAAAAGTCGGCAATATGCAGGACTTGCTCCTCATGCCGTCAGAAAAAAAATGAAATGCAGTGGCATTCGTCCACACTGCCACGAGTGCGTTGCGAGTAGCCTTCAATGTGAGTATCCTCGAGATGCTCGAAGAGAACCGAGGCCGACTCGAGCGCGGTTTCAGGCTTTGGAGGCGACCATGGCTGCTGTGCTGGCACACATGAATACATCAGGCCTCTCAGCGTCCGGTCTTGGACTTGAGAATGCTCCGCGAAGTCCGAATTTACAGTGTGACGATGAGTCGAGAGAAGACCAAGCGGAAGACGAGGAGTTCGGGCTGGCGACACCTGAGTCCTCAGTCTCTGCGCCTCTTCGACCACCCCCGGGATCCGAGTCCACCACTTTCAACGAGCGGTCTCAGATGAACGAAAACTATAGCATTGATACGAGCTTTGATCAGGCTGGAGCTACAACCATGTTAAACCAGGGCGCGCAGCCGGATACTTTCGCTTCATCTCACATTGACTCTTGGCACCAACGCAACGAGGGGCTCTCTCCAACCTTCCGCTCACGTTTCTCCGGTCAGAGTCAACATACGTTGCAAAGGCAGGCCCTTTTGCAGGAGCCTGCCCCCGTCAGCATGGAAAATGATGGCACTGGACTCTCTCCTTGCGAGGCTAGAGTGGCGGGTGTCTTCCATGAGGACGGATGTGTTGCCTCAGTGCACGGCCTAGCCGGCATCATAATGCCAACGCGGCGAGCTCTTCATAAGAAAAATATATCGAAAGTCTCTCGCAAGGGTATAGCTGCTGTTGAAAGCTCAAGGGCACGCCTTATCAGCAATGCTACTGTTCAGAGGCAGAGAGAGAATCGACTCTTCAGACAGCCCCAGCGGACCATTGACCTCGACGGCTGTGAGCCGGATCTTGCGAAACACCTCATCACGCTACATTTTAATCGCCATCACTGCTCATATCTTATTACTTACCGTCCTGCGATCTTGGCTAGTATTGCCGACGGCGGCCCATGGGTCAATAAGCTCCTTCTTAATGCGATATACTATAGCAGCTCGCTTCATAGTGATCGCTTGGGCTTACGAGCATCAGTGAGTGACTCTGAAAATTCTGGCAGCCGATTTTATGACAGGTTCTGTCAACTACTGGTCGATGCAATGGGGAAGTCGAGTGTGCCATCGGCCGTCGCTCTGCTCTTAACCAGCGCCACGCTCGTTGCCAGAGGAAAAGTCAGTGCGGGATGGGCGCTCTCAGGAACCGCGTACCGTATGATCATTGATCTGGGCTGTCATCTCATGCTTGGACCAGACTACCAAGAGAATGGCACTCAAACAAGTACCCAGATGCTGCAGAAGGATATCGATCATGAGATGCGGAAACGGCTTTACTGGGGTGCGTACATCACTGATGTCACACAATCTTTGTATTTGGGCAGACAGTGTAGCTTCGCAACAACTGAGGCTCGAGTTCCTCTCCAACTTTTGGATACATTCGAGGAGCTAGAGGAGTGGGAGCCTTATCAAGACTCCTTCGATCCGGCAGGTCTGGAGTCAGCCTATGAACCCCAGCCAGCGTATGCCATATCAAGCTTCAACGCCTGCGTTAGTCTTATGCAAATTGGTGAACGAGTCAGCGAGCTTTACGGAATCTGCACAGTTGGGTATAAGACGGAAGTGGTGCTTGAGAAGAAGACAACAATCGAATCGCAGCTTGAAAATTGGACTGCCATGCTGCCAGATCACCTTTTCTTTGACCCTCAATCGCCCAAAATTCCCCCGCCTCATCAGATCACACCATAGTGAGCAATCTCTGTGTTTAGGTCAATACATAAATACTGACACAAGCATGCAGTACAACTTTTCACACCCTACGTATACTTTTGTACCGTGCTTTCATGGAAGAGGGCCATCTCAGACGACATTCAGATGAAGAGGCGAAAAGTTTGAGCGAAGTGAGTGCTCTCTGAGTTATCTATTTACTTCTTTTCTGAGCTTTCTTGTCATAACGGGGGACTGTAACACCCCTTCGTCCTCTTCGGATATCCTTCCTTATGTCCAGAAACCGTCACAGGATCCTCTGTTTAAGTTGGACTGAATATACTAATCCTGAGTTCCCCCACAGCAAGAGTGCATCTCCAGCGCGCTCATGATAGAAAAGTACATCCGTGCTTATCGAAAGACTTTCACACTTCGTCGAGCCCCCTTCCTGTTATCTTATGCCATTTATTCGGCCGTAGCGATCATCCTCCCCCAAGAGCGTCATGACCGAGGACACTTCACAGAACTCATTTCCTTCTTTTGGACATGTCTAGGTGAGCTTCAACATGGCTGCAATTCAGGCCTCAAGAAGCCACTGTTGGTGCTACGGGATATGGCACGCGAATTTGAGATCAGCACGAAAGAGCGAGGACCAGTGGCCCCTCAACAGCCTGATTTCGGCATCCTTGACGAGAGTCTCTTCCCGCAGCTGCCCCACGACAAGGCATCCGTAGATACTGAAATGTATTCGGCTGCGCATTACCTTTACGACATGAATTCGCAGCAGAATGTTGTTGATCCACTTCAAACGAGTGCAAACATGGTAGTGTCTGGCTTGACGAACTTCATGAACGATCAGGAGTGGGACATATCGCAAAATACACTGTATGGTTTATTCGCGCCCACTCAATCATTTCAGTAGGCAATCAAGACAAAATCTAAACTTCAGATCAAGTTATGTTATTTTCCAAAGAGATTCCACTTTTTACAAGGAATCCTGAAGCTTCCACACTCGTCGAATGTTTGGCTTTGCAGCATTGCCCCGAATTCGGAACGTCCACTCAGTCTTCGTAGCTTTCTCCCATTTTGATCCTCCAAGTCCACTATTCTCATCGTAATAGTTGAATCCATAGAAATTAGCCGTCTCAATCTCTCCATAGCTTTTCAGATAGCTGTATCTCCGACCCGCATTCCAACCCTGCACAGTCGCAAGCGCGGGGCCATGCTCAATGTTATACCAATCATGGTAGTCTTCCTCTTTGTCTGATCTTGGAGTTGAACCATTAATCACCAGCTTTGATCCCACGATCGGCGAGAAAGACAGAGGCTGCGAGATACTGGGATTTTCGGTGGGAGCTGCATTGTTGTTGCGGCCATTGATGAAGCTGCATGCAATCCAGGATATCGTATGATCGGGGTTCGATTTTACATCTTCATCATAGAGATCTTGTGAGGTGTCTAAGGGCGTAACGTCACTCAGAATGTAAAGAGTCATGGAGGAAGGCTTCTCGCCATCAGAAGCAACCGCGGCGTATGTTTTCTCAACATTGAGACAGGGCGAACTGGGGATAAAAGTGAGGGCTTCTGAGTCAATCCCATCTTTTGGCTCGACAAGACGCATTAAGACGCCGTTGATAGTCGTTTGCGACATGATAGAGCGTTCAGTAATTTGAGTGGGTGAAGGAGTATGAGGTGCAAGCGATAGTACCTAAAATGAGGACTCGGAATGTTTAAATGTTTACGTTAGATGTATTTGACGTTAAACACCTCTCCATTCTTGGGATTGCTGCGAAAGGTTTCGAAGTCCGTAGGAGAGAGTTTTCGGACATCGTGTTCCGACTGAACCGGGCCCACTTTGAGCCCAATTCCAGCAACCGGACTGACAGTAGCCTTTGGATATTAAAATCCAGTCTGCGCTGATGTGTGGAGGATCTTTTCAAAGCATTGCTTTTATATTGTTCGGACACTTATCAGTCTTCGCAATACAATATGGGAAAAAGAATGAGTCCGCTGCCCGCATTAGCAGATCTACCCCTGCGTAAAGGGGACCCGCCAAACTCAGCGTGGGGTCTTTGGAGTGACGAAAAAGCCACTTCTTTGGGGTCTCTCAATTACTTGACCGCTGATATACTCCTGAAGACGACCAAAGAGGAGGTTCAGACTGGCGATCGGGTTGGCCTTGAGTAGGTTGACAACTTCGACCCAAAGGGCAATGGCTGACATATTATATTTAAGTCTCCCGCTGGATTTTTTTGGTCCTCCGCTACTAGGTAGAGCAGCATTCCAGCAGAAAATAATAGATAAAGACCCCTTTGTCGTAAATGACGATGTGGTTAGTTCTGTAAAAAGAATTATATTGCCGTATCTTTACTCATTGTTCTTGCAGATTTCGTTCAACACTCAAGGAAGTTCCCAGTGGGACTCTTTGAGACACTTCGCCTATCAGAAGGAGAAGAAATTCTACAACGGGTATTATTTATATGGATAGCAGAAGTTTGCATGCAAACTAATTGCTATGCAGAGCCACTCAACAAGACGTTCACGCATCCGACCGAACTGCAATCAATGGCCTACAACCGTGGGCCGAGAAAGGCTTAGCAGGACGTGGTGTATTGATCGACTTCGCATCATACGCCGAAAGGAAGGGGGTTGAAGTTTCACACTTCGGTCCTTATGCGATCACTCTCCAAGACGTGCTGAAAATTGCTGAAGAGCAGTGCACTGAGTTCCGTAATGGGGATGTCCTCTTTCTTCGCACCGGCTATGTCGCTGCTTACAAGTCGCTTAACGAGGACGAGCGCATTGAAGTTGCCAGCAGAAAGGAATGGTGCGGTTTAGGTCAGAGTCGAGAAACTACTGAATGGTTGTGGGAAAACCAGTTCGCTGCCGTCGTGAGCGACTCTCCAGGTTTTGAAGTCAGGCGTAAGTCCCAGAACATCTCCAAGTGTCCTAATGTGCTTTTACTGATATGAAGTGAAGCACCAACGGAAAAAGAATGGCATTTACATCCTATCCTGCTTGCTGGCTGGGGCACCCCAATTGGAGAACTCTTCAACTTGGAGGGATTGGCGAAGCTGTGCAGAAAGAACGGTCGATGGTCATTCTTGTTCACGTCTGCACCTCTATATTATACAGGAGCTGTCGCTTCGCCGCCAAATGGTATCGCGATAATGTAAACAACAATAACGACACTCGCCATTTTCTTCATGGACTATTCTAGCCATGAATGTGACGCTTTCGTATCTGGGCATTGTGCCAGTTTGGATGCACGAAAAGTAATGAAAATGTCTTATGGCACTTCGGATATTGTGTGATGAGATTTCAAAAATTTCAGCGCTTAACTTATCTACCCAGGAAGCCAATGCCCGACCCTATCCAAGTCGTCGTCCGCCTGTTCCTGTGCTCAACCTTCTTCGATTTGGAGCCTACCGTCTGCTCCCAGAAGACTTTCGCAGATGCCTGATCGCCACATCTCAAGAAGATATACACCGTATCTTCAATACCTTCTTCGCGAGTGCTCGTCTCCGTACCAAACCGATCTTGTACCCAGAACGACAGAACTGTCTCGTCATTCAGCGCAGCTTCCGCGACGCCCCTCAGTATATCGAAGAGTTCTTCCTTTTCGCCAAGTTTCGGACTGAACTCATCCGTGATGATATACTGCTCTCCTGCCGAGCTATACTGACCACCAAAGACCTCCTGATTTCTTTTAGTGAGGAAGCCAATACCAGTCGGACGCCAGAAACGTAAGTCGCTGGGTTTGGTAAGGAGGCCTTCCTCACCGACAACTATTCGAAAAGCTTTGTACTCATCGCTTGCCCGGTGTTCTACTTGATTTGCTTCTGGACTTGCGTACCTGACGTTGTCAGAATATTATATTTGCGTACTTAGTGTAAGTAATATAAATCTTACACCTCGAAACCACGGAGCCAGTGGCCTTCCACCACGTCGTTGTCGCCGGCGCTGAGGAACCACGCATAGCCATAGCAGTTCGGCTCTGTTGCTAGAGCGATAAGAGCTATCTGTGCTATATGCCCCAGAAACTGCGGGCCCTGAATTTGGTGTAATGCCAAAAGATAGTGGGAATCGAACGCACCTTGTCCCTTTTCTCAGGGCTGGCGCACTGCGATAGTGGACTGACGATGTACATGGCGGGCCTTGATCTTGCCGAAAAAAACATGTAGATTCTGCTGTAGGTTCGTGAACCAGCTAAGTCTCTATAATGATACTTAAGCTCACGAAGTCCGGCTGGATCCGATTGACCGAGCGGTATTCAATGTCCGGCAATCTGCAGTGTGTTGATCAAAAGTGGGATGCGGAGAGAAGCTCGCAGTTCGAGAAACTTTACAGGCGGTAGAGAACTGCATAACTTTGACTTAGACCACTCCCGAATTGCCGACCATTGACGTCCATTTCAAAGTTGGTCCTGCTCCAGACTTGGAGATGTACCTCCGCACCGGCACTCATCAGTGACTTCGCTTCATGAACACCCGTCTACACATTCAAGCATTGAGACAGCCAGACGACCATTGTAACCTATGATGACTTCAGAGACGCCTCTGATCCCTGACTCCTTCTTCCAGCCAGTCCAGACACTGTCAACGACAAATGAAAAGCTACGTTGGTACACATGCGTCCTCGTTATGCTCTCATCGACCAACTACCCGGATGTCATCCCTCAAGTCTACAAGCACCTCGACTCCACCATCCTATCAAGAACCGACTCGATTGAGGCTCGCAAGAAGGCTATCAATCGCGTCCGCGAGGGTCTTATCAAGTCCACGGGTACCGTAGGAGCGTGCAGAACAGGCAACGCCATGCGCATCCTATCAGACTGTATTCCTGCGGAACTTCGAGAGCTGGAGTCACCGCGATCAAAGGAGACGGATGAGCAAGCGAGGGAGAGAGGTATGAAATTTTGGAGGAGTGTATATGCGCGAAATCCAGCATTTGATCCGGAGGCATCTGTACGAGCTAGTCCAGACTATGCGTTTATTGTGCGAGGTAAGAAAATCCTTTTCCTTCGCAAAACGCAGAATCTATACGCATCGCACGTGCTGATTGGGAGCAGAAGTGCTTTACGCGAGAATTTTCTCGTTCGATGGAGTCTTGGATGATCTGACGACTGGCTGGGTGATGGTTGCTAGTCTGTATGGCATGGACTGCCAGAACCAACTGCAGCACCATATGAAGGGCATGCTCTGGAATGGTGCGACGAGGGAGGATTTGGTTGGCTTACAGGAGCTCTGTCTGGGTCTTGCTGATTTACTTGCAGTGAGGATCAGGCATGGACCAGCTCCTATTCCTTCACTGCCCGGATCGGTTTAGATAATGAGAGATAGCAGTACGCAAGTCTTTGCAGATTCTCGGACCCAACTCATTACGTACTTTCGAAATCTAACCACAAAAACTCCCCTGATGTTCTCAAATGTGTAGCACGTCTATATGTTGGACTCGGCTTTGTTGGCTAACATTTAAGCAAGGCAAAGGGGGTGAAGAGAGAAATGTCTGGAGAAATTAACCACTGTGTCATCAGTACTAGAAATTCGGTTATCTCCTCATCCTTGAGTTCAAAACCGAATTTCAGCTAGTACTGAACTTGAGAAATGCTTTTATTGTAAAAAGTCTTCAGGGAGTCGGTCAAATAGTCGACTCGAAAGTCCGGTGAATAGTAATCTTCTGTATGCATATCGTTGTCTATTGAACTCAGAAGATAGTGGGGCAAATTACATCCGAGTAATCTAATAACTCCAAACTCAAGCATGAGATGACAAAGGCTCAAGTTATCATGCCGTGCATAGGGCAGTAGTGATGTGTGTATATAAAGTGACCTGGATCCTCAGTAAGTCAGAATCGACTCGATTAACAATCTTCATTCCATCTTACCAGATAACCAACGACCGCCTTTTGATCTCACAACTCCCATTCTTTGAACAAGATTGAAGACTCTGGCACATGAGTCTGTTTAAACTTCGAGTATACAACCGAAGAAGCTCTATTAACACGATGAGGTTCGCTGCTCTTGCCACCCTCCTTGCCACTCCAGTCTCGGCTAGTCCGCTGCTCAATTTATGGGATGCACCCTGGCCCAACAATTCTCTGGCCATGGCACAGAATGCGCCAACTAGTTACATATCTGTCAATGGCGTCAGAATTGCATATCGCCGCTTTGGCAAGCAATCCGAATTACCTTTGGTCTACACGACTCACTTCCTTGGATCTATGGACACCAATGACCCAATGCTTCTCAACCTTCTTGCTCGTGATCAAGAGGTTATCATCTTCGATAACGCTGGGGTTGGACATAGCGAAGGCACTATTCCAAACACTGTTTCGAGCATGGCTGGGACTGCAGTAGATTTCCTTACAGCTATTGGCGTGCCCAAAGCTAATTTTATGGGCTTCTCACTTGGTGGCATGATCTCCCAATATATCGCCATCGAGCATTCCCAGCTAGTGAATAAGATTGTGTTGTCAGGAACGCAATCTGGAGTCGGACCCGGTACATCCATTGCCAATTTGACGGAATTGGCAGAAGGAAATCCATCAAGGGGTCCTGATCAAGGCGTTTTCCTACTTCGATTTTTTTCTTCGTCCAATTCGAGCCAGGAGGCAGGGCGGATGTGGTGGCAGAGGATTCATGAGCGTCAGATTGAGGGCGAAGAGCGCAAAGAATTTGTCACCGCACCTGGGGATGCCGCGCAATTCCAGGCCATCGTGGATTTCGTTTCGGACGCCAACTTTTTCAATCGCTTGTCAGCCATCCAAGGTCCTGTCCTGATTACAAGTGGAAGAACCGATAAGGTTACGCCAACTGTAAATAGCTTTGCTATGCAGCAAAAGCTCTCAAATGCGCTTCTCGTTCTTTATCCGAATTCGGGCCATGGTCATCTCTATCAATTTGCAGAAGATGTTGTCTCACAAGTTCGCAACTTCCTGAGATAGGCTCGAACGCGTTTTAGGCCTCTGTTCATCCTCTCGAGCTTGTGTTCTCTCCTTCGATAGCTATAGCTCATTACAGTGGTGGTGGTTTGGGTCGCGAGCATGTCAAGGTTTCGCTACGAGATTGCGCCACATTTTTGTGTAGTGCTCGAATAGTAGCGAATAGAAGTGGTATGAGGCCTGTATATATTTCATGTTGTATTATCTTTTCAATAATACCAAATGATTCTCAAGAAACCGATATGAGGGTTCTCCGTGACCATAGAGCTCACATAATAATAAGTCGCTGTGAGAAGTTGCCAGACGGACAGTTCTAAAACTCCGCAGGTTTTTCATAGTAACATACAGAATACGAAGACCTGTTTATTCAGACATACGAGCCCCTCACAACGCTCGGGTGTATTGAGGACAAAAATTTCATGTCAAAGGTGCATAAGGGTGTGATATAATCAGATGCGCCAATCGTTTTACCCTCTACGTAACTACGTTAATGTTTGTTACTTCAAACTATACCTCAGCTCACAACAGTATGCGAGGACTGGTTTGAATTGTGACTAATTCAGTCAACTCTATTGCCATAGTTTTCAACACCTTAGTCAAAACACGGGTTTGAACGTTGGCGTATTTTTGATGTCTGAAGGCTTGCAGCTGTAAGGAAGAGGCTAGCAGTCCTACTGATCAATGGAGGAAATACTGGCTTCAGAGCTGCAGCTACACTACCCAGCACTATGAGATCTAATCCATCAAGTTCTCGATCATACTCTGACTAGACATGGTATGCATCCTCTGCTCGAATATCTGTCCTAGACCCGGCACCAAATCCGACATCGATTCAAAGATGTCCTTCATGATGAGACCAGTAACCATGGGCTTTAGTTCATCGTCGAACTTCATACCATCCTTTTCAAATATATCTTTCCCATGCTTATCGGAGGAATCAGCTTCCAAAATTTTGCCGGGCTTGTCAGCTCCGGAACCGAAATATCTTCGAAACCGCTTGCCTTTGGCAGTCTTATCCTGCTTCAAACTATCCATTTTCACACCCAGAGCCTTGTATGCAGGAAAGTCATACCAGCATCTGGCGCCCTCAAAGTTCCCGTTGAAGAAACGCTCGTAGTACCAGACCAAATCTTCTTCCAACCAGCCAGTCGTTGTGGTGGAAGACCAATGGAAGTCATTGGGCCCATCGCTGCCACCAAAGGTAAAAGTATGCACGAAGAGGGGAATAGTGCAACCGGACCCACAGTTTCCTGGTTCGAACATGTGGTTCATATATTTTTCGAGGCCGAAGACTTCTTTAATCTCCTCCATTGCTTCCTTGAAATCGGCCCAAGAGTCCCATGGAAATGTTTCTTCGCCAAGCACGACTTTCATTCTTGCAATAGAATCTCGTGCTGACTGATCCGCATTTTCCCAAACACATGTATCTTTGATGCCGGCTTTCTCTGACAGCCTGTGGAGATCTTCAACTTGTTCCGGTGGTACCGCTAAGCCAGAATGTAGCTTGAAGTCGGAGATTTTAGTTTCCATTTGCGGTAGACAACTAACATCCAGCGGGCTGTCTTGTGTCATTGCGTCTTGAAGTGAGCACTTGTCACAGTGACAGTCGCTCCCCTGGGCCTTAACGCAGGCTTTTCGCGGCTCATCGGCTCTCAGGGAACACGCATGGTCCATGATATGTCCCCGATCGTCAAGAAGGGCTGGAAACAGTCGTTTGGTGCCAATTACAAGCACAGCCTCCAGCGTCTCATTGACATTGAGCTCGACTGGTGGAGTAGTGATACGTATCATCAAAGGCTGACATATTTCACTGCTCATAGGGGCTCTGCCTAACCCCACTGTTGTGTGCCCCAGGATGGCCAATTCTCCTCCTTCGTGTTCAATGACAGAAACTTTGCACAGTGAGCCAAAAGGCTTCCCACAGGTAGGACAGCAACAGCCGTCGGGTATAAAAGTCAAATATTGTCGTTGCGTCAAGCACAGTCCTGGAAGACTGTATGTTGTGCTCTCCACTGCGCCGTCCCTCGTTAGGCGATAAGTGCGCAAGACTTCGTCTCTCGCGACGACCGACACCGGGGAAGCACTGACGAGAGCAGCCCCAACAGTTGTGCCTTCTTGAAGATCACATAGAATGACACCCCACATGTTTCGACTTCGTTGCAGGCTCATGAGATCATTCTTAAAACTTTCTTGGGCCTGAACAATAACGTATCGACCATCAGCTGAGAAGAGAATCGCATGTGCGGATTCCACATCGGTACTTAGAGACTCTGCCGATGTTTAGCGCTACATTATCACCGATTAGTGGATTTGAGGACTTACCAGCAATTGTTAGAGGGGCTGCGTGTCCTTCTATATTGGAAATCCTAAGCCTATGTCCAGGAAGGAGCCACGCTAGGAGCGGAAGTGTAGGGTGCAGTGCCCAAGCTGTCTCGGGTACACTTTCCCTACTAGCCGATATATCACCTCCAGTGGTTGTATGCAACATCCATGTGATGTCGTCAGTATCCTCGTCATATATGAACAGACAGATCTCGCATTGGGACGCCTCCCTGTGTTCGAATTGGCCCGAACTGCTTCTGAGCTGTCTTGAAACCTGGAAAACATGTTGAATTTCCTGTGTAGAAGTGTCACCCTTGATGATGAAGGTATTTGTTTGGTCTGCAGATAGTGTTCTCATATCTTCGAAGTTCATTTGGGAGTCAGTGAGGATAATGTAACCCGGCAAAGTCCTATTGTCAAGGGTTCCAATGGCAGATGTTTCGGAAACATGGCGCTTTAGGGGATGAGATTTGAGTCGAAAACATTATATCGCGCGCTGAAAAAAGAATGTCACCAGTGTCATTGACGATGATAGTGGGACTGTCGCTGTCATGCGATATCTCTAGCTCAAGGAAGCCAAAGGATATTGGATTCTCGTCAGGGGAGCACGCGAATTGACGACTGATTTGAGGTTGAGATGTCATCGACGTTGGTAATATTTGATAGAGGAGCACCTAGCTTGTTGCTCCCCTACCAAAAGGCAGGTCACGAAGATCTCGTAAGTGATGATCGGCCGGCCCTTGAGTTCCGCGTCCAAGTCCTTTGATGCACGCGAGGAATCCTGCGTAGTTAGGATTGATGTGTCGATCGCAATGCGAACGTAGAAAGTAGCAGACCTGGTTTGTGAAGTTATAAGAGCGGAAAAAGATCGAAGAGAATGATCATCAACCGAGCTGCCGGGGGCCATCGAAGCAACATTGCTGTCTGTCTTGGGCTGGCTCGATATCTTTAGTTGCTCATGGTCTAGCACCTTTACGGAATTTTGTGGGAAGATTGTCCCCTCATCGAATGATGGGTTCCAGGCAAGAACTCTCGGCGCAGAACTCTCCGACTTCTTGAGACTACACCGTTGTTAGCTAGAATACGTGATGAAAGGACATAACTCATACCTGAATGCAGTTGTGGGAAGCTGCAACTTCAATGCTGGATTTTTCCCAAATCCATTTACTGACCTCTTCGATTCGAATAACAAAAGATGAGACTCTGCTGGATGGAGAGACCGGGTTGTCCTCACATTACCTGAAAGCTTCCATCTCGAAGGCACACAAAGGAAAATCCTGTTTGATTCACTCTCCGCCGACGCTTCTGGGGTAAAACTCGGCTGGAAGGTATAGGGGAAGAACTTCCAATGAGGCAGCTTATTAACGGATTTTGGATCGAGAAGTAGGAGAGGCGTCCATTCTCCGTCACGACAATCCCAAACGCCGATGGATGCTTGCTGAGTTGGTCCTGAGCATCCCGAGATTTTGGTCTTCTAGCCAGTGCTGCGATCTCTCTTCTGGTCAGAAGCAAGAAACGGCCATGGTTGCTGATAGCTAGAAGATGGACCACCCCAGGAAATGGAATCTCCCGGGAGGGTAAATTGTCAGGCTTGATACCCGCTGTGTCAAAGTCGAAAATCTGGACTTTACAGTGACCATCAATATCCCAAAGGACTGTCGCGAAATACTTAAGGTCCCCGCTGACTTTACCTCCCTGGTAAAACTGACCTAATGCGAACTGCCAATGCTTTCGGGTCTTTCCGGACTCGATGTCAAAGGTACCGAAAGCGGTGATGAGCTTTGACGAATCTTCCGAGAATTGGAGAACGTCAACGTCGTCGAGTTCCCATCTCATCGCTTGCGTACCGGTTGCTATTACTGGACTTGTTGCCCAGGTCGGAATGCCAAACAAGTGAGTCCTGGCGGGCCCAGTATGGCGTATTTCCAGCAAGCAAACCACAAATTCTGCTTTACTCACGCCGACAGCCATATGAGCTAAGAACTCAGATAGGTCAAAGGACAAGGATGCATCATCCATCGCCCACTTGAATCCTGTCGTTGCCATATTCAGGCGAAGACGTCGGCCTTCTCGTATTCTGTTTCCAACAGGGTCTGTCGATGGGCCAAGAGCTTCAAATAGAACAGCTAGGTACTTTCCCCGTGGTGATAGCAAGCCTCTTCGAACGACCAAAGGTCCTTGAACTCTGGACGGAATTGGTACAATAAATTCGGCGGTCATCAAGCCGGTCTTGATATGGTAGCAACTGATGAAGGGCTCATCGAAGGTGAAAGTGAGATCCTTCTCGAGATCCATGGCAAAGCAGCGATTTGGCCATGTGATTGGCTCCGAACGTTTGGTACTACTTGGGTGGGGACTGAATTGAATTATAGATTGGTCGCTGTCATTTTCTTCGAGAACATCTCGAAATGGACTTGTTGTCGGAATTAGTTCTTGGTGCAGATAGTGGATCCAATCAGGCTGGGCTACTATGACCTTCCCCCAATCCAGCATTAGGTCGAGAAAGTGGCTGATCCACGATTGAATTATTGATTTAGTTTTAGAAAGAGTCCAAACTCTGTCCGAGACCCAGCTTTGTACGCTATCCACGACATCTGCTGTCAACGAAACACTGTCCTGTCCATCGTGAGAAATGCGGGACATGATAACAGCGGTTTTCAGCCAGCGAATGAAGGATTCGGACAGCAAAAATCGCCGAACTTGGATCTCCAGCTGCTGATTCTGGCTCTTATCACACATTTTGAGGTATTTGTACCCTGATAAGAAAAAAAGTCAGCGCTTTTGCAATTAGTCAAGACGTGGAGATGCTCTTTGGGACGACCAAGCTGACTGGTGACTTCTAGGACATACAGTTTGAAATCGCAAAGGGGTACAACCCACGACCAGGCCGATCGGTATAGTTCTGCATTGTTTCTCGAGGATTCTGCGTAATAGGGGATGTGAAGGAGGGCAGATCTGAGTACTCCAAAAAGTTCAATAACTTGCTTGCAATCATCGAGGGCCCACTTCGGATGTTCAAAAGATCTCCAGAATCCGAGTCACTTGCTAAAAACTCCGTTACTGTCGGGTGAATGAACCTCAATTGTTCTGTGTCGCCAAAAGATTCTACCACCTGTCCGCAAATATGTTCGATGAAGGTATCGCAGCTGTCTAATATGTCGTTGTTTTCATCGTATCCGCTTTCGGCAATGGCAAGTGCGCTTCGGAGTTCGTTCCAAGTTAAGCTCGAGCTTGCCCAGAATATCCAACTGAACGCTTCAGGCCCCCTTCTGGATTCTGTTGGAAGCTGAAGGTGCTACTTGTAGCCATTGAACAGGCCGGCCGGCAAATTGACAAGAGCCATGTCAACATCTGCGATTGAGGATATAGTTTCTCCTTTTAGGTCTTCCAGGGCAAGGCTTGCATACAAAAACATCCCACGGGCCCGACTGCAGACCGATGCAACTATCTTGTCTTGTATTATTCGTGGGGAGGACAAGAAAGAGGGACGGGTAGATACTTCATATGACACGAACTCCACCAGGTCTCGACGAGTTTGTTCTTCAGTGATATCCAGCTGGAAGCATTCCACGTTATTTTTTGCCATGGAAGCTTGTATACTCTTGCTGCCGAAAACATCTCGGTGATCCAGTCTTGACGAGAGTAGCAAGCCACAGTGAGCCTTCGAAGCAAGACTTGTGGTAATCTTGATTAGGGACCGCGCACAGAATAAGGGCTGGGCACAATTGTCAATTCCGTCCACGACAATAAATGTCTTCTGGTCTCGCATGCCAAGCAGAGTTCGTAATAGATGCCAAAGATCCCCTTCGATGCTACTCATGTCATAAGCCCCCAGGACCGGATGTACTGAATAGGATTTCTTGACCTCCAGGATCATCTCAGGGGTTGCCCACTGCAACGTTTGTGCAAGAAGTACTCTAACCAAGGCCATTGAATTACTTTGCTCGGAAGCACGATTGCAATAGCAATATAAGACGTCTCTCGAGCCGCTATGGGGTTCCGAGCTCTCCAAATGATGTATCACGGATGCCGTCAATACTGATTTACCACAGCCAGGTGATCCTTTGATTTTCAAGACCTTCGAAGAATCAATTTTGACGAATTGCTGGTACTCAACTGTTTCAAAGAACCATTGAAAGGACTTATATGCTGTTTTCGGATTCTGAAACCTTTTCTGCATGTACGTATCCTGCTCAGCGGCAATTTTGGAGATTGACAGTTCATCTGGAAGAAGCCACGCAGAAAGCAACATTTTAGGATCTGAACTCCTTGTATCTGTTGGGCAATTAGTTGGTCAAATACTCAGAAGAATTAAAGAAGAACACCTACGAGTTCGGCTATCTGAGTACTGAATTTGCTGCAAAGTGCGGGGTGGTGAAATGTTGAGGAAATCAGCTGGCAATGATGTCCCGCTGGCAGAGACATCCGCCAACGGTTGCGAATGAGGAAGATGCCAGCAGCAATCCGATCTCTTGCAATATGTCTGCTACGAGTTCTTGCACTCGGCTTCCTTGTCCTGTCTTTTTTGCTGCAGATAGATATTTGTCAACCCTCGAACTCCCATTATTAGGGAGCGCCCGCGCAAATATCTCACGCAATTCCTTTGCACTCAGCTCGCATCGCCAGAGCACTGTTCCAAACGCATCACGAGTTGTTTGATCAACTTGTGGCTTTTGGACGTACTCATTGGCTTGTTCCAGGATGAGGACCACTATCGGGAGCTTTGCGGCAACTTTGTGGAATCCCTTTGGCAGTCCACTGGCGTCGTTTTGCTGCATCGTATATGTGTTTTGCAGCAGTGACGATCGAGATGATAGAAGAGATGATTCCGAGCACAAGACTTGCCTCTCCAACACCCGACATTGTCAATGACACATCAAAATTGCTTCATGCCTATGCTGCACTAGAAGAAGTGATCATCTCATAAGGGGTTCGGCCCAACAATGGGAAAAAAAGAATAAAAATGCCGCGAACACGCTCGAGATTATCGTGCTCTTGAGAAGAATGCAGACCTCCACACGCCGAAAAGATGCCGCAGCCTCGAGCCTCGCTAGCGGCAATCTCAACGTACCTTATCTACCTATGCATCGAGTGCCAGCGCGGTATAGGTACTGTACTCTGAGACCAGGGTCGCTTTCTGGCCTTGTATGAGCCACGCCTGCGAGAGAGGCGCATATAAGTATCAAGGAGGCGGTGCTGACGATGATCTCGGACTACTACCTACCTACTTGCCCAGGCAAAGGTACTCCATAGAGCCTAGAACCGGCTGATTGACACGATCCTCGTAGAAATACAAGATATGAATACAAGTGGAAATAGAAATAGAAATACCCATGTTCGCATGTGCGCGCGCGCGCAGTCTTGAGGGCGGCTGTCGTGGTTGTGATTGGTTTCGCCTGCCCTGCCAGCCTGCCTGTTGCTGTTGCAGTTGCATCGCAGTTGCATTCAAGCGCTGTGCTGTGATGGAAAGCGGCGATCCAGATCTAGATCCAGCGAGGCCGGCCAGTGAGGCGAGGCAATGCAGTCAGCACAGCTAGAGCTTCAGCTTCAGCTTCAGCTTCAGCATCAGCACCTGACCTGACTGACAGGATCAAGGACCGTGCCGCACGGGTGCTTCATCCGAATAAGGTAAGTAAGGTAGCCCGCCAGGGAAGGCAGGGCAGGGTTGGATACCTGCTTCAAGACAATAGGTACCCGTAACTAGATTACCCGCCTCTTCTCTCTCAACTCAAGTCATAAAAGCGTACAGCCAGCCTTGATAACAGAGTGATTGATTCAGCACTTTTGTCATTTTGCTGGGTGTTGACATTGCCGAACCAATTCATTGCGCCGATAGCAGCCTACCGAACGACATCATGAAGCCCAGAATCGACGATCCACAGGATGCGACAGATGACGAGAGCAGTGAATTCGACGACATTGAGCATGTAGAACCACTTCAGAACAGTACGATAAAGCAGCTCAAATGTGAAGTGAAGGAGTATGAGGAGCGAATGAACCTGAAAGGGGAGTCGGTAATGAAGGAAATTGAGGAAAGGCATGCAGTTGACGAGAAAGTCGAAGGCCAGGATTACGCGATGAAATCCTACAAAAAGTTTAGTCGAGATGGCGAACTCGAATCATCACGTCTCGAGATTCAATCACCGTACCTCAAGGACACCCTCCGTACCGTGATAAAACACTACCCTGGAGTTAGTCTTCGGGGTGACACTATCATTCTTCTTGGGCCCCTACGATGTATCTTTCACTACCGCAAAGAACTCGAAGGTTACAGGCAGAAAGTTGGAGACAGGTACGCGAAACTGCACATTCATCTTCTTCTACGCTTCATGGGGAAGGAGCTTCGGAGCTCAATCCGAGGGTACGAGGCAAATGTTGGCACGTCCATTTCGAATCCAGCCATAGAGTACAAAGATCTTTGGATGGTCTTTCTACCCGGTGAGTCTCTGATCACCGGACAAGACGAAATGAACCAGATCCTGTCTTTGGTATCCACGACCCTGATCAAAGCAAATTGCGGAACCTTCTGGAGGATTACCGGCCGCTGCTTTACGCATGATGGGACAAGATTCGGCTACACCCACAAACACATCAACATACAGCCATATGAAGGGACCAAGACGATCAGGGACTTTCCCATCCTGCCGCTGAGGTATTATGATACGGAAACAGTGATCCAACGTCTGCGGTAGAGGCATATAGCCCGGGGCAGACAGGTGAGTGCCCTGAAAGGTCATCATCACCGATCATACACCGGCAGAGCATTTGCTGTGAGTGACAAATGGGACGAGCGGGAAGATGATCTACCTCGGCCACCACTCCCTCCTGGGGCGCCTTACAGCAAGTACAAGGTCGACAGTGTGACTGTATGTGATTAAATCTCTCCTTTCTTCCCCTTCACACTTTACTGATCTAATCTGCCTAGGTCAACAGCCGCATTGTGGTTGATTGTAAAACTTTTGGGGAATTGAAATCACCGAACAGGGTCTGGCTTAACGATCGCAAGCCATTGTGGACGAAACCTGACGAAGAGATTAATACACTCAGCGATGATGACCTCATGATTTGCGATTTTCAGATCCCAGGGATTTCACTCTTCGACAAGAAATGGTGCTTTTTCGCTGTCGATTTTATCAAAGATGTGGAACAATACTGCATTCCAACAATTACTCCTTCCCAAAAATCACAAGAACCTTGTTCATGCTCTAGTCAAGAACCACGGCTCGGATGACTTCGATGACCTAATCAAAGGGAAGGGCAAGGGCCTTGTTTTCGTTCTCCATGGCGCACCAGGAGTCGGCAAGACCTTCACCGCAGAAAGTATCGCAGATGATGTAGGTAAGCCGCTCTACGTTGTGAATTCAGGCGAACTAGGAGTCCGTCCGTATGAAGTCGAAATGCATCTTAATTCTGCACTCCGGCTGGCAACACATTGGGGAGCCATCGTGCTGATCGATGAAGCCGATGTTTTCCTGGAACAACGAACTATACACGATCTGACCCGGAACTGCTTGGTATCTCGTGAGTCACTTCATCTCGATTGGGTGTGAGTACTAACCCGTCGTAGTTTTCCTTCGAATTCTAGAATACTATGAGGGCATTCTATTTTTGACCACCAACCGCTTGACAAGCTTTGATCTCGCATTCAAGTCTCGGATACACCTCGCTCTGAAGTATACTCCTCTAGACCATCATCGACGAAAAGAGTTGTGGAAACTCTTCATTGGCCGTAGCACGCCCAGGTGTGGGACGAGGCTATTTTGGACGATTTAGCAAGGATCGACATCAACGGCAGACAGATCAAGAATTCTGTACGGACTGCAAGTACGCTTGCTCGATCTATGAATACAGTCTTGGCTAAAGAACACATTGATATTGTGCTAGGGACAATTGAGAGTTTCGAGGCGGATTTGAACGAGGACACCCAAGATGTCGTGGCTTAGAGATATTGAGACTTGGCAAGGTGCACAGTACCACGGTCCGTACCCTTTCCTAATAGTAATGAATCGGACGATCTTGTCCAACCAAGTAAAATACCGCTATCCTGGCATCGACTTCTCACGAAAACTGAACCCTTCATGGTGATTGTTATTGGTCCGCCAATTCTTATACCTGTCATCCTAGATTTTCGAGATTTCAGCCACACCTTTTATCTCAAACCATGGGCTTCCAGCGCCGAGAGATTTCGTGCGAACGGAAACTTTCGACCAATTAGCAGCTTCCCGAAGCAGCGAACATAAATTAAATAGCGGGGGCTTCATCCCAAAACAATGCCATCTCCAAATTACAACTTGCCAAGTCGATCCATTTTCGGTTCCAAGACTTAACTGCTCGGATATGAGATGTTTGATGTCAACTTGGCAGAAAGAGGCTGCAATACAAGACTAGACATGCTGCATTCTCTCCTGTTGGAAACACTTCCTCACCGAAAGCTTTTTGCTTGTTTACATTCATTTCCAGTGCTCTCTGTCATTCATTTCAGTAAATCACATTCATTTCGTCCGTTCAAGATGCGTTCCTCTGTTATCTTTGCCAGTCTGGCGACACTCCTTAGCAGCTGTGCTGCTCAAAAAGTTGTCGGCTCGGCAATGGGCTTTGCGAAAGGGGCTACTGGTGGTGGATCAGCGACTCCCGCTGTACCAAAAGATATTGCACAATTGAAGACCTGGCTGTCTGATTCTGTTGCTCGTGTTATTGTCATCGACAAAGAGTAAGTCCTGGCCTATATTTCTGACGCCAGAAACAATTTATCTAACTTTGCAAAGGTATAACTTCATCGGATCCGAAGGAAAGGTTACCGAGAATGGATGCAGACCTGCATCGAATAAGTGGTAAGTGTTCATCTAGTCGATCTTATCGACCCGAGGAGCAATATCTAATAGATTCGAATCCGAGCTCGCTGCCCTCGTCATGGAACATTCAAGTTAACTCGTATAGTCCAGGTAACGGCGGACAAGATGCAATTAACGGTGCAAACTGGTACGTATCGTCTGTCCTTTGGTTCACTTTCCTCAGCTAATCTTCCCGTCAGGTGCGATGGTCAACCTGCTGTCAAAGTCACTTACGATAAAGCTGGTGTTAGCGGACTCGTAGTAAGTAGAGTCAACACGTCTCCGATATTCCATTGAGACACCCGTCTGAAGGATTTTACGTTCATGATTTTCTAATTTCTTTGTCAATCTTCTCTATAAGCACTCACTTACATATTAATAGGTCGGTTCCAATAAATCCATTGTCGGAGTGGGTGCCAAGGGTGTCATTCGAGGGAAAGGTCTTCGCATGCAAAGCGGCGTCAAGAATGTCATCATCCAGTAAGTTGAACCCCATTCTTGCATAGTCCCCATCTCCTGCTCTATTGTATTGAACTTTAACAAAGGAACATTCACATCACCGAACTTAATCCTCAGTATATCTGGGGTGGGGATGCCATCCAAACCTTCGGAGCTGATCTCATCTGGATCGACCATGTCAAGATTTCTCTCATTGGCAGACAGATGTTCGCGGCGTCATCGGGCGGTTCTACCAGCGGACGCATCACAATCTCAAATACCGAATTTGATGGCTCGACTGCTTGGTCTGCATCTTGCAATAACAAGCACTACTGGACAATTCTTTTGAACGGATCAAAAGACTCCGTCACTTTGTTCGGTAACTACATTCACCACACATCTGGTCGATCACCAAAGGTTGCCGGAAAGGCCACTATCGTCCACGCTGTCAACAATATGTTCCATGAGGTATGTAGCTCTAGGGTAATTTCTGTCGCATCTGGAGCTAATTCATCAATCTCCTATAGGCTGTGGAGACATTTGATGTTACTTCACCATCTCAGGTTGTTGCCGAGGGCAATGTCTTCTATCGTGTTAAGACTTCTCTCCTAGGAAAGACCGGAAAGCTCTACACTCTTCCCGGGTCGGCTTGCAAGGCAAATCTGGGCCATGACTGTGTTGCCAATGCTGTCACAGAGTCCGGCGCCTTTTCAGCCAGCGACAACATACTCGCAGCTTTCAAGGGTTACCCGACCTTCGCAGTTGGAAAGGCCACCACCAATATCCGTCTGACTGCTGGAGTTGGAAAGATCTAATTGACAAAATGTGGGTGAGTTCGAAAGAGGAAATTCGCTTCTGTATATATTATGTGGTATCGATATCACGACTACTTTCAGGCATCATGCTCGCAACCTTATACTTAGTTTGTTGCTGTTAATGATATAACTTCCCTCAATGGGAATGAACTTCCGTCTACGTCTATCATGACTCAAGTCATACAGCCCTTCGCACAATTTGCACAGCGTCAGCCGATGAGCACTCATCAAATGCAGAACAACGGCGATATTTTGTGAGACCACGGAAACAAGTAAAGTTTACTGGAGGACATTCCCCAAAAGAGAGCCTCGATAGCTAGGCTCAGACAGAACCCTGTTCACGTGCTACTCATTGTTCCAAAATTCCTGGCTCAACTTGATTGGTCAGGTTGATGATCATGAGGGCAGAGGAAACATTAGTCAGAGTCCCAGTATTTTCCCCAGAATTTCAACGATAACTCAATTATGACGGAGACTCGGAGACTGACCACAGTGAGGTGGTCAAGTCTTCTATGGACCTAGCTGTCTAACGAAACCGTGATGTCACCAGCAGAGCACTTTCAGAGAAGCGGACAATATCCGGCATTGACCACAAGATTTCAGGTGATCGGCTTTGAACAGAGCCACGACTCTCACTGCTACACATCAGTTATAGGATTACGACAATTGGCAAAAAAAGTTGCCTACTTACTTGCGCTGTCTTGTGCTCGGCATTGCCTTGTCACCATTACAAAAAGGCCCAGCGATCCTCGCTTCGCTTCGATGTTAACACACCTCTTGCAACTATCCACCCAAATACTCACATACAATTGATCGATTGGTGTTGCCAGAAAATAGCTGTTACGTAAGTTGGGAAGCATGCAATCAATCATGCTAGCGATGAAGCATCCTTGTACCTCCCTATATTCAGATTCTGGTTGGCATAGTTATGAGGAGAGGATAACATGAATCGGAAATGGGAGAATTGTCACTTTCATTTGGCCAAGCTTTCTTCCTAGCCTCCCAAATGGCACTCAATGTATGTGCAGCTCAGTGAAAGGGCTACACTAATATGATATCTAAGTCTTCTGCTTCCTCAAGGCCCATGGCTTCACCATCCATGATACCATGCACATATGCATCCCCGACAACCTCAAAGCGATCGTGTCCCACAGGCCTCAGGACAAAAGGCACTGATGCACCATGCATAACACAGATCATATCGCCTTCGCGCGTTTGATCGGGGCCCCAGCCAAGTCTTCCACCTTCACTTCGGAAGAATCTCCGATTGTTACAATGAAGTGTGAAACTCTCCATGAATCTACGACCTTTTCGCTGAAATTCCTTGAAATCCCGCAGCTTGAGCCCCATCATTGCCTTCGTCCAGTCACCGAACGAATCTGCAAATTCAATGCCAGGAACGTCGCCTTCAGTAGTCTTGTTGCAGCAGCACGTTCGCCAGAGAGTTTCGTATAACTGAGGTGTAATTGTGCCATCCGGGAGTGCAATTTTCATCACGTTCGGAAACCCTAGTAAAGTAGTCAGCATCTAGCATGGTAGAAGATCGTGAAAATCAACAACACAAGCCCATAGAACGAGTCAATACGATCAGAAGAGATAGCTGCGTTCCCCACTGTACCTACAGGTTCGATTGTTCACTACATCGTTGTTCATCTCGGTATCAGGCTTTGAATCGCCAGGGATCGGATTTTCCTTGATCGACATGGTGTCGTCGGTCACGTCAGTCTCTGTTGTCTGAGAGTCCGCTGGCTTCTCAGGCTCCGGATCTATCCCAGCAGGAATCGTTCTCAGCAGTTCCACGACTCTGACGGTGTCGATAATACGTCCTTTGACGATGAGAGAAGTCCCATCGACTCGAAACTGCGATACCGACGATGCAGCGGCACGGCATTTGTAGCCTAGCTTCAGGTAGGAGTTGTGGTAACATGGCAGACTCCAGTCCGGTGTCCAGGAGGGGCATGCCACTGTCGATGTGCTGGCGGACTTGGTGCAGTAGTATAGTGTTTCGAGCCCAGCATTCAAAAGCTGCTTCTCAGCAATACGCTGATAAAGATCCGCGGCTTCAATCCCGTAGTCAATCGGAATGCTTGCTGCGTCTTCTTCACGGACGAGTCCAAGCACGCCGTAGACCTTATCGATCGCATAAGTACTCATACACAGTCTTGATTCGGCTAGGACATCGATGAGCGTTGGAAGGGGTTTGCGTGGATCCTCTTTGAGCCGCGAGATCTTCCAGATCATGTCAACTGTTGTCAATGAACATATCGTCCCTCGAATATTGAGGGGCCCATTTATGTCATAGATAGACAGCCATCTGGCGATTGCGGCAATAGTGTCCCAGTCACACTTAGCGGATCCCGCATAAATAGTTGCTTTTTTGGCATTTGCAACTTCTTGTAGTACCCAAACTCGTCCCTTCCACATGTTAGTTTCATCATAACACCGAGAACGGCAGGTTAAAAGGAGTCGCAGGAAAACTCACGAACCACGCTCGGGATAGCAGCTCCCTCAAGAAATTCCAGCGAATGTAATGAGCAGTGTATGCCTCGATAAGCGCGGACTCAATCGATTTCCGGTTTTTTGGTCCGTATGTATCCATGATGATCGTGATGAGCAGTTCCAGCTCGGTGATAAAGTCCAGCAATGCTTGAGATGCAGGTCCACCAGAGAAATGCTCCCCAACCCATATCAAGACATGATCGGCTTGGCTGTATATAACCCTCATATTCTGTACCTGGGCGTTCCTCTCGAGAATATCCTGTTGGTTGATACACAACGCATCTATCCATACTAATCGCTGTCTATCTGGAAGACGTATTCGTCTCAGTGCATCATAAAGTTCAGCACCAATCTCGACTCTCTGGCCATCGCAGGTGATGTAGCCTCCACCATAACCAAGTGGATGTTCGCCATTCTCACTCGGCTCGATATATTCAGGGGCTTCTTCACCTTCCATAGGAGGGTAGAAGGCATATTTTATTTTTGGCGGACTCCAATTGAAGTTGGACAACCAGGTATTCGAGGAATTGTTCCACACGTATGACAGAGCTTCATATCTGGGCGTGTCATGAGTAAGTGAGATGTGTATTAGAGCACATTTCAGTTCATTGTTGTAACCGCTAGCTGGGTGCAATCGGAGAAGTCGTGTATCGGATGGATTGCTTAAAGGTCTGTAGGGATATATCGTCATCGTGGAACACTACTTCAATGTTGTCTCATGAAGTGACAATTTCGGTAGGCATGAGTAGATCAAGCAGTGTGCTAGCTGGAGTTATTCCACTCACCGAGATGTAAGTGGAATAGACGAGCAGGGAGGTTCAGCCTTCGAAACAAGCCAAGATGTATCAATGGGGGCTAGATGTAAGCGCTGATGAGACTTTGGGGGCCATTTCGAGCCACTCTAGGCTACACCGCCTCGGGCCGTCCAGCATATTGCGATCCAAGCAATTGGGCATCCCCGATGCAGCCAGACAGTGGGGTTTAGGTAGCTTAAGGGTTCTGAATGGCGCGTTGGCCGCAGGCTGACATCAGCTTGGATGTCCACAGGCGGCTGTGCTGCGTTTTAGTTGGTGCTTGAAGACACTCGGCCGTGTGAGTCAGGGGCTGGTAGGCTGAGCCTGCCCTGCCTGCCTGGTCAACTACCCAGGTACCTAGACTAGTACTGTAGACAGGCGGCCTCTCAGCTCAGTTCTGTTGTATATATGGATTTCAATGAGACTCAGTCGCATCTTCGACTTCCTCTCTTCTCCTGGTCCGTAAGTATTTGTTTTGGAACCTGAAGCTCGTTTGTTAACTCTGCCCTCACCTCCACGCCCAAAAACCGATCAATTCAATCATGGCCGGCACTTCTGGTATCAGAAGCGCCATGGAAGCCCTGGCAGACCAGTTCAACCTCAAGATCGTCGACGACAACAAGAAAGAGGAGAGCTCATCAGAAAGTGAAGGAGCGGCGACACCGAGCACCGAAACCCCTGCCAAGGAAGTTGACCCTGCACTGGAAGGTGCTACCGTCGGCTCGATCAGCAACATCAAGGATCTTTACCAAGGGCCAGAAGATAGTCAAGGTCGTGCACAATGGCTAGACAAATATCCTGAAGATGCTGAAGAAGCGGCCGAAAACGAAGAGACAGAAAAATATGCATTCATTGCTCGGAAGACGAAATGCTTTACTGGCCGAAAGAAGTTCGACATCGATTCAATTATTGTCAACAGTCCTAAAGTGAAGGAGGTACTGGGCGAAGTATTCGAAAAGTATCCCGGAGTAACATGTACACTCGATCGTCTTGTATTCGCTGCTCCTTTCGAGCCATTTGTTCATCGGTGGTCGGAATTCAAGGAGGCGGTCGAGGAAGAAAGAGACCCTCTAACCAGAACGCACCTTGGTCTCCTGCACAAACTTCTATCACAGGAGTTGAAAGACACGATCAAGGCATTGGAGGATTACGTCTTACATGGAGTCACAACATTCGAGCACGTCTGGGCCATTTTCCACCCTGGATGTACGGTTTACTGTCGGTCCGGTGGTGTTCCTACCGCGTTGTCATTCTACAGTGGAAGTTACGAGAGTGGCCAATGTGGAAAGTACTTCGAGCTCACGCTTGAGCCAATCGGTTGGAATGGTACGGCTTTTGGCAGAGGCACAGAGCGAGTTGCCATCTATTCTTTCACTGGGACTCGGCCGATCAAGGATCTGAGTGCCTGCCCTCTGTCATTTCACCCGGAGCAAGATGGCATCAGAGCCGCGCTCGTCAGACGCGGCAAGAAGTACGAGGAACTTGCTGGTTATCATTACAAAGCGTACGTACATGACAGTGCCATGCACAGGAAGATTCACCGGAAAAGTACTGACAAGAATTCAGGTACGAAGGAGTAGCCTTGTCGTGGGATGCTCAGGGCAAATTGATACCCAGTACGTAAAGGGGAAGCCCATTTTCTTATATATTTCCCTGTTCCAGGACACAGAATTTTCTTGAGACATGTTTCTCGGCATTCTTGATAGGTAGTTACTGACTCCAATTGCGTACAGTCACGGTCAGCGGCCGAATTATCATAGATACAGAGTCTTTCGATCGACATAATCCAACGAAGAGCGAGAGCTACACGGATGATCTGAACGAAGCCGACTTCTCCCTTTCCGAAGCCCCAACGAGTTTCAAAGCGATGGTCAGTAGCTTAGAGAATGATTTTGGAGCCCAAGAAACTGCACCAAAAGTGCGTCTCACAGCAGATGGTCATCTGATTTGTAAATCCAGCGTCCCTGGATACTCACTAAAGCTCAAAAAGTGGAGTATGTTGCTTTTGCTCAAGGGTTGGAACATCTCGCTAATGTGAAATAGTGCTGTTCTTCGTGGAATTTGTGAAGGAGATCGTGTGGAACGACAACGCATTCAGCAAACTCGTTTTGCCGGACGATACCAAAGAACTGCTCATGTCCTTTGTAGAGAGTCAGGTGGAAAACAAAAATACGTTCGACGATGTCATTCAAGGAAAGGGCAAGGGCATCATAATGCTCTTATCTGGTCCACCTGGTGTAGGCAAGACTCTGACCGCGGAATCAGTTGCCGAGAGCATGCACATCCCACTATATATGATGAGTGCTGGAGATCTCGGAATACGACCTGAAGAAGTTGAGGATGCACTGCAGAAGATCCTCGAGATGGTAGCGAAATGGGACGCTATTCTTCTCTTGGATGAGTGTGATGTTTTCCTCGAAGAGCGTACTGCTAATGATTTGGAGCGAAACAAATTGGTGTCAATTTTCTTGCGGACGTTGGAATATTACGAAGGCATCTTGTTTCTTACGACAAATCGCGTGGCGAACATGGACGCTGCCTTCCAGTCTCGGATTCACGTTTCGATGGAGTACTCGGACCTGACAAGAGATGCAAGACGTCAAATCTGGGCCAACTTCCTTGAGCTATCGAAGCAGGAGAGCGATATTTCCGAAGAAGATCTGGACTACCTTTCAGGTGTGACCTTGAATGGACGACAGATCAAGAACATTCTCAAGACGTCGTTCTTGCTGTCCATGCGCAAGAAGACACCGCTGAGAAGAGAATTTATTGATATTGTACTTGCGATCGAGGGCCGAAGACCGGATGCATGAGTGTATGATGGACGGGGTTCCTACATAGACATAGATGGATAGATTATAGTCGCTACAATTTCTGTACCAGAGACCAAAATAGATCCTCGTATGCGCAATGAAGACGTACTGGCGGATTTATTCACAAGAGGGCCCTCTTTCATGTCAACATTTTCGACTCAATCAATGCATTCGAGTTAGAATTGACTCCCAGGAATACTATATAGACTTATGGGATGCTTCTAGAGACTAAAGACCCATCCACTAGAGTCCTTACCGGATGAAGGGAATACAAGAGCTGGTTTATTGACATCACTTTCCCAGAAGCGAGATATCAGGTGGCTAATCAAAAATTGAAAGCGAAGCCAGAAAATCTGGCAGAGAAAATTACAGGAAATTAGGCATTCCCATCGATTCCAGAATCACCAGTATCGTGGACAAGCTGTAAACCTCCGCTGGAGCTAACATTAAAACTCATCCCAATGTTTATCGAAGCTCGCCAAGGTCTCACGTCCAACCCAATCTCCAATGTTAATTCCCTGATCCGAAGCGTATTGAAAATGGATCTAGATGTCTGGTTAGTAATCGATCGTATTGAGTAGCTATGTGTCGCTTACTCCACCAAAGACTCTACTGTCCCCATTCTCCTTCACAGCCGCCGCAATACTTGTGATACGCCTCGTAATTACCCCGACACTATCAACCGTTACATTACTACTCAATGTCACGTTGATCTTGTCGCCTCTGTTCCAAGCGCGGATCACCGCACCAGCAGCCCCGCCAAAGGTAGCATGTGTGGATAGATACTCTTGATGGTTTGGCGTGGGAAGGAGAAGAGGATCCCAGGTTGGATCTGTGACGCTTTTACCACTTTTGAGATAGATGCTTGGGTAGCGGATTGCAGTCACAGGACGCCATGAATTGTAGAAATACCTGCAAACGTCAGAAATCATGCGAAATAGATGACTAGAAGTGAGTATACTTTGAATCCCAAGAGGCGATGGCTGCGTTGGCTAGTGCATAGTTGAGCTGAGCGTAGAACTTGGCTGAGGCTTTCACGTCTGTGGCCAACGATTTTCCGATCACGGCGTGAGCAAGGCGATTCCAACCTCTGTAGCATAGATCAGCTTTCAAATACTGTAAGTAATATCGACCGCAACGTACATTGGACTCGACTCTCTCCAGAAGTAAGCAGTCTGTGTATCGTACGACTTCCTGACCGTCGAATTCCTTGACCCCTGGGCTTTCACGAAATACAAAGCCGTTTCAAATTCCGCGGAGTCTGGCTTCGGAGGTGGAGGTGCTCTAAACCTCGTTACATCACCCAACCCTCCAAAGAGGCGAATAAATTCGGCTTGCGGAGTATCGGGAATCAGTTGTCCACCAGGCGTTTGCTGATAAACACCAGGGGCAGCAAGTATGGGAATATAGTCAACGAAGTCGTTGATACCATCGTCAGTACGTGCTATTACGACTTTCTTCGCTGCTTTGCGTCCGACCTCAATCGCATTGATGCCGGCTGCTGAGGTTGCATCTACTCCAATTTCCGGCAGTATTGCTCGAAGCTTGGCATTCACCGTCGCGTAGAGACGAGTGCCATGAAAAATCCAGAGGAGTGCGTCGTGGGCTGCATGGGAGACGGCGAGTTGTTGAACAGCAAGTGGTTCTCGGTCAGTCTTCACTGCGGCTAGGTAGATCGCTCCCTGGATAATGGCTTCGTACCAGCCTGATGGAGGGGATTGCAGGCCACCAATGACGGTGCCATTCACAAGAATAGCAGACTGATCAACCCTGATATGTCTGTTAGTAAGAAAGTGTATGGGATCGGAGTCTGTGTTAAGCACCAGTATTGGACAATGTCCCCCGAATAAGCAGCATTTGCTACTGTAGCAGCTACAATGGATATCAACACCGAGACCCTCATGCTGTCGTCGATTAGCTAGATAGTGGACCAGAAGTGACCAATTTATTGTGGGATCCACCAAGTCTATATCCAAAATTATAGCCTTGAAGTTGCTCAACTGCCGTAATGTCACGCAATAATCACGATTTGCAGGGTGAAAAAGCCTAAAAGCCGTCTTACTCCGGAAGCAGCCCAATACAGCCATCGGTCTTCCAAACCAATGCACAGGTAAGAAATGGTAGAACAGAGACCTTCAGAATTGTCCATTCTAGGCAACTGCCAAGCTTGTCCATGGAAGTTGCGTGTGAATGCTTGCCGATCTCATCATTATCAGTAATACTCAACCGAGAATATTGACTAACGTCAACAGGGTATCACGGGCAACGTCCATGTGTACAGCACAGTCGTGTTGAGAGTACTTATGAAAACTTGTTTCATCCTCCAGAACTCAGTAATCTTGCGACAGCAAACATTTTCTCAGGCCCTTTTCATACCTCCCCACAATGCTGCCTCTCATCTACTCGCTAGCCCGACACAACCTCCCATTCTGGTTCGGCCCACCATCAATGCTCATCACCTCCCATGCTTCACTTCCCGGCGTCGTCGGCGCCCAGAACACACCCCACGGATCCCAGTCCTTCTTGATTCGCACCAACTTCTTATAATCCTCCTTCCCAAAAAAGGACTCTTGCCACTCCGGCTCCAACAAATCAGCTTCGTTCATGTAAGCTCCACCGCCCGGCGTGACCTTTCTGATCTTCTCCATATAGAAATTGTGCCTATCGTGCGATATCTTGTTCTCCTCGACAGTCTTACCACGAAGTCTGGCAAAGTCGAAGGAATCAGCGTGCATGTACGTATCGCGGAAGGCAGGATTGACGGCGTTGTTGCCAGGATAGCCAGCGACGGCTTCAGTGGGCGCCATGTGGTTTCCGTGGAAAGTGTAGCCTGCTTCAACGGATTCTTGGATTGCGGACATGGTTGAGTTGAAGACTGTGGCATTGTCCCAGTTCCTTTTTGGGAATAAGCGACTTGCAAAGCGGGAGTTGCCTGGTGTGTCGCCGCGTCCTTGTCTTGTGCTTGGAGCCCACAGAAGAGAGGCTACAGGAGAGACGTTACCCACTGGGATCCCGATACTATTTAGATCGTCGAAGAGTGGTTGGATGGCGGTCACGACTTGTGCTGCTGACATGCCAGGCATTTCGAAAGTATTGGTGAAGCTGTAACTGGTGTTGGATTGTTGCGAGACGTAGCTGAATGCTGTGCCACCAACCGAGGTGATGGATTTGCCGTAGAAGAAGAATTTATTGACTCCGGCCCAGAAAGTAGCGAGATCTTTCGCAAGGGCAGGAGTGCTTGGCGGAGTGGTGCCCGTTAGTGGACGCACGTTGAAGTTCAAAGGTGCCATGCCGACTACAAGTTTGGGGTAGGCTTTGACGATAGCCGAGACCACGATGCCATAGGTTGCTGCGGGAAAAGTCAATCGTTGTCATGCCGCAAAATTCGAGTCGACTTACAGCCACCACCTCCGCGCAACGCGTAGAACAGATCCTGGTTCACCTCCGGACTCGCCTTGACGAACTTCCCGTCAGCAGTAACGACACTCAATTCCAGTGCTTGATCTGCACCCATTCCATAATAAGAGCTAAGTACCGAATGCCCACCACCAGCTAGCCATCCACCATATACTCCGACGGTCGTACTTCCAGCCGGCGCCACGATTGCCATATCATACTGATCCATCAATGGATACAACTCCCAAGCTTCAAGCCCAGCGCCTACGCGCGCTGCACGGCCGCTGTATTCCCCTTGCGTGTATCCTGGGATAAACTCGAATCCTTTTAAGTAATGAGTCCAGACACTGATCGATCCAGCACCAACGGAGCGGCCAAGAAAATCGTGACCGGTGTTCCTAAAGGTCTCGTTAATTATTGAAAATGGGTCATGGTCCCCACTATCTTACTTGATCACAAGCCTGATATTCTTGTTCCTCGCAAAGTTGACTGCAAGCTGTATCTGCTTTACAGTCGTCGCATTCACGACATATACTGGGAATCCTCCTTGTGTACAAGTCGCTCCTTGAGGGTTAGCAGTCGCGTAGCACGTGTCGCCTTGAGGCCATTCAGTCAGCACTGTGAGTGGGTTGTCCAAGTAAAACCGAGCACTGCTTGTATTTTTGAGTAGGAATGTGCATGCAGCTGTATCTTTCAGGGTGCCGTTGTAGCATACAGATGCTGCTGGGGCGGGCTTGAGCAGAGCTCCACTGAGAGACGCGTTGAGTTTGGTCCATTCGGATTCGATTGGCCAGTTTGATGTCCCTGGGAATGCTTTGCACGGTGAGCGATCTCGTTTTGAGATGTGATTGGACTTTTGCGCGAAGGCTACGGAGGGAAAGCCGATGGTATTATGGGGATTGAGTTGAATTGATTCGTAAGGGAAGTTAACACAGCTAACACTGCTTGAGAAGGCGAGTAGCGAAAAGACTAAGAGACTATGCATCGTCATGTTTTCAAAAGTACTGGAAGAAGACTTCTACACAACTTGCCTTTCTGGAGTAGGCAAGATTGATCTGCCTGTGGTGCTATACTTGTATGCCTTCACTCGAATGCGCTCCCCAAATTCTCCCGCCATCATACCGCCACTGCGAAGGAAAGTTCTGCACCAGCTTCACTTCACGATGACAAAATGCAAGGGTCCAATGCGGACAATATAACGGGTAAATGTCTTGCATACGTTCCAACTTCTGCCGGATCGACAACATGGTCTCCGGATTGTTCAACACATTGCGTCGATGCTCTGCTCAATGGGGATGATATCTCGGAGCCTCGTGCTGGATGCTACTTCATCGAGCTCCGGGAGATACTATAAATACTGTATTAAACAGGCACATCAAACAAATACTCAACTAATCGCTTGATTTCCGGGCCACGGAAGTACCCGATTACTGGAATTGGATGAAGAAACCATGCAAAGTAGAACGAAAACAAAGCGAACATCTTAGTGAATACGAGAAAGCGGGATGGTAAATTCAAAGAATATTACGGAAAATATTGTCAGCCAGCCAAGATGCAGACGCGTCGGTAGATATTGCAACCTGCCCAAACGGGATACCTGCTTGCCAAGTTGGTGTGAGAGATCAGACGATTAGGGGTTGCACGAGATCGAATTGCGCCTACTGGTCCAAAGCTCCGTAACCTGGATTGGAGGTCCGAGAGTCTTCCAAATACATTTTGCCCTGGTCTGCCGCTGCAATACATGGGAGGCCGGGTCTAGACCTGATTTCTATGCATCTGGCTGCGAGGAGCAATATACATGCTCCTCGAAATGCATGTGTTGTTCATGGAGAAGTTCAAAGTATCGTGGACAATGACAATGAGGGACCAGAAAATGTGCCTTGGCCGTGTAAACGATAGCCCGAATGATTTCCATGCTGTAGATGATCGCTCTGTATGCCTTGTCTCATCGCATCCTGGTAGATATTGTGATCATCTCCAATACCGAGGCTTTTGCAGATTCGTTGTCGAGCCGGCAAGTGTACCTAGAATAGACCTCAAGAAAGAGACAATCCAGATGGTAATCTCATGTTTGTTTGTTGTGAGTTCATAGCCGTACCGAATTCGACCTCCGCGGAAGAACAAGATCCGATGTTCCTTCTCAATCGACCCGTTTTCTCTTCACCTGAACCCCATTCTCCTGCACCATCTCTACCTCCTCCACATGTAACAATGCCCCAGTAGCTTCCAAAAGCCCCATAGCCTCCTTGTTTCCGACTTTGGTAGCCAAGTAAAGCGGTGTGTTACCGGCCAAATTCCTCGCATGCACACTTGCACCTCTCTCAAGCAATTCTCTTAGCACCTCGATCTCAGGCCCCACAGCAGCAAGATGCAAGGCTGTGTTCTCAGCGTAGTCTTTGGCACCGAGTAATCCAAACTGATCTCCATCCAACAGATTCTTAACGGAGTCGAGCTTTCCCTTTGTGATGGCATATCCAAGGGCAGTGAAAGCGACCTGTGAGTCTTGAATGGCGGGGATCTCGGTCGCAGGGTGAGAGAAGGCGGTTGAATGCGACTCAGTCATTTCGCCACGAATAGAGAATTGCATTTGTGACAAGATGTCTTGATAGCTCAGATCAGGAAGAGCGAGGAGGAAAGAAAGCTTCGTAAGAGCTGCTTCAGTGGTGAGGTCATGACCGAAGACTACGCCTGCATTCCCAAGTGTGGTAGCTGGTGCGTAAAGAGGCGAGACAGAACCAGATTGACATTGACTGACATTGACAATCACAATGCCGCGAGCTACGGCAGACTTGATGACGTTCACCATGCTACCATCAGCTCCAGACGGTGCATTTCCAGCTCCGAAAGTTTCGAGAATTAGTCCTCTGAGGTTCGGCACACGTAGTACAGAGTCCAGCATTTCTGGTTTGATGCCAGGGAAGATTCGCAAACAGGCGACGTGCGCGGTATCGAGGTTTGTTTGGACGTCGAAGCGAGCCAGACTCCTTGGGCGTCGAACAAGAGCCCAGTTTACCTCCGCACCCATAGCCGAGACCTTTGCCAGTGGCTCGCAATTCGGTGAAGCAAAGGCATCGAATGAGGATGCCGAGACCTTCGTGCAACGGTTTCCTCGGTACAAATTATGGTGAAAGAAGAGACAGACTTCCGGAATCATGAAGGTGCCAGCAATAATGAGAGACCCGAGAAGGTTATCAACTGCATCGGACTGGAGAGCAAATATCGAGGCTTGAGAGCCAGTCAGAATGACTGGTTTTCCAAGGTGAGATAACATAAATGAGAGGGCAGAACTGGTATAAGCCAGACTATCCGTTCCGTGGAGGATGACGAATCCATCGAAAAGTGAGTAGTTATTTTGCACTGTAGTTGCGATCTGAGTCCAGCCTTCAGATGAGATAGACGATGAATCAAGGAGAGTTGGAAACTCGTAAAGAGTGTAGCGGACATGTCGTGAGTAGGTGCTTGGTGGTGTTCTGAGACTGGGATGATATTCTTTCGTTGTGGCATTGGACATTACTGGGAGGGGATCTAGTTCTGTTAGCAACGATAGAACTGGTAAACGATTGGGGGTGTCGAAGGACACGGGTTGAAAAAATCCTGCATGAGGACAAAACTACAAAGGAACTCGAACAGTGAATTGTAAAAGAATAAAAGACACTTTAAGTATGATGAGGTCACGTCTGCTTGGAGAAACAGGCATGAATAGCGAATGCAACATCATTCTGGCTTGTACCTGCATTCAAAGCCCTCTCCGGCTACTCTGAATGAAAACCAATATCAAAATACAACTCAAGCCTTTAAGCTGTCAAGACGATTCCGACAAGTTGCAGGACATCAAACAAGCTCGAGAGCCCTCCGAACAATGACTTCGTTGACGAGAAGGGCCATAAATCCGTGATCAGAGAAATGTTGCCAAGACTTCTCAACACAATTCATCATTTTTGAACACTGAATCCAGGAAAGACTAAATTATAGGAGATGAATATAGGAGATGAAGAAGGATCAACACATACCAGGCATAGACCCATCATTAAAACTCGGCCTCGGAGCCATCCCTTCCCTCAGGAAGCCCCTCGCTGGAACCAGACCATCAGGCGAAGACCTCATGCATATGGTCCCCCCAGTCATGATCACTAGGACCCGTGCTTCCGGATACTGTGTCGCCATCTTGAAGTTGTGGAGCGGTGACAGCACAGCTCTGTTGTACAGATGACGATGGTGAGTAGTAAGTAGTTGTGTTGCAATGGGACCTTTGAACCTGTGGAGGATGGCTGATGAAAATGCGAGCTGGTCGATCGCTGAAACTTTCAGATGCAAAGAATCTAGTACAGTGTTTCTTTCTTCAGATGAGAGAGCGGTTGAATAGAGGAGATGGAAACGCAATGAAGTAAAAGGCAATATAGGATTGTTGCGAGTTGTAAGAAAATGTGAAGTGAGGTGTAGTGAAAAGCTTCCGATTAGATAAAGCCATCCAGCCAATACCCTACCGCGAATCCCCGCTATGGGGTAACAAAAATCATATTTGGGATGCGACAAGAAAACTCTGGAGCCGAATGGATACCGAATTTTCCGATGGACAATTGAGATTGATGAAAACGATCAGATGGCCATAAGGAGGACTTTTATGCTCTTCAAAATGATAATCATTCGTTGAGTAGAGCGCCTTGGGGCGAAGGTCAACTCAAGTCAGACTCTCTCGGCCGGGTTCTGAAGGCATCTCCACCAGTAGAAGATAAAGGCTTTCTCCTGAAAAATCTGGCATAGAGAATCATTCATCCTGCTGTCTATTGGAGGCCTCCAAAATTTCAATAATGTTTCAAAGGACTAATTGTAAATAAAGACATAGATTTGAAAGGTACGAGAAGAATTCCAAATCAAAAAGAAAGTTCATCCAATCCAGTTTGGTCATCGGCTTCGGATCTTTCTCGCCGCGTCGAGATCTGCACAATTCTTGTCAACGGTCAGCTCTGGAGCGTCCAGACCGCGTATTTTCAATTGCTTCTTCTCCCCTGCTTCAAATCACGTTCGCAACTTGTCAAAGTCCTCAATTCCTCAATTTTCTCCCTCCCTGTCCCGGACTTCTGCTGGCTACAATACAATACCCCTCTTCCCCAACGTCAATTCCACTTTCAATCACAAATTACGCAGGGGAGGGTACGCGGCAGTCGAGCGACAGTGACATCCAGCGCAGCCACCCAGCACGCAGCAGTGACATTCCCAATCCCACGATCTGATAACACCCAAGACTCTGCTCATTCCAAGACCGACCGACCGTTCCGTCCAAGCGCTCCGAATTAACTACATGCCCCAAAAGTTCGCCTTCACAACCGCAGCCATGTCCGCTGCGCTGGAGGAAACCCCCGTCTCGTACGAAGACCTGGCAGACATCGAGAAGGAATTTGACGATGTCGAGACAGAAATCAGTGAGTGCTTCGCATTGCCTTTTCTTACCCTGTCTTGCATTAGGCTGCATCACGGTGCGCGCATTATTGGTTATCTGATGATCAGATTGCGCCGAATTGATCCCGGCGAAACCACGCTGCGAAGTCGCAATTAGAGTCGCAGCGTGGTGGATTGCAGCCTGAAGATGCATATGCGCAGGACGGAAGAAGAGAGAGCTTCAGCTAATAAACTTCTCTCCAGTCCGCCAACAAATAGCCCTCACGAAACCCCTCTACGAGCGCCGCTCGAAAACCACCTCCCAGATCCCCAATTTCTGGCCCCTCGTCCTCGAACAAGCACCTCCCGATATAGACCAATACATCCAACCTTCCGACTCCGCCCTCCTCCTCTCCTCCCTACTCTCTATCTCCGTCTCCCATTTCGAGGCCGAGTCCAAGACATCCGGAGGCGATCCTCGAAGCGTGAGCGTTACCTGGGAGTTTGCGCCTAACGATTACTTCCACGATGAGAAGCTGGAGAAGAAGTTCTGGTATAGGAGGGCGAGAGATGGATGGTGTGGGTTGGTTAGTGAGCCGGTGGATATCAAGTGGAAGGAGGGCAGGGACTTGACAGGTGGGCTGTTGGGACTGGTGTGTAAAGCTTGGGAGGTGGAGCAGAAGAGTCTTGATACCAACTCGAAATCGAATGGGAAGGCGAAGAAGGGCGGTTTGACACCCGAGCAGAAGATCCTTAAGCGCAAGATCGAGAACACTGGAATGGGCGGCCTGAGTTTCTTCGCTTGGTTCGGCTTCATTGGACGAAAAGTCAGTGAGGAAGAGAGTAGAGAGGCAACGAAGATCGAGCGGGAGAAGAGGGAAAAGAGGAAAGCTGCCAAATCATCCCCTGAAGCTGCTTCGAATGCAGAAGAGGACCAGGACGACGAGGAGGATGAAGAAGACATCGATATGAGCCTGGAGATCTTCCCAGACGGAGATGATCTCGCCATATCGATTACGGAGGATTTATGGCCTGGTGCTATCAAGTATTTCAGTAAGTCTGATATCCATACTTCCCATCTTCCACACCCCCTTTCATCTCCATTCATCACAAAAAAAGAACCATATCCTACAAAAGCTAACCCTCACCAGCTCAAGCACAAGAACAAGACGCCCTTTCAGACGCCGATTTCGAATCCGACGACGAAGAAGAAGAAGGTGGAGATGCCAATGCGGCTGAAGACTCGGATCAAAGCGAAGGCGAGAACGAGAACCGGCCGAAGAAGAAACAGAGATCTTCCTAAACCTCCCTCCATCTTCGCCGAGAATCTGATACCCCAGATTCACACCACTCGTCCCCCCGGATCCCGCATCCCCAAGATATCCCATATACGCATTCCCAATTCTCTTCCCAGACGGAATGTCGATCCAATTTCCAGTTCGGCGTCGCAAAATCAGTTTTCAGATTCAAGATCCCAATCTTAGGGTTTGATGGCGTTCAGGGGTTAATTTACTCTTCCAAAAATAAGCATTGGGTTGGGAAAATTTCTTCGGTTTATCTCGATTTGGTTCGGTCTGGAGAAATACACGCATTCTAGACGGCATGCTATATCGCGAGATTTGTTTCTTTGTCCATCTGCTTCGTTTTCTCATAGACGATATTAAGATGCTGATACCTAAGATGTGGAGGGAGAGGGTGAGAGAGAAAAGAAGACAGGAAGGGTTTTGTACAGTGCAGTACGTCCCTTATAGAAAGACAGATGCTCAAGGGAAGAAGTGAACGAACCAATACACGAGAGGTTCACACGCATCCTAAAATTTGTATGTACTGGCAGATGGATGGACTGCCTTTCGCTGATGCTTGTGACCAACTTGATATGACTGAGTCGTTGGACATGTTGTCGGAGATGTGTGTTTTGGTAAGATCTTACAAGGGCTGGAAGCGAGAACTTGCTTTTGCCTCCTCCCCACCGCCAATACCCACGCCCTGTCATCGTCCCCTTTTCTTTTCCTCGCTTCAGACCTCGCTACCCCTGAATCAAACACTGTTTCCTTACCTATGAAGTTCTGTGCTTACCTACACAATCTGGCCCCTTCCCATACACACACCCGTACTCACATCAATGGGTTACTAGACATGCGAGGGCAGGCTTCGTAAGTACGTCGGTATCGAGATAGCACGATATATTTAACGAATGTATATACTCATCAATTCATCTCATCTCATCTCATCTCTTTTGATTATCTCTTCTTGCTTTGAAAACCCCAAAAATATGCTACCTGAAAGTAACCCCGACCAAGAAACCTGCTAGGAAAATGCCGCCCATGCTATGCAAAAACTGAAACCCAAACAATGACTGCCTACCCACCCATCCGATACCCTCCACCTGCCTCCCAACCAAGCCTACCCGCCTACGCAATGCAGAGAAAAAGAGATATTTTCATGTCTCATGCTTGATGCTTGAGAAGCTGCCGAATGCTATTCCAAGCTGAAAATCACGCCTGGCTTTTGTGTTTTCCCGCCTCGTTCGGACAGATGCTTAGTGGTGTCTTTGATAGACTCCTTATCCTAAATTCTCCGTTCCGTTCCTGGGGAACGTCGACGCCCATATGCTCCGATGCTATTGTCCACATATGCTCGCATCACATCCAACCCCCGTCCAAATCATCAGCTCCTCTTATCCATCACGCAAGCCAAGTCTCCTCCTTCCTAGCCGGGGTATCCGTTCCAGTCCCACCACCCATCACCAACCCTTCACTCTCATCATCCTCACCATCACCATCCTCCTCTTCCTCGCCTCCTTGCACTTCACCTTCCACCTCATTACTCTCATTCATCCACGTCAGCCCATTCGCCGCCTCCTCCAGCGGGAAAACCTCCCGAGCATACTCCTCGAGCCCTCTATGCCCCTCCCATAATTCCAACGCTTCACCAGGGCAGCTGTTCTCCATATGCTGGCTTCCGAAATACGGAGGTTGTAACCTTGGGTCCTTCGCACCTAGAGCATACATCTTCTCCAACGCCACAAGCTGTTCCCGGTACCCATTTGGTATCTTGACCTTGATATCGATTTTGGGACTGTATTTATACCGCACTGGACGCCCGACTCCTTTTGAGAAGGCACGGCAGGCAGCTTTGGGGGAGAGCATTTCGTAGGCGAGGGCTACGCGTTCGCCATTTCCCCAGCGCGAGATTCCGTCTTTGATTAATTGAATGACGGCTGGTCCGACATCGTGCTCGGCGTCTAGCCAAGGAAGAGGAACGTCGGGATGGAACGGAGCTGTCCAGGTGAAACTGCCGTCTTTCTGTAATTCCATCTGAAAGAGCGGGTATGGAAGAGAAGTGAAGTTGTTGTTGTAGATGCCGGTGTAGAGGTATGTTGTTTTGGGGGCAAGGGCGGGGAGTGAGCGGATGTAGGTTTCGATCGTCGCTTTGCTTGACCAGAGGGGAAGAGATGGCCAGTGGTGATCATGTTGTGAGTGGTTGGGCATGGAGCTGAAGATGTAGTGTTCTATCCCCGCTACGACAGCTGCGTCCGCAAGTGCTTTCCCGATTTCCACCTCGTCGCCCCAAAATGTTGTGTTGATGAAAGCGAGCTGGGCACCACGATATAGCTCCTTGATCAAATCATGATTCGGCGCGCCTTTCGCCTTTGTTCCCAGCGTGGGGGAGCCACTACCACCATTCTCGGCTGGTGTTTTGTTGTAGAGATCTCCTACGAGGACGGTAACATTTGGGAGCGAGGATATTTCCGAGGCGACAATGCCATCGAGATTCCTTAATTGCGCCCGTACTTTGTAGCCCACGGCGACAGCAACCCGTATGAAGGATGCTGCTTGTCGTCCTGACGAGTTAACGACGGCGATGGTTTTGCGAGGAGTGGGCATGGGTCTTTTGGCTGGGCGATCGATTTGCGGGTATTGGACTGGCGAGAAGCCTGTGCTGGCGAGGGGTGAGAGGTCGGTATATGAGGTACAGGGTCGATGCTTTAGCTTATTTGCTGTGCTTGGAGCTGTCGTAGGTGGAGGTTCGTGTGATGCGCTTGGATGTGGTCTGGGTCTGATTGCTAATGCAGACCGAGGAGCTGCTGAGGGCATTCTTTGTTTGTTCTCTCTTGATGGTAGTTCTTTCCCCACGAACGGATTCGAGTTGGGCAAGTACCAACGTGGGCTCGATGCTTCTTGCCGGAGCAGATGTTCCAAGGAGGAAAGAGTAAAGTACTAACACCAGTACTTCAACCCTTCAGCCTCCTGATCTTCCTCCTGAAGCTAAAACTCCAGTCCAGTCCTGTTAAGTGCAAAGGTCTTCGTGACGTGATATCGAGGTCCGTCCGACGGCTCCCCTCTTTATAGTCTCGAAATAAGGTTGAGGGTCTTATTTAGCCTCTTAGGTGCAGATATGACTTGCACGCTGCCCACCAGTAAGATAATGCAGCGGATGAGGAGATAGCTCCAGCCTCCAGATCTGTTTCCGGATAGGTTGGTGTTTTGGCTTTCGGCTACTGCTGCTTGGGTTGCCGGGTTTGATAAAAGCCCGAGATTTGAGATGGTAATGTAAATTCGATGCGACTGGGCCGATTTCGATGCTGAAATTTCACTTAGCTTTAGGTATTGATTCCTCTCCTTCTTGGTTCTCGTAGGCGACCTCCGATTGTATTTGATCGTCTCGTATGGCTGTCGTATGGTTCTCGTCTAAAGCCGGATCTTCGCGTTGAAATCGACAGGAACGAAAACAGAAATCCGGATGCAGGTCTGATCAGAGGAAAACGACGTGATTATGATGCAAGAAAGCAGCTCCAACTGCAGTGAGATGAAATGACGAGGTCGGCCAATCGAGATGTCCAGGGTTGAAGGGTCGAGGTGATGGAGGGGTGCGATGGAGGGGTTGCCAATGCCAATAAGGTAAATGCAGCCCCAGCCCAACCCACAGTGCAGCGACGTGCAGTACAGTGCAGCGCAGTGCAGTAGTTTGCAGAAGGCGGTGAAGGCTGCAGGTGAGAAATGGTCCGTCCGGCTTCGCAGGAACTCTTTTTTTGGCTTGTGGGGCGTAGGGATAGCCTGTTGACCGCAACAGACTTCTGAATGTGATAACAAACAATAGGTATCCTGACGAGTCGAGAGATAATGATGAATGATGAATTGAGAAAATCCTTTTGTGGGTTTGACAAGTGATGAGAACTTTTGGTAAAGATTTGAAATCTGCTGTAGTGTGCCGTATGGAGGTGGACTGTACTGGACGCTGTGGCTAATGACGTGAGTGAGCCAACGAACGCGTTATGTTATGTAACAGTGTGAAGCTTGAAGAGTCGGCTCGGTGCAGGAAAAAAGGGTAGGTCGGTCGGGAGTTGAAGATCCTGTGCTTCCGAGGATCGAGATGGGATGAGTAAGAGGTATGGAGTAGGCAAGGACCAGGAGGAGAGAGAGGAATGTAAAGGATTTATGACGATGAACAAGAGGGAGAGGTGAAGAAGCTTCGGAAGTGGAAGATGGAATCAAGGCAAATGGTGATGTGATATGATTGTGAGAAGACGAAAGAAGGTCTGATCTGTTATGCTATGCCAATCTAAGGACAGCAGCAGAAAGACGTGTCTGACGATAGAAGGAGAGGAGGGGTCTTGTACGCCCACAGATCCACGTGTTGAAGTGAGCCATGCCCTGGACTGGGTACTGTAACAACCGTACCTGCGAGTACCAGCCATCCATATCCATATCCATATCCATAGAGGATTCTAGGTATCGTATCACCACGCCTCTTTTACTTTAGCCTTCGAAAGGGTCTCAAAGCCTTCTTTGCGAACTCCGGTTCACCAGTCACGGCGTTCAGGCTTATCTCTGTCGACCTTGACGGGCAGGTGTATAGCCGGAGCGAGCGTACCTTGACGGGCATAGCACAGCTAACAGTTAGCAGCAAGACAAGACAAGCAGCATCATCTAAGTTCTAGCGGACTAGTGCTAACAAAATCGGATTTCTTGTAGCAAAAGAAGAGCTTGCACTGGCACTAATTAGCAATCCTCTGGGAGTCAGCTGCTACATTAAGTAACAACAACTCTGGACCCTGTGGTAGTACGGCCAGGCTATTGGGTCGCTGGCGGTCCCGTCGCTTGGTCTGGTCGGTGGAATCGTCGTCTCCAGAAGGTGTCAAGCAAAAGTGGAGGGAACAGAGGGAGCAGAACGGATAGCTCGACTCCACCGTGGAGACCAGACTTGTTAATGCCGGGCTCAATGGTGGGGATACCTGGATAGAATGGCGCTGTGGGTGGTGGGAGAGAGTGCGCGTGGAAGAACCGTCTCCATTATTTTCTTCTCTTCTCCAGCATCTAGCATGCAGAAATGCAACATCGTGGATCCCGTTGGAGGGGACTCGGGCTGAGGATCATTCGAGAACAATGCCGTATGCGGGACACGAGTAAGAACTGAGGCCAGGACTCCAGGCAAGAAGAACGTGCTGCAGGTACAGGGGCAGAGAGGTGCGAAGGTGGCAGTCATCGTCAAAGTGACGATGTTGACGATACGTAAAGTACAGTTGATGGACCTGGACTTGGAAATTTTCAAAGGACAGATAGCGAAAGAAAGTCGAAGCCTATCGCAGCGCAGCGGCTCAGATCCTTCAATTGATACGGCAGGGCACTCAGGCGATCTATGCTGCAAATTACGCATTCAGAAGTCAAATTGCGCAAGGCTGGACAGTGGACCCTTGACTTCCGCTTCCCTGAACATGAAAAGGCTTAAAATTGCAAATCCGTAAATAATCTGACAGCCGGCAAACCCGTTATCAGACGAGACGGGACGTAGGACGCAGGACGCAGACTGGCAGACTTACAAAATAAAGATGCCGGTAAAATCTTCAGATCCCGAAGACATCTTCCCGCCACTCCTGGTACCTTAGCTATCTAGAAATTAAGACCATATCACCAGGTACCTACCTCTCTTTCATCGTCTTCAATTTCTTAGTTCGAAGTTCCATGAATTGCCGTCTTGGCACCCTCGCCAGCTCCAAACCCTTCACAAGTCCCGTGAGAAATTTCTGCCTCTAGTTACGTAACGTTTAACGCCCGTCTTCTTCCCCATTCTTGCATCTCCGAAATGCCATACAGTTTGAAGGTATCTCCATACCGAGGTCAGTGGCAGAATTTTGCTTTTAAGTAATAGGGCGATTGAGTGCATCCTTGGAGCCTCGTCGCAAACTGCACTGAAGAATGCGCAATAGCCGAGTCATAAGTTCCATAACCAACCAGCCTGCTTCCTGCCTTCACACTTCATTACCACTCGCTGTACGGAAAGTTACACGGCATCCTGAAACCTGTTCATCCAGGTAGATGGGGTTCTTGCCCGGCGGGCAACAGAATAGCATTTCATTCAAAAGAAAAAGCCTCCTCCTCATACCTCATGCAAGGTTCCAACCCACAAACGCCTCATTTCCTCTCACCGTCTCGTCATCTCAGCCCATCTCTCTCTCATCTCATCTCATCAAATCCAACCAGACGCAACCAAAACCAAGCCAACGCATCTCTGTCTCCTCTCCAGCGCGACGTCTCCACCCAGAGTAAAAAAATACCCAGCGCTCAAAATACCCTTCATCCCCAACACCCACATCACGAACGCCACCAACACGCCAGCCCCATGCACCATCTGCACACTAGAGCAATCGACATGTCAGAGAATCCGGGGTAGCGGTATCACGCACCGTCACATCATAGCTCGCGCCGCCTCTACACCACCTAAATTAACCTCCTAACCTCTTAACTCACTCACGCCATCGCAGCGCTCCTCCCTACTGGCGGACTTCACCCTATGCCACGCCCATGGAGTAATATCTCGCTGTAAGAGAGTTTAAGCATCTCCGCGGAAGCAACCTTTTTTTCGCTTGGTTGGGTCATTTAGTCCTTCAGTGCCTGCCTTCAAGCCTGAACTTTAATCGGATATTTTCCTTACTTGGAGGACTTGACTTTGTTGAGAGAGAGGCGAGCAAGCTAGCACGGATATTGTTCCGAGAGAGACCAACACCAGCGAAGCATGCATTGGTACCCCGCATTTTCGTGATGTGTACGGATTGTACTTTGACGCTTATGGAGATATAATCCCGACGTGCTTATGGTATCAGGATAGGACTCGGAACTTTTCCTCTAAAAGAAAGGTTATTTTATTCGGAGTTGACTCTTGAGGTCATTGATACAAGCGGCAGTGATGAGTGCTATTTGTATTGACCGGGGACCAGATTCCTATGTGCTGAGTCGAATGCGGGGTAACTATTCCCAAAAATCAGTGCCCCGGGATCTCATAAAGCACAATGGCTTCTGTTTATGAAGTCTTATAAATATGCTCGTCGTGAGGCGAAGAGTCTCCCTGATTTCACATACCCGTCTTCACAATTTCGGGCTCCACACGTGCCTTCCTAGTCTGGATATCTGCGACCAGCACGCTGCTCAGTCAGACAGCGAGGAGACTTTCGACTCGCAACACTTAATGCATCGTCAATGTAGCATCTACTTCATCCAAATAAACTGTTTCTATAAGTTTCCATTCCGTGTATCCGGATCTGTGCGCATCGTCAATTGTCATCGTTCTTTCCTTGTTTACATATTTTTCTTGCCCATTAAGCGGGTAGACCTGGAAGGTACAAACCAGTTTTCTCAGGTCTGGGAAGAATTCAGTTCTGTCGTCCTATTCCCCAAAACGGCCAGTCCGCTCCTTCAAAGCTTCGATGGAGTCTCTGTATATTCAGAGATACTGCATTTCGTCTACCTCGATCTCAATATTCCCTTCTCGAAACATCAAAACGTACAAGCTTCTATCTCACCAAACTCTGCCCGACGGGAGAATTAATCTGGTCGTTCATGCCGTCATGATTCTGCGTCATGCTGCATACCTTGAAGTACTTTAACACCCTCGGTCATTTGGTTCTTCTCCAGTATTACACCGGATCGCCTGAACCTTCCAGATTCATTTTCTTCCTGGTCTTGCTTGCGACACGGAAGTTACGTTAATGGCTTTGTACACTCTTTCGCACAAATCCTTTAGCGGTGCTATCAACTCCTCGGCAGGTATCGACAAGATCATCTATAATAAGGCCCGGATCATCATGAAAGTCTTCCGTAAAGTCGAACACAATGACCCAGATCGGGTCGTCCCCTGCCAAGTGGTGACACTTGATGCCGTACCATGTCACACTGCTCCCGAGGACGAGGAACAGGACTTTGGCCCTGAGAAAAGACTTTACTTCGTCCTCAAGTTTGCAGATCATTCAACTTGTGGATATTGCTGGCGTACCAAGAGCCTGAAGCTGCGGTGTGCTCTTTGTTTTATGGCGATTATCATTAATTGAAAAGGATCAGCAGTTACACTTATTTCCTTCTGTGTAGAAGACGAATACTTGTGTCCAGTTAGCGAGTCCCCTCACGTCCCGAGGGTCCATCGGAATCGAAGGTCGAATCAAATATAATACATCGACTCTTGCGACCGCCAGATTCTCGCTCGTTCGCTTAAAGCAAACTCATACGCGAATATTTATTCAAGATGCAGTTCCTACGTGCTTTGCTGCCCTTGGTAGCTGTGTTGCCCCCTTCCCTCGAGAATCCACTGAGGACTGCACAGTCCTCGGATAACGGCGTAGTATCACCATCCACAACCTTCTCCAGCGATGCCATAGCACGACCGAAATATAATGAGACGGCTAAGTATGTACTTGCAGAGTCCTCACTGATCATCAGGACTGATATCCGTTGATAGGGTTCTCTTCTGGAACGATGTCGACTTCAAAGGCGACAAGAAACGCTACCAGGTGATTGACGACAAGTGCTACAACCTACCGAAGACCCTCATGAACTACGTGGTGTCGGCGAAACTCGAGCCTAAAATCTGGTACTGCACGTTCTTCCCCCAGGAGAACTGCGAGGCCGAGGATGAGTCGGATGAAGTCCATCAGCTTCCTGCTGGAGAATACGACTTCTTGTTTCCCGAGGGCATAGATTTTGTGTCTTTCAAATGTAAGCTTTACAAGAAACGGCTGGAGTCAGCGCTCGCTCATGCGGGCTCCATATCGCCTTCTGACAGGTGTGTACATGGTGCTGCCCATAGGTCCTTCGTAGCTTCCACTGACAGGGAATGTAGTCTCGATCCTCAACCACACGCTTCGGAGTTCGCCACTTCCCTCAAGACAATGCTTTCACCTTTCGAGTGCGTCTATGCCAACCCTTAACTCATATCCAGTTTTAACTGACTGCCTAAAAACAGGATCGAAGTATTCATTCTCCCGCGGCTCTCCGGGCCCTCAAGCATCATGGAATTTTTGCCGGGAAGCCCAGCTTGCCGCCTTTTAACAAGCCACACAGAGACCGCCTTCCGTTCAATCGCAATAGGCAATGCTCTAAAGATCTGTATCACTTTTGAGCAGCCTGACTGTGAAGGCCCGATCTTTAACGAGATATTCTCCACGACTGAGTTCCTTCCACCCAGTCGCTTAGGTCTCAAAAGCATCAAATGCTCAACAGACTATTCCGCTTGGGCGACAGAAGAGTTTGTCTTTTGGCGGCCCGGAAGAGAATGACCTGGACTAATAGAATCAGTCCTTCAACCAAGTCGTTGACGCCTGCAATATCCAATAATTTTGTCCCTAGGTCAGATTCCATACCTCAACCAAGATGTGCTCTTTACTAACTCTATCACCTCAGTGTCAAGCTCTACCTCTACCCAGACTACAATGGTCCGGTGAGCGATATACCTTACTACCCTGGAACATGGGGCTGTGTGCCCCTCCAAGAACCAGAAGAATATGCCTTCCACTCCATCGAGATGAGCCCCGAGTTTCGATCGTGCAAGTTCTATCCGGATATGGTGTGCCATGGAAATGTTCTGCTGGAGATTCAGGAGTCGACGCGATTTGTCCCGGGGACGGGAATTTTGCCTATCAAGACTATGTTTTGCTCTTTCGAAGAATAAGTAATTGCATCGGGAAGATCACTGAAGTAGCTTCCCAGGCACTTGCTGAGCAGCTACGGCAGAAGCGGTGGACCATTGCGGCAGCAGGTGCTCATATGCCCTTCATGTAACTGAAGTAACATGGAGGCTTTGCTTAATTAGGATAGTCAATTAGCACTTTCCCTTCCAAACACGGATCGTGACATGACCTAGGAAACTTGCCTAGGATTCCAACAAGCTCGTATGATGCCCACCGCGAATCTCCTTCAGTGATAGACTGGAATGGTTGAGTCACCACATGTAGGAGACACCTATGACAGGTCTTGAGAGTCCTCGTCATGTCAAATGCCCCACCCTGTCAAGTGTCTCGCGTCCAAGACCTGATTTGTTCAGAGCTCGCTTAATTAACCAAGAAATTTACACTGGAGTAAACAAACATGTGTCTGAAGTGTATTCGATAGCCAGTGAGGATAAGATCATCATAATATGCGTAATTGATATAGATTGATAGATTGAAGATATACGAGTGAGACTGCATTTCGGTGGCGCCGTTTACTTTATATCGTGAAGAACGCCCTCGCTTAAAAAGGGAGGTTGTTGCAAAGTCAGCTGATCAATATTGCCACAGGTGAAAATCATGTTTACGATGCCCGAAAGTCTGTTACTGGATATACTATATGTCGTTCGCAGAGTCATTTATTCCTGAACCGAACTGCATCTCACGCAGCGAATATTCAAGCTAATGCGACTTTCCCTTCAGCAAGTCGGACTAAGGAGATCCCGAATTTAAACAAGCACGCAAGCACTTAGAAAAGAATCATTCGCAGCGTAATGAATGCTCCTTCAGAATACTCAGGTGCCAGCAAACGTGGAACTGAGCCTCCCAAACCCAATAACACCCACCAATGGGCAATAACTCCTCCCGAACCTCTGACACCTCAGCCTAACAACACACACCCTTGGGCTATACCTCCGAATTCGATCTCACGCCCTTCCCCTTCCAGATATACCGCATATTCGACAACAGATCAACCTAAGACCAAGCAATCAATGGCATATGGCCCCCATCTGTTTGGTTTACCTCCACAGAGTCTCGCGTAAGTCTAAAAGTCTACTTCTATGTTGGCTTGCATAGATATCTCGGACACTGTGAAAGGGCAGCAGAGATACTGATCCTTTATGCAGAACAGAACTCATCAACCAGCGAAGAAGCCAGCAATGGTTGCAAGAAAGTCCCGGGGGGAAAATGTGGGCATAACGATAGCTGTGATTGTGATGGGTGCAATTGTGACTGTTAGAGAGCAGTGCGATTGAACGATGACTGGGTGTTGCGTTCCGACAGGAGAGCTGGATTTGGAAAGGAGTCGTGGAGAATTCACTTTCTGCCACCTTACTTTCAGGCTCTGTATTGTTAGAATCGATCAATCTTTTGTATCTAATTTCGAGCATATTCTCAAGCACAAATATGATCGGTCATGTGTAGTAAGTGACATGCAGTCAATAAATGCAGCTCCTCAAACATAAATAGAATTCTTATCTTCGACGAAGACGAGAACCAACAGACGCTCGGACTCACAGCTAAAAACAGTTATCAAAAGAACAGAACTGGTTTGGCACTGGTTGATAAGAGGTATACCGTGGCGCAACACGGTGATCGGTACTCTTTGGGCCATTAGCAAGTGCGCGCCAAGCCTGTCCACCCAGACGCTCGGGAGAGTGGAGCCTCAAAAAAGCAAAACAGAATTTCCTGGGTTGCGACTGGACGATCTGTGCAGGTGGAATTCTGTGCAATCTGCCAAATGCGTTTGACGTGCACAGCGGCGTGTTGAGATGGTATTTGGACTCAGGTATAGAAAGAAGTCTGGTTTCCCTTCAGCATAATGAACATCCAGTATTGAATATCTTTTCGAGATATCAGGATTTTGAACGCCCGGGTATATCCGTTCAAGAACCCTTGCCTTTGGGTTGATATCTCATACACAGCGAGTGATTTGTCAACATGTCGATCTTGGCAGTCGCTTCGATTGTTGTCTTCCTCGCTAGCCTCGTTACCGCATCACCTCTTTCTGCTCGCCAATGCGAGCCAGTAGGAACAGTCGAACATGAATACAGTCTCGGTGGATGCAAACCCATAATCTTCTTTTATGCTCGTGGATCAACCGAAACATTCAACATGGTAACATTCGTCCTCCTTGACCATCCGAACCTCGATCGATCTAATCAAGAAAAAGGGCAATGCTACATACAGTCCTGGTCCACCTACAGCACAAGGCCTACAAGATACGTATGGCTGCAGTAACATCGCAATCGAGGGACTAGACTATGCGGCTCTGGTGACCACCAATTATCTGCCGGGCGGTGCCGATCCAGTGGAAGCGCTGGCGATGAAAGCACTCCTGATCGATGCAGCAACCAAATGTCCAAATTCTTCCCTTCTAGTGGGAGCATATAGGTACATCAATCCGACGCCTACTGCTGAGTTTCTCCCCTTTTTCTCTTGAAATCTCGCTGACAGCCCAACAGTCAAGGCGCAGCCCTCACTCATCGAGCAATCGAGAACCTACCCAAGAAAGTCATGAACCTGATATCGGGGGTCGTTATGTATGCGATACACAGAACCTGCAGGACAATGGACGCATTCCAAATTTCTCCAAGGCGAAAACTCTAATCATATGTAATGAGGGAGATGTGATCTGTGCGGGAAACTTGACCATCACTTATCCGCATATTGGGTATGTTGCGAGGGTGCCGGAGGCGCTAGCTTTTCTTGTCAATCAGGTGGAGACCACTCGGCGATGACACGTTCTTTGTGAATGAGGAGTAACTAGTGGGGTATGTTGTGGATTCAATGGATCTAATAGTGTAAGGAGCATTCGTTGTCCAGGAAACTGGAACCCGATAGATATATAGTTAATGCCGCAGTATATACAGGCCACTTGTCAAACATGAGAGCATCCTTGATCGGAGCTGTACGAGTTGATTTGATGGGGGGAGCCATCAGCTTAGAGATAGCTTCGACTTGCTGTAGTAGCTGTTCTGTTCTCATCTCATGACTCCGATATCAGTATGACCAACGTTGTGCGGTGGTTATATCTGGCACGAGCAAATCGTCACCATCCGCCACTTAGGTTCGGACTTCGTTCTATTCTCTCTGATCTACACTGTACTTCCTTCAGGTATGTCAAAAGTTATTCGATAAGCACACAACGAAATTTTAATCCTATTTCCCAACAATCTTTCACACGAACACTGCAAATTTTATATTTGCGTGCCCTTGCTCTCAGTTGAGTAAATGTCGGGGGAAAGCAAACATTTGACTGATATAAGACAGTGGAATTTGAAAATTTGTATGACGAAGTGATGAACACACAAATGAAATAGCGTTTGGCTCGTGGGTTGTGATGGCACTTGAGATGATTCACCAAAACACCTGTTGATTGGGCAGCCCTGGCCTCGTCCTCCCACGCCAGAATTACCCCGCTTTCTGGTGTTACTGTCTTTGTTCATCGTGCAAATCGTAACAATAAGATTCCGAGAAGAAGTAGTAGATGCTTTGCTCTTGCACAAACATCATGCTCCTTGATGAGTTGTCTGTACTTCTCGCACGACATGATCAGGGACATAAACCCTGTTTACAATCCTCGCTTATAGTATTCGCCCCTTTTCGGGGCCATGTGATCTCGGGTGAGCGCAGTGTATACATCTTCAGTGCTGCATACAAACACAAGGAGGGACACTGCGCCACTGTATTTTTTGATATGTCATTATATAGTATAGTGACAGCAATGCGTAGGCAAATAGCGGGAAGAGATAACGGGCTGGGCTGAATAACAAACCAGGGTACTTCCACGATATTTTCGAAGTTCGACTCCAACATTGCAAATCGCGACAGAAATATCTTACTAGCACATGTCAATTGTGATCTCTGAGTCATGCACATCTCTACCTCCGTCTTGGCATCGCTTCTAACCCTCTCTTTGATCGTCGCGCCAAGCCTAGCAGCTCCAACCGAGCTCATCTCCACGGCAGACACGCAGTAACAGACTTTGACCCTCATTAGCTACATGTGCTGATCAGTAAACACAGCATCCTCTTGACAGTATACTCTTCCGACGATTACAGTGGCACTAAAACCACTTTCAGTGGGATGTACTCGACATGTTATGGCATACCCGAAGAGTTTCAAACGAAGATCAAGTCCTTGAAGTTGGGAGATGAAGTCAAGAGCTGCCATCTTTACAAGCAGACTGGCTGTTCGAAAGCAGATGGACAGGTCATATACAGAGAAGATGAGGATGATGTTAGTTTGAGCAAGGTTCTCAGTGTGGAGTGCTTTCGTGGAAGCGGCGCCTAGTTGAGACACTAGCTTAGCGTACTTGTGATTGTGGAAGAACTCTTAAATTCTCCTTGGGAACTCCAGTACACTCAAATACATCTCTTTTTAGGCAAAAGATAGAAGTGCCACATGTCAAAAAATGTCTTCAGGGTTTACGAATGGTCAAGTTTTCCAACAGACTTCAGAAACCGAAGACATCCAAAAGAAAGAGATGTCTTTTTTGGCTGTTGAGTCTCTCGTGATATTGGGACTGCCTGACAACCCCACGAAGTTAAGAATTAATGTATGCAGAGATGCCTATTAGGTCGCCGATGTGTCATGAAAGTGTTGCGTTGTGTTACCCTCTGCACATCGATGTGTGACACGATCACGGAGAAACAACTGTGGAAGTCCGCTCGCTATTTAGAACGCGAAACAGAAAGTACCGTTGATATCTGATGGTGGATAATTTCAATCGACTTCCACAGGTAAAATGAACTGAAGGGGACCGGCGCTGAGGCTGCTACGGTCTTGAGTGTATGAGAGACTTCGCGTTCGTCCCTCTCCCATGATATCAATAGCTCCATCGGAACCTCTCAAGTTGAGCGACTCACTACAAACATCATGAATCCACATACACGTCTCTAACTATATCGGTGTACCATGCAGAGATGATAACTTATTTTAAAAAGATATTTTAGGGCTCAATATTATGAGCAAGAACACGCCACTTGAGATGCGCCGAGAGCAGTTCCATGCATTCGAAGGAGATAATTTGCCGGCTGCACCGTCCTCCCGAGATACGCTATAGTGGTGACATAGAGGTGCATTTTGAAGGCGTTTTATTGTCCTGAATCGTATGTTGTTGAAGAGTACACAGCATGTGAAAGGTTGCACCTCCGCGGTCTCACGATCTGAGGGCTGAATATAAACATCCCCACAGAAGCCCTCTGGTGATCAGCACCCAAGGATTTTGCTCTTGCTCCTGCGTCAAAAACTTGATCAAAGAACTCAAACATGCCTATCACTGAAGATCCAGTAAAAGCCAGTGGCGTTCTGGAAGACAAGTCTCATCAAGCCATCAGCTCGTACTTCATTGGCCCACAAGCAGAGAACCTTGGTGATTTCAAAGACAACATTGATTCTATCCTCAATGAGCTCCAAAAAGCCAGAGCGAACTACTTCCCCGATGATGGAGTAGGTTTTCCGTTGTACTGAGCTTCAATGCCTGTCCAGCAATCATTGTTACTGACATCTGACAAATTGAAGGTCTTCATCACCAACACGACTCGAGAGTCGCAAACCTTCCAGGCATGCAAGAAACGAGTTTCCAACGCTGTCATCAAGGCCGCTCATCTACTCGGCAAGCATTCCCTACCTTTCTGGTCACCTCGATACCAAGCACACATGTGCATGGACATGAGTATGCCAGCTCTCCTCGGATACTTCATGACCATGATCTACAACCCCAACAATGTTGCCATCGAAGCTAGTCCTTTGACGACCGTTGCTGAAATTGAAGCCGGCGAACAATTGTGCCAGATGTTTGGATACAATATTGATACATCCAAATTGAATCGACCTGTTGGATGGGGGCATATTACTTGTGGTGGTACAGTAGCAAATCTGGAGAGCATTTGGTGAGTGACCTTTCTTTCTACTTGCCTCGACATAACTTCCGCTAATCGTCTCAGGGTCGGTAAGAGCAGTTGAATTCGGGAGAAATATATATGCATTTACTAATCCTGACCTACCAACAGCTCGAAATCTCAAATTCTACCCTTTCTCAATCTTTAAAGCCCTGCAACCAAATGGTCTTCTTCATTTCGTGGCAGATTCCTTCCTGATCGATACATGTGTAGGCGAAAGGAAGCTTTTCACCGAAGTGACTTTCTGGGAACTTTCGAATCTCAAGCCCAAGGATATATTGGATATTCCTGATCGCTTTGCCAGGGAATATGGAGTATCTCCCAAATACATGGAGAAGGTGTTGCTGGAGTACAGCATCCAACAGACTGGAAAAGATGTACTCGAGCGAGAATTCGATCTCAAGCCCCCGCAGTACTTTCTTTCCAATACTCGGCACTACTCTTGGCCGAAAGGAGCAGGTATGCCTATCATGGACCACAAAGAAAAGGCGAGATACTGACACCACAAAGCCATCGCAGGAATCGGAGCTCAACATGTGATTGGAGTCCCCGTAGATCACGGGGCACGACTTCGGCTCGACAAGTTGGAAGAGCTTCTGGAGGAGAGTCTCGCAAACAAGCAAGCGGTCTATGCTGTTGTTGCCATTATTGGCTCAACAGAAGAAGGCTGTGTTGACCGCTTGAGTGAAGTATTAGCTATGCGGAAGAAATTCCAAGCTCGTGGGTTGTCCTTCCTCGTTCATGCCGACGCTGCTTGGGGAGGGTATTTTGCATCCATGCTTCCCACTGAGTATCAGCCTGGTGACAATGCGAAACTCACAATTGGCGATGCCGATGATCAGGTTGGAGAAGGTGTGGTTCCCGATTCGGCTTTGAGAACCGAAACTCAAGAAGACCTATTTGCTCTCCGCTTCGCAGATTCGATCACTGTTGATCCGCACAAAGCGGGATACATACCATATCCAGCTGGTGGCTTATGCTATCGAGATGAGAGAATGAGATATCTTGTCACATGGACAAGTCCGTATCTCTCCAGAGGTGCTGTCACAAGTATGGGTATCTACGGCGTCGAAGGGAGGTAAGCGAACAGTATGAGGAACATACTTCGATACGAGGGCTGATGTTTAGGGAATAGTAAGCCAGGAGCTGCCGCAATGTCAACATGGCTGTCCAACAAATGTATCGGAATGGGGCCTGAAGGCTATGGAGCGCTTCTTGGGGAGGTGACCTTCACCTGCAGCAGAGTAAGCATAAAGTCCTCAAGCTTCTTCGCGACTTAGGCTGAGACTCACATGATAGTTCGCTGCTGAGTGGGCTGCCATGACAGCGCTCGACAAAGACGACTTCAGGGTCGTTCCCCTGAACATGCTTCCCTCGGAATTGAAGCCTGGCTCCACAACAGCCAAAGTCGAAGAAGAGAAGCAACGAATCCGAGACACGATTGTGTCCAAATCGAATGCACAAATCCTGGCTTCAGACGTGGGCAAACCTGAAGAGGAGAAAGCATTGACTCCCCTCCGGGCGCTCGGTTCCGACTTGAACATCAACGCATTCTCGCTCAACTTCCGCCTTACTCCAGGTAAAGATGGCGCTTGGAATACAGATGTCGAAGAAGCGAATTATTTGATGAGAAGAGTTGTCGAAAGACTCTCTGTTGATTCTCCTGAAGATGAGCCTTCGGCCATTCCATTCGTGTTGACCTCCACTGAGTTCAGCAAAGAGCTCTACGACGAGTGTGCTACCAACTTCAAGCGTCGTCTTGGCCTTCGAAAAGACGATCTCGATTTGATGGTGCTGCGGAACGTTGTCATGAATCCCTTTCCAACCGAGAGAAATTTTCTCGGGAACCTGGCTCAGATCTTCAGAGGCGTAGTGGAAGAAGAAGTCAAGGTCGGTTTGAAAATTTCCTAGCTTTTTCCGGACTCGAAACTGACAAGTATACAGATCTGCCAGGAACGGAATTCTGCCGCGCCAACAAACCACAAATTCCTCCTCCAAGGCAAAGAGAAGCTCTTCATGCTCCATGTGCCTTCATTCCACATCGCCAATCACCGCCAACAACTCATCGTCGAGATCGACCTTGACGCTAGGAGCAAACGCGAATACTTCTTGTTGAAGAATGCCAGCCCGGAGGAACAGCTGACACTCGTCACGCAAATGCCCATCCAACTTCCTAAGCTATTGAAGCCTAATTCGCACTTCAAAGCTTCTATACGCTCGACAGATGTGTAAGTTCTCTACTCAAATTCATACTCGCTAGTCTAACGACCATCAGAGGACTAGTGCTGAAGAATCTAACCGTAACCATCAAACATGTCGTCAAAAGCCGACCTCTCAATTCCGCGTACCTCGATCATGCTTACCCGTCTGAGTACATGTCATTCTACCTCTACGGTACAAGCACAGAGCAACACATCGACCATATGTTACTACGAGCTCCCAATGCTCAATTCTCAGCTGAATGTATCAAGCTTGAGCTCGACAAGCCTTTGACCGACGAGCAGCTTGCCCGTGGGCCGATCCTCTGCCTCAACAATGTCCACGAGGAAAGTATGCAGCCTTTCCCGACAAACGCGGAGTTGGAAGCTAGCTCATCGTTCTTCTTCGAACCTGGGAGGAAGATTTCGGTGCAGATCTTCGCCGATGAACATGATGCCACTGCTCATGGACCGGGATTGACGAGCTCATGTGGCAAGGAGGAGCTTCTGTTGACTACTGGGAGTGTAATGCTTGGGAAGAGTGTAGTAGTGGATTGCGAGACTTTGAATGCTGATCCATTCAAGAGAAAGGAGAAGGTCGTGAAGTGGAGAGAGGAGTTTGACAAGATTGGAAAGAGTATGGAGGAGTGAGTCAATCGTCGATTCATCCAGGACGGCAGACTGAAAGGGCATTCATCTGCATGCCTTGGTACAGAGTACTTTTCTTCCGGTCTCAATTTGGTTAGCATTTTATAACACCCTGCTTCGGATCCAACCTAAATTCATGTATGTAGGTCAGAGTCCTTAATGAACTGTCATGAGTCCAATTAAACATGCTGCTTACAGTTTCTCCATACCTTCAATGGTCCTCTGATTCTACCGATCCCATCTCGAACCTGCTAGCCCAGCGTAAAAGCCAGTGAAAGATCTAAAAAAATATTTTCGCGGCGGGCGAGTTTCGTACGGTCCTGGGCTGTGCGGATGGAAGTCTTACCGCGAGATACCTTGATAGCCTCCCATGGGCAACGCGGTATGTAATAATTGTGGCTCATGTTTCATGAAATATGGTAAGCTATGCAAAGTAAGCTGGAGATTTCTTGATGGCGAAGAACTGGGACGTAGGAGGTAAAGCTGAATTGAGCTTCTGAACTCGATGATTGCTATACATATTCGACCGGTAATGGAAGCCGTGACATCCAATCTTATACACTCGTAGGTACAACCATATCATACAAACTCACCCTTTACCTAATCTTTCTGCCCAAACTCCTCTTCTCCGCATTCTTCGCCTTCCTGATCCCCGCCTTCCTCCAGGCCGTCCACCGGTCCCTCGGTGTAAACTCCCTAACCTTTATCTTCGCCCTCTCGGCCGCTCTCCCAATTTCCCAATTCGCCTCACGGTACATATATCCTGGCCGTAACTTCAACTCTCTTCCCTCCTCTCCCTTCCTCTGCTTGACCTTCGTCTGCTTCACACTGACCGGCACACTGCTGTCGCCCTCCATTACAAGATCTGTACGTACGTGTACCTCGTTCGTGATTTCAGGCGGAGTCTCCATCTTCGTGGCAGTCATATTGAGACGACGACGACGCATACTATTCCGTGGTAGGGGAAGGACCTGATCGCGCTCGAACACGACACCGATGTACTGGCGCTTGGGATTCTTCTCGGGATCTTTGTAGTATTTCACATAGCCGTGATGCGTGGCGTAGATGGTGTGATCGCGGCCCATGGCGCAGTTCTCACCGGGAAACCAATGTGTACCCCGTTGGCGGAAGATGATGTTGCCTGGGATGACATATTGTTCTATTTATTCTGGTCAGCATTGCAATTGCCAACCCGTACCACTCGTTCAGTCCAACGACGAAGGTCCTGATAAGCTCACCTCCAGATTTCTTTGCACCCAATCTCTTTCCTGGTCCATCTTTCGCCTTATTCACAGCTCCTTGTGCTTTATGGGAAGCCCATCTAACACCACCCGCAGTCCCTGGCCTTGGTCGAATCGCCAACTGTGCAAACGCCTCATTCAGACACATTGTCTGTGTCCCTCCCGTAGCAGATCTTGCGATTGACGTGAGAGCCGCCCGCAGCGGTGGCTGTATTCGTGAGAGCAGCATGGCGGTGGTATTGGACTGCTCTGCTCTGCCGTCGTCGATGTTGAATAAAAAGGACTTGCAAGGATGCCGGATTCACGTGCGGAGTGACAGGGGTAGGCTTTAGAGCTATTTGGCCAGTTCGACCACCCCTCGATGTCATCCACTACTTCTCTACGAACGCTTCACTGAGCCATTTCCAAATTTCGTACAATCTTTCCACGAGAGAAATAGACGCTGAAATTCTTCATACGATCTCGCTACTGAACGTTTCGCCGCAGTACGATACCAGGCGCAAACATGACACGGCTACTCCTCTCCCTCCTCTCTGCAACGCTCCTCTTCCTCTCAGTCGCAAATGCTCAATTCCAATTCTTCGAGCAGATGTTCAACGGACAAGGACAACAACAACAGCAAAGACATCAAGAGCCGCAGAACGTACCCAGCGATTCGAATTGGTACCAGCAGAACTTTGAGAATGGTATGCCACTCTTTTCCTGGCTGCAGCTGGCTTAATGTAGCCCATTGGTTCTACTTTCACTTTACACATAATATTGGAAGTCATGAGAGGGAAGATGCTAATTTCGAAAATAGCACACTGCTCGAATTACCTATGTCCCGACACCCTAGCATGCGTACACTTCGCGCATCACTGCCCTTGTCCACACCCTACCTTCGAGGAGAAGTTTGAGCTTGGCGATGGCAAGGCAGTCTGTATCAGTAAGGGAGGATTCAAAGCTGGAGAAGCGGCGCGGAAAGTTGAGCTGGCGAGGAAGGGGTTGCTTTGAGATGGTGGAGGGTTGTATGATCTGAAAACGAAGAAAGTACCAGGATGAGGACGAAAGAGCCAATTCTGAATGGATTCATGTTCGAACAAACGAAGACCACGGAAGCGTATTGGGAATTACGGGCAAAAGCCCAGCGAAGATATTTGAGAATAAAGAACGAAATATTGAGCCATCAAGTCATTTTCTCATTACCTCCTCATCTACCACATATCTATTTCTCACTGCCTTCCGTCCTCTCATAATAACTCAACGCCCCCTCAGCCTTCGCACAGCTACTCACACTGCCCCCATTGATGCTCGCGTTGACTGGTAGTGCCTGATTCCTCTGCACCTGCCCGAAAACATGGTAATAGTACCACACCTCAGTCAACACTGTCCTCCCATTATCCATCGTCCCATTGCCCTTCGCCGTTTCATTGAACCTCGGACCGGAACACCCGATATACGGCAATGCACCAAAGCCGTCCACCAAAGCTCCTTGCAAATCACTCAAGCTGTACTTTGTCTCATTGCTTGGCCGAATGTCAGCTGCTGAGAGCCAGCCATAGGTAGGCAGATTCTGGTAATACGACACGGCCGTCTCGAAGAAATCAACCACTTCGCTGTGATTCTGATACATCGGACCGTAGCAGGGGAGCTCGAATGTTGAGAAGCAGGTTGCGTGTTTGGAGAACTCGTGGCCCCAGAAGTCGCCGTTTGGTTGGTTCTGAGCGACCCAGTATTTGTTCATGTAGGCGAGTAAGTCGAGTTTGCCGAATGGCTCGAGGAAGGTTCCGATGCTGGGTCCGGTGTAAGGGAGAACGGTTTCGCCGTCTGGCTTGCCGGTTGTGGTGTTGGGACTTGGGAGAGGGTCGTATTGACGGCTTTAGGAGTCAGTAAGTGGCTGTCGGTTGATTATTAGGAGATGATATACCTCAGATCACAATATTGGGTATATGAACCATTGCAGAAATCAGGCCAAAGACCGTGAAGTGTCCATGTATTTGCAGGGAGTACTTGGCCTTCAGACTCGAGACCAGTATATGTATCCCAGAATTGGGTGCTGAGAACTAGCCCTCCATATGTTTCCGTACAGCATGAATCCGTGACGTTTGGATAGGCGTTTGCGGAACAAGACAGAAATGGAGTTTCTAGATAGGATGTTAGATCAAAGTTCCAATTGCCTAGAATTGGCGATGATTAAGAACGTACGAAGCTGGCAAGTATGGTTCAGATTGCTCTGGCCAGGATAAAGCTGTGCTTGAGAAACAGCAACCGCTGACGCAAGAACCGAGATTCTACTGAAGAGCATCTTGAACAGCTCGGGATTATTACAGTAAAAATTAAGCGCAAGGAACAAGCAAGAGAGAACAAAAAGAGGAAGAAAAAAGTTCTTCTGGAAGCTATATAGCTTCTCCCAGCATCCTGTCAAGAGCCGTCGATCCTCAAGCTTGACCTTCTCCATCGGGACAATCGGGGCAGGCTTCTAGACCATTTGCTTCCGAAATTTCTAATAAGTGCAGGTACACGCGCAAATCAATTGGTTTGCAGCGGGCGACTTCCCAGAACCAGTGAATTGTCCCATGCACGGGATGAGATCATGGTCCATTGGAAGCTTGAAGCTGTGCACGAGCTGGAGCTTGGAAGACATGCATGTTGGGGAAAGCTATGCTGGATGGAGAAGGTCCTTGGCGGGTGGAAAGGCACGTGGGGAAAGATAAGACTTTGAGAGGAGGGGTTCTCCGATTGCTTCACAAAATGGAAACTTCGTCCGGAAATTCTGTGAAATTGGAACGGACTTGGCCGATAGGTACGGACTGTTCTGCTTTCTTGGCTGGATTATTGCCGTTGATATATTAGTTGGAGTTCTGGAAGGGTTACCTATTGCTGATCGTGAACAAAGTAAGCGAATATGGTTTAGTAGAAAGTGGAATACCTAGTCGGGCCTTGAATAATCAAGTTGACCAACTATCTGTTACTGAACTATGCTTACAACAACCCATAGACCAAGGGCTGGGATAAGAATCTGACAGGGAACTCCGGGTGATGATATTGTGTCACTTCCAGAGCTCGATGTTTCTGGACTGATCTAAAAGATCTGATAAGATATCCAGGTAGTGCCAAGCTAGTCTTTTGATATCACTGGAGCGCCTGCAACCCACCTCGAACAATAATATACACAATTCTGCTAAACACCACCGAACCATACAAAAGCAACTTGAGAAAAGGTCTGAGCATTCAGAACATTCACAACCAGATTACGCCTTCCTACTTCACTCTTCATCCGTCTAGCCTGAACCTCGAGCAAGCTTGAAAGTCCAGCTTCCAAAGGCCACGTGACAAGTTGCGCTTCAGAATCCCACCAAGCACAGCTATTTGGAAGGGCGAGGTCTGGGAAGTCTGAGTCCATCTCAAAATGAGCAAATTCTACTTCGGCGGCGCCTCCGGTTCCGTCTCCTCAGACGACGAGGACAACCTCCCCTACCCAGAAGCCCTACCCCGCAGCGACTTCCTCGCCCCAACCTTCTCCGCCCCAGCCTATCTCTCCACGCTGTCCGACCGCCACCAAACGCTTGAAGACCTACGCACTGACCTTCGAGAGCGCTCTCAAGCTCTGTCCAAAGAACTGCTCGATCTTGTGAACACCAACTACGAGCAGTTTCTCAGCTTGGGCTCGGATCTGAAGGGTGGTGAGGAGAAGGTTGAGGATGTTAGGGTGGGATTGCTGGGATTCAAGAGGGGTGTTGAGGATGTGAGGGGGAAGGTAAGGGAGAGGAGGGGGGAGGTGGAGGGGTTGCTTGGGGAGAAGAGGGGGGTGAGTAGGGAGATTGCGTTGGGTAGGAAGTTGTTGGAGGTGGATGAGAGGCTAGAGGAACTGGAGGATAGGTTGATGGTTGCTTCACTGGGGAGAACGGTCAATGGGAGTCAGGAGGACTCGTGGAGTGATAGTGAGGATGAAGATGTGGAGGATGAGGAATTGGCTGTGGATGGTGCTGTTGGTGGGACTAGTACTAAGAAATTGCAACGCCTTGTGGTGGATTGTCGACAAGTTGAAGCTCTAACAGAGAGTATTGGAAAAGGGCATCCGTTTATCATTGCTCAGCAGTCGAGGATTATCAGGGTCAGGAATACTATTCTCCTGGACCTCAGCACGGCGTTGAAGCAGACGGCTGTCATGGGCGAAAGCGGCAAGACGAGATTGATCAGAATCTTGAGCATTTATCGAGAATTTGGAGCGAATGCAGAGGCAGTAAAGGTGTTAAAGGATCTAAAATCAAAATAGCCTCTGACTGGCATGCAGCACGGCGTTGGGGTTCAGAATAGGAAAAACTACTACAGAGATGCGCTCGAGAAGATTTTGTTGAAATAGAAATACAATCTCCAAATAGGGTCACAAAGAAATATGATACATCTGATATCTACAATCGTACATGCTATGAGGTTGACAAATCCCTCGGGGCGATCTCTGAATCCAACGACCTGAACTCTCCATTGAGAGGGAACCCTGGAGCATTCGTCGAGCTCAATACCACCTCCGCCAGCTCCTTATTGATCTTGTCGCTCAAATTCGCCATGTCCTTCTTCACAGCTTCAATGAAAGCCTTGATATTCCTCTGCATCTCCTCGGGCGTGAAACCCAACTGCCCGACCGCCATCCGCACCACACCCAGACGTTCTCTGTATTCCGCACCTCCAATCAGATCCTTCAACATCGCAGCTGGATCCTTGACCACGGTCCCTAGCTTGGTACTCGGCATTAAACCCTTAGGTCCAAGGAATCTACCCAATCCAGCCTTGTTCATTTTATCCAGCGAGTCCGTCTGGCATATACACCTGTCGAACTCGATTCGCCCATCCTTCACAGCCTCGAATATCTCCTCCTCTCCCACTAATGTTGCTCCTGCCGATATGGCCTCCTTTGCATATTTCGAATCCGGCGGGCAAATGACACATATCCTGACATCGGTCTTGACGGGGTGTGGAAGCCGTAATCGATTCCGCACCACTGGACCGTTCTTCAGGGACTTGAACTTCAGGTGCATCTCATATTTTACTGATGTTGGTTTCTGCCCAACCTCAAAAGCTCGAATATATCTGTAAAGCATCAGCAATGTTCAGTGGTAGCATTGTCCTTCAGACATACCGCATAGCATCACAGAGGGAGAATTGATCAGCATCTCGCTGATCATATTGAATGTAAGTCGTCCGTGCCTTCTTTTTCTTCTTCGTCTCTTCGCCCTTCTTCTTGTTCTTCTGAGGATTCGAGCTCCCTGTTTTCAGCTTCGCCTTGTCCCCCTTCGAGAGGATTTTCGCAGCGTTAGGTCCTCGGGCTGCCAGAACAGCTGTCGTGCTGAGGAACCTGGCGGTGATGTTTGCAGATACTGGTCGACTCGATGCTAAACATAAGCTGCTCAATTGAGCCAGACATGGTCTTGCTGTCGCCATGGTGAAGATGCTGATGACTGTTCTGCTCTGTTCGAAGGTCGCGAGACATCGACATAAATTCAAGGTCTCCTTCCGTACTAGCGCTCAACATCCCTGCTCCGCCAATGTAACCCGATTTGACTCAGAGAGTGCACCCCGCCAAAATGTTAAAACCCCTCCAACAAACACTCTGCCGTTTGTTCACACCATAATACCGCCAGAATGAAGCCGCAGGAGGTATCGCAGCTTGCTGCCAGTCTGTCGGCATTGGATTTCAAAGCTATTGAGCCTCATCTCACTGCTCTCGACAAACATCTCACGTTGAGAACCTACGTCGAGGGGTACTCGCTCAGCCAAGCAGATACCGATATTTGGATTGCCATTCGAACAAACAGAGTCGCAGCAGCCGCTTTGAAGAGGGGAACTCTGGTAAATGTTGGAAGATGGTTTAGCTACGTCGAGCAAACCCATCCAGAGATCCAGCAGGAGATCAAGGCGAAAGATGAGGCCGAGAAGGCAAAGAAAGCTGTTCAAAGTAGAGCGGGTGCAAGCTACAACATGGCTCTGCAGGATGTCGAGAAGGGCGTTGTTACCAGATTTCCACCTGAGCCATCGTGAGTACCTTTACTTCAGTCCGCCCTCCCTGTTACTAAATCGAGGTAGTGGATACTTGCATATCGGACACATCAAAGCTGCACTTCTGAACGACTACTTCGCACACGAGCTCTACAAAGGCACATTACTCCTTCGATTCGATGATACAAATCCTTCGAAAGAGAAGCAGGAGTACCAAGACTCAATTGTGGAGGATCTCAAGATGGTTGGAATCAAGCCGGACAAGACGAGCTACACCAGTGATTACCTTGAGGACCTGTACCAGTATGGTATTCGTATGATCAAGGAAGGTCATGCATACGCAGATGATACGGATCAAGAGACCATGCGCGCTGAGAGAATGGACGGTATTGCTAGCAAGAACCGTGATAAGAGCGTGGAGGAGAACTTGGCTATCTTTGAGAGCATGAAGGAGGGATCCGATATTGGTCGGAAATACTGCATTCGTGCGAAGATGTCTGTCGACAACCCTAACAAGGCAATGCGCGATCCAGTTATCTACCGTTGTAATGTCGACACACCTCATCACCGCACTGGCACTACATGGAAGATGTATCCTACTTACGACTTTGCTTGTCCGATTGTGGATTCCATGGAAGGCGTTACCCATGCTTTGAGAACTACCGAGTATACCGACCGAAATCCACAGTACCAATGGTTCCTCGATACGCTCAAGCTCCGACAAGTCCACATGTGGGATTTCGCAAGAATGAACTTCATCCGAACTGTTCTCTCAAAGCGAAAGTTGACCAAGTTGGTAGATTCTGGAACCGTCTGGGGCTGGGATGATCCTCGTATGCCAACCATCCGAGGCGTTCGAAGACACGGAATGACTATTTCGGCCCTACGAGATTTCATTTTGAAGCAGGGCCCGAGTCGAAACATTGTAGTAATGGACTGGACGAACTTCTGGGCATCTAACAAGAAGGAAATCGACCCTGTTGCGCCACGACACACTGGTGTTGCTGAGAAAGATGCAGTGAAAGCTGTGATCACCAACGGACCAGAGAAGGCATATACTGAGGATAAGCCCAAGCACGCCAAGAATCCAGCTGTTGGCACTAAGAAGGTAGCATTCAGCAAACATCTGATTCTGGACCAGGAGGACGTGAAAATTTTCAAGGAGGGCGAGGAAATCACCCTTATGGGCTGGGGTAATGCATTCGTCCGAAAGATCAACGGATCGAGTCCCATCACGGACATCGAGCTCGAACTCCACCTTGAAGGCGACTTCAAGAAGACCGAGAAGAAGGTGACATGGCTCTCCACAGACGGACATGAGCTTATCCCAGCTGAGGTATGGGAGTTCGACCATCTGTTCACCAAGGACAAGTTGGAGGAAGAAGATAACTGGGAGGATTTCGTCAACAAGGATTCCGCGACCATGGTACCTCAACTCTGTGATGAGAACGTCAAGGATTTGAAGGAGGACGATATCATCCAGCTTGAGCGCAAGGGATTTTATAGAGTTGATAAGCCGGCGGCCGCTGGGAAGCCTGTAGTCTTGTTTGGAATTCCCACCGGAAAGACGAAGTAGACGTAAAATTGCTTTATTGCGAATGGCTTAGATGGTCAGCAATGAATGATTTATGATGTATGCCTTCTTGGGTTGGCTATTTCCTCTATTAACCTAGAGGAAACAGCTGAATGCTTCGTCGTCGATGACTTTCTCCAAGACTCTTCAACCGAGCCAGGATTCAGGGGTTCGCTTGACTGAAGCGAGACTTTTCTTCCCCGTGACAAGGATCAAAACAAAGAGACCGAGACATGCAGTGGATGTAGAGCTACAAAGCACAACGGGGAGATCGGCTTTAAGCGAAGGTTGTACTCCAAAGCATACAGATAAATTTTGATGCATACTTGCATCCGTGTTTTGAACCTACGTACGATATGTCTCAAGGGAATCGGCATTGCTGGTGGCAACACCGCTCCCCCACCCCCGGATAACCCCCCAAAGGATGAAAGTTCAGAAGCCGGGGTACTGTCAAAATGGTAAAATATCCGAGCCTTCTGCTTGAACGAGCACGTTGCCATGTATTATATCTTCTTTAATGGAGTTCTGAATAACTTCAGCTTACAAAACCATATCTCAGTCTCCGCGGCCACAGGGTCATGAGACTTATGATTGCTTCTAACTTTCTCCCTTCGTATTGTTTACTGAGATATAAAAAAGCTTTTTTTGGTAGCTCACTCAGTCTGCTGTCTTTCGACGAGCAGTTTCCGAGGATTGACACGGTCAATACGATTGGATCAAAGGAATCCGAGAATGCTCGGACTGAGGGCACGTCCAACGACACCCATGTGATACTTGAAGCAATGCTCAAATCAAGACTCAAAGTACTGCTGTTGCACTCTAGACAGTTGATGCATGTTCGGAACCCTCTCCTGCTTCAGACTAGGCGACAAATTCGGACGTCGTCGCACCATTGCCATAGGATGCATATTCATCATTCTTGGCTCCATCCTCCTTTCCATCATCCACTGCCTTTGCACAAAAACACGTACAACTAGTTATGGGAAAGATCCGGTGCCAATTCATACTTTTGGCGCCGTGTTTACTCTCAGCATTATCGCAGATTTAGACGAGAAACTCTTCAGGATAACACAGACGAATAAATAATGAGTGCTAGGCAGATCTTGTAGAACACTATGAATGATACAAACCCTTATGACGAATGCAAGATCCCACTTTACCCTCTCCTTTCAAGCAATACTTGACGGTATCAAGAAGAAGCGTGATACAGCTTTGAAAACGCACTGCCCTCCTTCTCCAGCAAGACGCTTGGGTTGTCAAACTCTACCAGGTTCCCTTTATTTAATACAGCGACACGGTCGAAATCAAGCAGACTATCCAAGCGATGTGCAATCATGATGATAGTATGGTTTTTGAATTCCGAGCGAATGATCTTTTGCATCTGCGCATCGGTCTTGACGTCGACGCTGTTTGTTTGTCGGTACTGATCCCAGTGATATTGTAGGGAGGGGTACGTACCTGCTTGTCGGCTCATCAAGTATCAACAACGAACTCTTCCTCAACATCGCCCTCGCAAGACAGAACAGCTGTCTCTGCCCATGCGAGAGGAAGTTTTCATCCATAACAGCGTTCAGCACCGCATCATCCGCTTCCTTGCCTCCTTCAACCTTTGCGGCAATCACATCCCAGAGTCCCACTTTCTGTACGGCAGAAATGATCTCGTTGTCGCTTACTTCACCTAGAGGATCGGCGTTCAACCGTATGGAGCCGGTGAAAAGAAACGGGTCTTGGGTGAGGCAGATCAGCCTTTTGCGGATAAGTGGTCGGGGGAGTGTTGAGAGGTCGTGATTGTCGAGAGTTATTCTTCCGGAGCTTAACTCGACCATACGTAGTATCGAGGAGATAAAAGAACTCTTTCCACTAGAAAACGTGTCAGTATGCGGGTGCAGGGAAAGGGGGAGCCATAAAATGCTTACCTGCCTGTTCTGCCGCAGATGCCAATTTTCTGACCTGGCAAGATCGACATGCTGATGTTGTTGAGTACAGGAGCAGTATGGGAACTGCAGCATACTTAGTACTTGGGAGTAAAAGAGGATTTGGGTATGCCTACCCATAGCTGGCAGAGACTCCTTCAAAAGTCAAATGCCCCCGACCTGGCCAATGCGCATCCGGCATTTCATTTTCTCCTGCCAACAGTTCACTTGGTGTGTCCTCCGAGAAGCTTTTTATTCTCGCAACAGCACCCAATGAAGTCTCCAGCGTCGTCCATTGCATAATTAGATTGGCGAGAATCTGCCCAAGACTAGTGACCTGCACTAAAGCAATACCCAGCAAACCTGGACTGATGTTGTGTCGCAGGAACACGGCAAGGACAACAAGTAATATCGCTATGCCAGCAACAATCAAGTCCAAGACCAGAGTGAGCCAACGCTGGATACAAAGAAGTAAGTAGTACGGCTTCTGCGATGCGTCTAGTAGGCGCAGGTTCTTATTTTTGTAAGCTTCTGTCCAGCCGAAAGCTCTGATGGTCACGAGACCGCTGAGCGTTTCCATGAAATTTGAGAAGATGGGAGCCTTGGTCTCGATTCTGTGAGGTATGTCAGCATAGATCTCCCGTCGGAATTAGAGCACTTACTCGAGCAAACGAAGTTGCCGAGAAGTTCGAAGGTAAAATCTTTGTACTAGATAAAGTACTCCAAATATGAGCGGTAACGCGGCTGCGAAGTACCCTACTGCTGCAACAACAAGTGACATCGTCCCAATCGTACTGCCGATTTCTAGAGATTCGATTAGATCAATGTCTCGAATGTATGGAAGAGGGAATCGTACGAAAGAAGACATTGATGAGTGCACCCGGCAAAGTCATGTCGACAAGTCGCATATCTTGGCTAAATCTTTCCAGAGGTTAGTAGAGTGAGTCTCGCCCAGTCGGGGCTTTTCAATCTTACCTGTTTACGAGTTCCCCAGTCTCTGTCGCCGCATAGAAGGCCATTGGTGCTCTAAGATGGTTGTCAGGATCATCGCACCAGCAGCATGAAGTCAGAAACTTGCCTCATGGCGGCCTTCAATATGACCCTGTGAAGTTTGTTGGATGATTTTGCTCCCAGTACAACATAAAGGTACCAAACCGCCGCGCTCATGAAGATAGCGACCGCAAAGCTAAAAAGCGCATACAAGCCGATCCAGTATCCAAGTTTCGAATTCGGATGACGCTGGCTATCAGCAGCCCACCAAGTCACCCATAGGTCTTTGAGCTGGTCAGCACACATTGTTCAGGTTGGATAGTTGATGAATACTCACACTGCATCATCATGAGTGTACATTCAACTGCCACCAGGACTGAAAACGCGGTAAGACCTAATAAGCCTAAAGATTTGGAGTAATAGACATAGATTTTCCAGTCGCCAGTTTGTCGGCTCGAGTCTGCTGCCCCAACCTGTGGAATTGGTATCGAGGGCTGGTCTCTAGCCTGAATATTTGGCTCTGTGTTTCTCTCATGTTCGGTACCATCTTGGCTCTTGGCTAGACTCTGCACATAATCTTCAGAAATAGAAAGACTGCTGTAGCTTCCTTGCTCGAGAATCTGGCCGTTCTTTCCAAGGACCACGATGTGATCTGCTTCAGATAGCCGATGGACTAGGTTCGTGTAAGTATGATTCTCTATCCTTGAGGGCTTTAATTTACCTCCGTGCGTAGCAAGAATTATTGTCGTTCCTAATTGAGCGAGTAGTCCACCTTTGCCAAATATACTAGAAAAGACATGTTGCTCCGTCACGGTGTCAAGCCCGCTGAAAGAATCATCGAAGATGGCAAGCTTCTTTCGAGAGTAGACGGCTCTGGCAATGGACTGTCTTTGGATGAGTATCTCTCCTACCAGTAACCTTCAAATGGGTTTGTTGCTTACCAGGCGTTGCTTCTGTCCACCGCTCAGAGTGACGCCTTTGCTTCCAACAAGAGTAGCATCTCGCGAGGGTATGTGTTGAATATCGACATCCAGGTTACAAGCTCTAATCACAGTATTGTACCAGCCCTCCTCGAAGCTTGATTCAGCAATAACGTTCTCCCGAATCGTTCCGTTGATAAGCCAAGGAGTCTGTTCGCTGAAAGCAATCTCTTCGGATCGAGCGTACACTAGTCCACGGGCAGTTGAGGTTTCGCCGAGTATGCCTTTCAGTAACGTTGATTTCCCACATCCAACGGAACCAACTATCATCGTGAGGCGGGCGTGAGAAGGCAGCCGCATTGTAGCATTATTGATTGTTGCTGAAGTCGTACTCGACCACCCGAAGTCGCCGGCTTTGACAACGACTTGGTCGTTGCAAGTTACAATCCCAGAATGAGCAAGCGTTTTAGGAGCGGATGGTGGCATAAGCTCGACGTCACCACTTGACGAGGTGCGATTCAAGGGGAAGACCCGATCATCGGAGCTGTCATCTGAGCCAAGTGCACGCTGGTCTTTTCTTGGTTCTTCGAGAAGGAATTCTTGGATCCGTTGGAAGCAACCAGATGAGACATAGACTTTCGGTAGGGCAAGCAAGAACATCGAGAGTGGATGGTCCAATATTGTAAGAATCGACAGGGTTGTGACAGCCATTTCAACTGTGAGTGCAGTACTTCCTGAAAGCTTGGCCACAATGGCATAAGCAGAGAGAGTAAAGAATTGGGTGAAAACATGTGGGAAGTTATCTTAGATGTCAGTTGAGGGTATCTTACTTCACAGAATTACTCACAGATCAACGTAAGCCCACTTGATAGACGCCTGAATCTCTTCGATAACCTCAATTCTCTTTCTCGCATTGCTTGCATGATTGATCCAAGTTTGTCAGTCAGCCCAAGCATTTTTACACTTTTCATGGAGCCGAGGGTCTCCGAGGTGAAGTTGACTCTCTGTTGAATAGCCTCGAGCCAAACCTTCTGTCGAGTTGTTACATAGCTTGAGAATTTTGAGGTGACTAAAGTTGAGACTGCCGAAGATGTCAGTGACTTTACATGAATAAGAATTTTGATACGGCTGGGCTTACCTATAGCTAGGATCACAGGGGCAATACAGACTGCACCTACCTGCCTTTCAAGGAGATAGATTGCAACGCCGATCTGAAGTATGTTGGCCCAAAGATCGGTAATGATGAGATGCAGGTTTTCGGCGATTTGCTCAACATCCGTTCCCATCAAGGTCATTGCTGCAGAGTCGTTGATATTTGCAGATTTTAATGTGGTGATCTTTTGGTAGATCATTCCGATCAGGCCACCTCGCACCATCGCCATGAGTCTGTACGAAAGGTGTTGATACCACCCGGTAGCGACCTGATGAGCGGTTAGTGGCTGTGGGAATTCGATGGAACCCATTGTGGCAAGGATATAAATACCGCATTTCCGATGAATACAAAGATGTAGGCCCCGATGAGTCCGTAACCGATGTTTACGTTCTCATTCCCATCCACGGATTGAACAAACTTGATGGCTTCATGGACTAAGAAAGGTTGCGCGACACTAAGCCCAACAACACAGAGTCTTGGAAAAACGATAGACAGAATATTCCAGCGGAACCCAATGATTGCCTGCCTCATGAGGGCATTCCTGTTGTTTTGATCGCCTGGAAATATTAGCGGGCCGGGAAACCTGCTTCTTAATTGGCGGGGAACTCACACGAAGCCCACCTCGCTTGTAAATCATCGGACAATTTCCGTGAAGAAAGGCTTTCGTTGATCGGGAAAATATCGTCGGTGGATAAGACATTTTTGAAGCCATTCGCAAGCAGCGAGTTCAACCACCAGAAGAACCCACGACTGAACAGCCCGCTTGTAATCTCAGGTGACAGACCTCGATATGCAGCAAGTAAAATGCGCCTCTTGCCCAACGTCTCAAGTAAAAGCATCAACGATTTAACAGCAACGGCGGCAGTGAGGACTGCGGCTACATGGTCATTTCTTGGAAGCAGCCATTGTGTTCTGACACGAGCAACGTCGAAGATGAGTGAGACGAACAGATAAGCGGCGATTGCAAATGAGGGTCTAATGGCTTTTGCATGTTCAAGATGTGAAAGCAAACCCAGTCCTAGGGCCGCAAGGAGGTTCAAGACTGTTGAAGCGATGGAAAGACGTGTTTTGAAATAAGCATTCGAGGATGACCAGAGGATAACCAATGCAAGTTGGAGGACGGCGTAGATACCGATGGCACCCTGTATAATTGAGCAAGAGCTTCCAACGGGCACGAGGATAAAGTACACACCAACTTGATGGCATGGACGACTGTTGATTTGACTTTTATTCTCCGCTTGAAAAGTCTGATCGCTCGCAGAGGTGTGAAAATAATGAAACACGCCGCGGGCAGAATTGTGAGAATACTTTCTTCGAAGGACACTACAGTGGGATGAGCATGGGGAAGCAATAACTCAAACTATCGCACATACCCGTGAAGTCAAAACCCCCTCGACAGCTCGATGACTGCACTCCAGGACCAAATGAGTCATCGCCGCACACGTTCATGATGGCTGAGAACTTTGGAAGTCGGATTCGTGTGCGTAGAGTCTTTGCCGACTGTTGTGCGTGAGAACTTTATCGAAATCAGCAAGCATCACTCTGACAACTCCGAATGCTCAAGAGTCTAGTGCATATTCAATCCATAAGACGGTACATCTTTCAGCCTGTCGCTGAGCAACGATATCAAGAACTGGTCGTCGTCAGTTTCGTGATGTTGACCCAGCAGCGGTCAAAAAGGCTCCTGGCTCGTCTCGATCGCTTACAGCACATGTTACCACCTTCCTCATCGAGAATTAATGAGTTGCCTGAAGCTCGACTTGGCTGGAAGACGCAAGACATTCGTGGGCAGCAGCAGATCATTGGCTGTTGTGACGAGGAATTTACGTTGTCCACTGCGATAAGGGAAATAGGGGTAAGATCTCCCCAGAATGCCGAGATCCGACTCGCTATCTTGCGGCGAGCAAGCCCAGCACGCACCTCTCAGCTTGTCCGAGCCCCGAACTCTCAGGGTTTCAAAAGTTGTGGCCTGAAAGTGTCGACGTGTCTCTGTTCCAACTTTCCAAGGTTCCAACAATTGTACCTTCGTATCTCATCACCATCATGTATTATATTAGAACGCTGTGCGGCGGGATCACGAAATGAAAACCAAGGGTTGTTGACAATAGACGACGACGACGACATGACCGCCAATGCCGGAACACCGAATGAGGCAACGCCGCTGTTGCCCGAGACGCAACAACCCGAACGACCATCTGCAACTTCAAGACTCCATGTCACGAGTCCTCGGAATATCGTGCTACTTCTCGCGCTCAACATCTTGATATTAGCATCAGCCGGAGGTCTGACAGTCGTACCACAAACACGACTACTCGAAGACATTTTCTGCCACCTACATTATGGCGACATCAAAGGGCTCAGCGACATCGATGAATCGCTGTGCAAAATCGATTCGATCCAGTCTGAGCTCGCTTACGTCAATGGACTGATCACGGCCGTCGAGGCAGTTGTTGGTATGTTATCCTTTCCAAGATCTTGTCCCTGGCTAATCAAATATCCTAGGATTGACTTTCGCGTTTCCCTTTGGAATCCTCGCTGATAAGTGAGTATCAAGTCTTTTTTCTGGCTCTTGGCGGAGATGACGACCAGACTATTTTGCCGCCCACTCTTGCGCATATATATCATCATACCGCGAGATCTGTATGACAAAACGCTTTGGACATATTTAATCAACTATGGTTAGGAATGTATAGCTAACATGAGTACAGAATCGGCCGCAAGCCGGTCTACATGATTTCGATGATTGGAACGACTCTGTACCTAGTATCAACCATGATAGTCATCCGATTTTGGCGAATCATTCCCGTTCACCTCGTAATTTTCTGCTCAATTTTCCAGATCATTGGAGGTGGGACCCAGGTTCTACTAGCAGTTCTCTATTCCATTGCTGCAGATGTGGAATCGAGCGCAAACAGGCAAGTCACATTCTGCCAGCCATAAAAGGTCAGCAACTGACTCTCAACAGGGCTTCAGCTTTCTTCCTCTTGGTACTCGCAAGTTATATCGGAAACCTTCTCGGTCCCCTAGTCTCCTCCATGATGATGGAAGTCGTCTCTCCTTGGGTCCCCTTTCTCAGCGCCATCGCACTGGTACCACTAGGAGTCAGCACCTTCATCTTCATTCCCGAGACGCTTCGCAAGAAAGACAACGACGATGACGACGACGACGCACTGCAGGACAGCCCGTCGGCTATGGGCAGCGTCATATCGCATTTCTGGCATACGCTAACTCAACTCTCCGAATCTTTCTCTATGCTCAAGTCGCCATCGTTGACCATCATTCTTTTCTCATTCGTCGTCCAGATGTCCCTATTCTTCGGAAAGAGTACATTCTTCATTCAGTACTTTAGCAAGCGATTCCAATGGACCCTAGCTAAGACTGGTTATCTGCTCTCTTATCGTGGTATCATCAGCGTCGCGGTCCTTGTCGTCATTCTCCCAGCAATTTCAAAGCTTCTCCTATCGCCGAATTATCGATTCCGCTTTTCGGTTGCGAAGAAAGATCTCGTGCTGGCACAATTCTCGGCAGTTCTCATGATGCTCGGGTACTTCTGTATAGGTGGTCCGACAGTACCTATCGTATTTTTCGGCATTATCGTTGCAACTCTAGGTGATGGACTTTCTCCGCTGTGCAGGTCGCTTCTGACGGCTTACATCGACCCGCAACATACATCTAGGATTTATGTCTTGGTCGGGATCGTGGAAGCCTTCGGATCGATGTATGCCGGTCCTGCACTTGCGGCTTTCTTCACCGTAGGCATGAGATGGAAGGGTTTTTGGCTTGGATTGCCTTACTTTTGGTTGGCCTTCCAGTGCTTGTTGGTTGCCCTCGGGTTGTGCTTTGTTAATCTGCGATCTGCGATTGTAGGCAAGTCTACTCAAGATGATGAAAGACGAGAAGGTCTGGGTTCCAGAGAAGAGGATGAGGCAGTGTAAAGGTATAATCGATATGGAATAGATGGTGGTGCGGAATAAAGGTGATAGAAGGCAACAATAGACGGCGTTTGGGGACTGGCTGGACTCATTAATAATGCTTAGATTCTGTATGTGGTCAGAGATCCGACTCCGTCATAGTCCATAAAGTAATATAGACGTTTTTTGGTTTAGCAGGCGACCACAACGTGTCTTCGTTGATCCCAGTCTTCTCGATACCAGCAAAGTACATCCCGATACTGATCAAGGATGAGAAGGATTAGATCGGGCATGGTGAGCATTGCAACGAAGTAGCTTGAGTTTGATCTAATTCCAGCGAGGGCAAATAAATTGTACGACAGCACCAAGCTGGGAATGAAGTGGCTCGAAATCAAAGCTCTCGAATGGAAGAAAGTCTGCCCCGAACCAGGCGATCTCAATGTTTGGGATTTTCGCACACTACACTCCAACCGTCATCCGGAAGAAAGCTGCCCTTGAGAAATGCGAAACTACATCGCACCGACCGAATGCGGTACATGTCGGTGGTGTACGATGAAAAGAGGTGGCAAGCCAGATCCTCTGACCATAAAATCCCGAAGAGTGGGCCACCGATTTGTGAAATGGCATTGAAGCTTACTGGTATCCCATGCAACAAGTGCAACGTTTGAGAACTTGTAACGTATCAGAATGGTACGGGAATGTCCGATTCGATTCGGGACTCCTCCAGTGTGTAGATTGTAGAAAAGCAAAATGAACTTTAGGAACTCGAAATTCATCATCATCGCGAACCAAAGACAGAATTTGAACCTTGGGTAACTCATATTAGTCCGAGGTCTATTATGTTTGCTATTTTATACAGATTGTAATTAATAGTCAAGCGACAGAAGATCCCAGTCAATCATGCTAGTATCCACACTCTCTCCAAAAAGACCTATTTCCAGCCTACTCAGCACGTCGGGATCGCAAACCCCGATTTCCAGACCTTCAGAAGCTCAGCTTGCCGTACTTATACTTATTGGAGCCAAAGAGATCCCGAGATTAGATGTCCCAAAAGCCTCCCAGCTTCTGGCTGATTTGTGTCTTCAGTGTACCTACCTATTCGTCTCAGCAGAACATCATGTGATTCTAGTGACCCACCCAAGAAAGACGTGTTCGCTTCTTGGTCTTATCAGCACACATAATTTTCTAGAGGAGCGATAACATGCTTGAACGATCAGAACTCATATTCGCTCTCTCAATCTGTATAATCGCCAATCTAGCTATTTACCTCTCCCGCCTTCCAGGTCTTATCCCGGCTCCACATGACCCTTTTCGCTTCCTCATCCCTCTGCCCCTAACACCACCAATCGACACGTCCTCAACTCCCTACTCCGAAGACGAAATCGTTTGCCTTTTGAACGACTTGTACACCCTCTCCTTCAAATCACCTATCTACCTCCCGACTCCGTAATCTTCGCCCCTCTACAGCCACGAGATCAACGTCACGTTATGCGAATCTCTTTACATCGATTCCGCGGTCATCTTGCTCATGAGTCGTTTGCCGTATACAGATCATGGAATGGGCGACTCCGAGAATCTGGAGTATCCCATATTTCAGGGAGGCAGGATGTACAATTTCTTGAAAGACGAGCAGATTGTGCGGAGTAGAGATCCAGAGCGCGTAGCATGGTCAGAAGAGCACCGAAGAGATTATCTTTTGCCTTGCGATGTTGCGTTAACTGAGTCGAAGGACACTGACCTGTCATGGTTGGTATTGGACACTAAAGAGAGTAAGTTTTTTAATCTGGTTTGCATGCTTAAGGTCTATCTAGTGGGGACACTTGGACTGCTTGCTGAATCGGGAACAGATACGATCCGAAGAGTAGGTACTTTTGCACCTGATGAAGACGCAGGGCTGGAGCGACCAGATGAGCCGAATCATTACCGCAATACAGCAACAGAAAATACAGTGTCGTTTTTACGCACGCATCTTGAAAAAATAAGGAGCCTTAACTTATTGCCATTGGGGTTGGAGTCTGGACAGGAATTTCTTGACTTCTACCATCCTCTGGTGTGTACGAAATATTTTCGTACGACTCAATCTTGGATCATGGCTGATTGGTACAGCACTATCCTTTGAGAAAGACTCTTATAGAAGAGTATGGATGGCCCGATAACTTCAGAATCGAAGATTGGGCGAAAGACAAAGCTGGCGTCTGGGAGAAACTCGAGAAGGAACACGAAGAGTGGGAGAGGAGCGTCAGCGAGCAATGACAGAAGCGCCAATAGAATACAGTTACATCCAAAACGTCATTTTATAGCTGCTTTGTGACAACAGTATTGGCAAGCCACTGCTAAGACTCTAGCTTCCTGTCAAGACGTTATTCGCTTGCATATACACCACCAAGACACAACCCCGCTCCCACGTGGAGGCGCCCAGGAACGGGCAAAAGGCTCACATGCCGAGCCTGTCATATATAGTTACCCCCTTGCTAAAGCGCCCGACCCTTGAGTCCGACTATTGGGGTTCATTGGGTCTGTTGAAGTCTGTTGAGGCCAGAGGTTTGGTTCCGGGGTTCCGTTGCGTGGAAACTTGGCGATGGGCAATGTGACGAGGTCAGCTGCCAATGACTTTACATTTGAGTTTGACATCTAAAACGCTGTCTGCACGAATTAGATGACATCTCCACGTGGCATTAAAGACTAGCTTACCCAGAAGCTGGTACCAACTAGTCTCATTCTGCATGTGAGGGGTTCGTCTTCTTCGCTTAGATGCGAATGAAAGGGAAAACAAAACAAAGGGCGGGGCTTCAAACATCTACCGTTGAGCGCCACACACCTCACCTTTAGTAAAAATCCCTGGAAATAAATTGTATGTTGACGTGTCATTGTTGTATTTACCGGGCATTTTTGTATTCTTTAACATATTCAGCTCTGTGACAGAGCGAAAAATGATTTGCAGCTGGTTTAAGGCGCTTTGTAAAGAAAGTGCTGGTTCGAAAAGCTGCAGCTAGAAGCTTGAAATTTGAATACCTTCCATGCTCAGAGCCTCAGATATCGAGGTCAAATTGCTGACCAAACTTGGACCAAATTTTCAATGAATAACAATCATTGAATAATTAACATTCGAGAAACATTCGGCCAGCTTTGCATTGTATGAACGATGGCAAACTCTGTGAGGTGAAAGCCCACATCAGACTCCACCGCCCGCGCTTTAACAATTACGAGTTTCGGTTGGCCCCGAACGTAACTCAACAAAATCAGTGATAAACGCTGCCGGCAGTTCTTAAAATTTCCTCCGTGTCTATCTCGAGTCCCATCTCTTAGTATCGATCAGTAACGAGAGGGCTATTCTAGTTGTGGAGATATTCACGAGTGATGCCACGCTCCTATTGGATGAAGCAGCGAAACACGTATGCCAAGCCCAGCTTCACATCACTTGGTCGCGAACTGCATGTACAAACTGGAAATTACGGACTTTACTTTTTGGCTTCTGATGAATGACGGGCTAGAATGCCTATGCACTGGAACAGCGTGGGAAACATATATAATGAATTAAACTTGGACCTTCCCGATTTGCTTTCTATCATCATCGACAAATTCCAACTTCATTTACCGACTCGCAGCTTGAAGTCGCAACCGACCAAAGCTCAAAACATCGCCTTGTGTCTCCAACAAAGATTTCTCGAACTTGTCTACGCAGAACTTAGCCTCTGTTCCGCTGTCATATTAGCGACAAGCCCGATAGAATGGGAGACGTCTTGAAGTTGATCGTCGGGAAAGGCGCTCCAATCCTGGCAGGATGTTTGGGATTTTTCAGACCTATGGATGGTGAGCTCTTCTAGTCTTGAGTACCTTAAAAGATGCAGCATGGATGCTCACAGTCCCTTTTCCCTGCAGCTGCCAGCATTGTAGGTGGTGTGTTGACCGTCGGAGGAGCCGTTGGGTATCTGAAGCCAATTCCTCGTACGTCCTCTGAACTCAGTCTCCAACCCCTTGAAAACAATCTCCTGCAGGCCCTCTTACTTTTCAACTCCCCATACCACGCACTGACCTCCATCTCAGTCGCCAAGTTCTTTGGCATCCCCTTCGCTGATTCCACAAACACACTCTTCGTCCCCGAAATTGGCGGTCGTAACACAGCTGCTGGTATCACAGCTCTGACACTCGCTTTCCTGGAAGAAAGAAGGGCGCTTGGTGTATTAATGGCTGGTTGGACATTAGCGGGGTGGTCGGATATTGAGATTTTGATGGCAACGAAGGGAAGCGAGAATGTGTTTGTGCATGCGAGAAATATTGTTATTCTGGTTATCATTAGCTGGAGGCTGTTGACAACGACGATCTAAGGGTCGTGTATCAGAAAAGAATCATAGACACTGGAATGTTCAATGATTGGGATATCTGGTGCGCGGCCAGAACGTCCGGTGGTGTTGACATCTGTGTTTGGTCAGTGTTCTGCTCTGAAAGCATGGAAAGCAGCGTAGAAGTTTGTTCTAAAGCGAAGAAGTACATATGTACGATGGAAGATATTTTGGCGCGGGTACTGATCAGTGATCGCATTACCACACCTAAATAAAGAGAACCAGGCGGTTGCGTCTGTTTTGATTCATCCATCACGTGTATATTTACCCGAAGGCAGAGTCCAGACCAGAAAACCCCCTTGCATCAAAAATCAGGTCATCCCGACAGTCTGTTTTGTGTATGCTTCTCTGATGAACCCTTGACTTGGCCGTCACACCACATTACCTTGGCGATGAAGTGAAGTGCCGAATCGAGATGCTATTCAATGTCACGTGGGTATCACGTAACCAAAACTGCTGCTAGCAAAATGTTTCTCCTTTCCAGCCTCCGAAAGGCCTCGCTTGGTAAAATGATGGGAAAGTCGAATGTACATCCCCAGACAATTTTCTGACGAAGCTACTGCCAAGTCTCAGAATAGCATCACCGTGCTGTAAGCTGCTCGGGTGTTCGGCTTGGAGAGGGGCACGCTGATTCGTTCTTTTCATTCCACTTTCCATCTCCACGGACGGCAGACGGCTGGCTGCCTTTTAAAAGGGACTCCTTGTCCGCAGATGTCAAATTTGACTTTAAAAATCCACTTCTCCAGATTCTCCAGCTTTCGCTCGCTTCCCCGTGTTTCGCACTCGTTCTTGTTGCTTTCAACGTCGTCGATTCTTGGAACTCTTGGAATCTCTTGGGCGCTGGTCTTCAAGCCCTCGTTTATTTCTGCATGCCGGACTTCTGATTGATTACCATACTTGCGTTGTCCAATCAAGATCACCGCACAACTGTCCGGACAAGGGGATGTGTTGATTGGTGTCTCTGGTCGGAGATGGGCTTGGAAGCTGGTCAGTGGCCATTGCATTGCATAGTTCACTGGATTTTGCGCCTCCATTTTGCTCATGCTGCTGTTTTTTGCGCCTCTGCCACAAGTTTACGATGACGGGTCGACAAATCCACAAGTCTCCAAGTCTCCAAGCTCCCACCCCGCCTCTCTGGGGAATGTCATTGTCAGACCGTCTGTCTACCGAGTCAAACGGCAACTGTATCGGCCTGACGAGGGCCACTTGGCTGCACTTCCTGAAGTCCGGCTCTGGTTTCTGAGAGCCCTGAACCGAAGAAAGGACGCAGGATCAGTACTATCTGTGGTACTGTCCTCGCTTTCGTTTCCCAGAGCAGAGGACTGTTCAATTGACATTTCCGACCTTCCGAGTACGAAGGAGAACAGTGTAACCCTTCACTCGGCCACTCGTCTGTCCCCTGGGCCTTACATAAAACAAGCAATCAAACCTCAAAATTGTCAATCTATTAGAAATTGCTGCAGATGGCAGTCCAGATGGCGACTATTTCCAGTTGGCAAGGTCAGCCATGCAGAAGAATGCAACTCAAACTCAAACAGGCCTGCCAGTAGCAGCGCCGCGGTATCTCCCAGCATCTATCAGTCCGATCCGACATGCACGGCTCGTCAACACAGATTCTGTGAAAGTTTGGAAGACTGGAAGCCATCTAAACTTCTCCAAGTGTCAGGGGCTCTCGATTAGGCTCTTGGATTCTCTTGGTTGGTTGGCCGGGGATATGGCCCGATGGGTAAAAGGATACATAAGTTCACGTGATGGCCCAGAGCCGTCCGGGCAGCGGGCGCATTTCCCACGAGACGAGGCGTTTGCTTCTTTTCTCCACCAACGTCGCCGCACGCACATTTCCCACCAATGCCGGCACCAAGAACTTTTCGAACTTTTGACACCTTTGACATCCGTCTTGATGTCTTGACCGTGGGATTGTGCTTCTTTAGTCTCTTATTGTTTGGCGCTTCCATATCTCACATCAGCTTGGGGGCTGCATGCAGTCCACTCAATCCCAGCTCCATCCCATCAGTTCCATGGTTGAGGATGATTGTTCTGAGGGCTTATTCTTCCACCCTTCCAGATTAGACTTCTTCCATATGGCCGGCTTGGCTCGACAGCCACTTTCCTGGGCAAGATATCAATGTGTTATCTTCCTGTCTTTTGCAGCCATACAAAATGTCGCTGTATTTACCCGGCATCGGGGCTGATTCGCCAAGGAGCGCCAACTTACTAGGTTGCTCGTCTAGGCTGACGCATAATTCAAAATGCCCTGGCCAAAATTATTCTCGGCAGAATCCCAATTGATGGGGCAAGCGCTTGCTGGAGATCGTCCAGACTATCGAGTCTATCGAGCTGTCAGAGCCAGAAATAGTGCGTATCAGACGCTCCAAGCGAGACCTGGGGATGGAGGCATGTTTTTTCTATCCAGTGTACTTTCTGTATACTTCGTGTCGCCGTCAAAGTATCTCAGATAAGAAAGTCAGAATGATGGATCCTCATCCGGCAGACGATGCGCATGCTGATTGGGGCTGTCTTCGTTACAGAGATTGTTGGGGCGGGCATGCCACATGGACGACCAGGGGGGTGGACGACGATGTCGAATTGCTGTGCAGCGCCAAGTTAATACCAAGACACGAACATCTGGGGTGGTTTTCTGGGGTGCCAACACGGACTTTTAAGTCTGTGGTGCGGATGGTGGTACAGGTTCCCTCCCGCGACGAGGGGATATAAGCTGGTCTCCCCCGCACAATTTGGATGACATTCGTGCCTCTTTCTAAACAGCAATCTCGAAGTTTAGTCGATCCCAATCCGGCCAAAATGGAGAAAATCAACAACAGCGACACGTCTATGGACTTGGACAACACCAAGGGCCACAATGCTGAGGTTGAGACTTCGTCCCACACCCAAACGTCGTTGGATGATGCCCCCCATTTCGATGCCACAAGGACTAAGGCTCTTCTTCGCAAGTTGGATTGGCATCTTGTTCCTTTCCTCTCCTTGCTTTATCTGTAAGTCCTGCGCCTGAACCAGTTACCTCTATATCTGCATCTGCTATCAGGATCGTCTGACAAACGCTGATCATCTCAGCCTTTCCTTCCTAGATCGTACCAACATCGGAAATGCAAAGCTCTTCAATCTTCTCCCTGACTTGAACATCCCAGCTACGTCCCTTCAGTACAACAATGCCTTGGCTATCTTCTTTCCCTTCTATGTCGCGGCTGAGATCCCATCCAACATGATGATGAAGCGCCTCCGTCCCAGTCTCTGGCTGACAATCATCATGGTGTAAGTTATCGACGCTCTGATTCGGAAGTTGACAGGCCGCTAACCGAAAATCAAGTGCATGGGCGATTTGCACCATCTGCATGGGTTTTGTCCACAACTATGCTGGACTTATGGCTGCTCGTGTCTTTTTGGGCATCGCTGAGGGTGGATTGTTCCCTGGTGTTACATACTACATCACTATGTGGTAAGTAATCTGGTTTCGCGGTATTGAGCAACACATCTAACCCGCCTTCTAGGTATGCTCGTCACGAATGTGGTCTCCGCATGGCACTCTTTTTCTCAGCTGCTACTGCTGCAGGTGCATTTGGTGGTCTTCTCGCCTTCGGTATCGGCAAAATGGACGGTGTTGCTGGCCGCGGTGGATGGTCTTGGATCTTCATCTTGGAGGGTATTGCTACTCTCCTCGTTGCCTTCGTTGCTTACTGGGCTATCAACGATTATCCTCGAACGTATGTCCTTGCCACTTATTCTCTTTTTCAAAATTCCAGGCTGATGTCTCTGTAGTGCTAAGTTCCTCACTGAGGAGGAGCGCACCGAAGTCGAACGTCGTCTCAAGGCTGATCGTAGCTCGCTCGCTGACGAGTTCAACCTGAAGTACGCTTTCGATGCTCTCAAGGACTGGAAGATTTACGTCCACATGTTGATCACCATCGGAATCTACACCCCTCTGTACTCCATCTCTCTATTCCTGCCAACGTAAGTCATTCAGCCGATATGATCTCGGAAGTGTTATTAATGTCTTCCATAGTATTGTCAAGAATATGGGATACTCCAATGAAATCAGTCAGCTCATGACCGTCCCCCCATACGTTGTGGCTTGTGTCTTCACCATCGGCACTGGATTCTTTGCCGACCGTGCGAAGCAACGTGGTGTCTTCATGCTCGCTCACGAGGCCGCCGCCATTATCGGATTCGCCATGCTTGCCAGTTCCGGTAAGCCCGGCGTCCAATACACCGGTACCTTCTTCGCTGCTTCTGGTATCTACCCATTGGTACCCATGGGTGTTGCATGGAACGGCAACAACATCGGTGGCAGTCTCAAGCGTGGTGTCGGTATCGCCATGCACGTCGGTTTCGGCAACTTGGGTGGTGCCATTTCGGCTTACTGCTTCTTGCCTAAATACTCTCCACGGTACGTTCTTCAATACCATCAGTTTTGATACCTGTTGCTGATTCCTTATAGATTTATTCCTGGACATGTCACACTCGCCTCCACAGTCTCCATGTCCTTCCTTCTCACTTGCTTCATGACCCTCTACCTCCGCCGCGAGAATGCTCGCCGCAACCAGTGGGCCATCGATAACAATCGTCAGCCCGAGATGTACACCGAGGAGGAGAAGCACGCCGAGCGCGAGAGAGGTGATAATGCCACCTTCTACCGTTACACCGTCTAAGGTCCTGGTCTTGCGAGTGAGAGATATGATACCAAAGAAGGAAAAGCATGGCCGTTCTCCTTCTCTGCATGATGGTTATGCTATGCTATTGTAGCTAGGGGTTAACGGTTTTGGGTTCGCGATCTTGTCACAATTTGATTATTCGTCGCTTTGCACGGACTTGCGAAAATATACACTGTACGAATCGTACATAGGCTGTCATAGAGAATGAACGCACTGGTCGCTTCAGCTGACACTAATATTTTATTCGTTCCGATTGCGTCCTTTTCGTGCAACACAGCGTTTCCAGCCGAAGTTGTGCTATGCGAAAGCTGAAATTCGGCTCAAGTCAGAACATTCACATCCACACATCGCTTGGAGTGTCGTCCTTTGAAGCCCCTATCTCAGTCAAGGCAGATCTGCAAGATTAATCAATCCAGTGGCGAGGGAATCCTCGAATATCAAATACCAACAGTCTGTTTCACTAAACTAGTTCACCAGTGGCACCGTACCGGGAGAAACCAGAAACATGCTCTCCATAAGACACCATCTCGGGTCCATCCCGGGCTCAGGACCAATTACCATTCCAGGGACCTTTCCAACAGGATGCACTATATTACAGTCGTTGTAACCGTAAACGTAGCCGGGCCGTCTGAAGTTTTGTCCCATTCACATTTAGCCAACCCGGGTGTACCCAGAACGCGGGGACTGCAAGGATCAGATTAGAATGGGATCGATATCGACGGATCATCGAGTCGAGGGTCTTGACCATGCTTGAGGTTACTTCGTTGCACCCACTGGGCAAGACATGGCAGGGTACTAGGAAAGCATTCCAGATTCCAGATTCCAGATTCCAGAACCCAAGCTAGCCCCGCCAACCATGCGAAGCTAAGGTCTGACAAGCATCTTTTTTGATTCGGTAGGTCAGGTATGTTGTACGTGCGTCTCACTACAGTAGCCTCGACTCGACTCGACTTCAGCCAGATGGCGAGCCAACACAGCATGTGGTGGCAGTCCCATTGGCCGTCTCGTAATGCCTAGGAAGGTACAGATCCTCCTTCCTGAATCCTGGTGCTGAACACCGCAGAGTACATGCCTATGAAAATTTGGTGTTGGTTATGAAAGATAAGCTGATGGCATGCATGCATACCTGTACGGGTTTATGTACGTACGTATGTTCTAGGCTGGGCTCCTTCATGTACTATGTACCGGCTGTGTGATATGACCATGTACGAGTTCCGCTAAATGAAAAAGGGGAGTGCTTGCCGGTATGCAGCTACAGATTTGAAGGATTGAGCGATGGAAGAGCAGGTTTGTTAGGCTCGCGGGGCCAGATGTGGTTCTAGATGCGTTTACACGAGTGCTCAAACTGGACTGCTCTGCTACCGTAATTAGTGTTTGGTGCCCGTATGCCTGGGAAAGGCAGAGGTGGTCAGTCCCGCCATCTTTTGTCCGATTGCCACTGAACTGCTACAGCAAGCCAGCGGCTCTGAGATGTGGTAATTGGAGGCGAAAATATGTAATGCTTGAGAAGGGGGGTGGCTATGCGCAATTCAATGTAGGAATGTTCATATCAGCCTTATATACGACTCCTCAAACCAGAGAATTCCACATCCTTGATATCCTTCACTTGTCCAACTCTCCAGGAGATATCATCACTATCAGCTTGAGCCTCCTTCCATTTCCATCTTGAAGCCTTTTGCTCGCCTTCCAGCAGTGCACGTTTGACCCACTGTCCGGCAACTGGAAGCATCTTGAAAGCATGTCCGCTGTCTCCTGCTGCGACCACGAGTCCTTCAACCCCAGGCACAAAGTCAATTATGTACTCGGAGTCTGCTGTGTCAGAGCACCAGCAGATAAACTTCTTGACGAGTTCCCTCCCTGAAATTTGGGGTAGGGCCTCTCCGATCAATTTCTTGATAACGTTTTCATCCTCCTCCGGTATGCCTTCGTTGGAAGTTGGAGGTACTGACACTTGCGTCCCGCTACCATCCCGTGAAACGTAATTCGTGTATCCCGCACCATTTGCACTAAACTTGAGCATTCCTGTGTCTAGGTCTGGCTCAAAGAAGAACCCCAGATCTCTGCAATTGACTACTGGACATCCCTTCATACTCGCCGCTTCCGTAGGAGTGAGCTGTATGTGTGCCACCGACCATGACTTCGCCGTGATTTGAGGTGCGATGGCTGGAAGAAGTGTACTGATATGTGCCCCGAGACACAGAATTGTCCTCGCAGCTGTGTGGATCATGCCATCAGCAGCTTTAACGCCTGTACATATCCTTCCTTCGCCATCTTCGAACAGCAGCTCGGCAGCATATCCGCTCTCTCCTGTGACAAGCTTCACGCCCAACTCAACGCACGCCTTGGCTGCATGCTCTAGAGCTTTGGCAGCTCTCGCATACCCCGCATAGCGATTCAAATATCCCTCCCAGCCATTCATCTCTCCTTGTAGCATAGGGAATTGCTTCCTTGTGTCGTCCGCTGATTCAATGGCCGAGAAGGCGCCGCGTGGAAATGCGGGGTGGTCCTTGATCGAGGAGAAGGATTTCTGCAGAGACATTCGAGATTTCTGCGGTGCATTGGGAGACGTTGCGAGGAGGTAGCCAGTGGCAAGGTAGTGTGGTGCCCAGAATGGGGTCTGCCATTGCTTGATTGCGTCCTGCTCAGAACAGAATTTAGCAAGCTGGTAGGTCTGAATATCGGGGTAAAAATGCGGTGGAATAACTTACAAGCGCCAGTTCAGTGTAAAAGGGATCCTCATACTCTGCTCTGACTATCTTGTTGATGTCGTTGCCAGCAGAATATGGACTTGGGACAGGTGCCCGATCAAGGACTGTGATGTTGGTAAAGCCATCTAGGGCGAGATGAAGTGCAGATGAAAGGCCAAATACTCCTGCGCCGACGATCAGGACACTAGAGTCCTTGGAAAGAGGCTGCTGAGCCATTGCGACCGTAAACAATCAATAATTACTTGAACGAACATTTTGAAGACTCGCAGGCGGAGGCTGGGCATTTGAAGGCATTCACTGAAGGTGGGATGTGAAGCTTGAACTCGGATGTGACCCCATGGCGGAACTCCAGGGAAGGTCGATACGCTAGCGCATTCAATTAGCGACGCTGAATAGGGGTAACATCCGCTGTCAACAAACATGTACCAAGCGAGCTTTCGAACATGAAAATAACAGCTACGAGATTAGCTTTGGTTTTTGGCTTTCAGAAGAAATGTAAAGCACCATGTTTAGACTTGATATTCGTCGTCTTAAAAGGTCATTCTCATCTTCAATTTATCGCCTGCAAGAATTTCGTCTTTCTTCTGAAGAAACTCTTCCATATCCCATTGCGCACTGACATATCTAGCATTCAACCACTGTCTTCTGCCTTCTGCTAAGAAAGCAATAGTATCACCCGCCAAAGCTGGCTTATCGGTCAACCCTACAAAGTGTCATCAGTACAGAGCTCATCCACTTCGCTCAACGAAATCCTACCAGCATGCGTCTCCTTCGGCATTGCTTCTGCCAATTTCGTCATGATGGCACCAGGATGGACACAGAATGCAACCAAGCCATCCTCATGATTCTCCTGACACAAAAATTCCGTGAACCTCAAGACAGCGAACTTTGTCATTCCGTAAGCACTCGAGTCTGGTCGCAAATTATGTGCTGCAACAGAACTCAGGTTCACGATAGTTTTGAGCCCATCGGCTGTAGAGAGCAGTAAGGGCAGTAAAGCTTTCGTCATACGATATGTACCCCGAATATTGATCTCGAATGTGTGCCAGTAAGTCTCATCATCGGATTCCACAATTGGGGAAGGGACTGGCATGTAGCCTGCATTATTTATCAAGACATCGAGTCTGCCAGATGCTTTGGTGATAGCGTTCGCGGTAGAAGAAATAGACTTCAGATCATTGACGTCGAGATGGTATAAGAGTAGTGTTGGCGGCGGATGGTTGCAACTTCTGGCCGCTTCGGAAATGGCTTCGTAGACCTCGGTGGGAAAGGGCTCGATAGATGTGAGAGCGATCTGGGAGGCACCTGCTCGGACGAAGGAGCAAGCAGTGGCGAGACCAATCCCACTTGACGCGCCTGTTACGAGGATGCTTCTTCCAACATGGTCAGCTTTTGAAGAATCAATGAAGTCGTATGTATCGCTATGGATGGTCTTTGTGAATACAGATCCTGCAAAAAAGTTAGTGCTTTGATATACCCAAGGGGGACTACGGACCATTCACTAGTGGATTCGGTTGGAAGATCATGATCAAATTGTGAGTTTCTGTCTGAAAATATGGTACTCTGACTCCTCACTTATGTACTTCTGTGGGGTGGACAAACAGGTCGAGCTGTTTCTTAAGTGGGCAACGTTTCGGATGTATCGGTGCTAACAAGAATAGCTCCGGTGCTCAACCCACTTCTCAAACTTGAGACACTCAGAGGGCTGGAAAGTCGGAGAAACAAACCTGTTGATATTTGGCTTTGTGATGCAACCTTTAAGCGACAGGACTCTTCACCTCCAACCTTGGCCAAGTTCGCTTAGAAGTCAATACATGGAAACACAACCAGGTCTAGTTCGTTTTCCGATGTAGGTTGCACCAAAATCTTTCCAGGAGAGTGGGACCCCGTAACTTGGGCCATGCCTTCAATATAGATGGTTTCAAACGAGCTGCGAGTAGTCTATCAACCAAATACCACGCACCACGACGACAACGGGATGCATCAGTCAAGCTAGATTTGGGGCACATTTTGTACCAAGTTCTGCTTTCCAAATTATGTAGAGCTATGTCTCTGAATTCGTGTCTTCGCTTTCATCCAAGCTGATCTGTAAATCAATTTCTCAGCTTAAGTCCCGGTGACCAAATTCACGACACCAAGAAGACTTGCCACTACTCACCAGTGAATCGTTCTGGGGGAACGGAGCTAGCCATGGTGCACTGCCACATCAGTCTTTTTTCGTCTTTCAGCTGCCCAGTGATCGAATGTAAGACACCTTGATTATGGAAAATGACCAGATCTCCCTCCTCCCAAGCATGAGCGTAAATGTACTCTGCCGACATTGCCTTCTTCATAAGTGAACGGCATATTCGCCTCGCTTCGGCTACATCATCAATTATAGTGGCTTTGCCCGTCGAAGGGTCAGTGGTATTTAGGGAGCAGACGCATGCGCCGAGAATTTGGAGATGTGGCTGATTCAGGCGGCCACGATTACGCCAGACCATCTAAAGATTGCAGTCAGCTCCTATAATGGGAAGAAAAAAGGATACTAACAGGATGTGATTGTACGTGTTCTATTTTCCAAGGTGCTAGTTCGTCGAGTGGAACCTCATTTCCTGCATGTGCGATAGTAAGGCCATCGGAAGTGGCTTTGCAATTTCTGATCCACTCATATGGCCGCGGTGCGTACTGTACCACTGTGTTGAGAGCGAATGATTGCTCCTCTTCTGAAAGGAGTGAGAATGACAGTGATCCTGAAACAACTTTATACTGGATTAGCAGAAGCTGCTTAAGATGTAGGGCACGTACAAGCAGTTGCGCCGGCAGCAAGAGGAAGAATACTTCCATCCTCAAAGACCACCTTTTGATCTGGTGCTCTGGGTATTTCGATGCCATGGATCAAGGTAACTTTTCCAGGGAGCGTCTCGTAACAAGGCATGTCCATATGCCATCTATATAACCTTGTCTGGCAATTTTGCATTTCTTCCTCGCTCAATGGCGTTTCGTGGAATTCTGGATGATTCTAGGTCTCGTGAGTGGCATAATCAACGTCAACGCATTCAAAAAACTTACGACGTGTATTAGTTTGCACTGCTCAATTCCCATGTATCCATCAAACTGCCCATTTCCGATCACCGTGACATTGCGACAGCTTGGGGTCCTGACAGCTGCATTCCTACTCAGAATATTCTTCGGGTCGCTTACAGCTTTACTGCCACCAGAATGCATATCCACTATGTTCTCATCCCAGATCTTCGCCAATTGAGGAAGAATGTTTGGCTCAATGCCATTGTGGTTCTTGATAACGAGGACTGAATAGTCGTAGAGCGCTTGTCGGAGTACTGATATATTATCCGACGTCAGGTTCGGGGGGGG